>Ga0080064_1000772_pt1 | contig 76473 bp, 76 predicted proteins | sample Subgrocontami54m_FD_69260 | JGI IMG/M metagenome (GOLD analysis project Ga0080064, IMG submission 69260) | Subsurface groundwater microbial communities from S. Glens Falls, New York, USA - GMW46 contaminated, 5.4 m (SPADES assembly) (version 2) ...
CGGCACGGCCTTCTAGCAGCGCCAGCTGGTGTCACCCGGCCAGGGCGCGTCGAATCCCCGGCCCCCCGTCCGCGGTATCGCAGGGTGAGGGGACGGCTCCGGGGTTGAGGATCCGGGAGAGAATGGGAGGCAGGGAACGTGAGCGTCGGGTTCCAGAGAGGCCGGGGGGCGGTGCTGGCCGCGGCGGCTGGGTTGCTCCTCTTCGGGTGGACAGCGCCAGGGTGGGCGGCCCAGGCCGTCCGGATCGGCGTCGTGGATGTGCAACTGGTCCTGAATCAGTCTCAGCGGGGAAAGACCATCAAGCAGAGGCTGGATCAAGAGATGGCGACACGCCAGAAGGATTTGGACGCTCGGCAGCAAGAGGTGGTGAAGCTGCAGGCCGAGCTGGAAAAGCAGGCGCCGGTGCTGAGCGAGCAGGCCAAGCGGGAGAAGGCCGAGGCGATCCAGCGCAAGGTCCGGGACGTCCGCCGCATGGCGGAGGACGCCAATCGGGACATCGACAAGCGCGTCGGCGAGGCGGAGATGGAGGTCACCCGGGAGATCTTCTCCGTGATCCAAGAGTATGGCAAGGATCAGGGATATACCATCATTCTGACTCTCGAGCGCAGGACGGTGGCCTATAGTGCGGCGGCGGTGGATATCACGGCCGAGATCATCAAGCGGTACGATTCAAAGCAGAAGTAGCGCAGAAGAGCCGTCAGCCATCAGCGGTCAGCTGGGGGGTGCTGACCGCTTCACGCGGCAGGAGAACGCCGCAACTCGCGGCACGGGAAACGGGAAAGCAGGGCGCAGTGCGACTGGGAGAGTTGGCGGAGCGGTTGGGATGCCGGCTCGAGGGGGATGGCGGGCTGGAGATCAGTGGCGTGCGCGGCCTGGAGGACGCGGGCCCGCAGGATCTGACCTTCGTGGCCCAGGAACGGTACCTCTCCCGGCTGGCTGGCTCGGCTGCGGCGGCCGTGATCCTTGCCGAGGGCTGGCCGCCGGCGGATCGCCCCGCCCTTCGGACCTCCAACCCCACCCTCGCCTTCGCCCACGTCCTGAGCCTGTTTCATCCCGCACCCGTCCCTGCCCCCGGCATCCATCCCACCGCGGTGGTGGCGCCCGACGCCCGCGTGGCCCCCAGTGCCAGCGTGGGCCCGCTCACCGCTGTGGGTTCGGGCGCAGAGGTTGGGGCTGACACGATCCTGGAGGCCCACGTGGCTGTGGGCGCCGGGGTCCGGATCGGGCAGGGCTGCCGGATCTTTCCCCAGGTCACCCTGCGGGACGGCGTCGTGCTGGGGGATCGGGTCACCGTGCACAGCGGGACCGTGATCGGCGCCGACGGCTTCGGGTATGCCCGGGACGGCCATCGCTACGTCAAGATCCCCCAGGTCGGCCGCGTGGTGATCGAGGACGACGTCGAGATCGGGGCCAACGTGACCATTGACCGGGCTACCCTGGGCGAGACACGCATCGGGCGCGGCACCAAGATTGACAATTTGGTCCAGATCGGGCACAACGTCCGCGTGGGGGCCGACGCGGTGATCGTCGCGCAGGTGGGCATCTCGGGCAGTTCGCGCATCGGGTCCCGGGTCACGCTGGCGGGCCAGGTGGGCGTGGTGGACCACGTGGAAATCGGCGACGACGTGATCGTGGGGGCGCAGGCGGGCGTGACCAAGGACATCCCCCCGGGCTCCGTGGTCCTGGGATCGCCGGCCATTCCCCACGGCGAGTTCAAGCGACAACTCGCAGCGACCGCGAGGCTGCCGGAGATGCGCAAGATCCTGCGCGCTCTGGAAGAGCGCCTGGCGGCATTGGAGGCCCGCCTGACACGGTAACCAGGCTGATGAAAAAGGCCCATCTGCTGCGTCAGGCACTCGTCGCGGCACTGCGACGTACACACCAACGTACGCCTCGTGCCACGACTTCGGGCCTTCCTTGCATCTGGGCCTTTTTGACCAGCCTGGGTTAGCATGGGGCTGCGCAGCCCCCTGCTAAGACGGCGGCGGAGGGAGCAGAGCATGTTGGGCCAGAAGGAGATCCAGGAGAGCCTCCCGCACCGGTACCCGTTTCTCCTCGTGGATCGCATCCTGGAGCTGGAACTGGGCAAGCGCGTGGTCGGGATCAAGAACGTCACGATCAACGAGCCGTTCTTCCGGGGGCATTTCCCCGGTCACCCCATCATGCCGGGCGTCCTCATCCTCGAGGCCATGGCCCAAGTCGGCGGGGTGCTCTTGATGCGCAGCCTGGACGCGCGGGCCGAGAAGAAGGTCATGTACTTCACCGGCATTGACTGGGCGCGGTTCCGGCGCCCCGTGGTCCCCGGGGACCAGATTCGGTTTGAGGTTGAGATCCTCCAGATTCGCCGCCAGATGTGCCGGATGAAGGGCGCCGCATACGTGGATGGGAAACTGGTGGCGGAGGCGGAGATGAGCTCGGTGGTCGTGGATCGCGATCCGACGGGGCCGCCGGACGCCCCCCTGGCGGTTTAGGGGCGGCACGTGGTGACCGTCCATCCCACGGCGCTGGTGGAGCCCGGCGCGGAGCTGGCGGCGGGTGTCCAGGTGGGCGCCTACGCCATTGTCGGCTCCCAGGTGCGGGTGGGGTTTCGCACGTGCGTGGGCAGCCACACGATCCTGGAAGGTCGGACGGAGATCGGCGCGGACTGTCGCATCGGGTCCCACGTGATCATCGGGGCCCCGCCGCAGGACGTGAAGTACCACGGGGAACCCACCCGGCTGGTCATCGGTGACCGCACCCTGGTGCGGGAGTTCGCCACGATCCACCGGGCCAGCACCGGCGGCTCGGGCGTCACCAGCATCGGGCCGGAGAGCTTCATCATGGCCTATGCCCACGTGGCCCACGACTGCCAGCTGGGGGAACGGGTCATCATGGCCAACCAGGCCTCGCTGGCGGGGCACGTCGAGATCGGCCGGTGCGCCGTGATCGGGGGCATGAGCGGCGTCCACCAGTTCGTGCGGATCGGCGAGTACGCGTTCCTGGGCGCGTGTTCTGCGGTCCTGCAGGACATCCCGCCTTTCGTCAAAGCCCAGGGAAACCGGGCCAAGCCCTTTGGCCTCAACGTGGTGGGGCTGCGGCGGCACGGGGCCTCGGCCGAGGCGATCCAGGCCCTGAAACAGGCGTACCGCATCGTCTTCCTCTCCGGCCTCAATACCTCCCAGGCGCTGGCGCAGTTGGAGCAGGAGCTCAGCGGAACCCCCGAGGTGCGGCGGTTCGTTGACTTCATCAAGCGGTCCCAGCGCGGGATCAGCAAGTAATCGCCGATGGAGGCGCTGGGAATCCTCGCGGGCAGCGGCCGGCTCCCCTTCATCGCCGCGGCGGAGGCGCAGCGCCAGGGCCTGCGCGTCGTTGCCGTCGCCATCAAAGACGAGGCCGACCCCGGGCTGGCCGCACAGGTGGACGCCATCCACTGGGTCCACGTCGGGCAGTTGGGTGCCGTGGTCCGCGCCTTTCGCCAGGAGGGGGCGACCGATGCCATCATGCTGGGGAAGGTGGAGATCACCCGGCTGTTCTCCCGGGCTCGCCCGGACCTGCTGGGGGCCAAGGTCCTCCTGAAAGCGCGGGATCTGCGTGGGGACAGCATCCTGGAAGCCATCGTGGATGCCCTAACGGCGGAGGGGATCCGGGTCTTGGAGACGCCGCGGTTTCTCGGCCCCCTGCTGATCCGCCCTGGGCAGTTGACCCGGCGGGGCCCCACGGCGCGGGAACAGCGCGACATCGTCCTGGGCCGGGACATCGCCCGACAGATCGCCGGCCTCCGGATCGGGCAGACGGTGGTCCTCAAGCAGGGAACCGTGCTGGCGGTGGAATCCGTCGAGGGGACGGACGCCGCCATCCGGCGGGGCGGGGAGCTGGGTCGGGGTGGGGTCGTGGTGGTGAAGGTGAGCCGCTCCGACCAGGATCTCCGGTTCGACCTCCCCACCATCGGCGCGGAGACGCTTGCCGCCCTGCGGGACGCCAGCGCCACCGCCCTGGCCCTGGACGCAGGGCGCACCCTGCTTCTGGATCGGGAGCAATTCGTGGCCGGAGCGGACGAGCTGGACCTGGCGGTGGTAGCGGACTAGAAACGAAACACGTTCGGTCGTTCGACGGTTCGAGGGTTCGGTCGTTCTTCCGGATCGGGGGAACACCCGAACTGTCGAACGCCATTGAGGCCAATGGACGCGGGTGAACCGAAGTTGAAAGTTGCCGTCGTGGGTGTCGGCCACCTGGGGCAGCACCATGCCCGGATCTATACCGAGCTGCCCGGCGTGGAGCTGGTGGCGGTGGCGGACGTCGCCGAGGGGCGCCGGCGGGAAGTGGGCGGGCGGTTGCGGGTCCCGGCCGTGGCGGACTATCGGACGCTGCTGGGCAAGGTGGACGCCGTCAGCGTGGCTGTTCCCACGCGGCTGCACCACGAGATCGCCCGGGACTTCCTGCTGGCGGGGAGCGATGTCCTGGTGGAGAAGCCGATCACCCGAACGCTGGCCGAGGCGGACGATCTCATCGCCGCGGCCGGCGGCCGCATCCTGCAGGTGGGTCACAGCGAACGGTATAACGGCGGCGTCCAGGCCCTGGCCACGCACGTTCAGGAGCCCGGCTTCATCGAGGTCCACCGCATGGGGCCCTTCCCGGGTCGCGGGACCGACGTGGACGTGGTACTGGACCTCATGATCCACGATATTGACATCATCTTGACCCTGGTCAAGTCGCCGGTCACCGCGGTCAGCGCCGTGGGGGTGCCCGTGGTCTCCGACCAGGTGGATATCGCCAACGCCCGCGTGGAGTTCGCCTCGGGCTGCGTGGCCAACCTCACCGCCAGCCGGGTGAGCGGCGAGCGACTGCGGAAGATCCGGGTCTTCCAGCGGGACACCTACTTCGTCCTGGATTACGCCAGCCAGGAGTTGCACCTGTTCCGGCCGACCCCCGCCGACGGGTCGGGGAAGTCGCGGCTCACCCGGGTGGACATCCCGGTGGCGCGAGTGGAGCCGTTGCGGCAAGAACTCTCGGATTTCGTGCACAGCGTGCGAACCCGCCGCCCGCCCTTGGTCTCGGGCGAGGCTGGGAGGGAGGCGGTCGCCGTGGCGGCCCAGATCATCGAGCGCCTCTAACCCGGATAATTCACGAACGGTCCCGTGAATTCTCCGGACCAAATGACCAATGACCAATTTCCAATGACCAATGACGGTGGGCGCGCACAGCGCGCCGTCAAGGGGCTTCACGGACATCCCATCCGCAATCGGTCATTGGCCATTGGGATTTGGTCATTCCCCGCGATTATTCGCGAACATGTTCGCGAATAATCCGGGCTAACGCTGGTGGATCGGTGGATGGGTGGATTCGTGAGTGATGAACGCCGCAGGCCGATTGAGTGAACCACGGGTTCACCCCGCCACGGCTCCACCGATTCACGGGTCGCCAGCCGGGCCCCGGATCCTGATCGTGGCGGGGGAAGCCTCCGGCGATCTGCACGGCGCGCGCCTCGTTGCGGCGCTCCGGCGACTGGCCCCGCAGCTCACCGTGGAGGGCATGGGTGGGGCACAGATGCGGGACGCCGGCGTGCACCTGTTGGCCGACGCCGGCGACACCGCCGTGGTGGGACTCACCGAGCTGTGGGAGAAGCGGCGGCCCCTGCGGGATGCGCTCCGGCGCCTGCGTGCGCACCTCGCGATTGCCCATCCGGCCCTGCTGATCTGCATTGACTTCCCGGACTTCAACCTCCTGCTGGCGCGGACGGCTCATCGCCTCCGCATCCCGGTCTGCTACTTCATCAGCCCGCAAGTCTGGGCGTGGCGCCGCGGCCGGATCCGGACGATCCGCCGTCTCGTGCGGAAGATGCTCGTCCTGTTCCCGTTCGAGGAAGCGATGTACCAGAAGGCCGGCGTGGACGTGACGTTCGTGGGGCATCCCCTCCTGGACGCACTGGCCGACGTGCCGCCGCGAGAGGCCTGCCGGGCGGCACTGGACGTCGCGGGCCCCTCCCCGATCCTGGGACTGCTTCCCGGCAGCCGTGAGGCGGAGATCCGGCGCCACCTGCCGCTTCTCTTGGGGGCGGCGGCCCGTCTCGCCGGGGGCCGTCCCGATCTGCGGCTGCTCTTGGGGCTGGCGCCCTCGCTGGAGGGCCGGGATGTCGAGGCGGCTGTCGCGGCCTCGGGAATCCGGCCGACGATCATCCATGGACGGACCCACGAGTTGATCCGTGCGGCCGATCTGGTCCTGGCGGTGTCGGGGACGGTGACCCTCGAGGCCGCCATCCTGGGAACGCCCATGGTCATCACGTATCGCGTGGGGACGCTCTCCTGGCTCCTGGCGCGCCCGCTGGTCCGCGTGCGGTTCATCGGCCTGCCGAATCTGGTGGCGAACGAAAGCATCGTCCCGGAGATGATCCAGTTCGAGGCCACGCCGGAGCGACTGGCCGCCACCGCGGCGGCGATCCTGGAATCGCCCGAGCGCCAAGCCCGGATGCGTGAGGCGCTGGCCGAGGTCCGGTCGCGGCTGGGGGCGCCGGGGGCGGCCGAGCGCGCCGCCCGGGAAGTCCTGGCGCTCCTGCCGGCATCCTGATGGCGATCGGGTCACCATGAGCAGACACTGGCGTTCTCTCAGAGATTGGCCGATCAGCCTGACCCTCGGTCCCTGGATCGCCAGCCGGCTGATACGGATCGGCATGGCAACGCTTCGCCGGCAGGATGTCGGCCGTCACCATCCAGAGGCGTGCTGGGCCAGAGGGGAACGGGTCATCGTGACCTTCTGGCATGGGCGGCTCCTGATGATGCCGTTTGTCTATCCAGGACAGTCTGCCGCGATCCTCATCAGCCATCACCGGGACGGCGAATATATCACCCGGATCGCAGAGCGGTCGGGGTTCAGGGTGGTCCGCGGGTCGGCCACGCGCGGCGGGGCCCGGGCCTTCAGGCAACTCATCCATGCGCTGCGCGATGGCAGCAACGCGGTCATCACTCCGGACGGCCCGAAGGGGCCACGGCAGCGGGCGAAATCCGGCGTCATCGAGTTGGCCCGCCTGTCGGGGATGCCCATCCTTCCCGTGGCGTTCGGAGCCTGGCCCCGGACCATCCTGAAGAGCTGGGACCAGTTCCTGGTCCCGCATCCCTTCGGGCGCGGGGTCTATGTCTGGGGCGAGCCCATCTACGTGCCGGGGAATGCCGACACGGCTGCGCTGGAGAAGTTCCAGTCCCTGCTGGCCGAACGATTGGACGCGGTGGTTGCGGAGGCGGACACGCGGGCGGCAAACGGATGAAACGCGTTCGGGGCACCCACGCCACGGCGGTGGACATCCACCGCGGTGCCGTGGGTCCCGAGTGTTCGGTGGTTCGGTGGTACGATTCCGAAAAGAACAACCGAACACCCGAACTACCGAACCACCGAACGTTTTTGGAAGCATGATGTACTGGCTCTATAGCCTCGGGCTCGGCGCCTTCTTCGTGGGGGGACTGCCGGTCTTCATGGCCCAGGCGGTCCTCCGGGGGAAGTACCGCCGCGGCCTGCCCGAGCGCCTGGGGCGGGTGCCGGCCTGGGCAGGGCCGGCGCCACCCGTCTGGTTGCACGCGGTCTCGGTGGGCGAGGTGATGGCGGCGATACCGCTGGCGCGGGAGTTGGCGGGGCGCCGGCCGGATCTCCCGCTCCTGGTCTCCACGGTCACGGATACCGGCCGCAACGTGGCGGAGCAGCGGTTGCCGGCCAAGCAGTTCGTCTTCTTTCCCGTGGATTTTGGGTGGGCCGTCGAGTCGGCGCTGGACCAACTCCGACCGCGGATCGTCCTGCTCACCGAGACGGAGATCTGGCCGAATTTCATCCGCGCCTGCGGGGCCCGTGGCATCCCCGTGGTGCTGATCAACGGCCGGATCTCCCCGCGCTCTTATCCCCGCTATCGTCGGGTGCGCCGGCTCTTTGCACGCGTGCTCCAGGGGATCCGGCTCTTCTGCATGCAGACGCCCGAAGACGCGTGCCGCGTCTTGGACCTGGGCGCGCCGGTGGAACGGGTCCACGTCGTCGGCAACCTGAAATTCGACCTGGCGGTGACCGGCGATCCGCAGGATGGCTCCGCGGTGCGCCAGATGCTCGGGCTGCCGCCGTCACTGCCCATACTGGTGGCGGGCAGCACGCATCGCGGGGAAGAAGCGCCGGTGCTGGGGGCGTTCCAGGCGGTGCGCCGCGCCATCCCGGACCTCACTCTGCTCCTGGCCCCGCGCCATCCGGAGCGCCTGGCAGAGGTGGAGGGGCTACTGGCGCGGGGCGGCCTCGCCTGGGTCCGCCGCAGTCGCCTGCCGGCGAGTCCGGCTGCCCCTGTGATCCTGGTGGACACCATGGGCGAACTCGCCCGGCTGTACGCCGCGGGAACGGTGGTCTACGTGGGGGGGAGCCTGGTTCCGATCGGCGGCCACAATGTTCTGGAGCCGGCGGCCTACGCACGCCCGGTGCTGTTCGGTCCCCACATGGGCAACTTCGCCGAGATGGCCAGGTTCTTTCTGGAACAGGGGGCGGGCATCCAGGTGCACGACACGGACGGGCTGGCGGCAGCGATCCTCCGTCTCCTGCAGGAGCCGGCTGCGGCCGATCGGATGGGGGAGGCCGGTCGGACCATCGTGGACACTCACCGGGGCGCCGGTCGGCGGACCGTGGACCTGCTGGAGGCGCTGCTGTGAGCCTGGGCGCCGCCATCAGGAGCTACTCGCTGGGCGCGATGCAGGCCGGAGTGCCAACGCCGGGCCAGCGCGCCTGGCGGCTGGTATTGGCGGCCACGGCAGCCGGTTATTGCGCGGGTGTCGGGGTCCGCGCGTGGACATTCGCCTCCGGCCTGCGGGGTATCCGGCGCCTGCCCTGCCCGGTCATCTGCGTCGGCAATCTGACCGTGGGGGGAAGCGGGAAGACCCCGTGCACGATCGCCCTGGCGCGCTGGTTCCGCGCGCGGGACCGGGCCGTCGGGATCCTCCTCCGGGGCTACGGAGGCCGGGAGTCCGGGGTAACAGTGGCAGCCGACGATCAGGGCGTTCGCGCCCGATGGGAATCGGTGGGTGACGAGGCCATCCTCCTGGCGCGGCGGGTGCCCGGCGTCCCGGTCGTCGTGGGCGGCGACCGCTTCCGGGCAGGCCAGGAGGCCCTGCGGCGGTTTCGACCGGATGTGCTTCTGCTCGACGACGGGTTTCAACACCGGCAACTGCATCGCGACCTGGATCTCGTCATGGTGGATGCGACCGATCCGTTCGGCGGGGGATGGCTCTTGCCGCGGGGGCGACTGCGGGAGCCCGTGGTGGGGCTCCGCCGCGCGCATGCGGTGATATTGAGCCGGACGGATCAGGCCCCGGACCTCGCGAGCCTGCAGCGCTGCCTGGAGCAGATCGTTCCCGGCGCGCCGCAGATCCTCACCCGCCACCGCCCGTTCCGCCTGACCGATTGTGCCGGCGGCGCGGCGCGTCCGCCGGAATCGCTCGCGGGCCGGCGGGTCCTGGCGATCAGCGGCATCGCGAACCCGCGAGGGTTTCACCGGACGCTCACGGACCTCGGTGCGGCGCTTGTCGGGACCGCGGTGTTCCCGGACCATCATTTCTACGGGACAGCGGATCTGCTGCGGGTGGATCGGATGGCGCGGGACACGCACGCCGAGTTCGTGGTCACCACGGAGAAAGACGCAGTTCGATTGTCAGCGCAGGACGAGGCCGGAACGCCGGGCCGGCCGTTGCTGGTGCTCCAGGTGGAGCTGGAGATCACCGACGGCGCGGAATCGCTCGAGCGGCTGCTGAGGGGTTGCGGGGAGGCGGGTCGTGGCTGAGCGGTCCCGGTGGAGCCCGGCGGCACTCCTGGAATGGGGGCTGGTCGTGTGTCTTGCCAGGACGTTCGCCTGGCTCCCGGAATCGGCGGCGTACGCCCTGGGGGAGGCGGCGGGCCGCCTGGCCTACCGGATCGACGGGCGACACCGCGCCATCACCCTGGAGAATCTCACCCGGGCCTTTCCGGGGACGTACTCGCCCCCGGAGGTCGAGGCGCTGGCCCGGGCCGTCTTCGAGAACCTGGGGCGAACGGCCGTGGACGTGGCGCGCTCGGACCGCCTCCTGCGCGGGTCGAGCCCGGAGGCCGTGCGTATTGACGGCCTGACCCGGTTGCAGGAGGCGCGGTGTCGGGGCAAGGGGGTGCTCATGATCGTGGCCCACTTCGGCCCGTGGGAGTTGCTGCCGCTGATAGCCGCCATTTGCTACGAGCCGGTCCACGTCGTGGCGAGGCCCCTGGACAATCCCCGGCTCGACGACATGCTCACGGCCCTGCGGGAGCGAGGGGGAAACCGCGTGATCCGGAAGCGCGACGCGATCCTGGCGATCCTCCAGGCCCTCCGTCGGGGCGAGACGGTGGGGATCCTGATCGACCAGCACATCAGCGAGCGGGAAGGCGTCGTCGTGCCCTTCTTCGGCCGGCCTGCCTCGACGGTCTTTGCCCCGGCCCTCATCGCCATGCGATCGGGGGCGGCTGTCCTGCCGGTGGGGATCATCTGGGAAGGACGTGGGCGATACCGGGTGCAGATCGCCGAAGAGGTCCCCGTGCGAAGCAGCGCCGATCTCCGGGCCGACCTGGTGGAGAACACGGCGCGCTTCACGGCGGCCATCGAGGCGTTCATCCGGGCGCATCCGGATCACTGGTTCTGGGTGCACCGGCGGTGGAAGACGCAGTTCCCGCTGGACCCGAAACTGGGGACGGGGGTCGGGGGCCAGGGGTCGGCGGTCGTGGCTGCCGTCTCGGATTCCGCATGAGGTCGAAGGCCCGGAAAGGCATTCGAGCGTTCGGGTGTTCGGTGGGTCCGGAGTCTCGGGTTTCTGGGTTCCCCAGAACGACCGAACTCCCGAACCCTCGAACGACCGAACGTTTTTCAATGATACCGGCATGATTGACATCGACCCGCAAGAGATCCGACGAATCCTGGTCCGGGAAATGAACTGGGTCGGGGATGCGGTCATGACACTGCCGGCCCTGGAGGCGCTGGATCGCCTGTTTCCCCAGGCCGAGATCATCGTGCTGGCGAACGGCTGGGTGTACGGCCTGTTCGCAGGGCACCCGGCCGTGGACGCGATAATCGCCTACCGGACCGAGGATCTCCATCGGGGAATTCGTGGACGGGTGCGCCTGGCGCGGGAGCTGTCCTCCGACGGCTTCGATCTGGCGGTGGTGTTTCCGAACTCCCTGGACGCAGCCCTGATCCCCTGGCTGGCCCGGATCCCGCGGCGGGTGGGCTATCCGACCGACGGCCGGCGCTTCCTCCTCACCCATCCAGTTCCGTTGCAGACCGCACCGGCGGGGCGACACCAGGTCGAGCGCTACCTCGACATCGTCCGGGCGCTGGGCGGCGATGGGGGACCATCCCTCCGCCTCCCGGTGACGGCTGAGGCGCGGGAGAGAGGTGAGCGGCTCCTCCGCGACCACGGTGTTGACCCGGCCGATCCGTGCGTGGCGCTGAACCCGGGATCGGTCTACGGGAGCGCCAAGCGGTGGCCGGTCGAGCGGTTCGCGGCGGTGGCGGATGGCCTGGTGGATCAGCGCGGGGCGCGGATTCTCCTGATCGGTTCGGCAGGGGAGCGCCCGATTCTGGAGCAGGTCGCCGCCGGGATGCGGCGGCCGGCCGTCAACCTCGGGGGGCGGACCGACCTGTCCGCGCTGGTGGGCCTGCTGGAGCGGGTGCGACTGCTCCTCACCAACGACACCGGCGCCATGCACATCGCGGCCGCGATCGGCACGCCGGTCCTGGCCGTCTTCGGCCCCACGGACGCAGAGGCGACGGGACCCTTGGGAGGAGGCGCCCGGATCGTCCGGGAGCCGGTGCCGTGCAGTCCCTGCCTGCTGCGCGAGTGTCCCATTGACCATGGCTGCATGACGCGCGTGACGGTGGGCCGGGTCCTCCAGCACGCCATGGATCTTTTTGATTCCCCCCCCAATCCCCAATCCCCAATCCCCAACCCCCCCGCGGCATTCCTGGACCGCGACGGCACCATCATCGAGGATCTGGGCTATCTGGGCGATCCAGCAAAGATCCGGTTCATCCCGGGCGCGCTGGAGGCCCTGCGAGCCCTCCTGCGGGCGGGGTTCCGACTGGTCCTCGTGACGAACCAGGCCGGTGTGGCGCGAGGCCTGATCAGCGAGGCGGACGTCCGCCGGGTCAACGATGGTCTGGCGGCCCTCCTGGCCGAGGTGGGAATCCACCTCGACGGGATCTACTTCTGTCCCCACCATCCGGAGTACGGGCCGCCGGAATACCGGCGCGACTGTGACTGCCGCAAGCCAAAGCCGGGGATGATTCAGCAGGCCGTTCGCGACCTCGGGCTGGATCCCGCGCGGTCGGTGGTCATCGGGGATCACGTTAGCGATGCGGCGCTGGCGCGGGCGTTCCCCGGGATGCGGGGGATCATGCTGCGCACCGGGCACGGAGCCGAGCAGTGGCAGAAGATCCAGAACGGGGAGCTGGCTCGCCCGGAACACGTCGCGGATGATCTCCGGGCGGCCGTGGATTGGTTCCTGGCCCAGGCAGGAGAGCGGGATGTCGTCGCTTCCCATCCGGCTTGACGGTGCGCGACGGATCCTGCTGGTCAAGCCGAGCGCCCTGGGCGATGTGATCCACACCCTTCCCGTGGCGGCCACCCTCCGCCGCCGGTACCCGAATATCCGCCTGGACTGGCTCGTCGAAGAAGAAGCCGCGGACCTGGTCAGAGGGCACCCCGCACTGAGCGGGGTCGTGGTGTCGGGGAGACGGCGGTGGCTGCGGCAGTTCCGGAATCCGGTGCAGATCCTCCGCACGCTGGGAGAGGTCGGGCGCTTCGCCGTGGATCTTCGGCGCCGGCGTTACGATGCGGTGCTGGACCTCCAGGGGCTGTTCAAGAGCGCGCTCTACGTTCTGGCGACCGGGGCTTCCATCCGGGTCGGCTTTGCCGAGGGGCGGGAGGGGGCACCGCGGGTCCTCACCCATCGGGTCGTGGCGCCGCCCCAGCCGGTCCACGCCGTGGAACGGTACCTGGCGCTGGCTGCGGCTGTGGATGCGACCGAGCCGGTCCGCGAGTTCCACATCGCCCTGGGTCCGGAGGATCTGGCCGCGGCGAGATCCCGCTTCGCGGCCATCCCGCGTCCCCGCGTCGTGTTGCACCCGGCGGCCCGCTGGCGCACCAAGCTGTGGGAGGTGGAGCGATGGCGCGAACTGACGGCGTCTCTCCTGGCGGAAGGGATGGGGGTGATCCTCACCGGCAGCCGGCAGGATGAAGCACTGGCGGCAAGAATCGTGAACGGTCTCAATCCGCCGCCCCAGTCGCTGGTCGGGCGACTGACCCTGAAGGAACTGGTGGCCGTCCTGCGGGACGTGGAGCTCATGATCACGGTGGACTCCGGGCCCATGCACATCGCCGCCGCGGTGGGGACCCCGGTCGTGGCCCTGTTCGGACCCACCGATCCCCTGCTGACGGGACCGCTGGGGCCGGGGACCGTCCTGCGGCGCGAGCTGTCATGCAGCCCCTGTTTGCGGCGCCGCTGCCAGATCGCGGACACCTATCGCTGCATGCGCGACCTCGGCGTCGCCGAGGTCCTGCAGGCGAGCCGAGAGCTTCTCCGCACCCGTGCCCGACTCTGATGAAACCGCAAATGAACGCAAATGAACGCAGATGGTCCTCCCCGGCGGACTCCGAATGCTCGAGACTGCCATTGGCGTCAATTGGCGTTCATTTGCGGTTGCATGTGCTCTCCCTCCTGGTCGGGCTCCTCGCGGTGCCGGGGCAGGCGCTGGCCGGGCAGACACCCGAGATGGAGCGCCTCTACCGCGAAGGCGAGCAGTTGGTCTACGATGTCAGCTGGATGGGGATCAGGGGAGGGCAGGCCACCCTCGAGGTCCGCGGCGTGGTCCAGCTCAACGGCCAGCGGGCATATCACCTGGTGACGACGGCGACCTCGGGACCCGCGCTCTCCAAGATCTACCGGGTGGACGATCGGACCGAATCCTATATCACACTGAACCCGATGCGGGCGCTACGGTTCGAGAAGCACCTGCGGGAGGGCCGCTACCGGCACAGCAGCCAGACAGACTTCGACCACGAGAAGGGGGTTGCGAGCTTCCGGTACCTGGATTTCGGCCGAGTCCCGCGGGAGGTCTCGCGGCTGGAGGAGGCGGAGCGGTACGGAAAATACGTGAACCAGGAGTTTCCCCTCACCCCCGGTGCCCTGGATGAGCTGTCGGTCCTCTACTATGTGCGGACCCTGCCCCTGGCCTCAAGCACGACGGTCGTGACCAGCGTGTTTGCCAGCAAGAAGAATTGGGACCTGGAGGTCAAGGTGCTGAGACGAGAGACGCTGGATACGGTCCTGGGCCGGCGGGAGACGGTGGTGGTTGAACCTCTGCTCAAGTTCGAGGGGATCTTTCAGCGGAAGGGTCGGATGATCGTCTGGATGACGGACGACGCGGAGAGGATTCCGGTGCAGATGAAGAGTGAGATCATCATCGGCAGCTTCGTGGCGAGCCTTACCCGGCGGGAGGTCGGGACTCCCCAGCCGCGCCTGGACCCTCCCGGAGGGCCAGCCCAATGACGGTCATGCCCGCCTCCCTGGTCACGGGCGCCGCGGGATTCGTCGGCTCGCACCTGTGCGAGCGACTCCTTCAAGCGGGGCATCAGGTCATCGGCCTGGATGCCTTCACCGACTCTTATCCCCGGGCGGTCAAAGAGGCGAACCTCGCCACGCTCCGGACTCGCCCCGACTTCCGGTTCCTCGAGGTGGATCTGGCGCGGGCGGACCTCGCGCCGGTCGTCGCCGAGGCCGATTTCATCTTCCACCAGGCCGGACAGCCTGGCGTCCGCGCGAGCTGGGGCAAGGATTTCGATGTCTACGTGGAGTACAACATCCGGGCGACGCAACGCCTGCTGGAAGCGGCCCGGGGATCCACTTGTCTGCAGCGGCTGGTGTTCGCGTCGTCCTCTTCGGTCTATGGAGACGCCCGCGATCTGCCCCTGCGTGAGGAATCTCCGACGCGCCCATATTCTCCGTACGGCGTGACGAAGCTGGCGGCCGAGCACCTGTGCGCCCTGTATCACAGTAACCATGGCCTCCCCACGGTGGCCTTGCGCTATTTCACGGTGTACGGCCCCCGGCAGCGGCCGGACATGGGCTTCCACAAGTTCATCCGGGCGGCGCTGAGCGACCGTCCCATCGTCCTGTACGGGGATGGGGAACAGACGCGGGACTTCACCTACGTGGCGGATGCGGTGGAGGCGAACTGGCTGGCCCTGGCCCCCCGCGCGGTGGGGGAGGTGTTCAATGTCGGGGGCGGCTCGCGCTGCAGCGTCAACCAGGTCCTGGCCAGCCTGGAAGAGATCCTGGGGCGGCCCATCCGCCGCGACCACCGCCCGACCCAGCCGGGCGATGTCCGCCACACCTGGGCGGATACCACCCGGGCCCGCGAGGTCCTGGGGTTCTCGCCCCGAGTGTCCCTGCGGGAAGGTTTGGCTCGTCAAGTCGAGTGGCTCAGGATGACCCCTCCCCCCCAGAGCAGTTAGCCCCCGCTTCAACGTCCACACCCCTCATTCCCTCCAAGGCCACGCAGGCAGAGTCCGCGAAGACCCATCGGCCCTCGGCACTGGGGCGACTTACGCGTAACGTCGCTGGGACCGAAAGGATCGAATCCTAAGACAATCTCCGGAAAGGCCTTGACGCTCCCCATGGGTTCACATCACCATGATCATGCATCCACGTCCGAGCCTCGGCCCCACCAGAAGAGGGGTGAGGCTGCAACGAATGGGGGAGGGGGGACTGACAGGTGAACGGTCCGTGGGGCACTTCAGTCTGTTGCGGTAGATGTCGGGAGCGCCGGATGGAGGGGAGGAGGAGCGAAGGGCCGGGGGGAATGACCGTCGTTCCTGCATAGGTCCGGGTTGTACCCGTCTGCAGGACCTCACCCCTCCGCCTTTTTTCTGTCTTCCTCTGCTGCTCCCTTCCTGTTGCAGTTTCCCGGTTCCGCACCCCATCAAGGCTCGGTGACGTGATTGCAGACATCCGAGGTGCGAAGGTGCCCAGGCCGTCTTGGGCACCGTGGCTGGAACAGCGCGGCCCATCCATGGATGGGCGCACGGGTGAGGGAGCCCGAAGGAGTCGGTCATGCTGGGATATGGTTTCTGGCGAAAAGTGTTGGGTCTGGCAGGAGTCGGCCTTTTGTTGGCGGCGGCGACGGCGTGGTCCGCCGACACGATCGTGCTGGGCAGCGCGATGTCCCAGACCGGGAAGTACGCGCGGGAGGGGAAGTTTTATGTGGACGGCTACAGCATCACCGTGGACGCCATCAATAAGGCAGGCGGGGTGAAGGTGGGGGGCAAAGCGTACAAGCTTGAACTGAAGATGTACGACGACCAGAGCGACCCCAACCTGAACGTCCGCCTGTACACGAGGCTGGTGACGTCCGACAAGGTGAACTTCCTCCTGGGTCCCTACTCCAGCGGGATCGTGATCCCCGCCAGCTCGGTCTCGGAGAAGTACGAGACCCCGATGGTCCAGGGCGGCGGGGCCTCAGGCAAGATCTTTGACCGGGGCTACAAGTATATCTTCGGTACGCTGCCCAAGGCCGAGTACTACTTCCAGTCGGCCATCGAGGCGGCGACCAAGATGAATCCCCCGGTGAAGACGGCAGCGCTGTTGTTTTCCAACGAGGCCTTCGACCGGAGTGTGGGCGAGGGGTCGCGGCAGTGGCTGAAAGAGCAGAAGATCGACAAGGTCTATGACGAGGAGTACCAGCCCGCCACGCAGGACTTCACCTCCATCCTGGCGGTGATCAAGAGCAAGAACCCGGACCTCGTCCTCCTGGCGGGTCACACGGAGAACTCGCTGAACTTCATCCGGCAGGCCCAGGCCGCGGACGTGAACCCCAAGATGTGGGTGTTCACGGTGGGCCCCCCCACGGCCGACTTTCGCAAGACCTTGGGCAAGGCGGCGGAATACGCGTACGGGGTCACGCCGTGGTTGGAGGACATGGACGTCGGGGGCGAGATCTTCGAGTCGGCCCGGGAGTTCGGCAAGCAGTTCCAAGCCCGGTTCGGCTATGAGGCGGATTACCATGTGGCCGCGGGAGCGGCGGCCGTCCTGGCGTACAAGTTCGCCATCGAGAAGGCCAACTCGCTGGATCCGAAGAAGGTGAGGGATGCCCTCGCCAGCCTGGACGTGGAGACCCTCTACGGTCGGGTGAAGTTCGACCCCACCGGCCAGATCGCCATGGGGCAGGTCCTCATCCAGATCCAGGACGGGAAGCTGGTGCCGGTGTATGCTGCCGGGAAGTTCGTCGGCAAGCCGATGTACCCCATGCCGAAGTGGGGGCAGCGGAAGTAGGGAGCAGAGGGCAAAAAGCAGAAGGCGGAAAGCAGAAAGCACGGGAGCAGGGGGGGCAGGCGAGCGGAAGGCGGAAGGCAGCCGTGGATTGCAGATTGAAGATTGCAGATTAGCAGACACCATTATGGGAAATCCGCAATCCGAAATCCGCAATGTGCATGGGTGAGGCATGCTGACACTCCAGGTATTGATCAATGGGATCCTGCTGGGCGGATTGTACGGCATCATGGCCATCGGCATGTCGCTCATCTGGGGCGTGATGAACATCGTGAATATCGCCCACGGGCCCTTGATCATGCTGGGGGCCTACGTCACCTTCTGGACCTTCACCCTCTGGGGCTGGGACCCATTCCTGTCCCTCCCCGTGACGATTCTCGCACTCTTCGTGTATGGCTATCTCCTGCAGCGGCTCATCCTCAACCTGGTGGTTCGCGCCCAACTGTTCCTGACCCTGCTGATCACCTTCGGCATCGAGGTGGTGATGGTGAACCTGGCCCGGATCTTCTGGTCGTCGGACCTCCGCCAGGTGACGCCGTCCTACGCCGGATCAAACTTCGCCGTGGGCGGCCTCACCATCCCCTACGTCCGGCTCTGGGTCTTCGTGACCACGGTCATCCTCTCGGTGGTCTTCCTCCTGATCATGGAACGTACGCGGCTGGGACGCGCCATCCGGGCGACCGCCGAAGAGCTACGTGCGGCGCGCCTCACGGGAATCCCGGTCGGTCACATCTACGCCGTGACCTTTGGGCTGGGGTCGGCCCTGGCCGGTGCCGCGGGGGCGCTGTGGGGGATGCTCTTCCCGGTGACGCCGATCATGGGAGGGGCGCTGACCCTCAAGTCCTTCGTCGTGGCGGTGCTGGGGGGGCTGGGGACCATGATGGGCGCCATCGTTGGCGGCCTGGTCCTGGGACTGGCCGAATCCTTCAGCTCCACCTACATCGGGCCCACCTATCCCAACGCCATCAGCTTCGGGCTCCTCGTGCTGATCCTGATCTTTCGTCCGACGGGCGTCTTGGGCAGGAAGGAGCAGTGATGAACACCAGGCACTGGGTCCCGCTGCTGGCCGGCTTCCTGGTGGTTCTCGTCATGGCGGCCGCGCCCGGAGTGGTGTCGCCATTCATGCTCCAGTTCCTCATCAACCTGTTCATGCTGGCCATTCTGGCGGAGAGCTGGAACATCATCGGCGGGTACACCGGGTACGCCTCTTTCGGGAATGTCGCGTTCTTCGGGGTCGGAGCCTACACGACCGGGGTCCTCCTCACTCGGGTGGGATTCCCCTTCGCCCTGGCGTTGCCGGCAGGGGGCATCGTCGCCATGCTCTTCGCCGCCCTGGTGGGGATGCCCATTCTACGTTTGAAGGGCCATTATTTCGCCATCGCGACCCTGGGGGTCGCGGAGACGATGCGGGAAGTGGTGTACAACCTGGAGTTTACAGGGAAGGGCACGGGGCTGGTGATGCCTATCCTGCGAAGCCCCTTGCCGTTCTTCTATCTCATGCTGGGCATCCTGGTGGCGGTGACATTGGTGAACTGGTGGCTGTCGGAATCCCGCTTCGGGTATGGATTGATCGCCATCCGGGAGGATGAGGATGCGGCGGCCGTGATGGGGATCAACACGCCCCTCTACAAGACCATCGCCTTCGCCCTGAGCGGCGCCTTTACCGGCCCGGCCGGTGGTGTCTATGCATACTGGATCACGTTCATTGACCCTGACGCGGTCTTCAAGGTGATCATCACCGTCCAGTTGATCATCATGGCGGTATTCGGCGGGACGGGGACGGTCGTGGGACCGCTGCTGGGGGCTCTGGTACTGGCCTCGGTGTCGGAGTGGCTGTCCACCCAGTTGGTCACGCTTGCGGAACTCTTCAACGGCTTGATCATCATCCTGGTGGTACTCTTCATGCCCAAGGGTATGTCCGACCTGATCCGGCAGCGGGCATTCTCGCTCCGGTACTTTGCCCGGAACCTTCGGGAGTACCGGATTTAGCAGAAAAGGCGTTCGGACGTTCGACAGTTCGACCGTTCGGCTGTACTTGCAGAAAAGGAACGGTCGAACAGCCGACCAGCCGAACAGCCGAACGCTTTTGGGAGTGAGATGGCCATCCTGCAGGCGCGGCGCGTGACCAAGCATTTCGGGGGCTTGGCCGCGGTGTCGCTGGTGGATTTCGACCTCCACGAGGGAGAAATCCTGGGGCTCATCGGCCCCAACGGTTCCGGAAAGACCACCCTGGTCAATGTCATTACCGGGACGCTCCCGTATTCCGACGGGGATGTCCTGTACCGGGGCCGGTCCATCCGCGGCCTACCGGCCTACGAGATCGGCCGACTGGGACTCAGCCGCACCTTCCAGGTCGTCAAGCCGTTCCGCAACCTCACTGTTCTTCAGAACGTGATGGTCGGCGCGTTATTCGGAGCCCGGGGTGGTGCCCGGGAACTCGCGTCAGCTCGGCGGCAGGCGGATGAGGTCCTGGAATTTGTCGGGCTGGCCTACCGGGCCCGGGCACCGGCGGAGGGGTTGAACGTTCCGGAGCGGAAGCGGATGGAGCTGGCCCGGGCGCTGGCCATGCGACCCACCGTCCTCTTCCTGGACGAGGTCATGGCGGGCCTGAATCCAGTCGAAATCGACGAGGCAGTGCAGTTGATCAAGCGCATCCGGGACCGCGGGATTACCCTGATGGTGATCGAGCACGTGATGAAGGCGATTCGGAACGTGTCGGATCGGATCATGGTCTTTCACCATGGGGAGAAGCTGACCGAGGGTTCGCCCGACGAGGTCCTCAACAATCCGGCGGTTATTTCGGCCTACCTGGGGCGTCGGTACGCGGAGCAGGCCCATGCTTGACGTCCGGGGGCTGCATGCGGGATACGGCGAGGTCCAGATCCTCCGAGATGTGAGCCTGTCGGTGGGGACGGAGGAGATCGTCACCCTCGTCGGCAGCAACGGGGCCGGCAAGTCCACCCTGTTGAACACCATCTGCGGGATCATCCGTCCACGGTCGGGGAGCGTGCACCTGGACGGGACTGACATCACGGGCCTGAACTCAGAAGCCATCGTGGCACGGGGCATCACTCAGGTCCCGGAGGGCCGGCGGCTCTTCCCCCAGATGAGCGTGCGAGAGAACTTGCTGATGGGGGCCTACCTTCGCCGGGATCGGGCGGCGGTCCAGCGGGACCTCGGTTGGATCTATGAGCTGTTCCCGATTCTCAAGGAGCGGCAACGGCAGCGTGCCGGAAGCTTGAGCGGTGGCGAGCAGCAGATGTGCGCCATCGGTCGCGGGCTGATGGCCCGGCCCCGCGTCCTGATCCTGGACGAGCTGTCGCTGGGGCTGGCCCCCATCATGCTGGACGTCCTGATAGAGGCCGTGCACAAGGTTCATCAGGAGGGCACGACCATCTTCCTGGTGGAGCAGGACGTGGCCACGGCCTTTGATCTGGCGAGCACTGGATACGTCCTGGAGAACGGCCGCATCGTCCTCTCAGGCCCCACGGTGGATCTGAAGACGAACCCCCACGTGAAGAAGGCCTACCTTGGCCTGTAGCTCCCAGGGGGCTCCCTCGGATTTTCGATTTTGGATTTCCGATTTGGGATTTAGAAATCCGCAATCCGCAATCCAAAATCCGCAATCGCGCTGGGATGGCGCCCCGTAAGAAAGGATGCAGCCCCATGCTGGTGCAACATTGGATGACCCGGGATGTGGTGACCGTCGAGGCGGACACGCCGTTCCTGGAGGCCCGGCTGCTCCTCAAGGAAAAGAAGATTCGCCACCTCCCCGTCGTGGAGCGCGGCAGGCTCATCGGAGTGATCACGGACCGGGACCCGAAGCAGGCGGCGCCCTCGGGTGCCACGACCCTGGACGTGTTCGAACGGACTTGGGGTCAAACAGACCTGGGGTCAGGCCTTGAGAATTTGCTTATGCCGCTTTGGGCGCGCGCCGCGACGGATTACCCGTCGCAGACTGGTAACCCGAGCGGCGAGTTGGGGATCGCCCGCCATCCGGGTTTCTAGGCGCTGGACCGCTACGCTCAGAGTTGCTGCGTCGCGGTGGAAGTACCTGGCTGCGGTCTTCAAGGAGAGACCCGCTTCTTCCCGGCCGAGGTAGGCCACGACCGCACGGGCCTGGGCAGCCTCCCGGGACCGCCCCTGGCCCTGCAGGGCGGCAGGGCGGAGGCCGAAGAGCCTTCCGACTTGGCCCGCGATCGTCTCGATAGGTACCTCGACAGGTGGTCGCCGCATTTCCCGGCGGGCCTCCCGAGCGATCCCCTCCACAAAGTGCTCGTCCCCCAGAAGTTGCTGGCCGATCACTGCGTAGAGTTCCTCGCGGTGCCCGGCAGGGAGTCCCGCCTGGACAAAGGCCCGGTAGGCGGCCACGGCCCGGGCCCGGTGGGGAGAGAAGTGATGGAGGATGGCCTCGACCGCCACGCCCCCCGCGTCGCGGCCCCGCAGGTAGAGGCGATGGCTGCTCCAGGCGTACCTCTCGGTGGTCGGGGCCAGGCCGGCGCGGACGGGGTTCAGGTGCAGATAACGCACGAGCTCCAGGAGGTAGGCATCGGCCTGGCACAGAATGGCCTTGTAGCGGCCCTGGAAGCAGTGCCCGACGAGCCGGTGGCGCTGGTTAAAATGGCGTGTATAGGTCTGCTGGAGCCCCTGCATCGTCTTGGCCAGGGGGAGGCGTCCCGGGGCGAGGAGCAGGTGGAGGTGGTTGGGCATGAGGACGTAGGCGTAGAGCGTAAATCCGTGCTGCTCCTGGTAGCGGGCCAGCAGGTCCAGATATCGGCGGTAGTTGACGGCATCCCGAAAGATCGGGCGTCGCTGGTTGCCCCGAGCGAGAACGTGATAGAGCGCCCCAGCGATGTCAATGCGCGAAGCACGCGCCATGGAGTGCTTTTACGAAACTGGACTGCGGAAGTCAATAGCAAATTATCAAGGCCTGACCCCAAATGTGTGATAGCAAATTATCAAGGCCTGACCCCAAATGTGTGACCCCAAATGTGTGGCCAGTTCTGATCGGATGGGCCGGTGCCGTCTATTCAGGGGAGATCCTGGCGCAGCCGGTCCCGACCGTGGCGGGACGCTGGGGTTCTGGGACAGACAGCGAATCGGGAATTTGCACTGGTGCATCACTTGTGTTACACTCCCGTCGGAGGTGAGAAACGTGCCAGCCAGAAATCCGCGGGTGAACGTCGTTTTGGAAAAGCCGCTCTATGAGGGGCTCCGCCGGTGGGCAAAGCGGGATCGGGTCTCACTCTCGCTGAAGGTCAGGGATCTGGTCAAAGAGGCGTTTGAAACGGAGGAGGATCGGGTGCTGGTCCGGTTCGCCGAGGACCGGGAGGAATCCTTCGACCGTAGGAAGGCCATGACCCACGCCCAGGTGTGGCGGCATCTCCGACGGGCGAGACGCTGAGTGCTGTATGCCCTCCTCTACCATCCAAAGGTGGCGACAGAAGACTTGCCGCCGATCCCCCTGAACATCCAGCATCGAATCGCCCGGGCCCTTGAAGCTCGCCTGACCTCAGCCCCGGAGCAGCATGGGGAACCCCTCAAGGGAACCTTGAAAGGGTACTGGAAGCTCCGTGTCGGCGACTACCGCGTGGTATTCAAGATCATGGCGACCGAAGTCTGGATCTTCGGGATTCTCCACCGCAAGCAGATCTACGAAGACATCCGCCGACGCATTGATTGGCGTCCCCTCTAGAGCCCGAGCGGACCATGATGGCCCGGCACGTATGACCCGCGGGCAGCGCACCACGTCACCAGGACCATGCCGGCCTATCTGAATGTCAGAGGGAAGGATGCGGCTGCTGCCAGCAGCGGAGGGGACCCCGTCTCCGATTTGCCGCTTCCCGCTGCCTTCCGCTCCCAGCTTTCTCCCCTCTAGCTTACGCTCCGCCTCTCCGCTGCCCCGTTTCGCCTGCCCTCCCCCTGCTCCCGCGCCCCCCTGCACGCCATCCCGTTACTTGGCACCAGCGGGGATTATATGAACTCCAGCACAGCTTTTCGAGAAGAGGGGTTTTGAGAAAGGGATTGACAGGCCAAAAATAAAAGGGAAGATAGTGCCTACAACAATCCGGTGTGGCCTCCCTTCAGGTCAGGGGACGGCAATGGTGCCTTCGAGTCGGGGTCCTCATGGGAGCCAGGACCAGGCTGGCGAAGGACACTCGTGCGCCTTCGAGATCTTGCGTCTCGAAGGCGTGTCTTTTTCCCGGATTCGTCCCCCCGCTCTCCTTCGTCCCCGGGGCATACCCGGGTACCCAACTGCCCCCGGGGATCCAGTGGGTGGGGGTGGGGCGCCAAACCGGCTTGTCACGGACTTGGGGTCAGGCCTTGATAATTTGCTTATGCCGCTTTGGGCGCGCGCCGCGACGGATTACCCGTCGCAGACTGGTCACCCGAGCGGCGAGTTGGGGATCGCCCGCCATCCGGGTTTCTAGGCGCTGGACCGCTACGCTCAGAGTTGCTGCGTCGCGGTGGAAGTACCTGGCTGCGGTCTTCAAGGAGAGACCCGCTTCTTCCCGGCCGAGGTAGGCCACGACCGCACGGGCCTGGGCAGCCTCCCGGGACCGCCCCTGGCCCTGCAGGGCGGCAGGGCGGAGGCCGAAGAGCCTTCCGACTTGGCCCGCGATCGTCTCGATAGGTACCTCGACAGGTGGTCGCCGCATTTCCCGGCGGGCCTCCCGAGCGATCCCCTCCACAAAGTGCTCGTCCCCCAGAAGTTGCTGGCCGATCACTGCGTAGAGTTCCTCGCGGTGCCCGGCAGGGAGTCCCGCCTGGACAAAGGCCCGGTAGGCGGCCACGGCCCGGGCCCGGTGGGGAGAGAAGTGATGGAGGATGGCCTCGACCGCCACGCCCCCCGCGTCGCGGCCCCGCAGGTAGAGGCGATGGCTGCTCCAGGCGTACCTCTCGGTGGTCGGGGCCAGGCCGGCGCGGACGGGGTTCAGGTGCAGATAACGCACGAGCTCCAGGAGGTAGGCATCGGCCTGGCACAGAATGGCCTTGTAGCGGCCCTGGAAGCAGTGCCCGACGAGCCGGTGGCGCTGGTTAAAATGGCGTGTATAGGTCTGCTGGAGCCCCTGCATCGTCTTGGCCAGGGGGAGGCGTCCCGGGGCGAGGAGCAGGTGGAGGTGGTTGGGCATGAGGACGTAGGCGTAGAGCGTAAATCCGTGCCGCTCCTGGTAGCGGGCCAGCAGGTCCAGATACCGGCAGTAGTCGACGGCATCCCGAAAGATCGGGCGCCGCTGGTTGCCCCGAGCGAGAACGTGATAGAGCGCCCCAGCGATGTCAATGCGCAAAGCACGCGCCATGGAGTGCTTTTACGAAACTGGACTGCGGAAGTCAATAGCAAATTATCAAGGCCTGACCCCAAATGCGGTCGGGGAGGGCACGGGTGGTGGGCTGGGGATCCGTCGGGAAAGGGGACGCCCTTAAATAATTAACCAACTCACTCCACGAGTCGAAACCCGCTCTCCTTCGCGATTGCCTCGCCCCGCTGAACCGCATAGCCGATCCCTGAAGGGGTCATCCCCAAGCGGCGGGCCACCTCCGTTTGGGGGATCCCCAGCTCCCGGACCGCCCAGAAACAGAAGAGACTCCTCGCCGCCACGCGCTGCGCCTGACGCCCCGTAGCGAAGATGGCCTCCGCCTCCAGTTCAAGAAGCGTTCCTACGCGGTGGGCCACCCGCTGGAGGTCATACCCGCGCCGCCGCAGGGCCACAGGCGGCGTGTAACGCTCTTTGCGCCGGGTCAGGGTGACCTCCACGAAGTCCGGGTCGCCCAGGATCCGCTCATCGCTCTTCCGATGTGCCAGGCCCCGTCCCCGGCTTTTCTTCACCTCCACCCAGCCGCCCAGGCTGCGAATCAGTCCTCCGCCGACGAGATCCTCCCGCCGGCCCTGGGCCGCCCCCTCGGCCACAAAGGTCCGGTAGGCCTCGTGTGCCCTCCCTGGCCTTGCCCCGAAGGTGGCGAGGACATACGCGACATCTTGCCAGGGCCGGGGCCGCGTCCCCAGCACAGCGCTGTGACCGCAGTAGGGGTAGCGCGCCAGCGCGGCGACGTTCGAGACCAGCCTCGCACGGAGGGGGTTCAGGTGGATGTAGCGCACCAGCTCCTGGAAGTAGCGGTCCTCTTGGCAGACGATAGATTTGTAGCGGTTCTGGAAGAGATACCCGTGCCGGCGATGGCGGCGGTTGAACCGGACCGCGTAGCCGGTGAGGAGGCGCCGCATCAGGGTGGCCAGGGGGACGGAACTGGGCCGGACCAGGAAGTGGGCATGGTTCGGCAGGAGGGCCCAGGCATAGCAGGCGGTCTGGGTGGCCGGCAGGAGCCGCGCCAGGCGGGCCAGAAACTCCTCCCGATCCTGGTCGTCCCGGAAGATATTGCGGCGCTCGATCCCCCGGATGATGATGTGCTGCACGGCCCCCGGGGCGTCGAGGCGGGCGGCTCTCGGCATGGTCGTCTTGCTAGCACGTGTTGGGGTTGCGAAGCAAGTGAATTATTTAAGGGCGTCCCCCTTTTTTCTCATCAGTGATCCGCGGGCAAGGGTCTCGGTTTCAACTCAGGGAACTTGATGTTGACACGGCTACCGGCCGTGGTACCATGCGCCGACCTCGATGGCTTTCCTACCGCTGATGAGGGGGGCGCCCATGGCGGCCAGCGGGGATATATGGAGTAGCCTGACGGGCCTTGTGCCCGGGCCTGAAGATGGACACGGCCCTTCGGGAAGCTGTGGACCTCGAAGGGCCGTTCTGTTTTCCAGCTCCTCAGGAGCGCTGATATCTCTCGTACGCAGGCGGGTTGGGCGCTGAAGCCCCGTTGGGGGCCGCGGGAGGAGGCCGTTCGATGGAGAAGCAAGCCGTTCACACTTCGAAGCACATCTTGCGTGTCCGGGTCCAGGAGTTCAAGATCCCACCCATTCACGACGGCCTGATCCTGGGGAGGCACTCGCCCATTGGCTGTACGGCAGTCCGGAAGGCGCTGGAGCTTCTGGGTGACACCCGTTTCGCGCATATCGAGATCGAGGACGAGGTCATCAGCGACATCGTTGTGCGGGAAGCGATTCTTCGCCGGGTCCCGGAAGAGTCGCTGGTCGCCTTTGTGTTACAACGGATCAAGCCGCTCATGGGGCCGGAGGAGATCCTGCATCTGGATCTGGACGCTGAGATCCTGCTGGAGGAGGGGCCCCGATGATCGCCCTCACTGCGCGCGAGGCCCTGGACCCTCGGGTGGCCCGGGTGACGACCACGATGCGTCCTGTGGAGCTGGCGGAGCCGGCGCGTAGGATGGGACTCTATGCCGTATTCGACGACGAGAGCGGGAGATTTCTGAGGCTGGTGCCCGCGCAGGACGCAACCCCATTTCCCCATCGGATCTTTGCGGACCTTTTGCCCAAATCTCCGCCGGCACCCGTGGTGGCCGATGCCTCCCTCGATGCGGTGTCCGACCGGATGGCGACGGAGGGGATGGAGGCCCTGCCGGTCCTCGATGAGCAGGGGGGGTTTCTCGGCGTCATCACCAGGCCGAGCCTCCTGGAATCTCTTCTGCGGAGGGAGGGGGAGCTCCTCGCCGAGGCCGGCCGCCTCCAGGAGCGGCTCGAGGCGGAGCAACAGCGCCTGGTGGCCTGGTCAAAGCGGCTGGAGGAGCTGAACGAGGCGTCCCGCACCCTCCTCGGCTTGGTGGGCCAGACCGCCGTCGAACGGGGGCTGATGCAGGAGGGACTACAGGCGCTGGTCACGCTCCTTCAGGCCCGCTATGGGGCGATCGGGCTGCTGGACGAGACGGGCAGGCTCCAACAGTTCACCTTTGCTGGGATCACCGCGGAGGAGGCGGACAGGATCGGGGAGCTGCCCCAGGGGCGAGGGCTCCTGGGGGTGGTCATCAGGGAGAACCAGGTCCTCCGCCTTCAGGATCTCACGCAGGACCCCCGCCATGCCGGCTTCCCGCCGAACCATCCTCTGATGAAGCCCTTCCTGGCGGTGCCCATCAGCCATCAGGGCCAGGTCTATGGGCGGGTCTATGTCTGCGACAAGACGACGGGCGAGCCCTTTACTGAAGAGGATGAGCGCCTGACCGTAAGCTTCGCCCGTTCCCTCGCCCTGGCGTTGGCCCATGCCCGGGAGCTGGCCGAGCGCCAGCGGGCGGAGGCGGCGCTGCGGGAATCCGAGGCGAAGTGGCGCTCTTTAGTTGAGAACGCCCCGGACATTATTTTCACTGTGGACTGTGCGGGGACGATTCTGTTCATAAACCGAACCCCCGCGGGCCTGACCGTGGAAGAGGCGTTGGGAACAAATGCCTTGGACTACGTTGTACCAGAGTACCGTGAGGTGGTGAGGCAGGCAATCCGACGAGTGTTTGAATCCGGGGAGTCCGGAGAGTATGAGATCGCTGCTCGCGGCCCCCATGACACCACATCCTGGTACGCCACCCGTCTCGGGCCAGTCAGGCGCGATGGTGAGGTGGTTGCTGCCACGCTAATCACGAGGGACATCACCGAGCGCAAGCGGGCCCAAGAAGCCCTCCAGGAATCAGCGCTTTGGCTCCGAGGGATCTTTGACTCTCAACAAGATGCGGTCTTTGTTGTGACACCGGACAGGCGATTGCTCAACATGAACGCCGCAGCGGAGAGAATGGTCGGATATTCCCTGGAAGAAGTGAAGGGCCTCTCCACGGAGGTATTGCACGTTGACCGACAACACTATATCGAGTTCGGCGAGCACATTCGGGATGCCTTCGCAAGAGGCGAACTGGCACGCTTCGAATTCCACTTGAAACAGAAGAACGGAGAAATATTCCCTACAGAACACACCGTGTCTCTCTTAAGAAACATGGTGGGAGAGCCGGTAGGCATCGTAAGCGTGGCCAGAGACATCACAGAGCGCAAGCGGATGGAGGAAGCTCTACGAGAGACTGAACAAAAGCATCGCCTGGTCTTGGATCATGTAGATGAAATCGTCTACATGGTCAGGATCACTGAGGACGATCCGTATGGTGGAACAGTTCAGTTGGTCAGCAATCGGGTCAAGAACCTGTTAGGGTATCACCCGGAGGAGTTTCTTGCTGATCCCGGCCTCTGGTTCGGGGCAGTTCACCCGGAAGACATTCCCGCGCTAAAGGAGTCCACCCAGGACATTCTTGCGACCAAGAATGTCGGCACACGGATATACCGACTTCGACACAAGGAGACAGGCGAATACCGCTGGATGGAAGATCGGGTGCGGCCGCAACTGGACGACGCGGGTAACCTGATCGGCATCTTCGGCGTGGCGCGCGACGTCACGGAACGAAAGCGGGCGGCGGAGGCGCTGGTCAAGCGAACGGAGCAGCTTGAGACCATCCGCCTGATCTCCCAGGAGATCACCCGCGAGCTGCACGTTCCCACCCTCCTGCAGCTCATCACCCGGCGGGCCGCCGGGTTGGTAGGGACTACGTCCGGAGTTATTTATCTCTGGGACGAGGCCGCCCAGGTTCTCAATCCGCAGGCTTGGCTGGGTCTCGGCGACTGGTTCAAAGATGTGCGCCTCCGACTTGGAGAAGGTGTTGCAGGGCTGATTGCGGAGCGGAGGACCGGGATTTTTATCAACGATTACCGCTCCTGGCCCGCCGCGGTTCGCCTCGTTTTGGCGCACTGTGGGATCACCGCCGTCCTCGGCGAGCCCCTCCTGTACCAGGACCACCTCCTTGGGGTGATCACGGTGAACAACGAGGGGCTGGCACGACCCTTCACGGAAGGGGATCGCGAGATCCTTAGCCTCTTTGCCACCCAGGCGGCCATCGCCATCGAGAACGCCCGGCTGTTCGAGCAAGTGCGCGCCGGCCGCGAGCGGCTGCGCGCCCTATCCCGCCGGCTGGTGGAGGTACAGGAGGCGGAGCGCCGCCATCTCGCCCGCGAACTCCACGACGAGATCGGCCAGGTCCTCACCGGGCTCAAGCTCTCCCTGGAGATGAGCAAGCGCCTCGCGGCGGGGAAGGTCCGGGCCAGCCTGGGTGAGGCGGAGAGGCTCGTCAGCGACCTCATGGTGCAGGTCCGCGAACTGTCGCTAGCGCTCCGGCCGGCGATGCTGGACGACTTGGGGCTTCTGCCCGCCCTGCTGTGGCACATCGAGCGGTACACCGCCACGACCCGGGTGCAGGCCGCATTCGAACACACCGGACTCGAAGGGCGCTTCCCCTCGGACGTGGAGACGGCCGCCTACCGCATCGCGCAAGAGGCCCTGACGAACGTGGCCCGCCACGCCGGTGTGAGCGAGGTCAAGGTGCGCCTTTGGGCCGACGCCGCCACGCTGGGCTTGCAGATCGAGGACCGGGGGACCGGCTTTGACCCTGGCGCGGTCCTGGCCGCCGGGACTTCCGGAGGCCTCTTCGGCATGCGGGAGCGCGCGGTGCTGCTGGGCGGGGACCTACGGGTGGAGTCGGCCCCCGGGGGAGGGACCCGGGTGACGGCCGAGCTGCCCGTGGGGGGCGCGCGGGAACGGAGGAAACGGGGGCGATGAGCCGGACAACCATCCTGCTCGCGGACGATCACCCCGTCATCCGCCAGGGGCTCCGGGCGTTGCTCGAGTCGGAGCCGGAGTTCGCCGTCGTGGGGGAGGCCTCGGACGGGCTGGAGGCGGTGGGCCTGGTCGAGCGCCTGAAGCCGAACGTCCTGGTCCTGGACCTGATGATGCCCGGTCTGAACGGCCTGGAGGTTGCCCGGCAAGTCCGCCAGCGCGCGTCCAAGACTCGGGTCGTATTCCTCTCCGTTCATGCCAACGAGGCGTATGTGCTGGAGGCGCTGCGGAACGGCGCTGCTGGCTATGTCATTAAGGATGCCACCACCGCGGAGCTCGTGCGGGCTGTCCGCGAGGTAGCTGCCGGCCGCCGTTATCTGAGCCCTCCCCTCTCTGAGCATGCCATCGAGGCTTACCTCGAGAAAGCCAAAGGCGCCCCACTGGACCGGTACGAAACGCTCACGACCCGCGAGCGAGAGGTGCTACATCTGGCGGCCGAGGGGCTCAGCAACCCGGAGATCGCCGCGCGGCTGGGGGTCAGCCCCCGCACGGCCGAGACCCACCGGGCCAACCTTATGAGCAAGCTTGGCCTTCACAGCCAGACCGATCTGGTTCGATACGCCCTGCGACGCGGCATCATCCCGCGGGAATGAAACGTGAAGGGAGGGGAAGGCAGTAGGCAGAAGGCAGTAGGCAGAAGGCAGAAGGCAGAAGGCAGTAGGCAGAAGGCAGAAGGCAGTAGGCAGAAGGCAGAAGGCAGTAGGCAGAAGGGAGTAGGCAGAAGGGAGGGTGGAATGCGAGGACACAGAGATTTGAGGGTATATCAGTTGGCCTATAAGTTGGCGATGGACGTTTTTAAAGAGTCGAGGGCATTCCCAAAAGAGGAACGTTACTCGCTGACGGATCAAATCCGTCGTTCCTCACGGAGTGTTGCTGCCAACATAGCGGAAGGATTTCGGAAGCGGCAGTACCCAAATATGTTTGTCAGTAAGCTCGCCGACGCTGACGCCGAGGCTACCGAGACTCAAGTGTGGCTCGACTTCGCTCTCGACTGCGGATACATGTCTCAAGAACGGCATGATGAATTTGTAATTCGCTATGAAGAAGTCGGCAGGATGCTTGGCGGGATGATGGCAGAACCCGAGAAGTTCAAAAGGCAGAAAGCAGTAAGCACAAGGCAGTAGGCACAAGGCAGTAGAGAGACTGTCTTCCTCCCGCCTTTGGTTCTCTTCGGCTCTCACCCTTTCGTTTTCAGCCGCTTCCCTCTGCTTCCTGCCTTCTGCGTACTCGCCACCGCTTCCTGCCTCCTGTTTTCGCTCGCTGCCCACTGCCTTCTGCCTACTGCCTGCTGGCCCCGGCTCGCCTGCTTTCTGCCTTCTGTTCTCCTCTCCCCTGCCCCCCTTCTACTTTGTGGTTCCACCTTTGCTTGACTTCCGGGCGCACCACCGGTACATTGAAAGTGTTGATGGTTGATCCTTCCCTGTCATTATCCCGGATTTTTCACCGCGGAGATCGCAGAGAGCGCGGCGCCAGAGCCGATAAGGCCTTCTTTGGGGCAGCCTCGGAAGAAACGCGTGCCGACCCCGAAGAACCTGTGTCCCTAGAATCCCCGGAAATATCTGATCTTTCTCTTCTATCGGAGTTTTGGCTTCCGAGAAATCACCCGCCCACGGGCACCACACCGTGTCTACGTCCACCCTGACTATCTCGACCTCCATGCCAGCGTTGGGCGCCATCGTTCGTTAGCCAAGGGTTATGCCACGACGGCTGTCCGTCTCATTGACACCCTGCTTGCCCGACAAAGAAGGGCAACAGAGAGGGAAGGAGGTTCGGCATGAAGAAGGATCTGGATTACTATGATCGGTTGCCATGGCGAGTGGCAATCGAGCCGGAGCGGCAGGATGATGGGAGGATCATCTATGTAGCATCGCATCCGGAATTGGACGGCGTGCTTGGTACAGGGGAGACGGCCGAGGCGGCGCTAGTTGATCTGCATGCTGCCAGGCGCTCCATGATTGAGGCTTTGCTGGCGGAAGGATACTCGATCCCGGAGCCTGCTGTGGCCGCCCTCACCGCGTCGTGATTCGGCCTCGATCATAACATTCTGCCCCCGCTTCCCGATTCGCCGCGTCTCCGTTTGCGCGCTTCACCGTTTCCCCGTTTCCCGCCGTCGCCCCTGCGGCTCGACTGAGCTCGCCGAAGTCCCCCCTGCCTTCTGCCCTCTGCCTTCCTCCCCCCCGCACCCCTGCCCCTCCGCACGTTTATCCCCCGAAAATACGGGTCCCTCTTGGCTGAATTCCGTAGATGTACGGATATACAGGACCTCCAGGGTGTTGTAAGCGGAGAGTTGTAACCAACTGGGGGTCAGCTCCCTCTAGTGGCCGCGGGCCGGGGATAGGATAACGCGAAACGAGCGACTGCCCCGCCGGCCAACGCCTCTGCCCCGGTTGCCCAGATTATGGAGGTCAGGATGCGGCCGATTTCCGTGCTCCTTGTGGATACCAATCCAACCCTCTTACGCGTCCTCACTGATTTCTTGCAGGAGCACTCCCAGAATGCAGTGGTCGTCGTCGGGACAGCGAGTGGGGCTACGGAGGCCTTGGCCCAGGCTCAAGCGCTCCTGCCACAAGTGATCCTGCTGGATCTCCAGGTGCCAGGCCTGCCCTGTCTTGAGATGATCCCGCGCCTGCGCGGCATGGTTCCGAAGGCAGGCATCATCGCGCTCAGCTTGCTGGATGCAAACATCTATCAGAAGGCGGCGCTCGCAGCGGGCGCGGATGAGTTCGTCGGTAAGGCCACCCTGGGTACTGACTTGTTAGTGGCTATCCGGAGGGTGGCACGCAGCGTTGGGCCCAAGGAAAGCCCGTAGAGAGCGCCGGGGTGCCCCAAATTGCCGAGAGCGACGACAAGGGATAGGAAGGGGCGGGGACCAGGCTGGAGCTCTCTCGGGTCTGCACACGGGCTGACCAGGGACGACCGTGCGCCTCGAAGATCCGGAACAAGGCTGCGGGACTGCCATCCTGCTCAAGGCAGCGTGTGGGGTGCAAGCCCGTGAGGCCGTAAAACCCCCCTTGCGGGTCAGGGGGATCCAGAAGCGGAGGCAGTTCGGCGAGCCCAAGAGCACCAGCGGAATCTGATCTAGCCCCCAATTCTGGAGGGTCCCGAACCATTGGTATTCCACATGGACCGGCGCGTCTCCGCCGACCGCACCAGAAACAGGGGCGTCGACGCGACAGAGGTTCTGACCTGGGCGGAAATCGCCGAGTGGGCGAAACGCGAAGGTGTGCTGGACGTGGAGTAGGCACGGGTGTTCCGCCGCATGCCGCCGGCCGGACCACTGAACACCGAGGTTGGCGCGGCGTGAGCACCACTTCGAACCGGGAATCACGACCCACCAAGGGTTTCCAATGAGTTGGCTGTTGGCCTGAGCACCTGGTTGCTGCCAGCCATCCCGGCGGCGACGTGCATCGGCCAACCTGGGAAGTTCTTGCAGAATTCGAACCGATCTCGGACCAGACCATGGGGGAGGGGATGAACCATGACTCATGCCAGCACGGAAGGCCGGATCGCCGAAGTGACGATGCAAGAGTGGGAGCGGCGGAAGGAGTTTGTCGGCTTCACCGACGAGGATGTCCAACTGCTACGCGAGTTGCGCCCCATCGCCGAAGCCTACGCGGACGAGGTCGTGGAGGGGCTGTATCGCCAATTCTTGCGGTTCGAGGAGACGAAAGCCTTCTTCCCTGATGAGGCCACGCTCAACCGCGTGAAGACCCTTCAGAAAGCATACTTCCTCGGACTGACGCAGGGGGACTACGGCGAAGCGTATTTGGCCAATCGCCTGCACATCGGGCGCGTCCATCAGCGGATCGGCCTGTTGCCGCGCTGGTATATGGGGGCGTATTCGATTTACATGCAGTTGGTGTTCCCTCGAGTAATGGCAGCCTTCAAGCCCAACGTGGAAAAAGCGCAGCGGGCGTTCTTGGCGCTGCTCAAAATCATTACGTTGGACAAAGAGTTAGCCATAGCGACCTACATCGCTGCGCGTGAGGAAGTCATCGCCCGGCAGGCACAGGAGATTCTTGAGATTTCGACGCCAGTGATGCAAGTGTGGGAAGGCGTGGTGGCCGCGCCGCTCATCGGCACACTGGACACCCAACGCACACAGCAACTGATGGAGCAGCTCCTGCACCGCATTGTGGAGACGAGGTCCTCCGTCGCCCTGGTGGACATCACGGGCGTGCCGGCCATTGACACAAAGACCGCGCAGCACCTCATAGAGACGATCACCGCGGCGCGCTTGTTGGGCGCAGACGTCGTGTTGACGGGGGTACGGCCTGCGATTGCCCAGACGCTCGTGCACCTGGGTATTGACCTGGCTGGTGTCATCACACGCTCGTCGCTGGCAGCCGGGCTGCGCTACGCCCTGGATGCGCTCAACCTGCAAGCCACGGGCAAGAGTGAAGCGTGAAACGTAAAACGTGAAGCGCGGATCACGCTTCACGAACCCCGGAGCAAAGGGGGAAACGCGATGCCAGACGAAAGCATCTCGGTTATCAAAGTGCGCGATCTGCTGATGGTCACGATGCCGGCTGACCCGGCCGATGCGACCGTGTCTGCGCTGCAGGAGAAAGTGCTCCAGGCGATGGAGCGGTATGGGGCGAAAGGGCTCGTGCTGGACATTTCGGCGGTGGAGACGCTCGATTCCTTCTTCGCCCGGACGCTAGCCGAGACCGCGCAAATGGTCGCGGTGATGGGCGGACGTACCGTGATTGCGGGAATGCGCCCCAGTGTCGCCATTACCGCGACGCAGTTGGGCTTAGCGTTGGGCAGCGTCATCACTGCGTTGGATGTTGACCGCGCGCTGGACATCTTGACCGATGCGCGCCAGCGGAGGCGATTGCAATGAGCGATGAGCCTCATGGGGAAGCGCGCGTCAACGTGGAGACCGACATCGTTACCGTGCGGAAGACGGTCCGCGACGCGGCGACCCAGTTGGGCTTCGGCATCACAGATGTCACGCGGATCGTCACTGCGGCATCGGAATTGGCGCGGAACGTTTTTCTCTACGCTGGCTCAGGTGTCATGCGCTGGCACTCTCTCGACACAGGCGGCAGCATCGGCATCGAGTTGATGTTTGAGGACAGCGGACCCGGCATCGCCGACGTCGAGCAGGCCATGCAGGAAGGTTACTCTACCAGCGGCGGACTGGGCATGGGCTTGCCGGGCGCGAACCGGCTGATGGATGAAATGGAAATTCGGTCCGAAGTCGGGAGGGGCACGACGGTGACGGTGAGGAAGTGGCGGAGACGGTAGCGCAGCAAACTATCGAGGTCTTGCATTCGAGCGACGTGACCGTGGCACGGCGGGCGGCGACGGCGATGGCATTGGCCATCGGCTTTGACGAGAAGGTGGCCGAGGAGATTGTGATCGCCGTGAGCGAACTTGCCTCCAATCTGGTCAGGCACGCGAAGTGCGGGACGCTGACACTGACGCCGCTTAACGAGGGCGGGCGAATTGGAATTCGAATAGAATCGCAGGACAGCGGACCCGGCATCGTGGATGTGGAGCAAGCGATGACGGACGGCGTTTCGACGGCCGGCAGTCTGGGATATGGCTTGGGTGCGGTCAATCGACTCATGGATGAGTTTGCCATCACGTCGCAGCAAGGGGCCGGTGGCGGCACGCGCATCGTGTGTAAGCGGTGGGTGCGGGGGGAGGCGTCAAGCGTGACGCCTTGCCCGCTTGCGTTTGGCGCTGCCACACGCGCTCACCCGATGATGGCGGTGAACGGCGATGCCTTTGTCATCAAACGGTGGGGCACGAGTGCACTGGTGGCGGTGATTGATGGGGTGGGGCATGGACAGTTCGCGCAGCACGCGGCGCAGACGGGGCGACAATACATAGAGAGCCATTTCGACCAGCCGCTTCAAGCGATTATTGGCGGCGTTGGACGCGCCTGCCGGGGGACGCGCGGTGTGGTAATGGCGGTGGCGCGGTTTGACTTCCGCAATCCCCAATCCGCAATCCGGCTGACCTTCGCCAGTGTCGGCAACGTGGAAGCGCGCGTGTTCGGCAGGCCTGAACCGCTGAATTTTATCATCCGTCGCGGCATCGTGGGTGTCAACGCCCCGGACCCCGTGGTCACGGAACATCGCTGGGAGCCGAGCAACGTGATGGTGCTCCACTCTGATGGCGTGACGACGCACTGGCGATGGGAGGATTTCCCCAACCTCGTCGAGGCCTCGGCAACCGTCATGGCGCAGCGGTTGCTGCGCGCGCTGTCAAAAAACGATGACGATGCGACGGTGCTTGTGGTGAAAGGACGAGATGATACGCTATGAACGATAGCGATTTGCACCGACGACTCGCCGAGGCGCAGGGGACGATTCGCACGCTCCAACAAGAACTGGAGGAGACGAACCGAGGATTGGTTGCCCTGACGATGGAGCTAGAGAAGAAGAGTGAGGCGATAAAGGCGATGTCGCAGCAACTCTGGCAGACGGCGAAGCTGGCAACGACGGGCGAGTTGACGGCGAGCATCGCCCACGAATTGAACAACCCGCTGGCGACGGTGAGCCTGCGGGTCGAGTCCCTGTTAACCCAAGTTCCACCGGACGACCCCAAGCGGCGGGCACTGGAGGTCATCGAGCAAGAGGTCGAGCGCATGGGGAATCTGGTCACCAACCTGCTCCAATTCGGCCGCCGCAGCCAGCCGCAGATTTCCACGTTGGACGTGCGCGAGGAGATGGAGAGAACGCTGGAACTCATTCATTACCACCTGCGCAACCGCCGTATCACCATCGTGCGGGAGGTCGCGCCCGATGTGCCAATGGTTCAAGCGGATCGCCAACAGTTGCGGCAACTCTTTCTGAACCTGTTCACCAATGCCAGCGATGCCATGCCGCAGGGCGGGACGCTCACGCTCCGCGTGTATCAGCAGGCAGAAGGCAGAAAGCAGAAGGCAGAAGGCGGCGAGGCAGGGGAAGGGCAGTCGTTGGCGCTGCCTACTGCCGACCGCCTACTGCCTTCTGTAGTCGTAGAGGTGGCCGACACCGGTGTCGGGATCGCGCCCGAGGATCTGCCGAAGGTGATGGAGTCCTTCTTCACGACGAAACCGGAAGGCCAGGGTACGGGCCTGGGGCTGCCGATCTGCCGGCGCATCGTGCAAGACCATGCTGGCACGCTCGAGATCGCCAGCCAGGTCGGCACGGGGACGACCGTGCGCATGACCTTTCCCGTCGCGAACACGACGAACCGCGCTCATCTGGGAGGCACGTGAGGGAGACTGGGAGAATGGGGGAGTAGGAGAGTGGGGGAGTGGGGGAGGCGCAGGACAAAAACTGACGGTTGGTGAGGCGAGCTCAGGAAAACATGGCAATTGAGCATTATCGAGACTTGCGCGTTTACCAGATTGCTTTTGAAGCGGCAATGCGGATATTCGAGCTGCCAAAGGGATGGCCGAAGGAGGAACAATACTCCCTGACAGATCAGATCCGCCGTTCATCGCGCTCGGTATGTGGCAACATTGCCGAGGCGTGGCGAAAGCGGCGCTACATACCCCACTTCATCAGCAAACTCACTGACGCCGATGGGGAAGCTGCAGAGACGCAGGTATGGCTCGAGTTCGCCATGCGCTGTGGTTACATCGGTCAGGAGGCCCAAACCCCGTTGAATGCAGATTACGAAACGATCATTGGTGGACTTGTCAAGATGATGACCGAACCCAATAAGTGGTGCGGTCCGTCAACTTTGACGGTTCATGACCAGAAGGCAGGTTACGATGAGCCCGCTTGATTCCCCCACTCCCCATCCGAAGCTTGGCCGCTTGCTGGTTGTGGATGATGAAGTGGAGCTCATGACCGCCTTGTGCCAGATGCTGACGGAGTATGGCTACGAGGCGGCAGGATTTACGTCCGGCAAGGATGCCCTAGAGGTTTTGAAGGAGCAGGACGTTGACGTTCTCCTGGCCGACCTGATGATGCCCGAGATGGATGGGATTACGCTCCTGCGCGCGGGCCTGGAGATAGACCCGAACCTGATGGGCCTCATTATGACAGGACAGGGCACGGTTCCCGCGGCCGTGGAGGCGATGAAGGTCGGGGCCTTTGATTACGTGCTGAAACCGTTCAAGCTGCAGGCCCTGCTGCCTATCCTATCCCGGGCGATGGAAATACGTCGCCTGCGGATGGGAAACATCCAGTTGCGCGAGACGGTGGCGATCTACGAGCTGAGCATGGCCATCGCCTTCACCCTGGATCCGGGGACCATTCTCAGCAAGGTCGCCGATGCCACGCTCCAGCAATGCCAGGTAGACGAGGTATCCATTATGTTGCCGACGACTGATGGAGAGGAACTGTATGTAGCCGTCGTGCGAGGCGACCGCCCGCGTCCCATTCTGGGGGAACGGATGCCTATTCACCGAGGCGTCGCAGGGTGGGTGGCACGTCAGCAGGAGCCACTCAGTCTCCAGGGCGAGGTTACCGACGCCCGTTTCGGCCCCATCTACCCCCGACCCGAGATCCGCGCCGCCATTTCGATGCCGTTGCAGGTTGGAGGCAGACTTGTAGGCGTACTGAACGTGAACGCTACGGATCGCCGCCGCTCTTTCAGGCTAGGGCAAGTGAAGGCGTTGAGCATTTTAGCCAGCATCGCGGCCTCCGCCCTGGAGAACGCGCACCTCTACCGGCAGGTGCGAGAGAGAGAAGAGGGCCTACACGCGCTCTACCGGGCGGGTCTTGGAATGCAGGAGCCTCTGGAGCTTCAGGGGCGGCTCGACCGCGTCCTCCAGGCGGCTCGGGAGGTCCTCCACCTGGACCGACTTAACATCCTCCTGGCGGATCCGGAAGGCCGGTGGCTCCAGGCGGTGGCGACTTTAGGGACCGAGGAGCCCGTGGAGGCGATCCGGATTCCTATCGGGCCTGAGGGTGGAGGGTTGGCAAAAGCTTACCTCACCCAGCAGACCATCGTCTGGGATGGCCGGGACGCCGTGCCCGAGGATCTCCGCCTGAAGCCGCCCTACGACCGGATCAATGCCTTCCGCTCGCGGGTCTTCGTCATCGTGCCCCTGGTCGTCCAGGGGCGGGTCATCGGGGTCCTGGGGGCGGACCGGAAGGAGAGCCGCTGGCCCTTCGAAGCGGCCACCTTGGAACTCATGCAGCTCTTCGCGGCCCAGGGGGCCATCGCCATCGAGAGCGCCCGGCTGTTTCAGAGTGCCCAGGAGCGCCTGGCCAAGCTCCAGGCGTTCTACCAGGCCACGAGGCTGCTCACGAGCGAACACTTCCTGGACGCCCTCCTCCAGCAGGCGGTCGAGCAGGCGACCCAGGTGATCGGGGCGCGGTATGGCGCCATCGGTCTCCCGGACGAGGCGGGGCGGCTGCACGCATTCATCCACACCGGCCTGAGCCCTGAAGAGGCTGCCCGGATCGGCGACCTGCCCAAGGGGCGGGGGATCCTCGGGGTGCTCCTGCTTGAGGGTCGCCCAGTTCGCCTCGAGGACCTCACCAAGGATCCCAGGGCTTATGGCTTCCCGCCGAATCATCCACCCATGCGGAGCTTCCTGGGGGTCGCGATCATGACCAAAGGGAAGGTCTTGGGCCGCATCTACTTGACAGAGAAGATCGGGGGACCGTTCACCGCTGAGGACGAGGCCCTCCTCACGAGCTTCGGCGAGATTGTCGCTGGCTTTATCGAGAACGCGAGACTGTACGAGGAGCGGCGGCTCGCGGCGTTTCAGCTCGAGGCCAAGGTCGAGGACCGGACCCGGGAACTACAGGCCGCCAACCAGCAGCTCGAGGAGGCCTCGCGCCACAAGTCGGAGTTCCTGGCCAACATGTCCCATGAACTCCGGACCCCCCTCAATTCCATCATCGGGTTCTCCGAACTCCTGCAGGGGCAGGGGGTGGGTGCCCTCACCGAGAAGCAGGCCCGGTTCCTCGGGCACATCCACCATTCGGGCCACCACCTGCTCCGGCTCATCAGCGACATCCTCGATCTCAGCAAGGTCGAGGCGGGGAAGTTCGTCCTCGATCCCCAGGTCCTTCCCGTCGCCCAGACCCTGGAGGACATCCTGGTGATCGGCCGGGGCCTCGCGAACAAGAAGGGGCAGACCATCGAGGCGCAGATTGAGGAGGACCTCCCTTCCCTCCACGCCGACCCGGTCCGCTTCAAGCAGATCCTGTTCAACCTCCTGAGCAACGCGGTGAAGTTCACGCCCGAGGGCGGCACCATTACGGTGCGCGCCTACCAGAAGGCAGAAGGCACAAGGCAGAAGGCAGAAGGCAGCGTGCAGACCTCCGGGGAGCTGCCGCCCCTGCCTACTGCCGAGTGCCCACTGCCGACTGCCTACTGCCTGCTGCCTTCTCTCGTGATCGAGGTGGCCGACACCGGCCTCGGGATCAAGGCCGAAGATCTGCCCCGCCTCTTCCAAGAGTTCGTCCAGCTCGAGACCACCCGGGACCAGAAGCACGAGGGCACGGGGCTGGGCCTGGCCCTGACCCGGCGGCTGGTGGAGCTTCACGGGGGCCGGATCTGGGCGGAATCCGAGGGCGAAGGGCGGGGAAGCACGTTTACGGTCGTGCTGCCGTTCGACGGACCAAGGACCTGATTTGCGATTTGTGATTGCCGATTTGCGATTGGAACGCCAATCGTCAATCCGCAATCTGCAATCGCAAATTGAGAAGGGGGGGGCAGGGGAGCAGCGGCCGCTTACACCAACTTGGTCAGCACCTCATCGGGGAGTTGCTGGCGCAGGGAGGGGGAGACTTCTACGAGGCGCGCGATGTCGGCGAGGTCCTTTTGGCGCTTGCTGGGGCGCCGGGACGGATCCATGACCGCCCAGACCTTTCCCTGGAGAATATCCTCGAGGCGCGCCACCGGCAGGCGAAGGCCCAGCAGGTCGCGGAGCGTGGCGTGGTCCACGAACGAGGCATAGCGAGGATCGGTCTGAATCTGGACGCGCAGGTCGGAACCCGGCGCGGAGACGTTCAGGCTATGGGGGAAGCGCTCGACACGGAATGCCTGGTACAGAAGCGTCTCGACCTGCGACAACTGCTCCACGGCGATGGCCAGATCCAGGTCCAGGCTCACCACCGGCTCTGCATACGCGTTCACAGCCTGCCCGCCGACCACGCAGTAGCGGATGCTGTGGTCGGTCAGGAGCGCGATGAGCCGGTCGAGGAAATCTGTCCGGTCCACGGTCACTGTTTTCCAAAATGCGAGTGCACGCATAATCGTGAATCCGTTCAGGGACGGGCTGCGGGGCTGGGTCGGATCATAGCAGGCGGTGGGCTTCCTGACAAGGACAGTAACAGAGCGGCAGGATCGTGAAGCGTGAAGACGTGAAACGTGAAGGGGGGCAGGGGAGCTGAAGAACGGAAGGCAGAAAGCAGAAGGCAGACAGCAGCGGGCAGGAGGACGGGAGAAAAGGGAATGTGGCGCTCTTGAGTGAAGAGCCGAACCGCCGAACGGTCGAACTGCCGAACGGTCTGCAGTGAGAGCGGAGGGAACACATGAGCACCCCGCGCGTCCAGGACTACATGAGCTCGGTTTTGCACACCGTGCGACCCGAGGATTCCATCGGGAGCGCCTTCAAGAAGCTCGCCATGAACCGCATCCGCCACCTCTTGGTAGTGGATGATTCCGGCCATCTACACGGGATTATCACGGACCGGGACATCCGCCTCGCCCTGCCGTCGCTCGCCTTCTGCCCGGATTTGGGGGAGCTTTACCTCCGCCTGGAGGATTTGAAGGTTCACCAGGTCATGACCCGCGACGTATGTACCACCACCCCGGAGAGTCCGCTGGCGGAGGCGGTGGACCTCTGCCTGCGCCACAGGATTGGCGCACTCCCGGTCCTCCGGGACGGAACCCTGGTTGGGATCATCACGGAGACGGACCTGCTCCGCGCCTTCCGGGACTGTCTCGCCGCTGGACAGACGGGGCAGCCGACCGTGAAACGTGAGGCGTGAAACGTGAAGGGCACGGGGGAACGGGCGAAACGGGAACTCGGGGACACGAATTGACACCGATCCCCCGAATCCCCGGCTGGTTGATGCTTTTTCCCTCGATACCTTAGTCACTGTGTACCTCGGTGGAGGCTGATTAAGGCATGAAGGGCATCCGGACGTCGAGCATCCGCACGCGCCTTCTCCTGGCGTTTGTCGGGGTCTTGATCCCGTATCTGGTCCTGGCGGGGGTCGGGGCAGTCGGCTTGCAGATGCTTTGGCAGCAAGCGGGGACCATCCGCGATGAGGCAGTGGGGGAGATCAAGGGGGCCGCGGACATCCAAGTGGCTCTGATTCAGCTTGTCATGCCCGCGAACGACTACCTGATCACCGGAGATCCCAGGGAGCGGGGGCGATTCGAGCAGCTTTTGGCGCGAGTCCAAGGAGTCCTCGCCCGGCTGGAGGAAATTCCCTTCCACGACGCGGAAGAGCGGCAGTTGTTGGAGATGCTGAGGAACCAGGTGCCACGGATGGAAGCCATTAGCCGAGAGATCCTGGCCCTTCCTGATCCCCGGACGAATCGCGCCCCTCCCGCCAAAATGAAGGCGCTGGACGCACTGGGCGACCAGGCAGCGGTCGCGGTCAGCCGACTCCGCGAGATCGCCATTCGGGAGATGGAAGAGGAGCTCGAGCGCGGCACAGGTGTGATTCGGCGGGTCGCCACCATTGGCCTCGTTACCCTCATCCTAACTCTGACCGGGGGGGTGGCCATGGTCTTCATCCTTTCCGCCTGGTTGAGCACTCCCATCTTGGCTATCGCGGAGGGAAGTCGCCGGATCGCCGAGGGAGATCTGTCCCAACGGGTGGAGGCCACTGCCGGCGGGGAGCTGGGGGTGGTGGTTCAGGCCTTTAACCAGATGGCCGAGCGCCTCAAGGCCGCGGCCATCGAGAACGCCCGGCTGCACTCTGTGACGATGCGCCGAGGGGAACAACTGGAGGCGCTCCTGCAAGCGACGCGCTCGGTCATGTCTGGGCTGGATCTCCAGGAGATCCTCGACCGGATCGTGGCGGAGGCCGCCGAGATGGCCGGGACCCCGCACGTGACAGTCATGCTCGTCGACAAGGCGGCGCAGCGCCTCCGGCTGGCGGCGATGGCAGGCGCCCCCGTGCCAGCGGGCTTCCAGGTCCCCCTGGGCGTCGACCTATCGGGCGTCGTGGCCGAGACGGGGCAGCCCCTGTTCAGCGCGGACTCCCCGAATGACCCCCGCAACCTCCTGGCCGAGCGGGATCGGGAACAGGGGTTCGCCACCTACCTCGGCCTACCGATCAAGATCCGGGACGAGGTTCTAGGGGTGCTCACCTTCGATACAACTGCTCCCCGCCACTACACTCCAGACGAGGTGGCGTATCTGACATCCTTCGCCGACCAGGCGGCCATCGCCATCGAGAATGCCCGGCTCTATGAAGCGATCCGGCAGCACGCCGCCACCCTGGAGGTCCGGGTCCGGGAGCGAACGGCTGAACTGGAGGAGGCGCTGCGGGTCAAGGCGCAGTTCCTGGCCAACATGTCCCATGAATTCCGGACGCCCCTCAACTTCATCCTGGGTTTCACCCAGCTCCTCCAGCAGGGGACTGCGGGACCCCTTACGTCCAAGCAGGCCCACTACCTGGGCCATATCCACGCCGGGGGCAAACGGCTTTTTGACCTGGTGACGGACATGCTGGACCTCTCCCAGGGCAAGACGGGGAAGAAAGACCTTCATCTGGAGCCGGTTCTCCTGGGCCCGATGGTCGAGGAGCTCCTGGGCATGGTCCGGGTGCAGGCGGTCCAGAAGCGGCTCACGGTGTCCACCGCGCTGCACCCCGGGCTGCCCTTTGTGGTCGCCGACCGCGCCAAGCTGACCCAGATCCTCGCCAATCTGATCGGCAACGCCGTGAAGTTCACGCCCGAGGGAGGGAGGATCACGCTCCGCGTCTACCAGAAGGCAGAAAGCACAAAGCAGAAAGCAGAAGGCGGCGAGCAGCAGGCAGCAGACGCATCCGTACTGCCTTCTGCCGGCTGCCTACTGCCTTCTGTCGTCATCGAGGTGGAGGACACCGGGATCGGCATCAAGCCCGAAGACCTGGAACGGATCTTCCAAGGCTTCGAGCAGGTTGACTCGTCGGATACCCGGAAGTATGGCGGGGCCGGGCTCGGCCTGGCCCTGGTCCGCCAGCTCGTTGAGCTACACGGCGGCCGCGTCTGGGCCGAGAGCGCGGGGCCGGGGCAGGGTGCCCGCTTCGTCGTGCGGCTCCCCCACCTCGAGGCCCTCCGGCGGAAGCGCGTCATGCTGGTCGCGGACGAGGCGCCCATCCTGGAGAGCCTGGGCACGGTCCTGGGGGGAGCGGGCTACGCGGTGGAACCGGCCCGGAGCGGGGCCCAGGCCCTCGCCGCATTGGACGCGAACCCGCCCGACCTCCTCGTCCTGGACATCGGCCTGCCCGGGGGGGACGGCTGGGAGATCCTAAGACAGGTACGCGAAAGCGAGGCGACCCGGGCCCTGCCGGTCCTGGTCCTCACCGGGCCGGACCAGATCCACGCCGACAGGGCCCTGGCCCTGGGGGCCAACGAGTTCTTGGCCAAGCCGGTGTCCGCCCGAATCCTCGTGGAGACCGTGAACGGCCTCCTCGTGTGGCGTGAGCTCGCCGGTGGGGAAGAAGGGGAGCCTTCGGCAATCTCGCCGGACGAGTAAGGCGTTCGGCTGTCCGCCGGGGAGGGGCCAGGGCAGGCAGTTGTATATTCGACGAACGCCGACCGGCGAGAGTCCCCGCCGAAACCTTCGTGCTGCGGAACGCAAATACGGTGACACTCATTTCTGCTCCCTCTCCCTGGATGGCGAGAGGGGATCGAAAAGTTGCGCCGAGACAATACGTCACCGTAATTCTGGCCAGAAGGACTTAGCGACGCCGCTGACGTGAGAGGCGCTTGAGAAACTGTGCTACGGACACGACGTATACGCCATGCCCCCGGGCAATGTGCACAAGGTCGAGGTCTCGCTTCAAGTCATCGTCTCGCGTAACCAGGTATCGTGCCTTGCCGAGAATGGCAGCCTCGAGAATGTCGTTGTCATCGGGATCTCGGCACAATCTCAATGCGCGCGGAATCGAGACGAGGATTGCTCTCTCGGCGATGAGACCCACCAACGCTTGCACATCGCCGGGGGAAAACCCGAAGCGACGCCGCAGCTTGGGGCGGCTCAAGACATCAGTGATTTCTATGAGTTGGGCTGGCGAAGTGATTACGGTGAAATCGCCTCGGAGGAGCGCTGCGACAACTCGCCCGGGAGGACCGTCAGGTTTGAGGAAGGCAGAGACCCATACGTTCGAATCAAGCAGAGCGCTGGGCCGCACGGCGTTTCGCCTTCACTTCGGCACGCGCCCGGGTGATGTCGGTCTCGATCTCGGCCTGCGGGACTCCTCGTGTCAGGACTCGCATCCGACGACGCAAACGCTCGAACTCATCTCGCCACTGCGCCTCGGGATAAAGGGTAGCCACGAAGTGGGCCCTCTCCTTGAGTCGGAGCGGTGTGAGCGGTTTCAACACTCCCTGCTCGAAAACGACGCGGACGACACGTTGCATGACCTCGTCCTCCTTGGTTCAAATCATAAAAACTTTAGCATCCGATTGGGAGAGAGGCAAGGACTTCTCCCAGATGCCTCTTGGTAGCGTAAAGGATCGGGTCATGTCGGGTCCAGGGGAAGACGCAGAGCGCCGGGAGCGGAAGGCCCGGATCCTCATCGCCGATGATGATCCGTCTATGCGCGAGCTGCTGGTCGGCCTCGTCCAGGATCTCGGGTACGAGGCGCAGGCGGTGCCCGACGGGGAGGCGGCCCTGGCCGCCATCGCCGCCCGGCCGCCAGACCTCGTCCTCTCCGATGTGGTCATGCCCGGCCTGAGCGGGTTCGACCTCTGCCGGCGGCTGAAGGCGGACCCGGCCACGCGGCTGATTCCCGTGGTCCTCATCACCGGGATCGGGGAGGAGCACAAGGTCGAAGGGATCGAGGCGGGCGCCGACGACTTCCTGGGGAAGCCCTTCAGCCAGGGGGAGCTCCGGGCCCGGATCCGCGCCCTCCTCCGGATGAAGGCGTTCATTGACGAGCTGGAGCACGCCGAGGCGGTGCTCTGCGCCCTGGGGCGGAGCATCGAGGCCAAGGACCCCTACACCGAGGGGCACTGCGAGCGCCTGACCGACTACGCCGTTGCGCTGGGCCGGACGCTGGGCGTTCCCGAAGGGGACCTGATCGCCTTACGGTGCGGGGCGTACCTGCACGATCTGGGGAAGGTGGCCGTCCCCGACGCCATCTTGTTGAAGAAGGGGCCGCTGACGCCCGCGGAGCGCGAGATTATCCACCGCCACCCCGTCATCGGGGAGGAGATCTGCCGGCCCCTCCGGTCGCTCCAGGCGGTCCTGCCCATCATCCGCTCGCACCACGAGCGACAAGACGGGTCGGGCTACCCGGATGGCCTGCGGGGGGAGGCGATCCCCGTGACGGCCAGGGTCCTCCAGGTGGTGGATGTCTATGACGCCCTGACCACGGACCGCCCGTACCGCGCGGCCCTGTCGAAGGCCGTGGCGCTGGAAACCCTCGAGGACGAAACCCGGAGGGGATGGTGGGACCGCCGGATCGTGGGGGTGTTCCGGCAACTGGTGAATGGGAAGGAATAAAAAGCGTTCGGGTGTTCGGTAGTTCGGGTGTTCGGTCGGTCCGCGAACCACCGAACCATCGAACCACCGAAGGGATTTGAGTGAGGAGAGCAGTGGCCGCGCGGGTCCTGGTGATCGAGGATAATGCCGTCAATCTCGAACTCACAGTCGTCTTGCTGGAACAGGCAGGCTGCGAGGTCCTCACGGCGACCTCCGCCGACGCCGGCCTGCGCCTCGCGGCGGGCGAGCGGCCCGACCTGATCCTGATGGATCTCCATCTGCCCGGCATGACCGGGTACGAGGCCACCCAGCGGCTCAAGGCGGATCCCGCCACGGCCGGCATCCCGGTCGTTGCCCTCACGGCCGACGCCATGCGGGGTACCGAGGCCCGGGCGGAAGCGGCCGGCTGTGACGCCTACCTGACGAAGCCGCTGGACATTGAAGCCCTCCACGAAACGCTCCGCCGGCTCTTGCCCTCCAGGCAACAGGGGGCACGAGGAGGAGAGGAACCAAGGGGCTGAGAGGCATGCGGGAAACGCTGCGCGGTGTACCCCCAAGTTCCTTGATACGTCTTTGTTCGTTTGTCCCTGGTGGGGAGCCGCTCTGGCTGTGCTATGCTTGCGCCTGCAGCACGCGGAAGGTGTTGCCTGGCGGAAGGAGGAGGCCATGGTCCGACGACGGATCCTCATTGCCGAGGACGACCCGGACATGCGCGAGCTGATCAAGGCCCTCTTGGAGGACCTCGGGTTTGAGTGCGTGGCGGTCCCTGATGGGCAGGCTGCCCTGGACGAGGTGGCCGCGCGGCCGCCGGACCTCATCCTCTCCGACCTGGGGATGCCGCGCGTAGGCGGGATCGAACTCTGTCGCCGGGTGAAAGCCGACCCTGCCACCCGGTCCATCCCGGTCGTCCTGGTCACCGGGATCGGGGAGGAGTTCAAGGGGACGGGGGCCGAGGTGGGGGCGGACGCGTTTATGGGGAAGCCGTTCACCCTGTCGGACCTTCGGGCCATAATTCACGCTCTTCTCGGGCCAGGGGGACTGCGTGCCTCCGACGCGGAGAAGGCGTGAGCCGCAGAAGAGAGCGGCCGGCCGGGTCCCCTCTTACCAACACCCCATGAGTCACCCACCTTCCGCGACATCCCCCATCAGTTCCCCGCAATCAAAGCAACAGTGAGAGAGGGCCCGAGGGAAAAGGGGAAACAGCGTTCGACGGTTCGGTGGTTCGGGGGTTCGGCTGTTCCGCTTCCGAGAAAACCGCCGAACAGCCGAACGGTCGAATTGTCGAACGCCCTTTGTCCCCTGGCCCTTTTGTCCCTGGCTTCCCAGTGCCCCTGGCGTGGTATACTTCCACCCGGGAGAACCGGGAGGCAATGTCTGGTGGAAGGGGGAGGCCATGATCCGGCGATCGGCAGTGGCGGGATCGTTTTATGCCGGGACGCGGGACCGGTTGCGTCTTCAAGTGGAGGACCTCCTCCCCAAAGAGGTCACGCGGGAGCAGGCCATTGGGGTGGTGGCACCCCATGCCGGCTACATCTATTCGGGGCGGGTGGCGGCGACAGTCTACTCGCGGGTGGAGTTTCCCGATGCCTTTGTGATCCTGGGCCCCAACCACACCGGCCTGGGGGCCGGCGCGGCCATCATGACCTACGGGCAGTGGGAAACCCCCCTGGGTGCGGTCCGAATAGATGCCGAGCTGGGGAAGGCGATCCTGGCGCAATCGTCCGTGCTGGAGGAGGATCACCTTGGCCACCTCCGCGAGCACTCCATCGAGGTGCAACTGCCGTTCCTGCAATATTTCGAGCGCCCGTTCAGCTTCGTTCCGATCTGCCTCTTCAGCCACGAGTACGCGGCGTGCCAGGACGTGGGGCAGGCGGTGGCCAAGGCCGTGCGAGAGGCGGGCAAGCACGTGCTGCTGGTCGCCAGCACGGACATGAGCCACTACGTCCCCCGCGAGGAGGCGGCGGAGAAGGATCGAAAGGCCATTGACGCCATCCTGGCCCTGGATCCGGAGCGACTCCACCGGGTTGTGCGGCAAGAGGGGATCAGCATGTGCGGATTCCACCCGACCACGGCCATGCTGGTGGCGGCCAAGGCTTTGGGCGCGACGAAGGCGGACCTCGTGATGTACACAGATTCCGGGGAAGTCACCAAGGACGTGAATGAGGTGGTCGCATATGCCGGTCTGGTTATCCGATAGCGGGCGGGAGGAGAGATCCTGGCGAAAGAGATGAAAGACCTGAGACAGAAGGGACGGGGGAATCCTCCAGAGGATCGGCTCACACACACTCCGAGGTTGACGACACTCCCGAGACCGCTTAGAATGCGCGCCGTTCACCGGCTGGGGTGCGGGGGCGCCTAGGGAAGCCAGGCCGGGCATATCCAACGCGGGGGTGAGGTCCCCGTGAGACCCAGGAGGACAAGGAGGGCACGATGACCTATATCGTGGCGGAGCCGTGCATCGGGACCAAGGACCACGCCTGCGTGGACGTCTGCCCGGTCGAATGCTTCTACGAGGGGGAGGACATGCTCTACATCCACCCCGAGGAGTGCATTGACTGCGGGGCGTGTGTGCCGGAGTGCCCGGTGGCGGCCATCTTCGAGGAGAGCGACGTCCCCGAGCAATGGAAGGATTACATCGCCAAGAACGCGGACGTGTTCAAGGGTGACGCCGCACTTCCGAAGGCCCCCACCCGGGAGAAATGGGAGGAAGCGAGGAAGGATCCAGCCAGCGACGCGGCGAAGTACTACGAAAAGTACCCGCCGAAGCAGTAGAGAGATCTGCCAGTTCGCTCAGCGGAGAACGGAATCGGTGCGCCCAGGCGTCCGAGAGGCGGGATGTCTGGGCGTCTCTTTTTTCTGAAGCTTCCACCTGGAGGTCGGGCAGGCTTGGACGCCCGACATCCCCGAGGTTTCCTCCTCTGAGCCGTCGCTACCAGGAGTGTTGGATGTGGAATCTAAAAAATGCCAATGATTCCAATAATATACGGCGTACTCCTTGCCCTGTCTCTGAGAGATGTTGGCCCTGCCTTGATGGTTCCCTTCAGGTTCTGAGCAGGGGCTCATGGGCGGGCTTCACTTTCCCGCTGATGGCCGCGTCACTCCTCAAGATCACGCAATTCTTTCGGGGGGTCTGCGGTCAGGTAGGGCCTGCCGATCACCCTAGAGCGCAGGTGGGACGTTCATCTCTCGCCAGTCCACTGGCCGGGGGGTGGCCGGCAACGCACGGATCAGGAGGACCGGCTTCAGCGTACCGCGGACGACCTTCTCGGCAATACTCCCCATGACGAAGCGGTCGATCCCGCTCCGCCCGTGGGTCGCCATGGCGACCAGATCAACTCGCTCCCGTTCTGCATAGATGATGAGGTCACCGGCCACGTCTCCGTCCAGGACCACGCAGCCGGCAGTGACCCCCTGGCCCTTCAGATCCCGCTGGATCTTCTTCAGGTAGAGCATTGCCTCGGCCTTGAGCGCCGCCCTCCGTTCCGCCGCGGCCTCCGGCATGGCGTCGAGCTTGCCGCCGGCAGCGCCCAGGGTGAACTGGACCACGGTGGCCAGCGCCACCTCGGCCCCCGTGGCCCGGGCCAAGGCCACGGCGTGGGGGAGCACTGTCTCCGCCATCTCCGACCCGTCGAGAGGCACCAGGATCTTCTTGTACATGAATCCCTCCTTCGCGGATGTGGGATTTGTGATTGCGGATTGTCGATTGAAAGGCAAATCCTCAATCACCAATCCTCAATCGCAAATTCATCCGAGGGGCGGCATCAGAACGGCACGCCAGGGGCCGTGCAGATGCCCAGCCGGACTCCGATGGGCCGGTACATCATGGGGGGCCACCAGCGCTGCCGCAGGATGCCGTCGTGGATGGCCCAGCTTCGCCCTCGGATGCCGCCCCCCGCGCTCTGTGCGCGGAACGGTGTAGACCCATCCAGTCGGGCTTCCAAGATTCCTCCCGGCTGAAAGCCCCGGTGAATCGCCTCCATCCGATCCCGGCCCGCCAGATAGCCGAAGCCCTGTCGCTCGTAGGTGAGGGCATTGTGATAGAAGAAGGCCTCGAGGAGGAGGGCGTTCTTCCCCAGGCGCCCCGCAAACGCCTCGATCCGTTCCAGCGTGGCGCGAAGCATCCGAAGGCCGGGGCGGATCTGCCCCGGCGTCAACCCGGCCCGCATGGCAGATTCCTCCGCCCGCAGGTTGCGGGTGCGGGCGCCCAGCTCCGTGACCTTGCCCTCATCATCCAGGTCCACGTCGAATCGCGGGCCCTCGGGGTCATTCAGGATGATAAAGGTGATCTGCAGATTCCCGTACCGGCTCTCGTCCAGCTTCAGGAAGAACGCCGGATCGAGGGCACCGGCCCGATGCGTGATGCTGAGCCGCACCGAGGCGTGCTCACGCGGGGCCTCCACGCTGGCGAGCCGTCTTCCCTGGGGGTCGGTGAAGGCGAGCGGGTCGAGCCCGAAGCGCTCACAGAACGCAGGGGGAACGAGCGAGAGGTAGCACCGGTCTCGCTCCGGAGCGGGGAGGGCGTTGATCTGGCGCAGGCTGATCACCGCGCGTGGGCTCCGCCAGGGGATCAGCCCGCCTCGTTCGGTGCTGGCGCGCGACCCGCATTAGACTTGCCGGGCCAGGCGCGGGCGACGCAGGAGAATGCGAGCCACCCGACCCCGGCGCCCCAGAGGGCCCCGGCCAGGACGTCCGCCGGATAGTGGACACCCACGTACACTCGGGAATAGGCGACCCCGGCCGCCAGGACGAGGAGGGCCCATCGCCAGCGGCGGAAGCCCAGCCATCCGACCGTGGCGACGGCAAACATGTTGCTGGCGTGGTTGGATGGCAAGGAGAAGGACCGGGTACAGCCGACCAGCACATGGACGTCGGGGATCACGTGACACGGCCGGATTCGTTGGAAACCGGCCTTGATCAGGTTGGTGCCCAGGTCGGAGAGGGCCACGGCCGCCACGGCCACGGCCAGCAGGACCCACATCCGTCGCCCGCCCCACACCATCAACAGGAGAATCCCCACGGCCGCAGGCAGGAGGGCGTAGCGCTTCGTGCTGAGGATCGGCATCAGGAGATCGAAAAGCGGATTCTGGAGGGTCCGGTTGATCAGCAGAAAACCCCAGGCATCCAGGGTTCGGAGACCCGACAGGAGATCCACCATCGTCCGGCTCAGGTCTCCACCCGTTTGGCGGCATGGGCGTTGACAAGGAAGGCCAGGCCGCCCAGGCTGCTGACGACCAGCGTCAGAGAAAACCAGGCCAGCGACATGGTGAGCGCCGTCGCCGCGTCCACGCCGACCTTGGCGAAGAAGTAGACCGTACCTCCCTCGCGCACGCCGAGCCCGGCCACCGACACCGGCAGCATGGCCACGACAGTGATCAGCGGGACGTAGAGGAAGAAGTAGGCGATGGGGACGCCCAGGTTGAGGCCGGCGCCGATCAGGTAGTAGGCGACGATGATCAGGGCCTGGAGCACGGTCGAGAGCAGGAGGGCCTGCCACAGCGCCCCGTGATGTCCCCGATAGCGGTGGAGGGCCTCTACCAGGCCCTCCACCTTGGCCTGGAACCGCCCCAGCCCCACGAGCCGCAAGAGGCCCAAGGCGCGCCCTTTCACGCGATCGGTGAGGAGCACGGCGATGGTCAGGCCGAATGCCGCGGCCACTGCCAGGATCATGGTGGCGACCTGGGGGTCGCGGATCTCGCCGTAGGCCAGCCCCAGTGCCACCAGGGCAATGGTGATCAGCGCGGCAAAGCCGGAGAGACGATCCACCAGGATGGAGGCGATGGACGCGTCGTGACCACGGGTGATCTTGTAGATGGCGTAGCCCCGGACGATATCGCCGCCGATCAGCGTGGGCAGGAACAGGTTGAAGAAGGCCCCCTCGAAATAGACGAGGGTGAGGCGCCACAAGGACAGGTGAATCCCCTCGGCCGCGAGCAGGCGTTGCCAGCGCACGGCGCTGATGACGTGGCCGAAGGCGTACAGGGCCAGGCACACCAGGAAGACCTTCAGGGGCAGCGCCTGGATGGTGCGGAGGAATGTGGCGCGGTCCGCGCGCCAGAAGAGGACCGCCAGGAGCAGGCCGCTGACGAAGAGCTTCCCCAGGAAGATGAGCCGGCCCTTCCCCCGCGACGGCGCCTGGGGGTCCATCAGGCCTCCCGGCCGGGGTGGCCCAGCACGCGCTTGACCATGTAGATCGGCTTGCGCTGGGACTCGTGGTACACCCGGACGAGGAGTTCGCCCAAGAGGCCCATCACGATCAACTGCACCCCGACGACGATGAGCAGGATCCCCAGGAACAGGAGCGGGCGTCCCCCGATCTGGGCGCCGAACGCGAGCTTGAGCACGCTGAGATACCCGCCGATCGCGAATCCGGCGCCGGCGGCACATATCCCCAGGAGGCCGAAGACCTGGATGGGTTTCGTGGCGAAGCTCAGCAGGAACTTGACCGTGATGAGATCCAGGAGGACCCGCAGCGTCCGGAAGATGCCGTACTTGGAGCGGCCGAAACGCCGGGCCCGGTGGTGGGTCTCCACTTCGGTGAGGCTGATCCCCATCCAGCTCGCGATGGCCGGGATGAATCGGTGCATCTCGCCGTAGAGGCGGAGGTGCTCCACGACCTCCCGCCGGTAGGCCTTGAGCGTGCAGCCGTAGTCGTGCAGGCGGATGCCGGTGACCCGGGAGATGAGCCAGTTGGCCAGCATGGAGGGAAGCCGCCGGCGAAGGAACGGATCTTGCCGTCTCCGGCGCCAGCCGCTGACCACGTCGAAGTCCTTGGCGAGGGCGAGGAGTCGCGGAATGTCGGCCGGATCGTTCTGCAGATCCCCGTCCAGGGTGACGATCACGTCTCCTCGGGCGTGGTCGAAGCCCGCGGACATGGCGGCCGTCTGGCCGAAGTTCCGCCGGAGGCCCACCAACACCCAGCGGGGATCCCGGGCGCGCACGTTCTCCAGCCGGGTCCACGTTCCATCCGTGGACCCGTCATCCACCGCGACGACCTCGTAGGCGATCCCCTGGGGGTCCAAAGCCTGGCGGATCTCCTCGGCGAGGAGCGGGACGTTCTCTTCCTCGTTGAAGACGGGGATCACGATGGAGAGCATCGGTCGGACGTCAGTGGCCAAAGGTTCCTCCCTATGGTCACGAGCCAGAAATTCGCCAGTCGTCGGTCTCACAGGGACCAAAGGCGTTCGGTGGTTCGACTGTTCGAGGGTTCGGTCGTTCCTGAACTGCCGAACGCCCGAACGTTCGAACTGCCGAACGGGTCTCTAGTATCCGGTGAATGCGCGGGGTGGGAATCCTCGAAAATCCCGTCCCCAGTAGATCGAGAAATCGCGCAGGTGCTGCCCCCGGTACACGATGGGGACCACCCGCACCCGCTCCACCTGCTGGAAGGCGGCGCGCAGCTCCACTGGCGGGTCGCCGGACCCGTACGTCACGAAGAGGCCGTCCCGCCCCCGCAATTCGTCCCAGCCCCCCCACAGATCGTACTGGTTCATCCGGCGGCCCAGGTTGGCGTTGAACACCCGGGGGTGGCCCTCCACGTAGAAGGCAAGCTCGCTGGCGATCTGGTACCGGTCGCTGACCAGAAAGGGTGGCTGGGGCACGCTGCGCAACTGTTCGCCCACCGCGCGTCCCAGCTCGGGCCAGCCGCGCAGTCGCTTGCTGACCAGGTCCACCGCGGCCGGGACCCGAGCGCCGAACAGCCCCAGGACGTCAGGAAAAAGCGCCACGGGGAGCAGCAGCGCCGGCAGGATTATAGAAGCAAGCAGCAGGCCGTTCAAGCGTCTCGTCGTCTGGCGCTGTTCCCCCCACCTCGGCCAGGTCTCGCTCCAGCCGGCGGCCGCCACCGCAGCGGTGAAGTAGGCATGCGCCGCCCAGTTGGCCTGCACCTTGGTGGCGAAGCTCCAGACCTGGAAGAAGAGGAACACGGGCGCCGAGAGACAGGCCAGCAGCAAGAGATCGTCGCGCGCCTGGCGGATCCCCTCGTGCCAGGCCCAGGCCACTGCCAGGAGCATGAGCACGAAGAGGAAGGGCGACACCACGCCGAGCTGCGTGGCGAGAAACTCCGGGCCCCCGAGCAGTGAGGCGTCCGTTCCCCAACGGGCGCCGCCCCCCGCCTGGACCAGGACGTGGCGGCCCGATAACCAGCTGTACCGGACATTCCAGACGAGGACCGGACTGAAAATCAAGAGGCCCAGCACGGCGGCCTCGTACGGCTCCCGTCGGTGGAGCCATGGGCGCAGCCGGGGCGAGGCCAGCAGCCACAGCAGGACGCAGGGCAAGAGCATGAGCATGGTGTACTTGCTGAGCAGCCCGAGGCCGAAGGCGATGCCGGCGCCGTACCAGGCTGCCTCGCTGCGGCGGCGCACAGCGTGACAGAGGAACAGGCTTGCCAGGCCCCAGAAAAATACGAACGGCGGGTCAATGGTCATCAGGAAGGAGCCGGCCACGTACAGCGGCATCAGGCTGAGGAACACGACGCTCAGGAAGCCGGCGCGCTCACTCTGGAAGATCCGTCGCGTCAGGACATAGGCGACTCCGGCCAGGGCGGTCCCCAGCAGGACCGCCGGCAGGCGCACCCAGAATTCCGTGTGGCCACCCAAGCGGGTGCTGATCCCGATCAGGAACGCCACCATGGGGCCCTTGCTGTAATAGCTCCAATCCAGGCGGCGAGACCACTCCCAGTAGTGGGCCTCGTCGGGGGCGAGTGGCCAGCGGCCGCTGGCGATGAACCAGAGATGAAAGGCGGTGAAGGCCAGGAACCACAGGAGGGTCAGGCCGCGGTACGATCTCACGCGCCGGGCACTCCGCCCCAGGCGGGGCATTCAATTGCGGATTGCGGAGCACCCAGGGGGTACCCGATTGCGGATTTGAAAATCCAAAATCGGAAATCCAAAATCCGAAATGGGATGCGAAGCATCAGGCAGGCTCCGGCTGGATCTGCCGATCCTTGGCGTCGACCTCAGCGGCCATGCGAGCGCGGTAGTCGGCCAACTTCCGCTTGAGGCGGGCATCTGAGAGCGCCAGGATCTGGATGGCCAGCAGGGCCGCGTTGCGAGCGCCGGCCCGCCCGATCGCCACGCTGGCGACCGGCACCCCGCTGGGCATCTGCACCGTGGAGAGCAACGCGTCCAGGCCGCTCAGCGGACCGGAATCCATCGGCACGCCGATCACCGGGAGCGTCAGGTGGGCGGCCAGGACGCCGGCCAGGTGCGCCGCGCCGCCGGCCCCGGCGATCAGGACCCGGATCCCGCGTCCCTCGGCCTCGCCGGCGTAGCGGGTGAGCCGATCCGGGGTTCGATGCGCCGAGCAGATTCGCAGCTCGTGAGGGACGCCGAATTCCTCCAGGAGCTTGCCCGCCTCCTGCATGGTGGGTAGATCCGAGTCACTGCCCATCAGGATCCCGACCAGTGGCGCTCGCCCGCCCGGCACTACAGACTTCGTTCGCTTGGGTGCCATAAAACCCCCGTCATCACATTTCGGATTTCGGATTGCCGATTTCGGATTGAAATTCGAAATCCGAAATTCGCCATTCGAAATTCGCGGTTACGCGGCGCGGCCCAGCGCCTTCCGGCCGATGTCGGTGCGGTAGTGGACTCTCTCCCACCGGATCTTTTCCACGGCGCGATAGGCGCGGACGATGGCATCGGGGATGTCCTTGCCCAGGGCGGTGACGCCCAGCACGCGTCCGCCGTTGGTGACGACCTTTCCGCCGGACAGCCCCGTCCCGGCATGGAAGACGACCACATCCTTGAGGCGCGCGGCGGCACGGAGGCCACTGATCACCTTCCCCTTCCCGTGGACCCCCGGATACCCTCCCGACGTCATCACCACGCACACCGCCGGCTCCGGTCGCCAGCGAATCTCCACCTCGTGCAGCCGGCGATCCACCACGGCCTCCAGGACCGGGAGGAGATCGCTCTCCATGCGCATGAGCAGCGGCTGCGCCTCGGGGTCGCCGAAACGGGCATTGAACTCCAGCGTCTTCGCCTCGCCACCCTTGATCATCAGGCCCGCGTACAGCACCCCTCGGAACGGGCGGCCCTCGGCGGCCATGGCCTTGACCGTGGGGATCATGATCTGATCCATGATCTTGCGGTGGACCGCGTCGGTGACCACGGGCGCGGGCGAGTAGGCCCCCATGCCGCCCGTGTTCGGGCCCTTGTCGTCGTCGAAGACCCCCTTGTGATCCTGGGAAGAGGCCATGGGCAGCACGGTCTCTCCGTCGGTGAAGGCCAAAAAGGACGCCTCCTCGCCGCTCAAAAACTCCTCCACCACGACCTTCTCGCCGGCGTCGCCAAAGACGCGGTCCTCCATGATGATCTTGACCGCGTCCAGGGCCTCCTTCACCGTCTGGCAGACGATCGCCCCCTTGCCCGAGGCCAGCCCGTCTGCCTTGACGACGATGGGCGCGCCGACGTCCTGGATGTAGCGTTTGGCGTCCTCAACGCGGTAGAAGGTCTGGAAGAACCCAGTCGGGATCTTGTACTTCTTCATCAGCCGTTTGGCGAAGACCTTGCTGCCTTCCAGAATGGCCGCCTGCTGGTTGGTCCCGAAGATCCGGAGGCCACGGCTCTCGAACTCGTCCACAATGCCTAACGTGAGGGGCAGTTCGGGCCCAACCACTGTCAGGTCAATCCCCCGCTTGGCGGCGAAGTCGGCCAGCCGGCGCACCTCGGACGCGCCGATGTCGGCGCATTCCGCCAGCTCGGCGATGCCGGCATTGCCGGGCGCGGCGAAGAGCTGCTTGATCCGCGGACTCTGCCTCAGTTTCCAGATCAGGGCGTGTTCCCGACCCCCGCTCCCTACCACGAGCACTCGCATGTTCGCTCCGTTTCACCCGATGTGATGTTCGCCGGCCGTCAATGCCGGAAGTGGCGGATGCCGGTGAATACCATGGCCATTCCGTGCTCATCGGCGGCCGCAATGACCTCGGCGTCCCGGACCGACCCGCCGGGCTGAATCACGGCCGTCACTCCCGCCTCCGCGGCCGCATCCACCGCGTCGCGGAAGGGGAAGAAGGCGTCGGAAGCCAGCGCCGTTCCCTGGGTGGGAAAGTTTGCCTTCATCCTGGCCAGCTTGGCGGAATCCACGCGGCTCATCTGGCCGGCGCCGATCCCGACGGCGGCATGCTCCGTGGCGAGGACGATGGCGTTTGACTTCACGTGCTTGGCCACCCTCCAGGCAAAGCGCAGGGCGCGCATCTCCGCGTCTGTCGGCGCGCGCCTGGTCACCACCTTGAGCGAGCCCGGATCCAAGTCCACATCGTCCCGATCCTGCACCAGCATGCCGCCGCTGACCCGCCGCATCTCGAACCCGCTCATGGCTGATGGCCCATGGCTCATGGCCGATGGCATCTCCAGAAGCCGCAAGTTCTTCCGGTCTTTCAGGATGCTCAACGCCTCGGCCGTGTATTCCGGGGCGACGACGGCCTCCACGAAAGTGGACGCGATCTCCCGGGCCGTGGCGGCATCCAGAGGGCGGTTCACTCCCAGGACGCCTCCATAGGCGGAGATCGGGTCGGTGTCGCGCGCCCGGGTGTAGGCCTGGACCAGCTCGGCTGCGGTCGCCACGCCGCAGGGATTGGTGTGCTTGATGATGTCGACGACCGGCTCGTTCCATTCCTGGGCCAGCTCCCAGGCGGCGTGCAGATCCATGAGGTTGTTGTAGGAGAGTTCCTTGCCCTGGAGCTGGCGGGCGGCGGCGATCCCGCCGCGCAGGGCCAGGTCCCGGTAGAAGGCCGCCCGCTGGTGCGGGTTCTCGCCGTAGCGCAACTCCTGCACCTTCTCCAACCTGACGTGGAGGAGATGGGGGAAGGAGAGCCGAGAGCCGAGCACCCCCTGGGTGGCCGAGAGCCACGAGCCGTCGGAAGCGAGATCTCCGCTCTCCAGGTAGCCCGCGATCAGCGCATCGTATCGCGCCGTGTGGGCGAACGCCTTCCGGGCCAGCCCGAATCGCGTCGCCCGGGACAGCCAGCCGTCATTCCGCTTCAGCTCGTCGAGGATGCTCCCGTAATCCTGCGGGTCCACGATGACGGCGACCGCCTCGAAGTTCTTGGCGGCACTGCGGATCATGGCCGGCCCGCCGATGTCGATGTTCTCCACAGCCTCGGCCAGCGACACGTCCGGGCGCGCCGTGGTTGCCTCGAAGGGATAGAGGGTGATGGCCACCAGGTCGATGGGTACGATCCCCTGGGCGGCCATCTGGCGTTCGTGTTCTGGATTCTCCCGGATCCCCAGCAGCCCGCCGTGGATGCGCGGGTGCAGCGTCTTCAGGCGTCCATCCAGCATCTCGGGAAACCCGGTGATCTCTGCCACGTCGGTCACGCGAAGGCCGGCCTCCCGCAGGGCGCGGGCGGTTCCCCCCGTGGAGATGAGATCCACCCCGAGCCCCGCCAGGCCGGCGGCGAACGGAATCAGCCCGGTCTTGTCCGAAACGCTCAGGAGTGCACGACGCACGCGTGTCATCCGCTCTCTTCGTCCTCGGTGTCGCGCGTCAGGAATTCCAAAAACTCGTTCGGCAGTTCGACGGGTCGAAAAGTTCGGCGGTCCCTCGGGAACAGTCGAACCGCCGAACCCTCGAACAGCCGAACGCGTTGCCTGGAATGAACGGGCGTGTGGGACGGACTGCGGACACTCGAAAAAGCGAGCGGATGCTACCAAAAAGGTATGACCCCGGCAAGGGAATTCTCCACGCCGGGAACCACACCTCGGAACGCCTCAGGATTTCCGCTACTCGACGGGTAGGTCCTCGGTGAAGTGATCCACGGTGAAGACCTGGATCTCGGCCCCACGCTTCCAGGCGTCGCCCGGCAAGCCGGCCTTCAGGCACGCCTGGCGGAGAAAGGTTTCGCGGTCCCAGCCGAACTGGGTGGCCACCTGCGGGAGCAAGAGGCCGTGGCGGCCCGCCTGGCTGATGTAGAGCCCGTGCGCGCCGACCTCGACCTCTGTGGGGTCGGGAATCACGCGCAGGGGCGAGAGCACGGAGACCTCGACGCGGAGGTGGGGGAGCTCGTCCGGCGTGACGGGAGGGAACCGCGGATCGGCCGTGGCGGCCGAGGCCGCGCACTGGGCCACGGCCACGGCCAGCGGCTTGATGGGGTCCACGTAACCGATGCAACCTCGCAGCTCCCCATCGCGCGTGATGGTGACGAAGGCCGCACCGGGCGTGTGTAACACCGGATCATCCGCCGCCGGAGTCACCTCCTGCGCGCCCCGTGCGCGTTCACGGATGGCGCGCCGGGCGATGGCGAGCAACGCGGAGCGCTGCTCCGGGGTCAGGACGGGCGGGGCGTCGGTCACGCCGCTCGACCAGCGGCATCGCGCCGCCAGTAGACCCGGACGAGCTTGTCTTCGCGGGAGAAGCGAATGTCCAGCGTGCCGCCGCAGGCCTTGCTGACGGCGCGCCCCAGGCGGCGGGCCAGTTTTTCCGAGGTCGTTTCGACCACGAGCGGGTATCGGGAATCCTCTTCGATGCGGATGATGCGTTCCATCGGATTCTTGGCGGCTGCCGCCCGCTCCGCATTCCGGAGGAGGTTCAGGATCTCGCCGCGGTTCTTCTCCAGAAAGGAGCCCATCAGGTACAGAATGCCGGTGGGGGTACCTTCCTTTGTGCTGCGGCAGGCTGGACAGATCGCAGAGGCTGGCCTGTGCCACCGCAGCACCTCGCGGCGAATGGCGGGATCGAGCGACCAATTCCCCTTGCGCCACACGGCCTGACAGGTGGAGCAGATGGCAGGATCGCGTGAAGGCTTGGGGTCGGGAAGGGAGCTGGTGGAGGGAAGTGCCTTGTCGCGTCGGACGAACCGAGCCTTGGCAGGGAGCATCTGTCTCCTCCTTGACAGCGGTTCAGGTATTGCTCCCCTTCAATATAGGCCGAAAGAACACGGCTTGCAATCGTGGGAATCCTTCGAGATACCCGTCTTCGTGCCAGGGTTCTGAGAAATCAAGCGCGCGGATGTTGTCTTACGATTCGGAAACCGTCTCAGAATGATGATGATCGGAGCGGTCTTGATGCATCGAGGGTCTGGAGTGCGAGGCGGGTCGAGCAGGGTTGAGTTGTGTAGGATCTGCCATGGGTCTTTTGTCGTATCTACCATTCATCTCAGGGCCCGGGGGTTGACAGGGGGGAGGTCACATGTTAATACTTGAGTCAATCAGTCGGCTATCTGGGATTTAAGCCGAGAGGTCAGCCATGAGGATCAGCACAAAAGGCGACTACGCCACTCGGGCATTACAGGACCTTGCCTTGCATTACGATGAAGGCCCTATTCCCATTGAGGCCATCGCGCAACGACAGGTGCTGCCAGCCCGGTACCTGGAGCAATTGCTCCTGACCCTGAAGCGGGCCGGCGTCCTGGCGAGCAAGCGGGGTGTAAAAGGGGGCTACTACCTGGCCAAGCCGCCGCGAGAGGTTACCCTGGGCCAGGTCCTCCGGGTGGTGGACGGACCCATCGCGCCCATCTTCTGCGTGTCCGAGACTCCCCGGGAGCACTGCTCGCAGGAAACCTTTTGCGCCCTCCGGGATGTTTGGGCCGAGGTGCGGGACGCCGTCTCGGCCATCGTGGATCACACGACGTTGGCTGATATCTGCGACCGGATCCGGGCGAAGACCAAACAGCGGATCACCTACCAGATCTGACCCGCGCGGGGACGGAGGAGCGGCAATTGGGCGCTCGGGCAATCGGGCGACCGGGCAGGCGCGGACCCAGGCCTGTGGGGACATGAGCATGGCACGATTGGTATCCAGCGCATTGGAGCTCATCGGCGACACCCCACTGGTCCGGCTTCGCCGGCTGGTCAAGTCGGGATGGGCCATGGTCCTCGGGAAGCTCGAGTCCTTGAACCCGGGGGGGAGCGTCAAAGATCGCATCGCCCTCGCCATGATCGAGGAGGCGGAGCGGGAGGGTCGCCTGAAACCCGGCGACACCATCGTCGAGCCGACCTCGGGCAATACCGGAATCGGCCTGGCGATCGTGGCAGCCGTCAAGGGATACCGGTTGATCCTGACCATGCCCGAGGACATGAGCGTGGAGCGGCGCGCCCTGCTGCAGCGGTTTGGCGCCGAGCTGGTCCTCACCCCGGCCGTAGAGGGGATGACGGGGGCCGTGTTTGCCGCGGAAGAGCTGGTGCGCGAGAACCCGCGATTCTTCATGCCGCAGCAGTTCCTGAACCTGGCCAACCCCGAGATCCACCGGCGGACCACGGCCCAGGAGATCCTGAAGGCGACGGATGGCCAGGTGGACGCCTTCGTCGCCGGCGTCGGGACGGGCGGGACCATCACCGGCGTGGGCGAGGTCTTGAAGCGCGAACGACCGGGCACCCTGGTGGTCGCGGTTGAGCCAGCGCGCTCACCCGTCCTGCAGGGGGGGAAGTTCCGGCCGCACGCGATCCAGGGCATCGGCGCCAGCTTCGTCCCCGGCGTCCTCAACACCGAGGTCTATGACGAGATCATCGGGGTCCGCGACGAGGACGCCCTGGCCATGACGCGACGCCTCTCCCGGGAGGAGGGCCTCCTGGTGGGCGTCTCCTCCGGGGCCAACGTGTTTGCGGCCCTCAAGGTGGCGGAGCGGCTCGGCGCGGGCAAGACCGTGGTGACCATGCTCTGCGACACCGGCGAGCGCTATCTGAGCGTGGCGATCTAGCAGGCGTCCTTTGCAACGGCTTCATCCGAGGAGGCACTCATGGCCGTCACGGTGTATATCCCCACCCCGTATCGCAAGTACACGGACAACACGGCGCGGGTGGAGGTCCAGGGGGGCGATGTCCTCGCCCTGGTCCGCGAGTTGGAGGGCCGCTACCCGGGATTGCGCGAGCAGATCCTGGGACCCGACGGGAAGGTCTACCGGCACGTGAATATTTACGTGAACGACCAGCTCGTGGAGGACCTCCAGGGGATGCAGACGCTGCTGCGAGACGGGGACGAGGTGGCGGTGATCCCGGCCATGACGGGCGGGAGCCTGACCTTCACCGAGGAGCAGATCCGCCGCTACAGCCGGCACATCATCCTCCCAGAGGTGGGGGGAATGGGCCAGCGGAAGCTGCTCAACAGCAAGGTCCTGCTGATCGGCGCGGGGGGTCTGGGGTCCCCGGCGGCGCTCTATCTGGCGGCGGCCGGCGTCGGGACCCTGGGGATCGTGGACTTCGACGAGGTGGACCTCAGCAATCTCCAGCGGCAGATCCTCCATCACGTCCACGACGTGGGACGGCCGAAGGTCCAGTCCGCGGTGGAGACGATCGCCGACCTGAACCCGGACGTGAAGGTGATTCCGTACCAGACCGCCCTGAGCTCCGAGAACGTCAAGCAGATCTTCGCCGACTACGACATCATTCTGAACGGGTGCGACAACTTCCCCACCCGGTACCTGGCCAACGACGCGTGTGTCTTCCTGAACAAGCCGATGGTGGACGGCAGCATCTTCAAGTTCGAGGGCCAGGTCACCGTGTTCGTGCCCGGGCACGGGTGCTACCGCTGCCTGTACCCGGCGCCACCTCCGCCCGGCCTGGTGCCGAGCTGCTCGGAGGCAGGGGTCTTCGGGGTCCTGTGCGGCGTGGTGGCCTCCATCCAGGGGATAGAGACCATCAAGCTGCTGCTGGGGCTGGGCGAGTCGCTGGTCGGACGCCTGCTATTCTTCGACGCCCTGGGCATGGAGTTCCGGCAGGTGAAGATCCGCCGGGATCCGAAGTGTCCAGTCTGCGGAGATCACCCCACGATCACGGATCTGATCGACTACCACGAATTCTGTGGGGTTCCCCCGACGGCACGCCTCAGCTGACGGAAGAGCGTTCGACAGTTCGACTGTCCCCGCTCCGCCACGCAGTCCGAGGCGGAGTCGGCAGTTCGGCTGTTCAGATCCGACGGGAGGACGTCTGGCCGTTCGAGACACCCGCGGACGCCAGACTCGGGCCGTAGAGATCCGGGTCCGCAGACGGGAAAACCCTGCAGCACATCAGGGGGTAGGGATGGCGATTTCCGTCGAGGTCCCCCAGATCTTCCGGAAGCACACGAACGGGGCCAGGGTGCTCACGGTCGAGGGGGCCACGGTCCGCGAGGTCTTCCAGTGCCTGGATGGCGAGTATCCCGGCCTGAAGCAACAGCTCCTGGGGGGCGACGGGGAACTGCATCGCTTTCTGAACGTCTACCTGAACGAAGAGGACATCCGCTACATCCAGCACTTGGAGACGCCCCTTCGGGATGGGGACCGGTTGTCGATCCTCCCGGCGGTTGCCGGGGGGCATCCGGTGCCCAGCGTCCCCGCCATGGCCTGGCGGCGGTCCGCCCGTGGCGGGCACGCAAGTCATGGACAGACAGCGACGGGAGCGGGTGCATGAGAGCCGCCGGGATCCTGAACGCCATCGGGAATACGCCGCTCGTCGAACTGAGCCGGATCAGCCCGAAGCCGACGGTGCGGATCTTCGCCAAGCTGGAGGGGAACAACCCGACCGGCAGCCTGAAGGACCGCATCGCCAAGTACATGGTGGAGGCAGCGGAGCAGAGCGGCGCCCTGACCAAGGACAAGATCATTCTCGAGCCGACCAGCGGGAATACCGGGATCGCCCTGGCCATGGTGGCCCGGTTGAAGGGCTACAAGGTCAAGGTCGTGGTCCCGGACAACGTGACCGTGGAGCGACGGCAGTTGCTGGAGCTGTTCGGCGCAGAGATCACCTACTCGGACGGCAGCAAGGGGACGAACGGATCCATCAAGCTGGCGCAGCAGCTGGCGGAGGATCCGCAGTATTTCATGCCGTACCAGTACGGCAATCCCGCCAACCCCCTCGCCCATTACGAGACCACGGCCGTCGAGATCATCCGGGACTGCCCGGAGGTGGACGTCCTGGTGGCGGGGCTCGGCACGGGCGGGACCCTCATGGGGTGCGCCCGGCGATTGAAGGAGCACAATCCGAAGATCCGGGTCATCGCTGTGGAGCCACACCCGGGCGATCTGGTGCAGGGACTGCGGAGCCTGGACGACGGATTCATCCCGCCCATCCTGGACACCAGCCTGCTGGACGGCAAGATCATCGTGGAGAGCCGGTGCGCCTTCGCGGCCACCAAGGACCTGACCGCCAAGGAGGGGATCTTCGCCGGCGTCTCGTCGGGCGCGGTCATCAACTGCGCGATCCGGGTGGCCCTTCGCATGGAGCGGGGCACGATCGTCTGCATCCTCTGCGACGGTGGATGGAAGTACGTGAGCCTGGGGGTCTGGTTCAAGGAGTTTCCGGAACTGGGCGAGAACGTCCAGAGCCATATCTGGTGGTAGGCGGCAGAGGCGAGAGCCGAGAGACGAGAGCCGAGATCCCGAGCGGCAGCCCGGGGGGCCAGGAGCCGCGTGCCGAGAGACGAGCGCCGAGACCGAAGATGACGCCAAATGGTGAACGAGCAGCGGCGGTGCACGCGCTGGCCGAGCAACAGATGCAGGAGATCGTCCGCCAGGCCGAGGCGGGGTATCCGGAGGAGATCTGCGGCATCGTCATCGGTCGGCGGTGGGTCCCCAAGACCTACCAGGTGCGCCAGGTAAGGAACATCGCAAACCAAGAACGCCAGAAAGACACCTCCGGGTTCGAACGGGATGCCCGGACGGCGTACCGGATGGATGATCGTGAGGTCCTGCGCGTGCTCCGCGAGGCCGATGAGGCCGGGTGGGACGTGGTGACCTTTTATCATTCCCATCCGAACCACGACGCCTACTTCTCCGCCATGGATCGGGATCGGGCCCTGGCGGCCAACCAGGAGCCGCTCTGGCCAGGGGCAGCCTACCTCGTGGTCTCGGTTCGGGGCGGTCGCGCCTGCGACGCGCGATACTTTGTCTGGGATGATGCCCAGAGAGACTTCTTGGAGGTCCCGGCCAGCCTGCCGGTATCCACAGGGGTTCGGTCATCGACGTAGCGGCTGGACCCAGAGCGCGGGACTTGCCCGTACGAGCGTGACCTCCCGCCTGGAGTTCCTCCCCCAGTGCACGACGTGATCCGTCAGGGCCTCGACACTCGCCGGAAAATCCCCCGCCTGGACGCAGGAACTGCCAACGCCTCCCGCGGATGATTCGGAGCGTCCAAGAAACGGGCTTTGCACCAGCAGCTTTTTGGGGTATGGTTAGCCGCCGAAATGATCGGTGGGGGGAGTCCGGTCGGAGGAGGGGGGCGGGTGAAGACGCAGGACGCGCTGAGCTTGCTCATTGCCCTGGAAGAACGCGTGGCCCGCGTCTACTTCCACTTCTTTCGGACCTTTCGGGATGATCGCGATGTCGCGCGCTGCTGGTGGGACATGGCCCGGGACGAATACGGGCACGTGGGCATCCTCAAGATGGTGCGGGACTTGGTCTCACCCGAGGCGGAGGCGGGCCAGATCGGGGCACGACTCTGGTCGCTGGTTGACGTCGTCGAGCGCTGCGAGCAGGAAGCGGCGACCGTAGAGTCGCTGAGCCGTGCCCTCGAGTTGGCCCTCCAGCTCGAGTCGTCGGAGCTGGATGCCTTGGGGCATCGGATCGTCCACTCCCTACGATCCGAGTTGCCGGAGGGAGCGGCCCGGCCATTCATCGCGGCGGATTCCCACTGCCAGCGCCTGGTGGAGGCGGCCGGGAAGATCCCCGATCTGAACTTGCGGCAACGCCTGGAGGCGATGCTGGGGGGCGCCAAGGGGCGCTGAGTGCTTGATTTCATAAGGCCGTATCGGGTTTGACCCGATACGGATCGCCCTTGGTGATTGGGTCCAAAACAGCTCTTGGAAAGGAACGATGCATTCAGAATGATCGTCTCCCAAGGGCGTTTCGTGTCGGGGTGGTCATGCTCAACCCGACACGAGGCTATGAAATCAAGCACTGAGTGGAGTGGCCCATGGGCAAACGACGGGTGCATCTGACCTTCCAGGGGCAGCTCGCCGACGAACCGGCCATCTGGACGATGAGTCAGGAGTTCGACTTGGTGTTCAGCATCCGTCAGGCCGACCTGACGGATGGGTTCGGCTGGATCATGCTGGAACTGGAGGGCGATGACCAGAAGCTGTCGGACGCCATGCGCTGGCTGGAGGAGCGGGGCGTCATCGTCGCCCCCATCGAGCAGGACGTGGTGGCCGGCTAGTCCCCCCGGCCTCCCCCCGCCATCCCCCGCCAGGTTCCCCTACCATGCTCGGGGCAATGAACAGCACGCGAGTACCCAGGCTGCTCAAAAGGCCAAGGTGCAAGGAAGGCGTGAGAGCGGCGGGTACCCAGGCTTCGCCCTGGGTGCAGGCGTACCACAATATGTACGTCGCAGTGCAGAGCCGAGCGCCTGACGCAGCAGATCGGCCTTTTTCGGCAGCCTGCATGCTTTTTACTTGACACCTCCGAAGTGCTCTGCTTAAATCCGGCGCGACGCTGACTCATCCAGAGTGGCTGAGGGACTGGCCCTACGAAGCCACGGCAACCCCGCCCAAGGCGGGGTGCCAACTCCTCCCCCTCCTCCCGCCCTGCGGGATGGGCGGGAAAGATGAGAAGGCGGCTGACGGAATCCGTGAGCCCCTTCTCAAGACCGAGAAGGGGTTTTGGTTTTCTCCGGAGGCAACCGGTGCCCACGCTGCGAGTGCTGCTGATGTATCCGCCGGACTTGGTGCGCGAGCCGATGATCTACACCGTCGCCAAGACCTACCGCCTGGTGCCGAACATCCGCAAGGCCCGGGTGACGGAGACCTCCGGGGAGGCCACGCTGGATCTGACCGGAGCGGAAGACGACCTGAAGCGCGGCATCGAGTACCTGACCCGCCTGGGCGTGAAGGTGAAGCCGATGGGGCCATCCCAGGCGTCTGGATGAGACGAACGCCGGAGGATTGCGGGACCATGGAACCACGAAGACACGTCGCGCCCTTCACGTGCGGCGTCGCGCCGGAGGCGACGGCTCGATGGGATATGTAAAGGGGTTGAAGTGCCGGGAGTGCGCGCGTCCGTACCCGGCCAAGCCGCTCCACGTTTGCGAGTACTGTTTCGGCCCGCTGGAGGTCGATTACGATTACGAGGCCATCGGCCGGATCGTGAACCGTCGGGCAATCGAGGCGGGGCCGCCCAACATCTGGCGATACCGGCCTCTGCTGCCCATTGAGGGGGAGGCGACGGTGGGCCGGTATTGCGGCTTCACCCCGCTGGTGCGGGCCCGGAACCTGGGGAAGGCCCTGGGACTCACGAACCTCTACGTCAAGAACGACACGGTGAACCACCCGACGCTGTCCTTCAAGGACCGGGTGGTGGCGGTGGCGGTGATCAAGGCCCTGGAGTTCGGGTTTCCGGTGGTGGCCTGCGCCTCGACGGGGAACCTGGCGAACTCGGTGGCGGCGCACGCCGCGGAAGGCGGCCTCACGAGCTTCGTCTTCATCCCGGCCGATCTGGAGCAGGGCAAGGTGCTGGGCACCTCGATCTACGCGCCCAACGTGGTGGCGGTGGAGGGCACGTACGACGAGGTGAATCGACTCTGCAGCGAGGTCGCCGACAAGTACGGCTGGGCCTTCGTCAACATCAACATCCGGCCCTACTATGCGGAAGGGTCCAAGACCTTCGGCTACGAGATCGCCGAACAGTTGGGCTGGCGGGCGCCGGACCACATCATCGTCCCGGCGGCCGGCGGGTCGCTGATCACCAAGATCTGGAAGGGCCTGCAAGAGTTCCACCGCCTCGGGCTCCTCCCGGCCGTGTCCACCCGGATGCACGTGGCCCAGGCGGCGGGCTGCGGCCCCATCGTGAACGCGGTCAAGGCGGGAAGCGAGGTCATCCGCCCGGTGAAGCAACCCCGGACCATCGCCAAGTCGCTGGCCATCGGGAACCCTGCCGACGGCTATTATGCCTTCAAGGTGGTGAAGGACAGCGGGGGAACAGGGGAACATGCCACCGATGAAGAGATCGTCGAGTGCATGAAGATGCTGGCCGCCACCGAGGGGATTTTCGCCGAGACGGCGGGCGGCGTCACCCTGGCGGCGACGCGGAAGCTGGTGCAGCAGGGGGTGATCGGGCGGGACGACGTCACGGTGATCTCCGTGACCGGGAACGGGCTGAAGACCCAGGAAGCGGTGGCCGGGGCCTTGCGCGTGCCCACGACCATCAAACCGAGCCTCACGTCCTTCGATGCAGCCCTGGCCCAGCTCCCCCCGGTCAGTGGCGGGAGCGGGCCGCCGCGCGATTCCTGACTGACCGCTGGGGGATTCACACCGAAGATTTTCCAACCACAGGGGGCATACCAGCCATGAGCGTGCTTGTTCGGGTTCCCACGCCGCTTCGGGCGGTGACGAAGGGACAGGGGGAGTTACAGGCTGAGGCGGGGACCATCAAGGAGCTGATTGATCGGCTGGATCAGGAATACGCGGGGATCAAGGGACGCCTCTGCGAGGAGGACGGGAACATCCGCCGGTTCATCAACATCTACGTGAACGAGGAAGACATCCGCTTCCTGCAGGGGCCGGCGACGCCCCTCAAGCCTGGCGACGAGGTGTCAATCGTTCCGGCCATCGCTGGAGGAACAGGCAATGGCCGTGGCGTGCCCGCCATCGCCGGGGGGCGGGAGTATTGGGCCGGATAATTCACGAACGGACCCGTGCATCCTCCGGATCAAATGACCAATTTCCAATGACCAATGATGGTGGGCGCGCACAGCGCGCCGTCAAGGAGCATGACGGAAATACCATCCGCAGTTGGTCATTAGTCATTGGGATTTGGTCATTCCCGCGATTATTCGCGAACGTGTTCGCGAATAATCCGGGCTAGGCCCATGCGCCGACCCACCGCACCCGGTGGGCAAACCCGGTCCGCTCCGACTAACCGGGGCGGAGGACCGAAAGGCGGGCGATGATCCCGCGCGTTTCCCGACGGGCCCGGACGTGGGCGATGGTGGCAGTAGCGACCATCGGGCTGTGGGGGTGTGCGGGAGAGATCGGGCGGATCGCCCTCCAGGTGCCCGCCCCCACACCCATTCCCGGACCCCCGGGAAGCCCACGGCTGGCCGTGCGCCCATTGCAGGACATGCGGGAGCACGAGGCCATGAAGGCACGCGAGGGGTGGTTCCTGGAGTACCTTCCGGACGAGGCCCTGGAGCCGGGGCCCATCCGGATCATCACCCAGGCGATCGTAGAGCACCTTCGTGCGTCCGGCCGGTTTGAGCAAGTCGTTTCCCTGGATCCCGATCAGGAGGCAGGGGAACCCTTCACTCTTCTCTCGAATTCGGTCCCCGCCGAATTGGTCCTGGAAGGCGACCTTCAGACCTTTTACGTCGAGCGGAACACGCTGAGCAGTCCCTTCTTCTCACTGATGGCGGCGCCATTCGGGTTGCCCCTCGCCGCGCTGAGCGGATTGAGAGTCTTGCCCACTCCGATCACGCCGATTCTCCCGGTGAACTATCGCGCCAACCTGACGATCCAGGTGCGCCTGCGTGATTCGCAGACGGGGGCCGTCATCTGGGAGCGCACCGTGGAAGAGATCAGCGAGCTCAGCGAAACGGCTGGGGCGGATTTCTTCAAAGGCAAGGATGCCCTGATGAAAGAGGTCGGTTCCCTGGCCCTCCAGGCGGGCATCCAGAGGCTCGCACGCCAGGTGCCCTCCTCCGAATGGTTCATGGCCCGGTGGCCGAAACGCCCCAGCGCGACCCCCGTCCTCCCCGCCGTCACCCCCCGCTAACCCCTCCCCTCAGCCCGTCCCGACGGGCGGCGAAAGCCGGAAACCGCACGCCTGCGAGCCCTGGAGCGATGGGAGTGATGTCCGATCTCCCGTGCATTTGCCCTGGGTCCCTTCAATTCCCTTGACTGGCCGATGCGGTTTTGACATAGTTTTCTGCCATAATGGCGTCCCTGTGACTCAGGATATGACCTTCCCCGTTCACTCGGCTGCGGCAGTTCCCTGGAGGAGTCGGCCTGCCATGTGTGCCCAGGCCGCTCGGCACGGGCCTGGGGGCGGAGGCCACTCCCTGCGGGTGGAACGAACCACCAGGCCGGACGCCCGGCGCCACCGGAATCCCCAGGATCATCTCGGTCCGATCGGTACGCCTCAGGGCACCCTGCATCGCGCAATCCGCTCCACTCCCGCTCATCTCACCCGTGCCGTGAAGCCACTCCCACCCCGCCTCTGTCCCGGCGTCCAGGAGGAAGTGCGTTGGTCCTGTTCCTGAGACGCTTCAGCGATTGGACCGATCGGCTGGCGCGCCTCCTCCTGGTTCCGCTCGGGATCGGCTTCATCCTGGTGGTCTTCCTCGGCGTGTTGACGCGCTATGTGTTTCGAGCACCGATCATCACCTCGGTCGAGCTGGCCCGGATCGGCTTTGTCTGGTGCGCGTTCTTGGGTGCGGCCATTTGCATGAAGAATGAAAAGCATACGCAGTTTCTCTTTCTGCTCGATCACGCAACGGGCATTCTCAAGCGGCTGATCCGGGCAACGATTGCGCTGCTCTCGGTGGGTTTCTTCGCGTTTGTAACCGTCAAGGGCACCCAGATGGTCCACGCCGTCCAGGATACCTTTTTTCCCGCCCTGGGATGGTCGCAGCTGTGGCTGTACCTGCCGCTGCCGCTGTGTTCCGCCTTCATGCTCATCCATGCGGTGGCGTTTCTGGTGAGAGACCTGCAGGGCATATTAGGCACCGGAAAAGACGGGGTGATCCGTTGATCGGTCCCTTGATTCTTTTCTTCGTCCTCTTGGCGGTGCTCGGGGTGCCCATTGCCATCGGGATGGGGATCGCCGTCATCGTGACCATGGCATTTCTGACGCCTTTCCCCGTCCTGGGAATGGTGCAGCGAATGGTCACGGGGATTGATTCGTTTGTGTTGATTTCGATCCCCTTCTTCATGCTCACGGGCCGGCTCATGAACGCCGGGGGAATCACGAACGATCTCTTCGCATTCGCCCGGAGCCTGGTGGGCCCCATCCGGGGCGGGATGGCCCACGCCAATGTCATCGCCAATATGATCCTGGCCGGCATGTCCGGATCCGCGGTGGCGGATGCCGGCGGGATGGGTGTGGTGGTCATTAAGGCGATGAACGACCAGGGGTACCGCAAGGATCTCGCCGGGGCGATCACCGTTGCGGCTTCCACCATCGGGCCGATCATTCCGCCCAGCATTCCGATGGTCATCTACGGGGCCATGGCGGAGGTGTCGGTCGGAAAGCTGTTCCTGGGCGGGTTCGTGCCCGGCGTGCTCATGGGTCTGGGGTTGATGTTCTTGATCTATCTGGTGAGCTCCCGGGAGAAAATGCCAAAGGACAAGTTCTACAGTGTGCGGGACATCTGGAAGGCGTTCCGGGCAGCCTTTCTCTCCTTGCTAACGCCGGTGATCCTCATCGGAGGCATACTGAGCGGGATCTTCACGCCGACTGAAGCATCCGCCGTCGCCGCGGTGTACGCCTTCGTCTTGTGCTTCTTCGTCTACAAAACCGTTACAGTCAAAGATATCCCCTCCATCATCGTTGATACGTTCGTGACGACCGCGGTGGTGACATTTATCATTTCGGCGACCTCGGGCTTCTCGTACCTGTTGATCATCGGGAGAGTCGGAAGCCTTCTGGTAGAAAACACCCTGGCCCTGACGAGGAATCCCCTGGTCGTCCTGTTCCTCGTCAACATCGTTCTCCTCATCCTGGGGTGTTTGATGGAAGCCGGCGTCCTGTTGATCCTCCTGACGCCGATTCTGGTCCCGATGATGAAGAGCCTGGGTGTTGACCTGATTCACTTCGGCGTCGTCATGGTTCTGAACCTGATGATCGGTGTGGCCACGCCACCGGTGGGGATGTGCCTGTTCGTGGTCAGTGAGGCGAACGATATCAAGCTGGAACGGCTGATGCGAGAAGTGATCCCATGGGTATTGCCCCTCATCGCCGTCCTGTTTCTTATCACGTATTTCCCGGCTCTGGTGCTGCTGGTCCCGAACTGGTTGATGCCGGGCAGGTAGGGGACCCAGCCGAGTGAAAGGCGAAGATGCGGGTTGTTTGAGAGCGTATGAAAGCATGTCACAACCGGCAGGGGAGGAGGTGGTTCCGCCTCAGGATCTGCGGGGGCTGCTGTGAAGACGTGCGAATCCGAGAGTTGGCGTGTGTGCGGTTCGGAATGGGAATGGGCTGAGCGATGAACGGGAGGTGCGTCCAATGAAACTATTCCGGGGAACGCTCGTGGCGCTATTGGCGGCGGTCAGCGTGGCCTGCTTGGTGTCGGTGTCGGCTGCCCAAACCTATACGGTGAAGATTGGCATCGGTCATCCCCCCGGCCATTCGTTCGTCCTCGCCTCGGAGAAATTCAAGGAACTGGCGGAGAAGCGTTCCAATGGCCGCCTGAAAGTGGAGATCTTCCCCAGCAGCCAGCTTGGGGGCGAACGCGAGATGCAGGAGATGGTGTCGCTGGGCACGCTGGAGATGTCGGTGACCGGCGTGATCGTCATCTACGAGCCGCTGTTTGCCTTGCTGGAGGCACCGTTTCTGTATCGCGACCGCGACCACATCAAGAAGGTGATGGAGAGCGCTGTGGTCGCCGACCTGGGAGAGGCGTTGATCAAGAAGGGCCTGCGCCTGGTGGGATTTTACGAGAACGGCTTCCGGAACATCACCAACAGCAAGCGGGCCATCAATGCACCGGCCGACGTCAAGGGGTTGAAGATCCGGACCCCGGAGAATCTGGCCCAGGTGGAGACCTTCAAAGCCCTGGGAGCGATCGCCACTCCCATGGCATACAGTGAACTGTACAACGCGATGTCGCAGGGAGTGGTGGATGGACAGGAGAATCCTCTCCAGAACATCTGGACCGGCAAGATGTTCGAGGTTCAGAAACACCTGGCGATGACCGGGCATATCTACAACAGCGCCTACGTCGTTGCCAGCAACAAGTTTTGGACCGGTTTGCCTGCCGATCTGCGGAAGATCGCGGAGGACTCCATGCGAGAGGCCGGCCACTATCAAATGGACCTGGTGGCCAACCTGGATCAGACACTGCTCACTGATCTGAAAGCGAAGGGGATGCAGATCACCTTCCCCGATCGGGAGGCATTCCGCAAGGCGACCGCGCCAGCCTACGAAGTCTTCTACACAAAATTCGGCGATCGCGCCCGCAAGATCGTCGAGGCCATCCGCGGCATGTGATGTCTGTCCGCCTTGCCGTCCGACCGTGGCGGCCGGACGGCAAGCGCAGGGCGGGGGTCGTCTCTTCGGGCGGACAGGCCGTTCGTAAGGTCGCTGGGCTGGAGCAAGCGACCGCGGCGACGACATCCCTTTGCCCTCGCAGATTGACCCGAGGCGACATGCAGGCAAACGGAGGAGATCCTGAATGAGTGCTCGCGAGGTGATCGTGGTCGTGCAGAAAGGCGACCACTCGCTGGGCTACTATGATTTCGAGACGGGCGCCGAACGCGATCGCGTGCCCATTGACCCCTTTCCCCACGAGTTCGCCATCAGCCCCGACGGTCGGCTTGCCTACATGGCTCACTTCGGCGTCGCGCTGGCCGAGCACGAAGGGCCCGGGGGCAACACGGTCTCGGTCGTGGACATCCAAGCCCGGCGCCGGGTTGGGACCATTCACTGTGGGGAGTACCGCCGGCCACATGATGTGACCTTCGACGCCACGGGCGCGCTGTACGTGTTGAGTGAGGGGAGCAGCAACCTGCTCGTGGTGAACGATCCCCGCGCCGGGCGTATTGACCAGGTGATCCCGACCGGCGGCGAGGGGTCGCACAAGGTCAGCGTGGTGCGCGACGGCTCGCTGGCGTTTTGCAGCAACATGAATTCGGATTCGGTAGGCGTCGTCTTCCCCAAGGATCCCAGGCGCCCGGCCGTCATCATCCCGGTTGGACAGCGTCCGGAAGGCTCGGTCTTCGACGAGGAGGAACGGCGGCTGTTCGTGGCGAACCGTGGCGGGGCCGAGATCAGCGTCATTGACGTCAAGCGGCTCGCCGTCGTCGATTCGATCCCGACGCCGCGAGGACCCGTCAGGATGTGCCGTGATCCGCGAGGGAGATTGCTCGCCGCATTGTATTATGACTGCGGCCTGGTGATCGTCGACCCGGACACCCGCAAGACGCGGGTCGTTCCCCTCCCCGAGAAACCCATCTCTGTCGGGTTTCATGCGGCAACCCAGACGGCGCTGCTCAGCACGCACGCGCACCGCATCTGTCTCGTGGACACCGTGGCCGGGAAACTCGTGCGCTTCGTCCCGACCCGCAGCGATCCCGATCCGATGGTGGTCGTTTCTCTCGCGAATTGAGGAAGCGCGCGGCGGCCCTTCCCAGTCGCCGCGCGTCCCTGGCGCGACTCGGCCCGGGGCAAGGGCAGGCATGCTGTCGGGACGGCAGGTCGGCACCGGCAAAGTCGAAGGTCCAGTGATCACCGCCTCCACACTGTCCGTCAAGCAGCGGGGGCGGGAGTCAGCTCGACAACGAGGCCATCACCCCAGCCGTACTTCTGCCGCGAAAGCGCCTGGACGGCCTCCGTGAGTTCGGGCTCGGCCGCAGCGTCAATCACCCGCACGCGCCCCGTGAATGTCACGTCCGCGACCCGCCACCGTGCCGCCTGATTCGCCAGCAGATTCTGGACCCACCGCGCGCGCTTGTGATGCTCCGAGATCACGTAGTACCGCCCGTCATGCCGGGTGAACCAGATCTCGATCTCGCGCGGTACCCTGCTTCGCCGGCCAATTGTCGTCAGGTACAGGTAGGGGGGCTCCTCGGTCGTGGCCATAGCCGTCAAATGCGGATTGCGGAATTCGGAATGCGGAATGCCAACTATGAAACCCGGAGCCTGTGGGCCGATGGGCCGCTCGCGCCGACGTGTTATTCTGTGGCGGCCACTGCGAGGGCGCGCTCCAGGGCGGCCTCGATCCGGTCCAGTTCCGCTTCGCCCATGGGGGTGCTCAGGCAGCCGAGGCCATTGTCGTTGACCATGATGCCGGCATCCAGCAGCGCCATGAAGAGGCGGTAGGCGCGACCCTCAGCACCGGGCTCGACGCTGTCCCGGTAGTTCCGGAGCGGTCGCCCGACCGTCATCAGGCGAAACAGGGAGCCGTCGCCGGTGACCTGTCCCGATTGGCCGCTCTTCCTGAAGACTGCGTTCAGGCGCTGCCGCAACCCCCCGCCCATGTCCTCCAACCGGGCAAAGGCGGCTCGGTCCAGTGCCTGCATGGCGGCAAGACCGGCGGTCATCGTAATCGGATTCGCGCTGAAGGTGCCGCCCGAGAGGATGCGGGGCCCCTTGGTCCCCGGGTCGAACACCGCCATCACTTCTGCCTTCCCGCCTGTCGCCCCGACCGGGAATCCGCCCCCGATGATCTTCCCCATGGCGGTCAGGTCCGGGTCGCCGCCGTAGCGGCCCTGGGCGCCGCTGTAGCCGACGCGAAGCGAGATCACCTCGTCGAAGATGACCAGGATGCCGTGGGCACGGGTCACCTCGCGCAGATGCTTGAGGAAGCCCGGGGCGGGCGGAATGAAACCCATCCGGTTGGCGAGCGGGTCCACAATGACCGCCGCCACCTCGTTCTTGTGCCGGACCAGGAGGCGTTCCGTGGCGTCCGCATCGTTCCAGGGGAGCACCAGCGTTTCCTGGACCCGATGCTTCGGGATGCCACCGCTGCTGGGGAGGCTTGCCGGGACGTCATCGGGACCCCATGCCGGCGGAGTGGAATGGAAGCTCACCTGTACATCATCATAGTAGCCGTGGTAGGCCCCCTCGAACTTGGCGATCCGGTCGCGACCAGTGAAGGCCCGAGCCGCCTTGATGGCCATCATCACGGCCTCGGTCCCGGAGTTGCCAAAGCGCACTTGGTCCAGGCCCGGTATGCGTTCCACCAGGACCTTTGCCAGCAACAATTCTTCCGGGGTGGAGAAGGCAAAGTTGGTGCCCCGGGCAAGCTGTGCCGTGACCGCCTGGACCACGGGAGGGAACGCGTGACCGTGAATGAGGGCGGTGAAGTTATTGACGCAGTCGAGACGTTCCACGCCCTCGAGGTCGGTCGCCCAGCACCCGGTCCCTCCCCGGACGTATAACGGGTGGGGCCGCATGTAGAGGTTCGCCTTGGAGGTCCCGGCCGGAATGAATTGGATGGCCTCGCGGTACCACTTGGCGCATTGTGAATCGGGATTCAAAAAGACGTTGGCACCGGT
>Ga0080064_1000773_pt1 | contig 76417 bp, 79 predicted proteins | sample Subgrocontami54m_FD_69260 | JGI IMG/M metagenome (GOLD analysis project Ga0080064, IMG submission 69260) | Subsurface groundwater microbial communities from S. Glens Falls, New York, USA - GMW46 contaminated, 5.4 m (SPADES assembly) (version 2) ...
CTCGGGGGGGGGGGCGCGACCCCCCCCGCCAACAGCCCCGGGGAGAAGCCCGGGTTTCCCCCGCTCGTGGGGGGGGGGGGGACCGCCGGGTGCGGGGGGCGGGGGCGGGACGGGGGGGGAGCCGCTGCCGCCTCCCGAGGCCGCGCTGTCGACGGCGCCGTCAGCGACAGCGTCGTCCGCACCAGCCCGGGGCAAGGCGCTCCGGGTGTACCCGTTCGGCGTGAATCGAGCCCGCCTCGAGCAGGCGATCCGCCAGCTCCAATCGCCCGCGATTGTGGTGAGCACCGTCCAGGAAGCGGACGTGGCGATGACGGTAAAAAACTACTATCGCCGCAAACCCCAGCCGCTGCGCGATGCTGAGGCGCTCGGAATCCCGATCCACGTGCTGCGCAGCAATACGGGCTCCCAGATCGAAGAGGCGCTGCTGCGGGTGGGACGGGGCGGGGCGAGCACGCAGGCGACCGAAGCGCTCCAGGAGGTCGAGGACGCGGTGAATGAGGTCCTCGCCAATTCTCAGCCCGCGGTGGAGCTGGCGCCGCAGAACGCCTACATTCGCCGCCTGCAGCACCAGGTGGCCGAGCGCTACAACGTCAGCTCGCGCAGCACCGGCCGCGAGCCCTTTCGTCGAGTAATGGTCTACCGCCCCGAAGAGAACTGATTGTTCGTCACCCTCGAAGGGCCGGATGGGGCTGGCAAGACGACGCAAACCGCGTTGCTGGTGGAGCGGCTCCGCGGCGAGGGCTACGACGTCTGCGCAATCCGCGAGCCGGGTGGGACCGACCTCGGGACCGCCATCCGCGAGGTTCTCGTCCGCCGCAACTGGACGCCGATCGACGCCCGCGCGGAGGCCCTCCTCTTTGCCGCCTGCCGGGCGCAGCTCATGGTCGAGGTGATCGAGCCCGCACTCGCGCGCGGCGCCATCGTGGTGGCCGACCGGTTCGCGGACTCCACGCGCGCCTACCAGGGTGCTGGGCGCGGCTTGCCCCGCGATGAGCTCGAGGGGCTGATTGCGACGGCAACCCGCGGGATAACGCCAGATCTGACGTTCTTGCTGGACGTGCCGGTTATGGTCGGCCGGTCACGACAGGCGCCGCCTGCCGGCGCACCAGCCACAACACTCCCCGCGGCTGAGTCGGGGGCGGCAGCAACCGAGGGCTGGAACCGGTTTGAGGACGAGGCGAGCGCCTTCCACGAGCGTGTTCGGGAGGCGTATCTCGAGCTCGCGCACGCCGAGCCCGGACGCTGGATCCTGGTGGACGCCAGCCAGCCACTGCCCGCCGTGCATTCGGCACTCTGGGGGCAACTGGCCGAACGGCTGCCGCCCAGATCCTAGCTCTTAGTGGTGACGGTATCGTGACCGGGCGGCGGCAGGATTGGTAGCGATCATCCACAGGGAGCCGGTGCGCTGGTGCTAAAATCGCTCATGCAGCCGGCACTCGGGACCAGCTCCCGCCGCCAGGCCGCCGCGTGACCGGGACCCTCATGAACGTGGGAACCGTGCTCGCGGGCGGCGCCCTCGGCACCCTCGTCGGCGGTCGCTTCCCCAGTAATCTCCGCACCACCCTCACCCAGGCCATCGGCGTGACGACGATTGTCATCGGCCTGCGCTCCGCGCTCGGCGGGGACAACATCCTGCTGATGCTCGCGAGCGTCGTGCTGGGCGCGATAATCGGCGAAGCGTTGCGCATTGAGGCGGGGCTCGAGCGGTTCGGCGAATTGGTTGAGCAACGCCTCGCACGCCGCGCTGTTAGCGAGCCGATGGACGTGGCAAGCGAGGCATCAGCCTGGCCAGACACGCCAGCCGCATCGATCGAAGCGCGATCGCGGGCAGGCAAGAAGTTACCGGACGGGGGCAGCTCGGTCCCGGTCGCGCGGGGGTTCGTGACGGCGAGCTTGATCTTCTGTGTTGGCCCGATGACGATCCTGGGCTCGTTCGAGGATGGGCTGACCGGCGCGTACCAGACGCTGGCGCTCAAGGCGACACTCGATGGCATCACGGCGGCGGTGCTCGCTTCCACGCTCGGGTGGGGCGTGCTGCTTTCCACCGCGACGATCTTGATCTATCAGGGCACCTTGACGCTCGGGGCGGGCGCGCTGCGCAGCCTGCTCACCGAGCCGATGATCGCGCAGATGACGGCCGTCGGCGGCCTGCTGATCCTTGGGATCGGCATCAATATCCTGGAATTGGCGCGGCTCCGTGTCGGCAACATGCTGCCGGCGCTAGCCGTCGCGCCCGCGCTGACCGCGTTGACCCGCACCGGCAGTTAGTCGTCGCGGTGATCCTGCACCAACGTTCGAGGAGGAATCGGTGGCGAAGTACATATTTGTAAGCGGTGGTGTTGCCTCGTCGATCGGGAAGGGGATCACCGTCGCCTCGCTCGGCCGGCTCCTCGTGAGTCGGGGGATTCGGGTCTCCGTGGTGAAGCTGGACCCGTACATCAACGTCGACCCGGGCACCATGAGCCCCTACCAGCACGGCGAAGTCTTCGTGACGGACGACGGTGCGGAGACCGATCTCGATCTCGGCCACTACGAGCGCTTTATCGACCAGAGCCTTTCACGCGTCTCCAACGTGACGACGGGTCAGGTCTATTCCGCTGTGATCGCCCGCGAGCGTCACGGTGACTTTCTCGGCGGCACCATCCAGGTCGTGCCGCACATCACGAATGAGATCAAGGACCGCGTCGTCCGAGCGGCGCGCCAGAGTGGCGCCGAGGTGGTGATCGTCGAGGTCGGCGGCACCGTCGGCGACATCGAGTGCCTGCCGTTCCTCGAGGCCATCCGGCAGATGCATAGGGAGGCAGGGCGCGAGAACACCTTCTACATCCACCTCACGCTGCTGCCGCATATCGGCGCCACGCATGAGCTCAAGACCAAACCAACGCAGCACAGCGTGAAGGAGCTCCGCGCGATCGGGATCCAGCCGGATGCGATCCTGTGCCGCTCGGACTTCCCGATGGCCCCGGAGCTCGCCGAGAAGATCGCCCTCTTCTGCGATGTGGAGCCCCGCGCAGTGGTGCCTTTGCCGACGGCGTCAACGATCTACCGCGTGCCCCTATTGCTCGAGGACGCCGGCCTCGGCCGCTACATCACCGAGCGTCTCGGCCTCTCCGCCGAGCAGCCTGAGCTCTCCGAGTGGCGGAACCTGGTCGAGCGGATCGAGCATCCGCACGGGACGATCCGGGTGGGTCTGGTCGGCAAGTACACCGAGCTGCGCGATGCCTACATGAGCGTTCGCGAAGCGCTGATGCACGCGGGCTGGGATCAACAGCGGGACGTCGAGCTGGAGTGGATCGACTCCCAGGACATCGAAGCCGAAGGCGGGGACCGACTGCTGGCGGACCTCGACGGCATCCTCGTGCCCGGGGGCTTCGGTCATCGCGGTATCGAGGGCATGGTCCGGACGGCGCGGTACGCTCGCGAGCACCTCATGCCGTACCTGGGGTTGTGCCTCGGGATGCAGATCATGGCGATCGAGTTCGCCCGCGACGCACTCGGCCTCGAAGAGGCGAACAGCACCGAATTCAACATGTTCACCCCACATCCGGTCATCGACCTCCTGCCGGAGCAGCGGGACCTGCCGGATAAGGGCGGGACGATGCGGCTCGGGCTCTACCCGTGCCAGCTCCAGCCGAACAGTCTCGCCCTCGAGTTGTATGGCGAGCGCATTCTCTTCGAGCGCCATCGCCACCGCTTCGAGTTCAATAACGAGTACCGCTTGCCATTCGAGAAGGCGGGGATGCGGTTCAGTGGGCTCTCGCCAGACGGGCGCCTGGTTGAGATAGCGGAAGTCGTGGGCCATCCATGGATGGTCGGCAGCCAGTTCCATCCCGAGTTTCGCTCGCGACCCTACCGTCCCCATCCGCTCTTCAAGGGCTTCATCGGGGCGTGTCTGGCGCGTCAGCAGGCCCAAGCGAGTAGCCAGGCGGCGGCAAGCGATCCCGCATCGTCGGGCGATCCGGCCGCGGTGAGCGGCTCATAGCCCTTCAATCGAATAGTTGCGATGTAAGACGAATACGTACGACATAGGGAGCGCTGCATGCGGATCCTGGTAACCGGCGGCGCGGGGTTCATTGCATCCCACGTCGCGGAGGCGATGCTCGCCGCCGGCCACGAGGTCATGATTCTCGACAATCTCTCGACTGGCCTGCGCGAGCAGGTACCGGCGGGGGCAAAATTCGTCCAGACCGACGTCACTGGGCCCGACTTCGCCGCCGTTGTGAAGGATTTTCGCCCTGAGCTGATCGACCACCACGCGGCCCACGCCGACGTCGTCGAGTCCGTCAAGGATCCGGCCTCCGACGCGCGAGTCAACGTCGTGGGGACGGTCGGAATGATTAAGGCAGCGGTGGACGCCGGCGTCGGGAAGATGATCTTCATTTCGAGCGGCGGCGCCATTTACGGCGAGCCCGATCGTATCCCGTGCGACGAGACCCATCCGGCTCGGCCTCTGAGCCCGTACGCGGCAGCTAAGGCGGCAGGCGAGATCTACATGGAGACGCTGAGCCGGATCCACGGGATCGACTACACGATTCTGCGCTACGCCAACGTCTACGGCCCGCGCCAGCACCCGTACACGGAAGAGGGGCAGGTCGTGGCCCTGTTCGCGCGTTTCATGCTCGAGGGACGACGCCCGAAGATCTTCGGCGACGGCGAGCAGGCGCGGGATTTTGTCTACGTGAGCGACGTCGTCGACGCGAACATGCGGGCGATCGACCGCGGCAGCCGCGAGATCCTGAACATCGGGACCGGCGAGCTTGTGACCGTGAACGAGCTGTACGCTCAGCTCCAGGCGCTCACCGGCTATCCGGAGCCCGCCGAGTATGCGCCCGCGCGGCCAGGTGAGGTCTATCGCCAGTCGCTCGACGCCGGCCGGGCAAAGGATAAGCTGGGCTGGGTGCCACGGATGCCGATGGACGAAGGTCTGCGCGCAACCGTTGACTGGATCCGCAGAACGATGGCGCCGGCTGGAGCGCGGTGAGCCGCTACGTCGCGATTCTCGCGGGCGGCAGTGGGTCACGCCTCTGGCCGCTCAGTCGCGCACGTATGCCCAAACAGCTCCTCGGCCTGCTGGGTGAGCGCTCTCTGGTGCAGGCGACCGTCGACCGGGTCGCGCCGCTGGTGGGCCCGGAGCACATCCTGATCGTCACGGAGGCGAGCCACGCGGAGCAGCTCCGCGACCAACTCCCCGAGCTTCCGGCCAAGAACATCCTTGTCGAGCCCACCCGGCGCGGTACCGCCGCGGCCGTCGGCCTCGGCGCGGTCACGATCGCTGCTCGCGACCCGGGGGCGACGATGGCCTCGCTGCACTCAGACGCGGCCGTGATCGACGGCGAGGAGTTCCGCGCGTGCCTGACGGCAGCGTTCGAGCTCGCCGAGGCTGACGATTGGCTCGTGACGATGGGCGCGCGGCCCACATCACCGAACACGGGGATGGGCTACATCGAAGTCGGGCCCGAGATCGGCACCTTCAACGGGAGGGTCGCGCACCACGCGCTGCGGTTCGTGGAGAAGCCGAACCGCGAGACGGCCGAGCGTTTCATCGAGCAGGGGTTTGTCTGGAACCCCGGCATGTTCATCTGGCGGACGTCTGTCGTCCTCGATGAATTTGATCGGCTATTGCCCGCGATCTCCGCGGGGCTCGGGACGATCGGCGAGGCCATTCCGACGGCAGGCGCCGCGGACACGCTGCAAGCAGTCTACCCACGTCTGCCCGTCGAGACGATCGACTTCGGCATCATGGAGCGGGCCAGCCGCGTGGCGACGATCCCCGCGAGCTTCGGCTGGAGCGACGTGGGGAGCTGGGGCGAGCTCTTTCTCATCGCGCCGAAGGACGAGGCGGGAAACGTGATCCGAGGCGAGCACGTCGGCATCGATACGCAAGGTGTACTCGTCCACGGCACGGATCGGCCCGTCTTCACGATCGGGGTCCAGGATCTCGTGATCGTGGACCTCCCGGACGCGCTCCTCATCTGCAACCGCACCGATGCCGAGCGGGTCAAGGCCCTCGTGGAGCAGCTTCAGGCCGACCCCGCCTGGAAGCCCCTGACGTAACCTCGCGACGGGGTCAACACCCCCACCCGTCCTCTCCCACGCCCTGGGGTGAACGCCCTCACCCGTCCTTCCCCGCTGGCGCGGGCTGCGGCCGGCCTCTCCCAGAGGGAGAGGCGACACGAACCTGTCCTCTCTCTCTCTCTGGGAGAGGGTTAGGGTGAGGGCGTGACCGCAAGGTATGTGTGAGCGCAGGTTTCTTGCGAACTCCAAACGGGCTCTAAGCGCGGGCGAGGGCAGTCTCGGTGCGGCGGCCGCGACCGAAGAGACGGCCGAGTTCGCCGTTCTCCCACACCACCAGAAACATGCTGGCGTTGAAGATGCTCGAGTAGGTCCCTGAGAAGATTCCGATCAGAAGCGCCAGGACGAAGTTGCGGATGGTGACGCCGCCGAAGAGCCACAGCGTGAAGAGCGTGAGCAGAACGGTGAGCGAGGTTGTGAATGACCGCCCCATCGTCTGCATCAAGCTGTGATTCACGATGTCTTCGAACGGCTCGCCGAGATGCCGGATCGAGTTCTCCCGAATCCGGTCGAACACCACGATCGTGTCATGGACGGAGAAGCCGATGACGGTCATGAGCGCCGTGATGAAGAGCGCGTCCAACTCAACGGCGAAGATGCGGCCAAGGATCGAGAAGATGCCAAGGACGACCAGCACGTCGTGCACGAGCGCGAGCACGGCGCACACGCCATAGCGCCAGGACTCCTTTACGTGGCGGAACGCCCACCAGAGGTAGAGCAAGATCCCGACGCAAGCCGCAAGGACGGCGAAGACGGAGTTCTTCACGATCTCGGCCGCCACGATTGGCGAGACCTGGTCGAAGCTCAAGACCGTCAGCGGTCCAAAGCGGTTCGAAAGGTCGGTTTCGACGCGCGCGCGTTCGGACGCCACTACGACGTTGCCCGATTCATCGCGGCCCTCCGCGCCGAGCGGTGTTGTGCGGATGATGTACGTGCCATCATCCGCGCGCTGCACCACCGCCTCATGATGCCCCAGGTCCGAGAACGCCTGGCGCATGGATGCCTGGTCCACGTCGCGCTCGAAGCGAATCGTCAGGATCGATCCGCTGGTGAAGTCGATCCCGGGGCGCAGGCCGCCCGGCAGGATCAGCGAGATGAACCCAGGGATGATGGCCAACGCTGAGATCAGAAAGAACGTGTAGCGCTTGCTTACGAGGTCATACAGCATAGGGCTATCCCTGCACGCCGGCGGGTTCGAGCCGCCGCGCGGTTGGCATTCCGAAGAGCGCGGGGTTCAGCACGGCGCGCCGCCCGACGATGATTCGCAGCAGACTGCGGGTCACCGTGATCGCGCTGAACATGCTGGCGATGACGCCGATGGCGAGCGTCAGAGCGAAGCCCATGACGATGCTGGCGCCGAAATTGGAGCCGAACCAGTAGAGGATCCCGCACGTAATCATCGTCGAGACGTTGGAGTCACGAATCGACGGCCAAGCGCGCGCGAAGCCGGCCTCGATCGACGCAACCACCGTCTTCCCCGATCTCAGCTCTTCCTTCATGCGCTCGAAGATCAGGATGTTGGCATCGACCGCCATTCCGATCGACAGAATGAAGCCCGCGATGCCCGCCAGCGTGAGGGTAACCGGAATCAGCTTGAAGATCGCGAGCACGACGAGCGTGTAGACGAGCAGCGCGAGCGTGGCGACGACGCCCAGCATGCGGTAGTACAGGACCATGAAGAGCGCGACGATCAGGAGCGCGATCTCGCCGGCGACGACGCTCTTGCGAACCGAGTCCGCGCCGAGCGTGGCGTCAACGGTGCGCTCCTCCTCGACCGTGACCGGGAGCGGCAGGGCGCCCGCGTTGAGCTGGATCACCAGGTTGCGCGCCTCGTCGATCGTGAAGCTGCCGGTGATCTGGCCCCGGTCCGTGATCTGCTGCTGGACGGTCGGCGTGGAGATTGGCTCGTTGTCGAGGAAGATGCCGAGCGGCTTGTTGATGAGGCGCTTCGTGATGTCGCCGAACATCTTGGCGCCTTCGGATTCGAATTCGAAGAGAATGATCGGCTTGCCAGCGCGGTCGAAGCCGACCTCGGCCTTCTTGAAGTACTGGCCGGTGAGCGGCTTCTCGACGCCGTCATTGCCGACGGCCGTCGCGACGACCCAGTCCAGCTTGCCGTCAACGGTCTTCTGCTCGCGGAAGTCCATCTGCGCGGTCTTGCCGATGAGGTTTTTGGCCTCCTCGATGTTCCGGACGCCCGGCAGCTCGACGATGATGCGGTCGTTCCCGCGGCGCTGGATGATCGGCTCAGCCACACCGTAGGTGTTGACGCGCTTCTCGATGACGCGAGTCACGCCGTCCACGGCCTGATTGACGTCCGTGCCAAACGGCACCTTAGAGGTGTCAGCCCGCAGTACGAGATGGGTACCACCCTGGAGGTCGAGGCCGAGGCGGAAGCCTTGCCGATGGAAATCGGCCCAGTCCAGGTGGACCCCCTCGCTCTTGGGCCAGGGGATCACGTCGGGCAGGTAGTTCGAAGGTTTTTGCGGCCAGACAACCAGGATCGAAGCGATCGCCAGGGCAAAAACGAACACGATGAAGATGTTATTTCGCTGGTCACTCATCGGAAGTCACTCGCAGGTCGGTCATGGAAGCAGCTCCAGAGGGCAGATCGCACAAATTTCCCGTTTGCCAGTACGGCCAATTATACGAGGCGGAATCTGTGCTTATACTCACGCCGGAGGGGCCATGTCCGGCTGGTTGGCTGATCTCGCGGTCGCGATGTTCACCGCCATCGGGTGGGCGGTTGTGGCCTATGTGGTGATGGCGCTCCCCGCCTCGGCGGGGGCGCAGGCGGTATTCTACACGGCTGGCTTCGTGGCGCTGGCGGGGACCGTGGCACTCATCGTGGCTAGCTATCAGGCCCGAGTCGGGCCGGGGGCCACTCGCACGCGCGCGATCGATCAGCTCGGGACCGGCATGCGATTCGCGGTCGCGATCGAGTTCGGCCTCTGGCTGCAGTCCCTGCGCATGCTGACGCCGATCTACGTGCTGGCGATCCTCGTCGGGTTCGGATTGCTCGAGATGCTGTTCCGCCGCGCCCGGAGCTACCGGAGTGAGTGAGCTGGGACCGCCGGATGCGCGCGACTGGTCGCCACCGACATGGCTCGCGCGGCTCTACGATTGGGAGCACGACGAGTTTCAGGCCGACGCGGAGCTGTACGTCCAACTCGCCCGTCGAACGGGCGGCCCGGTGCTCGATCTCGCCTGCGGCTCCGGCCGAATTCTGGCGCCCCTGACGCTGGCTGGCTTCGAGGTCGTGGGCGTCGACCGATCCGCGGCGATGCTCGAGCGCGCGCGGATCCGGCTTGGCGCCTCGGCGAATCGAGCGTGCCTCACCCACGGCGACATGCTGAAGCGGCTCCCGGACCGCGAGTTTCCGCTCGTCCTCCTTGCGCTCGACGCGTTCGGCTTCGCCACGGACACGGAGCAGCAGCTCGCGCTCCTTCGCGCGGTTCGGCGATGTCTCCCAGCGAATGGGTTGATCGCGCTCGACCTCGTACGCGTTGCGCCGCTCTTCGACGAAGTTCAGGGGGTGCCCGTCCTGCAGCGAGCTGGTGTCGAGCCAGAGAGCGGGGCGAATGTCGTCAAATGGATGGTGCGTACCCTGCACCCTGCCATCCAGCAGCTCGAGCTGCTCTCACTCTATGACCTGACCTGGCCAAATGGGGAGACGCGCCGTCTCATGGAGACGGTGCAGCTTCGCTATTACTCGCGGTACGAGCTCGAACATCTATTGCGGCGGGTGGGCCTGGCGGTCGAGGCCGTCTACGGCGACTACGACCTCGGCGAGCTCGAGGACGCCAGTCCCCGCCTCATTGTCCTCGCCCGCCCGGGAGCGGAGAACGCATGACTGACGCGCGGGAAGCCTTTGTCGATCGGTTACGGGCAGCGCAGCGAGCTCGCGGTAGTGCGCTGTGCGTGGGGTTGGACGTCGACCCCCGGCGCATGCCGGTTGGGCTCGAGCCCGACCGCAAGGGCATCGAGCACTTTATTCGGGGCATCGTGGACGCGACGGCGGAGTTCGCCTCCGTCTACAAGCCGAACCTGGCATTTTTCGAGGCGATGGGCGATGAGGGCTTCGCGATCCTCCGCGCCGCGGTGCTGGCGATGCCCCCGGGCGTCATCACCCTCGCGGATGGAAAGCGCGGGGATATCGGCACGACGGCGGAGCGTTACGCCGCGGCGATCTTCGAGGTGGGTGGCTTCGACGCGGCGACCCTCAACCCCTACCAGGGCCACGACAGCATGGAGCCTTACCTGGCGGACCGGTCCCGCGGCGGCTTCATCCTCTGCAAGACGTCCAATCCCGGCAGTGATGACTTTCAAGAGCTTATGTGCGGCGATGGTGCGGATCGCGCGCCACTCTATGAGATCGTCGCGCGCCGGGCTGTCGCCTGGAACGCCCTGGGCAACGTCGGGCTGGTTGTGGGGGCGACGTTTCCCGAGCAGCTCTCCCGCGTTCGGGCCATCGCGCCCGACCTTCCCATCCTCATCCCGGGTGTTGGCACCCAGGGTGGCGACGCGGCTGAAGCGATTCAGCGGGGCGCCGCCGCCGACGGGACACTGGCGGTGGTGAGTGTCAGCCGACAGATCCTGTACGCTTCTGCCGGTGCCGATTGGGCCCAGGCCGCAGGGCGAGAGGCGCGAGCGCTCCGCGACGCCCTCCGGGTTCCGGCGAGGGGCTGAGGTGCTCAGGAACGGGTTGGTGTGACGAGAATGCCCATCGATTTTCGGATCGGCGACGTCGTTCGGCTCCGGAAGCCGCACCCATGTGGCGGGACGGACTGGACGGTGGTCCGGCTCGGCGCGGATATCGGGCTGCGCTGTTTGAAATGCAGCCATCGCATTATGATCACCCGCCGCGAGGCCGAGCACGGGACGAAGAGCTTCATCTCCCGCGCGGAGGCAAAGGACCCGCTTGGCTCGTTTGAGGCCGAACGAGACGCGGCCGAACGAGCGGCCTCCGCAGCCGGATCCGACCCGGCACCACCGGCCGACGACGCATAGGATGGCGATCGACCAGTCGATTCTGAAGAACGGGCCGTTCATCCGGCTCTGGCTGGCCCAGGCGATCACCCAGACCGCCCAGAACGCCATCTGGTACGCCCTGCTGGTTATCGTCGAGGAGACCAGCCATTCGACAACGCAGATCGGGCTGACGATCCTCTCGGTGATCCTGCCATCGGTAATCTTCGGGATCCCCGCCGGCGTGTACGTGGATCGCTGGGACAAGCGGACCGTGATGGTCGTGACCAACTTCGCGCGCGCAGCGATCGTCCTCGGCTACATTGCGTTCAGCTCGACCCTCCCGCTGCTGTTCACCGTCAGCTTTATCTTCTCGGTCATCAGCCAGTTCTTCGCGCCCGCGGAGACCGCGATGATCCCCGTCATCGTGGGCCGCAACCGGCTCATGCAAGCCAACTCATTCTTTCATCTCACGTTTACGGCATCGCAGCTCATCGGGTTGGTGATGATTGGGCCGTTGATCGTGAAGGTGTTCGGGGCCACGGCGTTCTTTGTCATCACCTCGGCACTCTTCGCGATCAGTGGTCTGCTGGTGTGGCGGCTGCCGCCTGATCCCACGGTGGTCTCCCGCGAGGCGGCGTCCCGGAGCCCGGTCCGCGAGTTGATCGCCCAACTCCGCGAGGTGCTCGCCCTCCTGGCGGCGGATTCCGTGATGCTGCGCGCGCTCGTGTACCTGACGCTTGGCGGGACGATGACCCTCGTCATCGCGATGCTGGCGCCGCGCTTCTCGGTCGAGGTGCTCGGCATCGCCGCCGCGGACGCCGTCTTCGTCATGGCGCCTGCCGGTGTTGGCATCCTGGTAGCCGTGATCTACTTGAGCCGCTCGCCGATGGGCACGCTGGCCGACCGCCAACGGCTGATCACGATTGGTCTGGTGGTAGTCTCGGTCGCGTTGGGATGCATCGCGGGGTTGCCGGCGCTCGGGCGACTCGGCGGCGTGCTTCGGCCAGAGGGGCAGAGCGTGTACCTGCTGACGAATTGGGACACGCTCCTGGTGGGCGGCGTCATGCTGTTCGCGCTGATCGCCGGTTTCGGGTTCGCGGCGGTGCTTGTCGCCTCGCAGACCCTGCTGCAAGAGCGGGCGCCCGTCGGTGCGCGCGGGCGGGTGTTTGCCGTCCAGTTCGCGCTCGCGAACCTGTTCTCGGTGATCCCGCTCCTCTCGATTGGCGGGCTCGCTGATCTCTTCGGCGTGGGGCGCGTGATCCTGGGCATAGCGGTGGGGCTGATGATCGCGGCCTGGGCCACCTCGCGGATCCGGCTGGATGTGGAGCCGGTTCCGTCGGACGTGGTCGACGCGAGCCCGGCGGAATCGGCGACCCCGCAGCATTAGGAGCCTTCGAACCACGCCCATGCTCCGCTCCTGCTTAGTCGAGGAGCGAGATCAGCCAGGCCGAAACCGCCGCGGTAGCGACGGTTGCTGTCAGGAGAAACGCTCGCTGGGTCGGTTCGAGCGGCGCGTCGCGCACCGCCCAGAGCAAGAGCAAGCTCATAGGCACCGCGAGGCCAATGAAGAATCGAACGAAAAGAGACCAGCCCGGGCGCATGTGGTGAGACTCCGAGGCACTTCGCGCCGCGCGCGCTTGCCATGTGTGGCGTGCCCGAGATCGGCGGACCGAAATTGACGGGGCGTCGAAGGGCTCAATATAATACCGAGCAGCCCAAGTGGCCTTGCCCCGGTGGTGGAATTGGTAGACGCGCCAGCTTGAGGGGCTGGTGGCCTTCGGGCCGTGCGGGTTCGAGTCCCGCCCAGGGCACCAGAGCTGGGCGTCGCAAGGGCGAATAGCTCAGCTGGGAGAGCATCCGGCCTACACCCGGAAGGTCACAGGTTCGAGCCCTGTTTCGCCCACCCGGAGTCATCCCGAGCGCGCGGATGCATCAACGGACAACCTGCCGAGGTAGCTCAGCCGGTAGAGCACGCGACTGAAAATCGCGGTGTCGGCGGATCGAGGCCGCCCCTCGGCACCCTCATTGACGCTCAAAACCCCGGTGATGACTATCATTACTTGTCATTATCGGGGTTTTGATTTTGGGTTGATCCAATAACTGATCCACTACCCCCCAACCACCCCGAACACGGCATCGAGCTTGCAGGCTGTAAGCCCAAATCGTGCAGCAGCTCGGCCACGACCGGGTAACTGACCGGGTAGCCCCGCTGGGTGAGGGCACCCGCCAACTGGCGCGTGCTCTTGCAGGTCCACCGTAATGGCGACATGGGGGCCCCGCGAGTATCAGGGTCGCCCAATCGCTCCAACTCCTCGACCATCTGCGGAGCGTGCTCGCGCAGCTTCTTCCGACCACCGCCCGCCCGGCGCACCCGTTCCGCCGACGTGGTCGAGCGCTCCAGTTTGCGGAGGCCCTCCGTGATGGTCGGCCGCGACACCCCCGATGCCCGAGCGACGGCCGCAATACCGCCACGCCCCATGGACCGCGCGGCGGCTCCCAGCAGCAACCGCCGTTGTCGCTCATCCAGGGAGGGCAGAATCATCCGCAACGTGTGCGCCAAAGCCGGCTCATCAGCCAGGGGACCATCATGTCACATCCCCCCGTCAGCCCGAGTCCAGCGGCGTCACGTTCACCTAACAATTAGCAAGCTTATTCGCTAACGGCCTCTTAGTTCGGACGAAGTGCGTGATGAACAACAACCGCTGCTCGCAGTTTGAACAATGTGGTGGGCAGCGCGTATATGGATGGGGGGCGCCGATCAGCGAATTGACGGCGCTCGCGCTCTCGGTTGCTGCCAAAATGGCCTCCCTACCTCGATTCGATTGACGGCGACGATCGCTAGCGGTCCGGCCTACGCGTGGTGTCCGGTGCCCGCGAAAAGAAGCGACTTGATGACGACGGGTACGACGTTGGTCGGGCGGATGACCTCGCCGATGTCGACGTAATCGAACTCCTTCAACTGCATCCCGTCAATAGACACGACCTGGCTTGGCACCTTCAGGTCATGCTTCAGCATCGCGCCGATCGTCTTGCCCACGTCGCCCTCGAAGAGCAGGACCACCGGAAGCTGGCGCTCGAAGGTGTGGGGCAGCGCGGCATGGATTCCGCTCGCGAGGGCGCGTAGTCGCCCATACATCGGATCGCCAAGCCAACGGAACGCGAGCGCGACCGGGTCTTCTCCCTCGATCAGGTCGAAGCGTTTGATCGCATTGCCGATTTCTTCCGTCACGCGCGAGGACGAGATATCCCCCTCCAAAATAATGCGCGGGTACAGCACGGGCAGGTTGTGGAGCGGCAGGAGCTCCTCATCTGAAATGAAGATGGTGTTGCCACTCACCTGGACCGTGAACTGGGACGCGCCGATGACGGTGGCGCGGATGCCTTGCCCCGGATCGGCGAGGGGGAGGGGAATCCGTCCATCGTTCAGCGCCGCGCGGAGCGACTCCGCGAGCGCGCCGCCGAAGTCGCCGAAACTCGTCGCCTCGCGCGCATAGAGGTATTCGGCCACGCCGCCGGAGAACGTAATCGCCTGGGGGACCGGACCGGCCGGCAGCGCGTCGGTAACCAGGAGCTTTCCAGCAAGCCGCGCGGCGATCTCGTCGGCATGGCCATCGCCCATCGTCTGGCGAATCATCGCGACGAGGACGTCCGTCCAGGCGCCGGCGAGCTTGGCCGCATCGGCGTCCGAGAGCTGCTGGCCGAGGCCAATCTTGAGGCCCGCGACCTCCGCCGCCTCGTGGGCTGGCTCCTCGAGCCGCACGATCGTGCCGCTCTCATCGCGCACGACCAGGCGGCCGCCAACCGCGACGGCAGCCGTGCCGAGCAGCTCGCCGTTCTGGATCAACGCAAACTTTGAGGTACCGCCACCAACGTCGACGTTGAGGATCGTCTGACTCTCGCGCCGCGAGAGCGCGACCGCGCCAGAGCCATGGCCAGCCATGAGCGCTTCCATATGATGGCCCGCGGAGGCGCAGACGAACTTACCGGACTCTGACGCGAAGAGGTCGGCGATCGCACGCGCGTTGCGACGCTTCAGCGCCTCACCGGTCAGGATGATCGCGCCGCTGTCCACGTCGGAGCGACTCAACCCGGCGTTGTGGTACGCCTCGTGGATGAAGGCGCCGAGACGATCGGCGTCGATCGTCATATCCGAGCGATAGGGCGTCAGCAGGATCGGCGAGCGCCACAGCACCTCGCGGTTTACCACGACGAAGCGGCTGGAGAGGCCGTCGCCGATCCGCTGGAGGTGGACCCGCGCGAACATCAGGTGGGACGTCGACGAGCCAATGTCGACGCCGACAGTCGTCAGCTCGACGTTTTCGAGCCGCCAGACGCCTTCCTCAATCGCGGCCAGCTCTTCGGCTGACAGCGCATCGCCGTGATGATCGTGGAACGGATCGTCGTGGTCGTGGGTATGACCGTGATCATGGTCATGCCCGTGATCCTGTACGGCGGTCTGGCCGTGCTGATGGTCGGCGGCCCCCGCCGCATGGTCGTGATCGTGAGCATGGTCGTGACCATGGTCATGCCCCTGATCATGGTCGCCATGCTCATGGGGGTGATCAGCGACGTTAGGATGAGGATGGTCGTGTGTCGCTTCGCTCAATTGTGCTCCTCTTGTCCAGTCGGCGTGCCCCCGGGCTAGGTGCCGACGTGAATGCAAACGCGGGCAGAACCAAGAATCCCCTCCCCCCTTGTGGGGAGACCGAGGTGGGGGCTCAATTGTCATCCTGAGCGCAGCGAAGGATCCGTCTCGAGCATACGGATCCTTCGCTGCGCTCAGGATGACAATTGAGCCCCTTGTCCTCCAAGGGCGCAAGGGGGATCCGCAACGCTAGCTCAGCTCGCCGCTGCGAACCTTCGAGACGGTGTCCTGGATGCGGAAGCGGTCTTCCTCGATCTTCAGCGTGAGGCCCACTTTCGCGATCTCTGCCTCGTACTCGGCGCGGATGCTTCGGTCCTCGTTCTCATACTCGACCTGGTCGGCCATTCGCTCGGCCCAGTACTCCTCGTTGCGGCGATTGGAAATGCCGATCTCGGGATTGCCGCCGAGTCGGAGCGCCAGGTAGCGGGCGGGCGTCGACCCCGTGTTGAAATGCTGGTGGTACATCCGGCTGCCCGGGGACAGCACCGCGCCGTCTTTCCAATCGACTCGCGTGCGCTCCTTGTCACCCTCGTACCAGAGGAGGGAGTAGCCCTGGCCTCCGATGATGAAGACGTGCGCGCCGGCGCCGTGGCGGTGGCCCTTCTTGTAGGTAGCGATCGGGAACTCGGAGACGTGCGCCATCATCGAGTTTTCCGCCATGGAGAACTTCATGTTGAAGCCCGGGCCACGCTCCGGATACTCCTCGAGTGCGAAAGACCGCACGTCGGGTACAAAGTTGGTCTTCCAATAGAGCCGCTTGATGCGATGCCCCGGATCGGTGAAGTAGTCCTCCGCGCCGTTGAAGCGATCCTTGAAGGTCCAATCGCAGCCGTAAATGAACTCGGCATCCCGATAGAACTCGAAGATCTTCGGCTGCCGCGTCACGGCGACAAGCCGGGCCGGCTCGGTCCCGCTGGCGTTGAAGTGCTGGTACCACGTGTTGAGCGGCGGTGAGAAGAGGCTGCCCGGCTTCCATTCGACGGTTCGCTTCGGCGCGCCCTCAACCCACACCGTCGTGGCACCACGGCCCGAGAGCACGAAGATCAGCGACTCGTAGAGATGGTGCTCGGGGTTGAGCTGCCCGCCGGGTGGGATCTCCACGACCATCGCGTCATCCTCGTCCTGCTCGGCGAGGTTGATGTACGCGCCTGTCCCGCCCTTGCGCTCCCATGGTCCAAGCTCGAGCTCGTACAGGCTGTTGACCCAGTAGGCCTCGTACACGGGCACGCCCTCGCGGCGCTGCCACTCGAGGTAGGGCGAGAGCTTCATCGTCTGCTTTGCCGGCGATTCGCTGGTTTGTTGCATCGTGCCGCCTCCCTGTCGCAAATTGCCATGGCCGCGTCGCGCGGCTATGGAGTTGTACCGGCGGCGGCGGTTGCGAGTATAGATCGCATCCAGGAGGTGCGCCACCGAGCTGTGAGGCGGCGAAGATCGCCGCCAACCTATCCGGCGAGGCGGCCGATCAGCAAGGCCTGGGGCCTGGCGTCGGACCTGGCGTCGACGTCGGGCAGGGCGTTGGGGTCGCCGTCGGCGGGAGGGTAAGGGTCGCCGTCGGCGGTATCACGGGCGTAAACGTCAAGGTGGGCGCCACGGTTTGGGTCGGCACCACAGTAGCGGTCGGTGTGTGGGATGGACCCGCGGTCGGGGTGGGCGTTGCTAGCAAAGTCACCGTCGAAGCAATCGTTGACGTCGGTATCAACGTCAGCGGCGACCCGGACGTCGTGGTGGTTGGCGTTGGCGTGGCCGTATCTTCGGGTGCCGGCTCCGGAGTGTTCGTGGGCGAGGGCGTGGCCCCGATCGTTGCGATGGACGTTGCCGTCGGGACAATAGTTGGCACCGGGGTCGGGGTGATTGGAGCAGCCGCGCCCGTTGTGACGGAGAATGCCTGGCCGACCCACATGAGGCAATCCTCGTCGGTCGATAGGCTAGCGAGCGCGGACGTCGCCCCGGGGGAGATGCTGCCCGTAATGCTGATCGTTTCGGTATCCCAGAGCTGGCCGTCGGTTCCGTCGAACGGGTTCGTCAAGGCGACGGTGCTGAGTCCACCATCGAACGAGGCGGCGTCTGTGAACGACTGTCCGTCCCCAACGATAAAGGTGGACTTTCCTGACGGCGCCTGGCCCGCTGTGAAGCCGGTGAGCTGCATTGACGCGGTCGCCGGGCGGTTGATCCGAATGCTCAGGACCAGGTTGCCCTCGTAGAGCTGGACCGTGCGGAGCGGCTCCAGCGGGTTCTCATAGATCGCGACGAGTGAGGCGCCATCTCCCAGGATATTGCCACCCGTTGCGACTCCAGTGAGCGCATAGGACCCGTTTCCGGTCACCAGCGCGGTGACGTTCGCGCGGTAGGCGTGCGAGTTCGTTCGGTCCCAACACGTATCTGGTCCGCTCCCGATGTTCACTCCCGTGAGTGGTGTGCCATTGAAGCTCAAGGTGCGCAGACTAGGGCTTTCGCCGTTATCCAGCATGCCCCAGAGGAGATATGCCCGCCGAATGGTTGAGCCCGCTGGGATACCACTCAGGTTGATCGTGCCGGAGCTCGCGCCGCGCAGTCCGACACCCGCCGCGACGTAGTCGCCTTGAATCGCGAGCGCCTCGAGCGTTGCGAGTGGCCGCTGGGTGGGAACGACCGCGGTCCCCCCGGGCCCACCACCGCGCACGACGATCTGGGGGATATTGGGTCCAATCGGGGCCGGAGCGTTTCCGCCGATCACCGGCGCGCCCGGCTGCGGTCCTGGGTTAGGGACCCCGCCGGGTGGCGGCGCGAATCCGCCACCGTTCGAGAACCCGAAGAAGCCAGTCTGGGGTGGCGGCGGCGCAAACGGCTGCGCGATCGTCGCTACGGGAGGCTCGGTGGCGACAGGAAGTGTGGCGACAGGCGTTGCAAATGTGGGAATTGGCGTGCTCGTCGGAGGCGGAATCGTCGCAGTCGGCGCCGGCGTCTCTGCCTCCGGCGTCTCGGCCGCAGTGGCCGTCGCGATCGGGGAGAGGCCAGGAACCGAGGTCGCTGTTGCTCCTGGTCCACCGTTGATGCCGGGCGCGGTCGCCGTCGGCGCGGTGCCGCCCGCGGGCGTCGGCGTCGCAGTGCTCCCCGGCGGTGGAGTGAGAGTCTGAGTTGCTGGGGTCGCGCTCGTCCCGGCCAGCGTCGCTGTTGCGCCACCCGTCGCAGCGCCAATCGCAGTTGCCGGGGCAGCCGTTGGGCCGCCACCGGTCGAGGCGGTCCGCGCCGACGTCGGCGTGCCTCGCGCGACCGCCGTGCCTTCCGCGACCGCGGTGCCGACGACATCTGGATTCGCGGCGGTTTGGCTCCGAGCGAAGAGCATGTGGCTGCCATCGGGCAGCCCCTGGCCATCGCTCATCGGCCGCCGGAGGTTCACAATTCGGCCGTCGTGGAACTCGAAGGCGGTGCCATGGCGCTTGCCGGCGGCGATGTTACCGCTGAGCTGCTCCTGGTTGGCAAGCGATCGGGCGAGCCCGAAGGCCCGGCTGGCGACCGGCTGGCCGTTCTCGAGCCCGGTAATCGTCACGGTATACGGTCCGCCATTGCCAACCGCCGTGACGGTGAGGTCGTAGTTGCTCATCGGGTTCGGGATCATCAGACTGACGCTCCCGTCGCCACCGATGAGCTTGGCGCCCGGGATCTGACTGCCGTAGATCCCAACCTCGGGCTGGAAGCCCGCGCTGCGATTCACGTTGTCGACCAGGAACGGGCGCGCGGCGCCCTGCACGTCGACCCGGAATCCGAAGCGCGCTGGGGGCGCCGGCACCGGTGTGGTGGGCGCCTGGCCCTGGGCAACGCTGGTGATGAAGCCCGGCGGCACCTCGACGGTGACTCCGTTGGCTTCGACAAAGACGGTCTCGCTGACCGCTTCCACCAGCGTGCGGCCATCGCCGGTCACGGTCAAAATGAATTCGGTACCGCGGACGAAAGCGACGGCGGACGCGGTTGTCCCTTCGAAGCGGCTATTGGCATCGACAAGGTGCTGGACCCGGTTCCAGGTGCGGCCTAATTCCTGGTGAAACGAGATCTGGGCGCCGCCATCGGGCAGCTTGTCCATCCGGCGCAGAATGATGTCCGTATTCTCGTCGAGCGTCGTCGTCGAGCCCTCAAAGTAGGTGACGGTCGCATAGCCGCCGGGTCCAGTCTTGATCCGATCGCCCAAACGCACCGGCACGTCGCCAGTCACGGCGGTGAACGCCTCGCCCGGTCGCTGCACCTGCACGTCGGCGTGGTGAACCGTGAGGGTCGTCTCGTCGACAAGCCCGTACGCCCCGCGAACCCGAATGAACGGGAGGTTCGCAAAGAGCGCTCCGCCGATCAATACGACGAGAACGGCCACTCCGACGATGATGCGGACCCGGGTCGACACGGTGCCTCCGCTAGTGAGTGCTTAAGACGTGGCCGACGAGCGCGCGCCACCGACTGTAGCAGCTTAGGCAACGGAAGGCAACAGGCGGAATACGACTCTGTGACGAACTGACGCGAACGGCGGGCATTTCTGGGACGGTACTGCTATGCACCAACCTTCGCGGTGGGTTCCGCTGGTTCGGCGGTGGACTCCTGTGCCGGGTGCGCATCCTCGCGACGCACGGTTTCTCGCACCTGGGTGGCCACGATGACCGCGGAGCCGAGCGCAGTCAGGGCGAATACCGCGAATGCAGCCGCGAAACCGTAGGCGGCTGATACGACGCCAAAAACGGCCGGACTCAGCGTGGTCCCGATGTGGCCGATGAGCTGCCACATTCCCATGAACTTGCCCCGGGCATGGCGCGGGGCCATGTCCGAGCCCAGCGTCTGCATATTGCCGGAGGTAATGCTCTGCGAGGCCTGGACGAGGAGGAATGAAAGCACCCAGATCTCGAAAGCCGTGTGGACCTGCGCCGTGAACGCCATAAAAATGAAAGCGAGGCAAAGCAGGGAGAACCCGGGCACGATAGTCGCCTTGCGCCCGAAGCGATCCATGACGTGGCCCGAGGTCAGCGTAATCGGAATCCCGATCACGCTGGCCATCGACGCAATCATGCCGATCGTCCCCGAACCGACGCCGTACGCATAAACCGGGTAGAGGTGCATCGCGCCGGAGAAGAGCGTACCTCTCGTGAAGGAGGCGAAAAGCTGGGCACAGAGGAACATGATCATCGGGAGGGTCATGAGGGCCGCCAGCGCCCCACGCCCTTCCGCCGGGCGTTCGCCGGGCGAAGCGTCCAGACGCCTATCCGGCGCGCTCTCGCGGATGAGCTTGAAGCTCGGCACGATGGCGAGCAAGCAGAGCGCCGCGTGAATTAGAAAGGGCATGCGCACGTCGAAGGCCGCTGCGATGAAGCCGCCGACAGCGGGCCCCATGAGCCGCCCCGTCGTCTCCATCGTGAGCATGCCCGTGATTTGCCTGCCCCGAGAGCGGGTCGCGCCTGTATCCGCGATCATGGCGAGCCGGCCGAGCGTCCACATGTTTTGCGCCCAGCCACCGATGAACCGATAGACGAGAAGCTCGGCGAACGAATGCGCGTTCCAGGTCAAAACCGACGAGATTGCGAGGAGAAGTGGGCCAGCGAGAATGATCTTGCGGCGGCCGATCCGGTCGACGAGGTACCCAGTTGGAAGCGTCGAGACCGCGCCGCCAAGGAGGTTCGCGGTGAAGACGAGTGAGGCGACCTCGAAGCTGACGTCAAACGACTTGGAGAAGACGGGGATCGCCGGCGCCGCAATGCCTGTGGCGAGAGCCATGATCGCGGCTGGGAGATAGAGGGAGAAGAAGTTCGCGCGTGAGAAAACCCGCGTATTGCCTCCAGGAACAGGGCAGCAAGACCCAGTACCTAAGGGGGTGGACAACGCGTGATCTTAGCACGCGCTTGACATATGATGGGGGAAGCGGTGGCGGACGAGGACTGAGCGCCGCCACCGAAATAAGGAGGAGATCGTGGCCGCAACCAGCACGAGGACCGATCAACCGAACGCTGACCCGGACATGGAGCGTGAGCTCCGCGTTCAGCTCGCGGCCGCGTATCGCCTCGCCGAGAAGTTCGGCATGAGTGAGCTTACCGCGACCCACATCTCGCTCCGCGTGCCCGGTCCAACTCCAACGTTTCTCTTCAATCAGAACGGCCTTTTATTCGACGAGATCACGGCGTCGAACCTGGTAAGGATTGACCTCTACGGGACCCCGGTCAACGGAGACAAGGTCGTTTCACTCAACCGGGCCGGCGTCAACATCCACGGCGCCATCCTCGAGGCCCGACCGGACGTGAACTGCGTCTTGCACACCCACAACGTCTATTCGATCGCCGTCGCATCAACGGAAGCCGGCCTGCTGCCCCTCTCGCAATCGGCGATGCGATTCACCGGCCAGGTCGCCTATCACGACTACGGTCGGGCCGCGACGGATCAGACAGAGCGCTCCCGCCTTCAGGAGGATCTCGGGGACAAGTGGGTTATGCTTTTGCGCAACCACGGCATCCTCACCACCGGTAAGACCGTGGGCGACGCGTTTATCTCGGCGTTCCACCTCGAAAAGGCGTGCCAGGCCCAGGCGTTCGCGCAGGCCATGGGCCAGCCGCTCGTGCTGCCAGTTGAGCAAACGGCGGCGGATGCAACAGCACCCGGACGCGGTGGTGCGGCCTGGCAGGCGCTGCTCCGCCGGCTTGACCGCGAGGATCCTTCATATAGAGACTGACTGTAGATAGAGACTGACTGTAGAGACTGACCGTCCACCCCAATGATTTGCGATTTGGCGGTACGATATGCCGCGGAGGTGCGGCAGTACTGGGTCGGTAGCCTGGGGGTCTTGCTGCTATCTGTCATCGCGACGGCGGCCTGTGCGCCTGCTCCCCCTCCTGCGCCAGAGCCAATAGAGATCGCGCGCGCCCGCGAATTCGTCGCCAGTATGGACGCCACGCCCCCGGTTGGGACATGGCGCAGTGGGAATTCCGCTGTGGGGATGGCTGTCAGTCACCTGGAGTACCTCACGGAGATGAACGAAGCAGTCGCCCCGGCGGGGTCGCGGTGGATCAGCATGGACGTCACCGTCACGAACGACAATCCGGCCGCCATCCGCATCGATCCCGCGAGCCTCCGCCTGGTGACTCGCAACGGCAAGGTCGTGGGCTACGATCTGATCACTCTTCGGATGTGCGATCAACCACTGCGGTCGATCGAGGTACGCCCGCGCGCCGGCGCAACCGGCTGCGTGATCTTCCTCGGGGACGCGGGTGTTGGTCCGGCAAGGCTTGTGTATTCTGGGGCGAAGACGAGGCGCGGAACCGATGTCGTCGTTGACCTCGATCGGTTCCCGGACAGGACGACCCCGTGAACCGTAGTCGCGGAAAATCAGCTCCCAGACGGATTCGCCCAAGGCTCTGGGCAACAGCAGCCGCTCATTCCGAGGCGTAGAAATGGCATCTTCAAATGTGCCCGCTGAAGTCGCATGCCCGCGCCATCCTGCCGTAACGACCGGCCTGCGGTGTGCGCGCTGCGGGACGCCGATTTGTCCGCGCTGTCTGGTGCAAGCGCCCGTTGGCGCGCGCTGTCCTGACTGCGCGAAGCCTACGGGCGGCATCGGTGCGCATCCGAGCCTGCGCCTGTATGCGCAGAGCGGAGCCGCCGGGCTGGCGAGCGCGGTTGTGGCGGGTGGGCTGGTTGCGATTCTCCCGCTCGGCTTCCTCGGCTTCTTCGCGATGCTGCTGATCGGCTATTTCGTCGGCGAAGCCGTCGCGCGGACCTCTCGCCGCTTGCCATATCGGGAGCTGGCCGTCCTCGCCTTCCTTTGCGCCGGTCTCGGGCCGATGTTGGGCCGTGCCGCCCTGTTCGTCGTCATCGCGCCGACCCCTGATCCGAGCTTGCGTGCGACGCTTGCGCTGGCTGCCGTCCTGCAATCACTCGGGCCGTTTGGCCTGCTGACAGCCAGCCTCGCCGGGGCCGTGGCCGCGAGCAGGGTGACACGTTAGCGAACGCCGAGGTCTGCCCGTGGTTGGTTGATGCCTGACCCTTCCCCCTCGCGAACCATACGGATCTCAATGACATTGCGGTCGGGATCTAGGACCCGCACCGTATCACCACCTTCCCTGGCCTCCCGTATGAGCTCCGCGCCGTTCGCCCGGAGGTAGGCGGTCACTTGCTGGATGTCCTCGCCGCGAATGTTCAGGTTGATGTGGTCGATCGCGCTAACCTCGGCCGGAACGTACGCAGGGGTCGCTTGTAGGATGATGGTCTGACCGGAAGTAATTTGCACCGCGGTCCCTGCTGGACGGTCGCCGCCCAGGTTGCCTCCTAACATTTGATAGAAGGCAATCGACTTCTGGAGATCGTGCACTCGAAGCACGACGTGGTCGAGGTGATCCAGGGTAAAGGGCCGCGTGGTCGGTGGGTTCACTTGATTCTCCTTCAGGACGCGGAGCTGGCTTCGACCGCAAAGGATGACTCGCTCGCGAGCGGCGAATCCGGACCTCGCTGTAGCGTACTCCATCCGTCCCGCCGCGGAGTCTTCAACTCTTCGTCCCTCTGACCCAGGCGCTTCCCGGTAGCGCTTCGCTGTAGTCTGCTCCGTGTTGCCCCTGGTAGCGGCGATGCGCTTCTAACCGTGCCCAAGCCCATTCGTGGGCCAGGCGACCTCCCAAGTGTCGGCTCACCATTCCGCGGACTGTCCGTCCTCACACAGTCATGGCCGCCGCGGCGCTCGATAGTGAGTGCAGTCGCAGCGCGGTCGCACCGGTGGAGAGGAGATGCGGCGGACGGATTCACCCGGACTTCACGATCCCGGCGTCGGAGGTCGAGCGAAGTCACCCAACTGCCCGGATTGGGCACCCGCAACCAAGACATGCAAGTACGCCTACGCCATGAATTTCGCAATGAAAGAAAGAGGGAGTAACAACAAGATGAAGGGTCACACCACGCGGTTCCCGGTCGCGATGAGCTTCGCCGCAATGCTGGCGCTGTCGACGGTCCTTGGCGCAGCCGCGCAGACCGCAAGCGCCCCAGATACCATCACGGCCGCGACGGCCGAGCATGCGCCGGCCCAGCCGGTTCAGCAGGCTTCGGTTGATAGCGGCGAGCACCTAGTGCCGAATCGCTCCAACCAGGTGACGGTTGAGTTCGGATCGCCGAGCCGATTCAACAAGACCATCGATTACGGCGAGTGAGCTGGCGGCGACTGTGAGCCCACAGCTCAGCCGCCCGACATCGGATATCCACCGAGCGCGACTAACCCTGGATAGCACAGTTCACCCCCGGAATGCATCAGCGTTCCGGGGGTGAACTGCGTCTCCACTCGGGTCGATTAGGGATGCCCACTTGGCGCGGTTAAGAAAAAAACAGGACTCGGTGCCGTCGAACCAAACGGCCGGTGGGATCAAGGGTTGCAGCACCGGGTGCTCGATCGCCAGCGGACTCGGCTAGGAAGTGCGCCGGGCGCGAGCCGCGTCTAGCTCGCCGAGGGCCTGGGCGAGCTGGTCCTTGCTCGGGGCCTTGCCGTGGTACTCGGGATTGTTCTCCATGAAAGAGACACCCTTTCCCTTGACCGTCCGGCAAACGATGGCAGTGGGCTTGCCTTTGATCTCACTGGCGGCATCTATGGCGTCGACCACGGCCCGCATATCGTGGCCGTCGACGTCAAAAACATGCCACCCGAAGGCGCGCCATTTATCCACGATTGGCTCGGTGACCAGGATGTCCTTCACATACGTGTCGTTCTGGATCCCGTTCACATCGACGAAGACGGTGAGGTTGTCGAGCTTGTGATGGGCCGCGAAAAGCGCAGCCTCCCAGATCTGCCCTTCATCCATCTCACCGTCCCCGACGAGGGCGTAGACGCGGTAGGCCGCCCCATCGAGCTTGCCGGCCAGCGCGGCGCCCTGCGCGAATGAGAAGCCGTTCCCAAGGGAGCCGGTGGAGACCTCAACACCAGGGGTCAACGTCTGATCCGGATGGCCTTGCAGATGGCTACCCAGCGCGCGAAGGGAGCTGAGGTCTTCGACCGGGAAGAATCCTGTGCGCGCGAGCGCCGCGTAAAGGACTGGTGCCGCGTGCCCTTTGCTCAAAATGAATCGATCGCGGCCGGGCCAGCGCGGGTTCGTGGCGTCATACCGCATCTTGTAGAAAAAGAGCGCCGCCACGATCTCCGCGGACGAGAGTGAACCGCCGGGATGACCCGACCCGGCAGCGGTTAGCATGGCGAGAATATCGCGGCGGAGCTGATCCGCGTGGTCCTCCAGCGTGCGAATCAGTTCATCACGCGACGTTGCAACCGCCATTTCCACTCCAGGTCTCGGTAGTGGCGAATTATACCAGCGCCCTCCGAAGCCACCGGAAGCGCAGCGGCGCCCGAACACCCTGTGGCATCAACACCGCGGTCCGGCGACGCTGCTTACAATGATGGTCGTGCCCTACACGACCATCCTCTTCGACGTCGGCGAAACCCTGATGCAGGTGCCGCGGCCTGCACCCATCTATCGGCGTATCCTCGCGGAGCATGGCCGAGCGCTGCCACTTGCAGAGGTCGAGCGGATCGTGGAGGAGTCGCGCCGGCTGGTGGGCGAGCAGGTGCCGCAACCGGTGGCCGAGGACCTGACGCTGAACCGCGCGGCGGCCGCGCGGCGGCGCGAGTTGCACGTCACGAGCATCCTGGATCTGGCGGGCGTTTCTGATCCAAGGACTGCCCGTGAGGCATTTTTCGCGCTCTACATTGGGCCTAGATTTTTCACGCTCTACCCCGACGTTCCTGAGACCCTCCACCAGCTCCAGGCCACGGGCTATCGGCTCGGCATCGTCTCTAACTGGGAGCCCCGCCTCGAGCTGCTCTGCGCAGCACACGGGATCGGCCACTACTTCGACTTCGCGGTGGTGTCCGAGCTCGAAGGCTACGCCAAACCCCATCCCCACCTGTATCGACGGGCGCTCGAAGCCGCTGGCGCCCGACCGGACCAGGTTCTCCACGTGGGAGACAAGCTTCGTGAGGATGTGGACGGAGCGGCGCAGGTTGGGATCCGCGCCATACTTGTCGATCGGACCGGGTCGGCCGAGGGATACAAACCCCGGATCACGTCCCTGACCGAGATCGTGACGCTTCTCGAGGCCGACGGAGATCTGGATCCTATGTCCTCTCGACGAGAATCGACTCAGGCGCCTTGAACCTCGGGGCATCGAACCGCAAAAATGCTGCAGGATGCAAGAGCCACGGCTGTTCACCCTTGATGAAGCCCTCGCACTTCTCCCGCGCCTGCGCGAGATCCTGGCCAATCTCCGCCAGGCCCGAGAGGCGATTGCGAATGCCCAGCGCGTCTTGGACGAGCGCTATCAGGGCGGCCATCGCACGAACGGGCACGTCAAGCCAGGGGGCGAGGTAGACCGCCTGATGGGGACGACGGAGGAGGCGCGCAACGCGCTCACGGCCGCCGTGCGCTCCATCGGCGAGCTGGGCTGCGAGCTCAAAGATCCGGATCGCGGCATGGTGGACTTTCGCACCATGCGTGACGGCCACGTGGTCTACCTTTGCTGGCTCATGGACGAGCCGACCATCGCCTTCTGGCACGAGCTGGAGGGCGGCTTCCGCGGCCGCCAGCCCCTCTAGCGGAGGGCTTGGGGACTGGGGGTGGGGGTTTAGTGCCCAAAGCCTCGACCAACCCCAACTCCTATACCCTAACCCCCAGCTCGGCCCGGACGCGGCGTGCCCCCTCGACCAGCGCGACGAGCTTGCCGTAGGCGACCTCGCGCGGCTGGTACTTGAGCCCGCAATCGGTCGCGGCAATCAGCCGCTCCGGCGCGACCACCCGCAGGGCCGCCCGGATCCGCTCGGCCACGATGTCTGACGTTTCGACCGTTGGATTGACGATGTCGATGACGCCCAGCATGATCGTCTTCTTATCGACCTGCGTCAGGTCCGACGGGTGGAGCTGGAGCTGGGCTGCCTCCAGCGAAAGCTGGTCGACGGCCGAGTCGTTCAGCTCCGCCAGAAATGGATAGCCCTCCGGTCGGTCCGCGACGATGTGGCCGTAGCCGAAACAGGTATGGAGCGCGGTCGCACACCGCGCTCCCTGCAATGCTCGGTCGATCGCCTCGTTCGCGTAGGCCCGCGCGTCGTCAGGCCAGGCCTGCAGGAGCGGCTCGTCGATCTGGACGACGTCCGCGCCGGCCCGTTCCAGATCAAGGACCTCGTCGTTGACGGCCGCGGCGAAGCCCATGGCGAGCGCGCGACTGTCGCCGTAGTGCTCGTCCTGCACCTGGTGCGCCATGGTGAATGGGCCGGGGACGGTGATCTTGATCGCCCGATCGGTCTGGCTACGCAGGAACTGGACGTCGCGCACCTCGACCGCTTCGCGCCGGCTGATCGGTCCGACAATGCGGGCCACGGCAATCGCTCGGCCGGTGCGGCTGGTGGCGTGGCCGGGGTTCTCCAGATCAAGCCCGGCCAGCGCCGTCAGGAAGCGATTGCAGTAGCTCTCCCGCCGCACCTCGCCGTCGGTCAGGATATCCAGCCCAGCCCGCTCCATGTCGCGGAGCGCGAGCATCGTCGCATCGTCCTGCGCCTGTTCGAGCCACGGCTCGGCGACGCGCCACAACTCGCGCATGCGCACGCGGGGCGGTGACACCTTGCTAAGGGCGGCCCGGTCGATGAGCCAGTCGGGCTGGGGATAACTGCCGACGATCGTCGTGGGGATAAGCGGAAGTGCGACCGGTGAGCTCAGACCGTTCGCTCCCGCACCCGTTCAATCTCGCCGCGCTCGATCGGTCGCCCCTGGGCGTCCATGATCCGCTGCGGACCGTAGCCGTCGGGCCACACCTTTTGCCACCAATCACGGATGCCGTAGCGAATCTGAAGCTGCCAGTAGCTTTCGGTGCTGTGGTTGTAGTGCTCGTGCTCCCACATGCAGGGCGGCACGTGGAGCACGTCACCTTCCGTCCACTCCTCCTCGTGGCCCTGCATCTCGCTCATACCCCGGCCGGACCACGCATACACCATCGCCTCGAGGTGCTTGTGCCGGCCGCTATGGGTGCCGGCCGGCTCCTCCCAGATCGCGGGCATCGCCACGGTCTTGGCGTTGAAGCCGTTCTGGGGTTGGACGAGGTACTTGATGCGATGGTGCTGATTCTTGGAGGCATCGACGCCGTTGTGGCCCGGGAACTCATCATCCTCTGGGGCTTCTTCCAGATGAATGATCGCGCGCGAGCCGTCTCCGTAGTACTGACCGTCCATAGCGGGAATGCGGGCAAGTGCCGAGGCGTCATTTGGCCCGCAATTCTCGAGCTGTTCGAGCACCGCGAGGTGGAAGAAGCGCTCGAGACTGAAACACATGCCTGAAAGGTAAAGGGCAGGCTCAACGCCCGTGTTGAAATGCTGGTGCTCGGCGCGGTAGGGGATCTGGATCGTGCTGCCCTGGTGCCAATCGAAGCGCTGGCCGTCGATCACGCTGAAGCCGGTCCCGCGGAGGATGTGTATCGACTCTTCGCCGTGCACGTGTTTCCCCGTGTGCCAGCCGCCGGGAATCTGGCCCTTGAGAACGTCGCTACCCATCGTGGCATAGCCAAGCCCGTTGGACACCATCAGCTTGACCTTGGCGTCTTGCGGCGTGCTGATCCACGGGATATCCCGGTCCTTGGCCACGTGGGGCGCTCGCTGGAATGTCTCCTGGGTCTGTGCCCCCTGGGCGAGCCACTCGTCATAAAACGTCACCGTAGGCCTCCAAGCGCCAGGTCGCGGCGCGGACTCCTTACCCTAGGCGTATAGTGGGCCATTATAGGGAACCTCCTTCGCAGGAGTTTGCGATGAAGCAGCGGATGACCATGGTCTACTGGAAAGGTGAGGATTTCTGGCTGGGTAAGCTTCTCGAGCACCCCGAGATCATGACCCAAGGGGAGACAATCGAAGAGCTCGAAGAGAACCTCCGGGATGCCTTTCGACTGATGTACCTGGACGACGTGCCCGATGACTACGAGCTCCGGGAGATCGCGGTCTGAAGCGCGTCGATCTCGTTCGCCAGCTCGAACAGGCAGGATGCGTCCTGCTTAGACACGGCAGCCGCCACGACGTTTACCTGAACCCGGCGAACGGGCGACAGCAACCAGTGCCGCGCCACAACGAAATTCAGAACCCGGTTGCCAACCACATCCTTAAGCACCTGGGCCTGAAGCCATAGCCATTACCCGATGGTGCGTCGGCTTGGAGGACCCGACATCGCTTCCTCTTCAGGTCCAGAGGGCCCCGACAGCGATCTCTAGTCCGGAAAAGAGCTCCGGGTGGAAAACTTGATCCGAACCAAAGGTCCCAAATGCCGTATAGCCGTCGGGCCCAAGGCGATACGCGTCAAGTGTGTGGGCGCGTAGGTCGAGGATCCAATAATGCGGAATGCCAGCAGCGGCGTAGCGCCGCATCCTGATACCACGGTCCTGGGCCGCCGTGCTGGGCGAAAGTGCCTCCGCAACCAGATCAGGTGCGCCCTCGACACCGCGCTTGCTGATGATCGCCGACCGCTCCCGCGAGACAAAGACCAGGTCGGGCTCCACCCCTGATTCGGGATCGAGTGCCACACCCATCGGTGCTTGGACCACATAGCCCAAATTGTGCTGGTGAACGTACGACCAGATCGGCGCGAAGAGATTCCCGAGCGCGAGTTGGTGCGACCAGTCCGCCGCGGGCGTCACGTACAGTTCGCCGTCCATAATCTCGTAACGGTTGCCGTCATCTGGGGCATCCCAGATGTCGTCGGCCCTGAAGCGAACACGGGGTCTGGCCAAGCTGGCCTCCACACTGCCTTGCGATGGCCCACCCGACTCGCTTCGCTCGCCGGCCTCCCCACAAGGGGGAGGCCGTACGCACATGCAGACCGGCTCCACCAGGGTGGGTCTTCGGTCCTATCGCGGCGCGTCGCCTTTGAGGATCCAGCCCCATTTGTCGCGGGTCTCGCGCTTGTAGGCCGGCTCGGGGCCGATCGCGTGCGGGAACTTGTCCTGCCACTCCCACGGCCGGCATGCGTCGATCAGCAGCCGTGAGTTGAAGCCCTTCAGGTCCGGGTGGATCGCCGGATCGAGTGGGCCGCTCCACGCCCGCTTGATGATGTCGATCGACCGCTCGGGGTCGGAGCGGGTGCACACGGCCCACATGACCTCGTCGAGATCCGTCACGTCGATGTCGTCGTCGACCACGATCACGAGCCGACCGAGATAGGCGCCCGCGCGGCACATCGCCGCGACGTGGAGCGCCTGACGGGCGTGACCGGGGTACCGCTGCTTGATCGAGACAACGTTCAGGAGGCGCGTACCGCCGACGCCGTGACACCAGACCGCCGATACGTCGGGAACGCCGGCCATCCTTATCTCGCGCCGCAGCAATGCGGAGCTGAGATAGACCCGGTACTTGTGCGCCTCGTAGGGCGGCTTCTCGGGCGGGACGCCCATGATGATCGGGTCGTTGCGGTGGTAGATCGCCTTGATGTCGACGACCGGCTCCTCACGGGAGCCGCTCGCATAGTACCCGGTCCATTCGCCGAACGGGCCTTCCATCAGGTTGTTGTTCGGGCGAGCGAACCCCTCGAGCACGATCTCCGCGTGCGCGGGGATGGGGAGTCCGGTGTATTTGCCGCGAATGACCTCAACGGGCTTGCCGCGCAGGCCGCCGACCCACTCCAGCTCGTTGACGCCCGGCGCCAGCTCGATGCCCGCCGCCATGTAGAAGACCGGATCGTCGCCGATGACGATGACGATCGGCATATCCTGCCCGCGGGCGAAGTACTGGTCGCGGTGGATGCGCCCGTGCTTCCCAGGGCTGATGTAGAGCCCAACCTGCTTTTCGTTGTGGATCATGATGCGGTAGGTGCCCGTGTTGATCCAATCGGAATCCGGATCCTTGGTGATGTCGACTACGCCGGTGCCGATGTAGCGGCCGCCATCCTCAGGGTGCCAGTGCGGCGCCGGGAACTTCAGGACGTTGACCGCGTCGCCCTCGTCCACGTTCTCGAGCACAGGACCGGACTCAACGTATTTCAACGGGAGGGGCTTCATCGAGTCCATCTTGTTCTCGAACCAGTCCATCAGCTCTTCCGTGCCGACCTTCGGGTCGAGACCGAGCGTGATGGCGAGGCGTGCCCGCTCGCTGAGCGAGTTCACGAGAACGCGATAGCCCGAGGGATAGTCGGGGATGTCGTCGCACAGGACGGCGGGGGCGCCATCGGTGTGGACCAGCATTTCGGCGATGCGGCCGATGTCACCGTCCCAACTCGCCTCGCTGACGACCCGCAGCTCGCCGATATTCCTGACTTGCTCGAGCCATTGGCGCAGTCCGGTGTTCGTGGACGCCGCCGTCGGTCGCTCAACCGATTGAACCACTACCCGCCTCCTGTTGCTGCCTATGCGTGACCCGCGTTCGCGCTGCCTGATTATTTGTATCGGGGTGGATCTTCTTGGCGCCTAGTCACGACGCGTAGGAACGCGGGCGCCGCCGCGGAAGCCGCCGAAGAACGCGAGGCGGAGCTCCCGCCAGAAGCAGTCCACAGGCGCGTAGCCCGCTTCTCGGAGCCAGCCGAGGTGCTCTTCCACGCTTCCGACGTAGGCGCGGTAGCCGCGTACGGGCATGAACCCCGCATCGGGGTCTGCGCTCGCCCACTGGAACACACTCCCAAGCGAGGGATGAGCAGCCCGGACGTAGTCGTGATTTACGAAGAGGCCGTTCTCCGCCGTGATCTGGTAGATCTCACCGTACACCTCGCGGAGCCGCTTCGGATCCTCTAGGTTGTGCAGGGCGATCGTCGACACGATGAAGTCGAACGGGCCGCCGGTCGCCTTGATCCAGTCGGGCTGGGCCAGGTCCGCTTGAACGACGTGGCCCCGGCCGCCGAATGGCTTGAAGCGCTCCGCGGCCCGCCGCACCATCTCAGGCGAGCCATCGACAACGGTTGCTTCGGCCTTCGGGAAGTGCTGCATGAGCAGCTCGTCGAGCCAGCCATCGCCCCCGGCAATGTCCAGGATCTTGAACGGGTCGTCCTTCGCGTGGAGGATGACCGACCGCACCATTGAGAGGCGCCGCTCGCGCTCGAGTACGCGATTGCCCTGGCGGTCCAGCCAATCAGAGACGAACGCGTCGTCGAACCAATCCTCTTCGTCGCGGCCGGGGACCGCCCGGCCCGTCTCGGTCACCGGTGGGAGAGTGCCGGCTCGCGCACGCCGGCCGATTCGCGCATGACGTCCTGCAGCCGCTTCGTAAGGGAGAGCGCCACGTCGTACGGGCGCTGCCAGACATTGCGGCCAAAGATGATGCCGGTCGCACCCGCGCGCATGGAGAGTTGCGCCTTGTGGATGACGTCTGCCTCATCCTTCTGTGCGCCGCCGGAGACCAGTACCGGCGTCCGGCCCGCGGCCTCGACGACCCGGCGAACGGCCTCTTCCTCTTCGAACGAAGCGTTCTTGTAGGGCGCCGGCGTTTGCTTCTCTTTCTCGGCGTTCAGCTCTGGCAGGTTCACCTTGACAACATCCGCCCCGAGCTCCTGGGCGACCCGCGCCGCGTACTCAATCGCATAGGGGGTAAGCTGGCCGCCCTTGGCCTCGACCGCCTTACCCCGCGGGTAGGACCAAACGATGATGGGCATGCCCAGGTGTTCGGCCTCGCGCCGAACCTCGCGGAACTGTATAAAGTCCCGATCCTGGGCGGGAGACCCGACGTACAGCGTGTAGCCGACCGCATCGGCGCCGAGCCGCACCGCATCCTCAACAGTGGCGTTACACGGACTGAATGCGTCGTCGTCGGAGGGGATTTCGGTCTTGCCGTTCAGCTTCAGGACCAGCGGAACGCGACCGGCGTACCGGCCCATGTTCTTTTCCGCGATGCCGATCTGAAAGACGACCGCGGAGAAATTTCCGGCCTCAGCCAGCCGTAGCTCGAACTCCGGATTGAGGGCATCGGGATTGTCGAAGAAGTCGCGGGGGCCGTGTTCCAGCCCCTGGTCGACCGGGAGAAACATCGCAATGCCGCCGCCTGGGCCGTGCTCGTGGAACAGGCGATAGAGGCGCGCCCGCTTTCCCGGTGAAAGGTCCAGATCATCAAGTGAGTACCGCGGCATCACGCACCCTCCAACTGAAGTGCAACCATTATAGTGGCGCCTTCGCGCGCTCAGACCGGGCTAACTGCTCAAAATCTGGGTGGCATCGGCTAGATCTTCAGCCAGAAATGCGACCAGGCCCCGGGCACCGGCAACCTCCGCGATCAAGTCGCCCGCGCTTACACCCCACAGATACAGCGACGAGCTGCACGCGGTGCAGCGCACGTCGCCTGCGCGGACCAACTCGCGCAGCAATGCCGCAAGCTCACGCCCCGCCACAATACAGGGTTCGGCCGCGAGCTCAGCGGCCGCCTCCGGCCGGCAGATGAGTGGAATCGTCTCATCACGGAAGAAAAGCGTGACGGTCGCGCCCGCCCGAGCGGCATCCGTACAGCTCGCCAGCACCGGGCGGAGCTGCTCGAGATCACCTACCGTGAGGATCGCGGCAACCCTGGTCCCGTTCAGCACCACAGTGCTTCGATACCCGTCTCGAGCAGCAGATCCGTCAAGACAGCATCGCTGATCGTACCGAAAGCCCCGCCACCGGCCGGCCGCATGGCTCCCTCGTCGATCAGGACCACGGCGCCTGCGCCCTGGAGGCGCGCCAGCAGGGTGGGCGGGGCCGCGGCGGGTTCGTCAACCCAGGCGAGGTCCGCCGCCACACTCCGGAGGACGACCGTCACCGTGCATCCGCGCCGGCACGCCCCAAGCGCGCGGCGCAGCAGATACTGGGCGGTCGGGTTGCACGTGAAATCGCGCGTAAGCACGAAAAGCGAATGCCGAAGCGCGGTCAACGGTCCGCGGATGTCCCGGCTGCCGGCATGCGCGGAACTTCGCCATTGCCGTTGCCGGGGTGGACAGGCTCGGAATCGTCGTTTGCCAGCCGTCGGGCTACGCTCTCGCCTGGATCGTCCCCGTTCGCGTCGGCGCCTGGCCCGGCGCCCACCGCTGGCTTCGCCAAATCTTCGGGCTCTTCCGCGGCCGGTTTCGCGATGCCTCCGGCGTCGTCAGCCGCCTCGACATCGCTGACTGCGACTGGTTCAGCGTCGCCCACGGGCTCGTCGCCTTCGGGCGTTGCGGCATCGGGCCCGGATTCGATGAGATCGACGACCGCGGTCTCCTTGGGCCCATCGAGCGGCACAGACTCACCGTCGAATCCCGCGGCCTCCAGCTCGTCGATCTCGCCTTCCCCGAGGCGCTGCGGCAATTCGTCCCGGAGCCACGTCGCGAGCCTGAGCAAGGAGCGAGCATCCGGCGCGTCGCTGTCGCGCTCGCCGACGTATAGGAACCGGATTGCCCCTTCCGGATCGATGACGAATGCCGCCGGGCGGGTCACCCCAATACCATCCCACGAGACCGCGCGGAACACGCCATAGTCGCGCGCCACGGCGCGGTGCTCATCTGCCAGGACGGGAAAAGGCGGCGGGGTTGCTTCGAGCCGGCGGCGCAGGCTTGCCGCGTCCTGCGTGACGATCATCGCGATGCCGATGCCGGCCTCGTCGAACGACGGGTGAAGGGCCGCTAGCTCGGTCATCTGGCGCCGGGCGCTGGGCGACCAGCTTCCCGGAACGAACACGACCAGCGCGATGCCATCTCGCACGGCGTCGCCGAGATGGAAGCGGTCGCCGTCCAGCGTCGGGAGGGAGAAGGGCGGAGCGGGATCCCCTATGCGGAGCGTGGTCGATGAAAGGCGCGACATGCCGATCGTTCCCCTTTCGGCTGCCCGATTGGCAGGCGCATTTTACGCCGCAGGGGCTACTGGCCGCGCGCCTGCCGATGGAGGGATGCGATCTCGGCATCCACGGCGGCGATTTCGTCGTGCTCCTCGCTCACCAGGTGATAGGCCCGCTCGATGTAGAGCTGGGCAAGGCGAGCCCCGACGGGCCCCGTGCGGGCAGCGGCCTCGATCAATTCGTGGGCGCGATACTCGTCGGGCAGGAAGGCGCTAATTGCCTGCATCTCCAACCGCGTCTCGTTCGCGAGGGCCGTGTTGCCGCACTCCACGGCGTAGCGAAGCGACCCGATGCGGCGGGCCAGCTCTTGGAGGCGCTCTCCTTCAGACAGCAGGCTGTACAGAAGCGCGTCCACCTGCGCGGGCGCCCCGGTCTCCAGCTCTTGCGCCGTTGCGCGGGTCACCGCGTCCTCATAGGCATGCGCGTAGGCGCTACCTATTTCCGCCACGCGCGTGATGAGGGTAGTCAGGTCGACCGCGCGGGCCTCGCCGCCCAGGAGCACGTCGTCCCCCCGCAGCTCGGCGAGCTTGCGGAGCTCCGCGAGGTTAAGCTCCTCTGGCGCCGGAGGCACGGGGATAAACGTCGTCTGCGCGAGCAGGCCGCTCGCGGCCAAACTGGACGCGAGCATTGGGGGCACGTACTTGGCCAGGTCCATCGGCACCGGCGGCACAACGATGTAGGTCGCGAGGACGTGATCAGCGCCGCGCGGCACGAAGTAGAGGAACGCGTGCCCGATGGGGGCGTCCGAATCACCGCGTTCGAAATGTAATAGTGCCATCGTGCCTCGCCTCTGCAACAATTCTACTGGACCACCAGAGGCGTCCCTGATGTCCCTCCCTTCGAGACGCCGCGAGCTAGACGATGAACTTCCAGAAGACGCGGCACAAAAGCGAGGGCGGAAGGCGGCGCTCGAGGGCCTCGAACGCGCGTTCCAGCGGCAGGGGAGCCAGCCGGTAGAGATACGGTGAGAACAGGAAGCACGGCTCAGCGCGGTTGAGGCGCAGCCCGAGCGCCGCGCCCACTCGCGCAACCTCGTGCCTCGGATGCAGGTGCACGAGTCCACCCCAGCGTTGGGCGCCGAGCGGGACGAGCGCCCGCGGACTCCACGTGTAGGTGTCGAAGACCAGCGCTGACCCGGGTCGGGCGACCCGCCGCATCTCGCGAAGCAACGGATCGAGCTCGGCGTAGTGGAACGCAAATCGGAGCGAAACGACCGCTTCGAACGAGCCCCCGGCAAACGGAAGCGAGAACCCGTCTCCGACGACCGTACGCACGCCGCGGCCAGCGGCCATCATTGCCATGGCCGGCGAGTAATCGAGCCCAACAACCGGCTGGCCTCGGCCTTCGATGGCAAGAGCGAGCCGCCCGGTGCCGGTGGCAAGGTCCAGGACCGAGCCAGTCGAAGGCAACAGGCTGAGGGCGAGCTCAATCTCTCGGGCGTTGACGCGGGCGCCGCTTGCGCCCCCGAACCGCTGCTGCTCGTAGCCCTCGGTGATCTTGGGCTGGCTATAGAAGGCACGCTTGTCCGAGATCGGCGGGTCTGAAGCGGCGCCTGAGCCGCGGAGCTGGGTCACGGCTCCGCCGCCACGCCGAGGCCGGCGTGCCCGAGCGCCGCGGTGTACACCGCCGCGTATTCGGCCACCAGCCGGCTCGGGTCAAAGCGGTGCTCGATTGCCGCGCGCTGCGCCGCGACGACCTGCGCCGCGAGTGCCGAATCTTCGAGGAGGCGGACGGTCTTGTCGGCCAGGTCAGCCACATTTCCCGGTCGGGCCAACAACATCGTCTTGCCCTGGTCCGAAAGCTCGGCGAGCAAGGGGAGATCGCTCGTCACGAGCGGCACGCCCACGGCCATCGCCTCGATGACCGTCCCCGGGTAGGCGGCCTGGCCAAGGGTGAACCGGTACGGCAGCGCTACGACATCCGCGGCGGAAAAGAGCTGACCCACGTCCACGCGGCCGAGCTTGATGACGTGCGCTCCGATTCCGAGCCGCTGAATCGCTGCATCCACCCGCGCGTCATGACCAATCCCACTCCAAGCCAGTGCGAGTCGCGCCGCGGGCACTCGGGCGTGAATGCGCGCGAACGCCTCGATGAGGACGTCGTGCCCTTTGACGTCGTGGTAGTGACCGACAAACGCAACCAGCGGCCCCTCGGGCAGCCCTAGTACCTGCCGCGCCTCGTCCTTCGGCCAGCGTTTGAGCTTGCTGCTGTCGACCAGGGTGGGGATAACCCTGACCGTGCGCTGCAGGTAGCCGAGGGACCGCAGCTCGCGAGCCTGGTACTGGCTGCTGACGACGTAGGCACGAGCCCGCCGCATAGTGAGGCGAGAGAGGATCCCGTTATTGACGATGATGCGCGGCAGGTAGAACTCGGGCGCCTGGCGAAGCCGTCGCGTCGCCCCGGGCACATCGGCCAGATGCGCCTCGAAGCCAACAACCATGGGTCGCGCCGCGGCAATCTGGACGAGATCCGCCAGCATGCTAAAGGCGGGTGTGGGAACGTTGAAGTGGAGGAGATCGTAGTGGCGCGCTGCCGCCGCGATCGTACCGACGATGCGGCCGATGCGGACCACTTTGGGAGCCAGGGCGAGACCATCGCCACGGTCGATCTCCCACCGTCGCTGGTGCGCGAGCTGATGCTCCGGAAACGCGGAGACGACCTGCACCGTGTGCCCCAGCGCTTGAAGCCCGTTGGAGAGCGCCACCAGGCTTTCGATCTGGCCGCTGAGCAGTCGGGGATGAATCGACGCGAGACAGATCCTCATCAGCTCAGGTGGCTTGCTGAGGACTGCCCATTCGCAGCTCTTCGCCCGTCACCAGGAGGTATAGCCCCACTGCGACCCACACCCAGAACGTCAGAAGCCGCGCCGTCATCGCACACGCGAGTGCTGCCGCCGGGGTCGCACCCAAAGTCGTGAGGAGGAAGGACATGGTGAACTCAACGACGCCGATGCCGCCGGGCAGCATGGAGAGCCCACCCACCGTCCCCGACGAGTTCAGCACGAAAATGCCCGCGATCGGCGCGAGGTCGATTCCGAGGGCGAACGCACCCCACGCCAGCGCCAGGCCGTCGCAGGTTCGAGCGATGACACCAAGTGTGATCGCCTTCGCGAGGGTCTTGGGCCGGAGGACATCGAGGCTGCCCGCGAGAAGGAGCGCGGCCTGCGCAGTAATCCGCCGGCCGATTCGGCTGCGGCCGACCCAGCGCAGCAATAAGCTCGATACCATTTCCGGCCGAAGGGCCTGGGCCAGGATCGCAATCAGCCCGAACAGCACGCCCGCCACGATGAGGGTGCGGGCGGCGTTCGTCACGGAGTCCTCGAGCTCAGGCAGCAGCGCCGCGGCAACGAGGGCCAGACCGGCAAAGGCTACCGCGTCCATGAGCTTCTCGAAGAGCACGATGGGCGCCGTGCGGGCGGTTGGGACGCCGGTGCGCCGCTCGATCAAATAGCACTTGTACACCTCGCCGACCTTGCCCGGCGTCATCGTCAAGCTGAAGCCGATGAGCTGCGTGCGCAGGCTCGTGAGAAACGGGGGGTGCGCGCCCGCCGCCGCGAGGAAACCATGCCAGCGTAGCGTGCGAAGCGCAAAGCTCGTTGTGGCGAATCCCGCGGCCGGCAGCAGCAGCAGCCAGCGGAAGCTCGCCAAGCCTCCGTCTTGCGATGCCTGCAACCAGTACCACCAGAACGTTCCGATGGCCAGCACAAGGCTCGCCGCGACCCATAGACTCGCCACGATGATCATGCGCTGGCCGATCGTGGCGGTCAGGCGCGCCGTGCTCATCCGCCCCCCGCGTGCGGGCGATCGCCGTCATTGCCGGCAAGGAGTCGGAGCTGGTTCGCCTGCGCCCACGCGTCGAGACGCGCGGCGAGGGTGTTGACCTGGGACGGGAAGGTGCGCGCCAGGTTGTTTCGCTCGCCCGGGTCGGCCGGCAGGTAATACAGCTCAGGCTCCGCGCCGCCTCGGGAGGAGACGAGCTTCCAGCCATCGGCAGAGAGAATCGCGGTGACCGAATCATCCCCAAGGGTGATGACCGCGGTGCGATCCATGCCGCTGTCCGTGCCATTGATCAAAGGAACGAGGCTTCGGCCCTGCGCGACCGGCGGAACTGGCAACCCCACCATATCGAGGATCGTCGGCATTACGTCGACGAGCTGCACCGGCACCTGGGGCAGCGGCCGCGTGCTGCGCGTTCGAGGATCGAAAATCATCAGGGGAACGCGGGTGCCCGGCTCGTACGTATCGTCGCCGTGCAGCCAGTTCTCACCCGTCGGCCACCACGTTCCCCGTTCTCCGAGCGCCTCGCCGTGGTCAGCGGTCAACACGACGATCGTGTTATCCAGAATGCCCTGCCGGGCCATGAAGCCAAGCATCTGACCGATGTAATGGTCGGCGTAGGACACCTCAGATGCGTAGAGCGCCCGCAAGTATTCCACGTCCCGGGCGTCGGGTGTGAATACGCCCTCGCGCATTTCATAGATGAACGACATACCCCCGTCGTACCGGCCGGTATAGCCTGTGTCGTAAAGCTCATCCCAGGGTGCCGGCGGCGTCCATGGATAATGTGGGTCGAAATAGTGAACCCAGAGGAAGAACTGCGAATTTCCGTTGTTGGCGAGCCAGTTCACGGCCGCGGTGGCGGTGATATCCGCCCGCCCATCGATCTCAGACTCGGTCCCCTGGCGCATGCCCAGAACCGATTCCACCGCGCTGCCAACCGCGATCTGATCGGTCACCCGCCGATAGATCCCGGCGAGAGCAGCCGTGGCGGGGTTTTTCAAGGCTTCCGGCTCGTTTTGCACGAACGCCTCGTAGGTGTGGAACCCCTGGTGGAAGCCCGAGAACGCCGGCTCGAGACTCGTCCACGGAATCACAGCGGCCGTGGTATAGCCCGCCCGTTGGAGGATCTCCGCGAGCGTGTCGAACGAGTCGGGCAGCCGGTCAACCATGTGGACCCGCACCCCGTGAACCGCGGGGTAGGTGGATGTGAAGAGCGACGCCAACGAGGGATTCGTCTGCGGTTGCTGGGTATAGGTGGTGCAGGAGATCGTCCCGTGGCGCGCGAGCATGTCAATCCAGGGCGTTTCGATCCACTCGTTCCCACACGCCCCAAGGTGGTCCGCCCGGAGCGCATCGACGGTAATCAGCAGGACGTTTGGCTGGGACGTGGGGCTCGTCACACCTCGGCCGGCGGTGAGCGCGTTCTCTAGCTCGAGGAAGAGCCCATCGCCAAGCGCCTCGACGTCGACCGTCGTTGCGGCGGTTCCCGCTGGGCTCGCGTTGCGCGTGTACTGGCGCGCTTCGATCACGACCTGGGCGGGAAACACCGCCGCAAGCGCGACACTCCCGATGATCCCAAGGATGGCTGTCACTCTGATCGAGCCGATGGCGAGGGGCGCGAAGCTGCGAGCCGGCACATAGAGGAATGCACCCATCGCAAGGGCGAGCATGACGATGGCGATCACGGTTGCAGTCGGCAGTCCACTCGTCTTGTCCGCACCGTGGGCGCGGAACGACCAGAGGAGCCCAACGACCGCCAGGACCGTGCTCGACGCCGCCGCGACGTGGAGTGCCGCCAAGCGCTGGGCGTTTAGCTGCGGACGCGCCACGCGTACGACGCCGGCGAGGATCAGTCCGATGATCGCCGAGAGACCAGCGCCCGCCAAGCCGTCGATGACCACGGCATACATCGCTGCCTCGAGCAACGACGACCGGCCGCCCGTCGCGGCAGCCAACATGGCGAACGCTTCGACCCCGCCGGCAAGCAAGCCTGCAAGCAGGCCGAGGAGTAGGCCCCGGGCTGCGCCAGCCCAGAGAGCGCGTAGGATTTGCACGCGTAACCCCGTTGGGAAGTTCGCCGTCCGGCAGACCGGCAGCAATCAAATGACCCTACCAGAGAAACGTAAGAGAACCCTAAAAGGAAATGAAGAATTACTTACGGTCTGGCGACGCCGTGAGTTGGCAGGACAGAGCCGCGAGGTGCGGCATCCTCGGGTACGGCGCTTTCGGCCGCCGTTTCAGCCACCGGGGCCGCCGACAAGCTGACAGTGAACGTTGTCCCAATGTTTACATCCGAAGCGACGTCGATCGCTGCGCGATGCTCCTCGGCGATCCAGTGGGCGATGGCAAGTCCAAGGCCCGTCCCGCCGCTCGCGCGAGCGGCGGGCGAGCGGTAGAAACGCTCAAAAATGTGGGGCAAGTCGGCGGGGGCGATGCCACAGCCCGTGTCCCGCACCTGGACGGCCGCCCGCCCCCGCTCGAGCTGCACGCTCAGCGTGACCGTTCCACCAGGCGCGGTGTACTTGATGCCGTTCTCCACGAGGATCAGGAGAAGCTGCTTCAAGGCATCGTGGTCGCCTACCACCTCGGCCGGTCTCACCGTCCCGAGCTGCACGGCGACGCCGCCCGCCAGCGTTTGCGCCTCGCGATGGACGGCAGCCAAGAGCTGGTCCAGCCGCACCGGCTCGCGGGCGAGTGCATGGCCTGCATCCGCGCGGGCGAGCGCCAGCAGGCCCGCCACCATGCGCGACATTCGCTCCGCCTCGCTCCGGACGTCCTCGAGCGCCTCCTGCATCTCGGGCTGGGTGACCGCTTCACTGCGCCGCAGGAGATCGACATTCCCGCGAATCGTCGTAAGCGGAGTGCGAAGCTCATGGGACGCATCGGCCACAAAACGGCGCTGCGAGTTCAAGACGTTCTCGAGGCGATCCAGCATGCCGTTGAACGTATCGCCGAGGCGCGCAATCTCGTCCCGCGTTCCGAGCGCCGGCAATCGCCGATCCAGATGAGCCGAGAAGCCAATCTCGCGAGCGGTCTCCGTGATACGCTGCACCGGTCGAAGCGCCGCGCCGGCCAGGAGCCACGCCACGATGAGCGAGACGAGAAGGAGCGCCGCACCCGCGCCGATGATGGTGCGGGCGAGAAGCTCCAACGCGTCTTCGAGGGCCTCCATGGAGCGGGCGACCTGGACGTAGCCGAGGAACTCGTCATCCGTGGCGAGCGAGGCAATAAACGTTCGAACGTCCTGACCGTCGAGGGTGACGGTCCGGAAGATCTCTTCACTACCCCCAGCTCGCTCCAGGTCGCCAAGGTTGACGGGTAACCGGCGAGCACCGAGGGCCGCGGTGCGCTCGACGACCTCGCCGTTGGGATCGAGGATCTGCACGTGGAAGGCAGGTGCCGAGAAAACGCTGGGCTGCGGCATGATGCGCTCGCGGGCGCGGGGAGGGAGGGCTGCCCGAACCTCGTAGACACTCTGCAGGTTGCGCGCCTGCACCCGAAGCGACTCGTCGATCTCCTCGGTAAGACTCCGCGCCTCCAGCCCATACGTCAGGCCACCGAGGAGCAGCAGGGCGCCCATAATGACGAGCGAGTTCCAGATGGTGAGCCGGAGTCGGATCGGCATCGCTCAGCCTTCGCGCAGGATGTAGCCGACGCCGCGCACCGTGTGGAGCAACCGCGACCCGCCTCCGCCTTCCAGCTTGGCCCGCAAATAGCCGACGTACACGTCCACGACGTTGGTCGGGCGCTCGAACTCCTCGCTCCACACCGCGTTCAGGATCGCATCCCGGGTTAGAACCCGCCGCGGGTACCGCAAGAAGTAGCGAAGCAGCGCGAACTCGGTCGCGGAAAGTGTGAGCTCGCGACCAGCCCGCTGGGCACTCCGGGTCCGGGTGTCAACGGTGAGGTCCGCGAAGCGCAGCACTTCGCCGGCAGCGGGCTCATGCCGGCGAAGCAGGGCCCGAATCCGAGCGAGCAGCTCCTCGAGCGCGAAGGGCTTGACGACGTAATCGTCGGCGCCACCGTCGAGCCCTCGGACGCGGTCGCCAACGTCATCTTTTGCCGTCAGCAGGAGGATCGGCACGTCGGCCGAGGGCGAGGATCTGAGGCGGCGGCAGACTTCGATGCCGTCCATGCCCGGCATGAGGACGTCCAAGATGACCAAGTCGGGATCCTGGGCCTGGGCCTCGTCGAGCCCGCCCTCGCCAGAGCTAGCCGTGCGCACGGTATAGCCCTCGAGGCTGAGGGCTCGCTTGAGGAGCTGGGTGATCTTGGAGTCGTCGTCGACGACGAGTATGTCTGCTTTCATCTCAAGTCACGGGACAAGTGACGTGGGCCAAGTCACCGGCCAAGCAACGGGCTGCAGTCCTGCTGGTCGCGCCCGCAGTGCACCTGAACGTGATCGCTAGCCGGTGATACCGAGAGAAGTATACTTGCCACGTCGATGAGCATCTTTGCGAGCTATTTCTGGCTCTGGTCCATCATCGGCCTGGTTGGATTGGCGTTTTTGTATTCTCTCGGCGCGGTCATGAACCTCGTCGGGTTCGTAACACCAATCAAGCGGCTGGGTCGTCTCGTGGACGATGCCCCGCTCGCCGTCAAAATGGCATTGGTGGCTGCGGTCTGTGGCTTACTGGTCTACCCATCCGTAATCCACCGCCTCTGGGCGGACGCCACCGCCCACGAGATCAGGCGGGCCTTCCAGGCGCTCCCTGCGCTCCCGGGCACGCGGGCGGGTCCAATCGCCGAGCAGATGAACGGCCTATACGATCCGACGGGAACGGACGGAACGTACATTTCGGGCTCCTACGGCACCTCCGCTACGTTTCCGCAGGTCCGTGAGTCGTATGAGCGGGTGCTCGGCGAGCAAGGCTGGGTGCGCCAGGGCAGCGGAACCGCCGGGACCGCGGCCAGGCGCCAGCCGGACGACCCGCGGCTGCGCTTCCGCGACCACGCGGAACCGGCGCGCGCTCGCTACGAGCTGGTGATCGCACCGGTGAACGCGGCGAGCCAGCAACTCGCCGGCGACCTCGTCGGCGATTCGACGATTTACGCGGTGCGCCTGGGCGTCATCGACCCGCGCCTCACGACGCAGGTTTCCTGGTTCATCGACTGTCTGGTCCGCCGCGCGCCGACCTTTCCCACCTGCGAGGCGATGGGCTGGAACCCCCTCGAGGATGCAATCGGCCTCACGAGCCGTTAAGCGGCTATGCATAATAACTTGGCCGCGTCCACCAACTGCTCACTGTCGTCCGGATTCACCTCGCAACCAGCCACCCCGGACAGCCGCTCTGGCTCTTATTGAACGCACAAAGGACCCGTCCATGAATTATCCAGGCTAGCCGAAGGCTAGCCGCAATGCTTGCCAGTATGGCTGCCATGTCGGGAATGCCAGAGGCGCGCGCGGCCCGTGAGCGGTGCGGGCCGGACAACCTTTCCATCGTGGCCGAACCTAAGCCAACCTGGACATCCCTGACTCGCGGCCCGCGTCGCGACCATTAACGTAGCGATACACGCTTCGGTGGAGCAGCGCCCCCTACATACCCGGCATGGACCCGCCCGGCATGGGTCGGGCCGGCGTAACCATCGGCACCGGACTACCCGGCATCGGCCTCGCGGCGTCGGTCATATCGCTCATTGAGGTGGGCAAGGCCTGAGGCACCGCGATGACTACCGCGCCATACGTGATTAGAGCGCCGGCAGCGACCTGACCGATGCGCCGCCCCCAAGGCAGCGTCTTTTCCGCAAATATTAGCGCCGTGACAATCGCCATCGCGGCCACGTTCATGATTCCAAGCGGGAACAGAATCAAGAACAACAGCCAGCAACAACCGAGGCAATAGGCCCCGTGCTCCAGACCCATGCGGACCGCGCCCCGGACGCCATCGCGCCATGACCCGAGGAGAAAGGCCAATGGTGAGCGACACTTCGTCAGACACCGGGTCTTGAGCGGCGTTAGCTGATAGAGGCCGGCCGCGATCAGGACCACTCCGCCGAATCGGGTGGCATGCGTCAGGAAATCCGGATTCATAGCGGCCAGCGTTTGAGCCCCTGTTGCGCCGGCGTAGGCCACGGCGCCGGCGCCAATCCAAATCACCAGGTAGGCGGCGACGAAGATCCAGGTCGGCACAAAGGCTTGCCCCCGCCGCCGGTGCTCAGTGTGGATGCGATGAAACATCAGGATCATCGGGGCGGCACTCGGGAACATCATCGCCACCATCATCGCCACCCAGGTCGCTAGGAAGAGCAGGACGCCCATTCCCATGGTCAGCCCCGCTGTCGGCTCATCTGCCATGCCCGGGGATTGGCGGATCAGGGCGATCCATGCTGCGGCCGCGAGGAGCAGCAGCGCCGCGAGGATCAGCGCGCGCTCCCGGGGCAAAGCGGTGGTAGGTGTCATTGGGCCCTAACGCGGATCGCTAGCGCGATTCTGCGACGTACTGTGACCTTACGAGGCTTGCCACGCGAATGGCGCAAAGTGCCCATTGATCTGCCCGCTCTCGTCATCCCAGCGCAATCCGAAGGCATCCAGATGGCTTCGGCTGGACTTGGCGAGGGCCAACCGCGTGTTGGCCGGATGGGCCACGTTATCGATGTACATGGGCTCAGCGGCATTTGCCCCGGTAACGCCCTCGATGACGTTTTCGAACATCCCGGGGATGGAGGCCGACCACCGCAGGCCGTCGTGGGTAAAGTTCACCGGACGTGATTCGACGCCGAGGACAGTGCCGACGAGAGGGGCGAGGTGTGACATGGGTCCACCGGCCTGGCCGCTGGCAATGGCCGCCAGCGCTTCTCGCTGCTCGGGGCTGCCCCGTTCGTCAGTGATGATGCCGACCGCCCAGTTACCTTCGATCATGGGCCCTGGCGTCCGGAGTGCCACCACGAAGTTCAGGCCGTCGAGGGCGGTAGACCCGTAGCGACCGCGATCCACATGAAAGATCAGCACCGCTGTGCACGTGCCCTGGGTCGGACGCGCGGTGAGCGCGCTCGGGGCACAAGGGCAGAGAAAATCACAACTGCACGATTCGAAATAGTCGCCGCTGACCGACCAGGCCGTCTCAGCCACCGCACCCTCCTTCGCGGAAACGACGCCCCAAGCAGAATGCGCCAGTGTAGCACGCCATTGGCACCTGTCCAACACCGCGCGGCAAAATCGCGGACAGAAGCGCGGGACGGGAACGCCCCGAGAGCGCCGCCGGAGCGCAGAGCACGGCATTGGAATCCCGCTGGCTGGTTTCCTGGGGGGGGTAGCCGCGCCGCCTCGGGGCAATGCAACGGTGCTGCTCGTGGAGGACGAGCCGGCCGTGCGGACCCTGGCCCGAAACAACGCGATGCTCATCATTCCCGACCAGGTCGTCCAGGTGCTCCTCGAGTTGGCAACGCTCAGGAGTCCTTCGACGCATTTGCCCACGGCGCGTTGGCGACGGCGTTTCAGAAGCACGGGGTCCAAGGTCAGCCGAAGATCATTTCCTGGCCGGTGCATAACCTGGTTCAGGGTGGCTGAATCGATTTTTCGCGTCGGGCGTCGTTGACCAACGCGCCATAGCGCATCCCGTATAGATTGATTGCCAGCAAGGAACCGGCCGCTGCTTCCCTGGCGGGATGCCGCGCTGAAGCGGTGCCTGCTTTGCCCCCAACCGACAATTCCAACATGTTGGGCGGCCGCATGTGGAAGCACAAGCGCTCGCGAGGACGGCACGACCGCTGGAGGGATCAATGTTGGCCCGGCAGGTGGTTAGCCCCAAGCGCACGAACAGGTCCGTTGCAGCGCTGACTGCTCGCTGATGGTGCCTGCTCGCTTATATTGATGAGCAGAACCAGTCTGGACAACTGCAACCGGTCGGACGAGCCCCGGTTTGCAAACCGGGGCTCGATGGTCTCGAGGGAGGATAACTCATGTTACGAAGGAGCCTTGCCGCCAAGTTGATGGTGGTGATGGCGCTCGCGATCGCGGGTTGCACGCCGGCGGGAGCGCCGTCCGGATCCCAGCCGCGGGGCGGCGGACAGGCCGGGGGCGCACCACAGCGCACCATGGTCCTCGCCGTACGTGCCGAGCCCCCCAGCCTCGCATCGAAGCCGCTCGTGCCCGTTTCCGGCGCGCTCGCACCGCCGGTCTCGCTCTTCAACGCAACGTTGGACACAATTCCCCACACCGGGATTCCGGAAGCGACGCTCGCGGAGGCGCTGCCCCAGCCGAATACCGATACCTGGCGCGTCTTCCCGGACGGGCGGATGGAAACCCGTTACACCCTGAAGCCCAACCTGACGTGGCAGGATGGGACGCCGCTCTCGGCGGAGGACTTCGTGTTCGCATACCGCGTGTACAGCACGCCGGCGCTCGGCGTCGCTTCGTCGCCGCCGATCGGCGAGATGGAGGAGGTGGTGGCACCGGACAACCGCACGATCGTCATCCGCTGGAAGCGCTTGTTCGCGGACGCGGGCGCGCTTGGTGCTGACTTCCAGGCGCTGCCGCGGCACATTCTGGCCGGGCCGTTCGAGTCGCTCGACGCGCAGTCTTTCTCGAACCATTCGTTCTGGACCCAGGACTACGTCGGCCTCGGCCCGTATCGGGTGACGAACTGGGAGCCAGGCGCGTTCATTGAGGCGACTGCGTTCGATAACTACGTGCTGGGCAAGCCGAAGATCGAGCGCGTCAACGTTCGCGTCATCAGCGATCCAAATACCGCGCTGGCGAACATCCTCTCGAATGACGTGCACTTCGTCATGGACTTCGTGTTCGCCGAGTCGGACGGCGATACGCTGGAGCAGCGCTGGAGCACGGACGGCGGCGGTGAGGTGATTTACAGCAAGACCGAGCTGCGTGCCACCCTGATCCAGGCCAGGCCGGAGGTAGCGGATCCACCCGAGCTTCTCGATGTGCGCGTGCGGCGCGCGATCGCCCACTCCATCGATTCGCAAACGGCGGTGGAGGCGCTCACCGGCGGCAAGGGTATGGCCACCTACACGGCCACGTCGCCCGCAGAGGACTTCTACCCTGAGGTCGACCGCGTGATCGAGAAACATCCGTACGACCCGCGCCGGGCGGAGCAACTCATGGGCGAGGCCGGTTTTACCCGAGGTCGCGACGGCTTCTACGTCAATCGCGCGGGCCAGCCCTTCGATCCCGGGATGTGGTCATCCGGCGGCACGAAGAACGAGCAGGAGAACGCGGTCATCGTGGACAGCCTGCGGCGCTCCGGCATCGCATCGGTGACGAACATCATCCCCGCGGCCCAGGTCCGCGACGCCCAGGCGCGGGCGCTGATCCCGGGGCTCGCGCTGCGCGGCTTCGGATCGAAGCGCATCGACTACTTCACGACCGACCAAATTCCGCGGCCGAACAACCGCTGGCAGGGCGATAACCGAAGCGGCTGGTCTAGCGAAGAGTTCGATCGGCTCTACGCAACCTACAGCAAGACGCTCGAGCGCTCACAACGCAACCAGATCGTGAGCCAGATGGAGCGGGTGCTGACGAGTGAGCTGCCGCTCATCCCGCACTTCTTCGGGGTCGTCGTGAACGCCCACGTCTCGCAGCTTGAGGGGCCCGTCGCCCGTACGACGCCCGAGGCGGGCATCGGATATTTCAACATCCACGAGTGGCACTGGCGCTCATAGCGGGCGTCGCCGGGAGATCGATAGCGCGGCCAAGACCGCGGATGAGAGCCACCCGCGGCCGAGACCCAGATGAAGGGGCTGGGAGATTTCTCCCAGCCCCTTCATCCTTCGATGTTCAGCTCTTCTTCGGTGACGTTCCCCGCGTCGTCGATACGGAAGGCCCGGACCGCGGGGTACTCCGGCTCCATCAGGGTACAAATGAAGCAGATGGCTTCGGGATACCACTGCCCCGGCCAGATCGCGACGTCCGTCGGGGAAGGCCTCGCCTCGGTGTGCGTATGCGAGTGGTAGAAGCCCACAAGCTCCAGGCCGGCGTCGTCGATATCGTCGCTGATCCGGACGATGTCGCGCGGGTCCATCTCGTATCGCGTGCGCGGGGTCTGCGCCACGTTCTTCGCACGGTAAACCCGCTCGACGTGGCCATCGCGACCACCGAGGATGCCGCAGGTCTCCGCCAGAGGCGTCTCCTGAGCGTGGGCGATGATCTCGTCCACTCGGGCGCGCGGAACTACGACCATTGCGTCATCACCAGAGGAGCTGGTCCTGGAGGTCGCTGCTGGCCTCCTCGAAGCCCTTGGACCAGAGGCGAGTGCTGAGGTACTTCCAGCCGCCATCCGCGAAGAGAACGACAATGTTGCCGCGGTCCATGCGCTGGCCGATCTTCACCGCGCAGGAGAGCGCTGCGCCAGAGGAGACGCCCGCGAAGATCCCCTCGCGCCAGAGAAGCTGCTGGGTGAAGCGAATGCTATCCTCGCCGGAAACCACGAGCTTGCGATCCAGCATCTTGAGGTCGAGGACCGGCGGCACAAAGCCTTCATCCAGGTTGCGGAGTCCGTCGACGAGCTCGCCGAGATTCGGCTCCGCGGCGACGATCTGGATGTTCTCGTCATACTCCTTGAGGCGGCGCGACATGCCCATGAGCGTCCCGCCGGTACCCAGGCCCGCGACGAACGTTGTGACGTCTGGCATCGCCTCGAGGATCTCAGGGGCGGTCGTGTGGTAATGGGCGCCCGGGTTCGCCGGATTGCCGTACTGAAAGAGCATCTGCAGGTCGCGGTTCTCCGCGACCATACGCTGTGCCACCTCGACGGCACCATTCGAACCCCGCTTGCCATCGGTGAGGACGATGTCGGCACCAAACGCCCGCAAGAGCTGGCGCCGCTCGTCGCTGACGTTGTCGGGCATGACGGCTGTGAACTTGTAGCCCTTGATCCGACAGATCATGGCCAGCGAGATGCCCGTGTTACCGCTCGTGGGCTCGATCAGCATCTTTTCGGGCGAAAGCGAGCCGGCGCGCTCCGCCTCCTCGATCATCGAGAGCGCGATGCGATCCTTGACGCTCCCCGTCGGGTTCGCGCTCTCGAGCTTGGCGAAGATGCGCACACCCCCTTTCGGGCTGAATTTCCGCAGCTCGACAAGCGGCGTATGGCCGATCGCTTCGAGCATCGAAGTTAGGGGCCGCGTTCCGGTCATCACCAGACCTGAAGCGCACCGTTGTCCGAGAGTCGGACGGCCCCCCCATCCTGACCCTCCCCCACCAGGTGGGAGGGGATAGGACGCCCGTCGCCCTCCCCAAACGAAGGGGTGGCGATGGACGTGGCGCCGCCAGCCACCGCTGGGAGGATGGCCAGGCTATCGCCGTCCTGCAGCGCCGTTTGCAGGCTCTGCAGGTAGCGAATGTCCTCGTCGTTCACGTAGATGTTGACGAATTGGCGGACCTTGCCCTCTTCGTTCATCACTTCCTGTTTCAAGCCGGGGTACTGCTGCTCGAGGCTCTCGAGTACGGCAGCCACGTTGTTCCCTTGAGCCTGGACGACGCGCGCGCCGCCCGTGTGCTTACGCAGGACGGTCGGCACCCGCACCTCGACACTCATGCGATCTCTCCAAAAAAGCTCAGACCCGTGCGACGGTTAGCTGAGCGCCAGTGCTGCAGGCCCGCCGCAGAACGCTTCGTAGTCGATCAGCTCCGTGATCGACGGCTCGTCGCCGCAGACGGGGCAGTTCGGGTCGCGGCGGATCCGAACCTCGCGGAACTCCATGGCGAGCGAGTCGAACATGAGGAGCCGATTGGTGAGCGGGTCGCCGACGCCGAGGATCAGCTTGATCGTCTCGACCGCCTGAATCGACCCGATGATACCCGGAAGAACGCCAAGCACGCCGGCGTCTGCGCAGCTCGGCACTGCGCCAGGCGGTGGCGGGGCCGGATAGAGGCAGCGGTAGCAGCCCTGACCCGGCATGTACACTGTCGCCTGGCCCTCGAAGCGAAAGATGCCGCCGTCCACCAGCGGCTTCTTTTTGAAGTAGGCGGCGTCATTCACGAGATAGCGGGTCGGGAAGTTGTCCGAGCCGTTCACGACGATGTCGAATTGCTCGATGATGCGGAACGCGTTCTCCGACGTGATTGGCTCGTTGAAGCCAATGACCTCGACGTCCGGATTGACATCTTTGAGCATGTCCGCCGCGGACTCGACCTTGGGTCGCCCGATGTCCGCGTGGCCGTGCAGGATCTGGCGATGCAGGTTCGACATGTCCACGACGTCGAAGTCGACGATGCCGATCGTGCCCACGCCCGCCGCGCCGAGATACAGGCCGGTCGGCGAGCCGAGCCCGCCCGCGCCGATCAACAGCACCTTCGCATCGAGCAGCTTGCGCTGTCCGATACTGCCGACCTCCGGCATGATGATCTGCCGCTGGTAGCGCCGGATCTGGTCCAGAGTCAGCGTGCGGCTGGGGGCGTTCGTTTCGATACTCATGTCTTTCCTGACCTCTCGGTGAGCGATCCCCTTTCGGCGGGGTCTCGCATCAGTCTGCAATTCCGGGGCTCGCGGCGCCCCTGTTCGTCGTGGCCGCCGTTAGCCTCCGGAAATCTCAACGCTCAGGTAGCGCTCCCCCGTGTCCGGGAGCACCGTCACCACCGTCTTGCCAGGACCGAGGCGCTCCGCGATCTGACGAGCCGCCCGCACGTTCGCGCCAGCAGAGATTCCGACGAGGAATCCCTCCTGGCGCGCCAGACACAGGGACATCTGCATCGCGTCCTCATCGGAAACGGGAATGATCTCGTCCACGACGGAGCGATCGAGCACCGGCGGAACGAAGCTTGCACCGATGCCCTGGATGCCGTGTGGTCGCGCCCGACCCCCGCTCAGAAGTGGCGACTCCGCGGGTTCCACCGCCACGATGAGCACCTCCGGCGACTGGCGCTTCAGCACCTGCCCGACGCCCGTGATCGTGCCGCCCGTCCCGACGCCTGCGACAAACGCATCAGGGCAGCGGCCGAGCGCGTTCAGGATCTCCCGAGCGGTGGTACGCCGGTGGACCTCGGGATTTGCAAGGTTCTCGAACTGCTGCGGCATGAAATACTCGGGGTGCTGGCGGAGGAGCGTTTGCGCCACGCGTACCGCTCCGGTCATGCCTTCCGCCCGCGGGGTCAGAATGAGCTCCGCGCCGAAGCGACCAAGCAGCTTTCGGCGCTCCAGGCTCATGTCATCCGGCATCGTGAGGATTAGGTGGTAGCCTTTCGCCGCCGCCACCATCGCGAGCCCGATGCCCGTATTGCCACTCGTCGGCTCGACGATCGTGGCCCCGGGCTGGAGTCGGCCGCTCCGCTCCGCGTCCTCGATCATGGCGAGGGCAATGCGGTCCTTCACGCTGCCGGCGGGGTTCATGGACTCGAGTTTGGCGTAAACGTCCGCGGTCCCCGTCCCGATCACCCGCTTCAGGTGGACGAGCGGCGTGTTGCCGACCAGGTCGAGGACGCTCTCCGCGATCAAGGGTCGAGCTCCAAACGGGACAACGCCCGCTGCGCCCGCCAAAGCGTTGCTCTGGCCCGATGGATTGCCGGACCCGGCTGCTGCGGACACGTCCCCCCCAATTCCCTGACTCAAATCAACTACCAGAACATCTGACGAGTGCGCCTGGCTAAGCGCCTGGCTAAATCTAAATCTAAGCGCCTGGCTAAATCTAAATCTAAGCGCCTGGCTAAATGTAGTACATCGTGCGCGCCTCACGCTCGGACTGGCGGCGCAATAGCTCGTCCATCTTGAGATTGTGGACGATGTGCTGGTAGCTTTCGGTCAACTCGCGCCACACGTCGACCAGGACGCACGAGTCAGAGACCGTACAGCGCCCATCGTCGAGGCACGTGCTAGGAGTCTGCACGCCTTCGAGCACGTCCAGTACGTCGCCGAGGCTCACCTCAGACGGAGGATGGGCCAACTCATGTCCGCCGCCGGGGCCGCGCACGCTGCGGACGATGCCGGCCTTGCGCAGCGCGGCGAGGAGCTGTTCGAGGTACGACTCAGGGATTCGTTGCCGCGCCGCGATCTCCGCCGACTGGGTCAGGCCCGATCCGTAACGTTGCGCCAGATCCATGACCGCTCGGGCACCGTAATCGGCGCGCATTGAGATGCGCACGCACGCTGCTCCTGTTGTTGATATTCCTGATCAAATTGTAGGGAATAGCGAACAGCCTTTCAACCAACCGTTGCGATACCTTCCGCCCGAACCTTCAGGCTAACGCGCGGATGTCCCGCACGACCCGATCGATATCGAGCTCGCGCGTATCGTAGTAGGAGCGGATCCTGCCCTCGCGGTCGATCAGGACCAGGCGCCCGCTGTGCATGACCTCGTAGCCGCCGCTGCCTGGGGCGTCGCCCGGGCTGAGGAGGCTCGGCGGCATGGCCTGCACCCCAACGTAGAAACCGTTGACGATCACCGCCAATACGTCGGTTTCGGGGCCGGTCACGAATCGCCACGCCCGCGGATCGGCGCGGTACCGCTCGGCATAGCCGCGGAGCACCTCCGGAGTATCGCGGCCTGGGTCCACCGTGAACGAGACGAGCTGGGCACGGCTATCGAGCAGATCGGCGGCACGCAGCCGCTCCTGCACCGTTCGCATCTGCTCGGAAAGCAGCGGGCAGATGTCCGTGCAGCTCGTGTAGATGAAATCGACCAGGATGACCTTGCCCGCGAGCTCCTCGGAGGCAATCGGACGGCCAAGTTGATCGGTGAGGCGGAAGCTGGGCGCAGGGCCGTAGTCTTCGAGTGCCGCGGCGCTCGGCCGAACGAGGCGATTCAGCGCCCCGGTCCAGACCAGCGAGATCCCGATCACCACACCGATCAGCGTGAGCCACACCAGGCGGGAGCGAAGCGCCGGCCGTTGTTTGTCACGGTCGGGCGGGGGCGATGGTGCGGGAATTTTGATCTCGGTCATCTGCCTACAGGTACCATTGGGGTGCCGACTCCGTTCTCACGCGTATTCGGAGGCTCCTTGAGCGTCCCTGTCTCCGCACCCGAGACCCAATCCGTCCCACCGCCCACGCCATCGCCTCTTCGTTGGCTTGGGGTCGCGGCGGCGGTGCTGCCGATTGCGCTCATTCTGCTGGCCTTTGGCTCACGCCTCGTCGCGCGCGAACCGAGCGCGGGTGGCATGGGCGTCAACTCGATCGGCCAGGCCGTCCCCATCGCACCCCGGCCGATGCCGGCCGTCGTGCTGAAGACAATGGACGGGACTGAGCTCAATCTGAGCGAGATGCGGGGGAAGGTCACGGTCGTAAATTTCTGGTCGAGCTGGTGCGTGCCATGTCAAGAGGAAGCGCCGGCGCTCGAACGGGCATGGCAGCTTGCCCGGCTACGCGGCGTCGAGTTCATTGGGGTCAACATCTGGGACCCCGCGAGCGACGCCCAGAAGTTTATCCGGGATTACAAGATTACCTTCACCACCGCGGCTGACGTGAGCGGCCGGGTCGCCATCGATCTCGGCGTCACCGGCATTCCGGAGACCTACATTATCAGCCGGGAGGGCCAGATCGTCCGGCGCTGGGTCGGGCCCATGGGGGATGAACGGCTCCTCGCTCTCGTGGCCGAGGTTGAAGCGGGACTCTAAGAGCCCCCAGCCATTGCCGGCACGATCGACAGCTCGTCGCCTGCCTTCAGGGAGGTCTCGGTCCCCTGCAGGAAGCGGATGTCCTCGCCGTTGACGAAGAGGTTCACGAAGCGGCGGACCTCACCGGCGTCGTCGAGGATGCGGTTCGCCATCCCGGGGAACTTCGCCTCGAGATCGTTGATGCAGGACGCGACGTCGCCGCCGTCGGCCGACACGTCGGCCTGACCGGCGGTCAACGTACGAAGCGGAGTGGGAACCCGGACGCGAACGCTCATTGTTTTTCTTCCTTTGACTCTGGTGACTCTGTTCTTTTTTGTCTTCAGGTTGATGGTAGGTGAGGTTCCCCCCCCACCCTAACCCTCCCTCCAAGGGGGGAGGGAACAACTGGATGTGCCTCGCAATGTCTCTTGCGGCGCGGGCGGTGCCTCGCGATAGTCGGATCTATCAGCCTGCGATGATGTCGCCTTCGACGGGGTCGACGCGGACGCCCTGGTCGATGACCCATTCCACCGCGCGATCGATTTCGTCATCTTCACCGGTGACTTCGATGTAGAGCCAGCCGTTGTTGGCGAAGACCTCGCCACCGCGAATGTTCGTTACCACGTCGAACTTATGACCCATGGTGTAGACGACGGGCTCAGTCACGAGATCGCCGTTAAAGAAAAGGCGGATGCGGCGCTTGGCCATGCGCTTCCTTTCGGTTCCCCCAAGTCGGTTCCGCGGCGCCTACGCCAGGACCGGCTGGATGTCCTGGACACCCTTGATTGCACGGTCGAACTCGGCCATGTTCGCCTCGATCGTCAGCGGGGCGGCGAGGGCAGGCGCAACGGCCTCCGGCGTCTTGAGCCCGTTGCCGGTGACGTAGCAGACGACCGTCTCGTCGGGATCGAACACGCCGGCCTCGGCCAGCTTCTTCAGCACTCCGACGCTCACGCCACCTGCTGTCTCGGCAAAGACGCCCTCCGTGCGAGCGAGAAGCTTCATCCCTTCGACGATCTCGTCGTCGGTCACGGAGCCGGCGAAGCCGTTCGTCGCCTTGATCTCCTTGAGGCAGTAATAGCCGTCCGCGGGATTGCCGATGGCGAGAGACTTCGCGATCGTGGACGGCTTCACCGGGCGGATCGTCATCGAGTTCGCCTCGTGCGCCGCGACGATTGGCGCACAGCCCGCGGCCTGCGCCAATCCCATCCGCGGCACCGCCCTGGAGATCAGGCCAACCTCCGCCAGTTCCTCGAAACCGCGCGCGATCTTCGTGAACATCGCGCCGCTCGCAGTCGGGACGACCACCGAGTCGGGCGCCCTCCAACCGAGCTGCTCTGCGACCTCGAAGGCGAGCGTCTTGCTGCCTTCGGCGTAGTACGGGCGGAGGTTGATATTGACGAACGCCCAGCCGTAGCGATCCGCGATCTCCGCGCAGAGCCGGTTCACGTCGTCGTAGTTGCCGCGGATGGCGACCAGGGTCGGGTCGTACACGCTGATGTTGGTAATCTTGCTCGGCTCGAGATCCGATGGAATGAACACGACGCAGTGCATCTGCGCCTTCGCACCATGGGCGGCAACCGAGGCAGCGAGGTTGCCCGTCGAGGCGCAGGCGATCGTGTCGAAGCCGAACGCACGCGCGACCGTGGCGGCGACCGTCACCGGCCGGTCCTTGAAGGAGAAGCTCGGGTTCACGGTGTCGTTCTTGATGTACAGATTGCGCAGCCCGAGCAGCTTGCCCAGGTTGTCAGCCTTCAGGAGTGGCGTGCATCCGGTCTGGATGTCAACCAGGGGCTGATCGTCCGTGACGGGGAGCAGCTTGCGGTAGCGCCACACCGTTTGCGGGCCACGCATGATCTCCTCCCGGGAGATGTCCGCGCGGATCGCCGCGTAGTCATACGCCACCTCGAGCGGTCCAAAGCACAGGTCACAGACGTGAATGGGGGAGAGATCGTAGACCTCACCACACTCGCGACAAACGAGCCCCTTGATGTATCCCACGGTTGTTCCACCACCCTCCGATCGTGTCCCGCGCCGGACCACAAAAAAGCGCCCACTTCCGGGAGGGGAAGGGGGCGCAGACGTCCCAACACCTTCCCTCATCTTCCAGACTCCCGGTGCCTCACTCAACGCCAGCAGCGCACGAAACGCATAGGCCTTCAGTAAGGCACCCTATCGGAGTCCGGCGGAATTGGCACCGTTCCCCGCCACGCTTGCGCGGGCGGCGGGGCGGTTGCCGGGCTTCAGCGGGCCGGATCCCTCCACCGCTCCTGATAAGGGCAAGACACGTATGAAATTGTGCCGGTGACTCTACCAGGGGTCCGAAGGGGCCGTCAACCCGATGCGCTACAATCCCGCGTCCCCGAGCATCTCCCCAACTGGAGTCAGCCTGTGGTGCGCGTAGCGATCATCGACGACTTTCATCGCGCGTTCGCGCCGCACGAGTCGCTGCCGAGTCTCCGCAACGTCGCCGATGTGACGATCCACGAGGACGCGTTCCCGACGCAGGACGCACTCGTCGCCGCGGTGCGCGATGCCGAGATCATTATCGCCAATCGTGAGCGGACCCACTTCACCGCCGAGCTGCTGGCGCGGCTCCCGAATCTCAAACTGATCTCCAACACGGGCTCGCACTTCTATCACGTCGATGTCGACGCCGCTACGCGGCAGGGCGTACTGCTCGCGAATGCGCCGGGCGGCTCCTCACCGTCCGTCGCCGAGATGACGATCGGGTTCATCGTCGCCCTGGTACGGCGCATCCCCCAGACTGACGCGGCGATGCGACGCGGCGAGTGGCCGCTCGAGCTCTTCGGGTCCGTGCAGGGAAAGCAGCTCGGCATCCTGGGCATGGGCAAGATCGGCACCCGCGTCGCCGCCGCGGCGCGCGCGATGGAGATGGACGTCGTCGCCTGGGGCCCGACGCTGGACGACGCGCGCGCGGCACGCAGCGGGGTCCGGCGCGCCGAGCTTGATGACGTCATGGCGAGCTCGGATTTCGTCTCGATTCACGTCATGCTTTCGGACCTGTCGCGGGAGCTGGTGGATCGACGCCGTATCGGACTCATAAAGCCCTCAGCTTTTCTCATTAACACTGCCCGCGCCGCGATCACGGATGAGGTTGCGCTCACCGAGGCGCTCACCGAACACCGCATCGCCGGCGCCGCGCTGGACGTCTTCATGGAGGAGCCGCTGCCCGTGGACTCGCCGCTGCGCGGGCTCGACAACGTCATCCTCTCGCCGCACGCGGGCTGGACGACTTATGAGTCGTACGGTCCCTGGATTGCGATGACCGTCGAGAACGCGATCGCCTTCATCGCGGGCGACCCGATCCGCATCCACAACTCCGCTGTGTTGAACAGCCGATGACTTTCCGCCGGGCTACGCCCTCACCTTCGCCCTCTCCCAGAGGAAGGGGGGACCATCCCCTCTCGCCCCGAGGCGCAGGATCAGAAAGGCAGTGATGGACCAGCGCAAGCCTCGTGTCGTCGTGATCACGACTGGCGGCACGATCGCTTCGAAGCCCGACCCGGTGACCGGGGGCGTCGTGCCGACGCTCTCAGGCGACGAACTGGTGGCGGCGGTGCCGGGCTTGGGCAACGTCGCGGATGTCGAAGTCCAGCCTTACAGCAATGTCCTCGGGCCGGCCCTGGTCCCCGATCAGCTTTTCGAGATCGCGTGCAAGGCCCGTGAAGCACTGGCCCGTCCCGAGATCACCGGCGTCGTCGTGACCGCCGGAACGGGCATCATCGAAGAGGGCAGCTATATGTGCGAGCTGCTCAATCCCACCGAGAAGCCGATTGTGTGGACGGGGGCGCAGTTCAGCGCGGACATGTGGGACACCGACGGTCCGCGGAACCTCCTCAACTCGGTACGGGTCGCGGTGACGCCAGACGCGCGCGGCCTCGGCGCGGTCGTCTGCTTCAACCAGAAGATCAACGCCGCCCGCGACGTCGTCAAGACACACAAGACGAATAAGGAGACATTTCAGTCGCTGGATCTCGGCATTCTGGGCCGGGCCGATGAGGACCGGATCGTCATCGTTCGACGCCCAGCGCTGCGCCGCTCCTACGACGTGGACCACATCGAGTCGAACGTCGACCTCATCAAGCTGGTTTCCGGCACCGACGATCGGTTCTTCAAGGCCTCTATCGCAGCCGAAGCGAAAGCGATCGTGATCGAAGCCTTCCCGGGCGTTGGCATCGTCTGCGCCACGGCCATGCCCGGTATCAGGGCCGCGCTGGATGCTGGCATTCCGATCATCCTGACCACTCGCTCCCTCATAGGTCGCACGATTCCGAAGTACGGCGGCGAGCTCGGGGCCAAGGACCTCGTGAAGCTCGGTGTGATCCTCGCGGGCGACCTCGCCCCGAGCAAGGCTCGTATTCTGACCATGGTGCTGCTCGGCCTCGCGAAGAGTCATGACGAGCTCCGTGACCGTCTCGCGGACGCCGCCCCGTAGGTCCGATTGGCCCGTGCGGGGCGAGGAGGAGTCAAGATGCAAGTGACCGGCCTCCATCCGGTGGCGCTCGCGGCCATCGTCGGCGTCGCGGTTCTGATGGTGGTAGGGATCTGGCTCGCCTCCCAGCCGACTGCCGCGGGACCAACGCGGCCCCAGGTCTTGGCCGGGACGTGGATCTGCATTAGCGAGAGAAATTCCGCCCCTACCTGGCTGGTGACGTTCCACGCCGATGGAACGCTGATGCAGACGGGTGGGTTTCCCCCACAGGAGCAGAGCGTGGGCCACGGCGACTGGGTGCGGGTTGGCGATTGGCTGTTTCACGCGACGATCTGGGTGCTGCGGCAGGACGAGGCCGGGGCAATTCAGGACCGCACCGAGCTGCGCCAGGAGATCCAGGTGGAGCCGACGAGCGAAACAGCTACGATTTCCCAGCGGGCGCGAACGTGGGATGCCGCTGGCCGGATGATCGTGGAAGCGCCGGCGGTCGTCCAAAAGGCGCGGCGGATTCACGCCGAGCCGCTTACACAAGAAAGTCCCCTCATCGAAGAGCACCGATGAGGGGACCGAGGCGAATGCCTCGAACGGAGCTGGGGTTAGTTCGTCAGGTCCACCCCGTCGTGGCGCCGGCTGAAACGGGAAAGCTTCCAGATACAGAGGCTTCCCACGGAGGTCGCCGCCTCGGACGCGTGGTTCGCGCATAGGCCCTGACCGGCAATCTTTCGGCCCTGCTCATACACCGGCATAAAAAAGGCGCAGGCGCCAGAGCAGATCCGGGGCAGCGCCACCGGTTCGGACTTCGCGGGAAAGGCTAGATTGCTTTTCAACATGGGGCCATCATAGGCGCGGGGGCGCAATGTGTCTGTGAGGCCGGTCACAGTGGAGGTGTGAGCCGCCGTACCAACTGCGGTTAGGCCAGGGCCGGCTCGACCTCGGATCCCATTAGCTCAATGGTGCGCACAGCCGCTTCGAGCGGCATCTCGTCGGGACTGACGCGAAGCTGGATTTGCGTCACGCCCGCGTCCATATAGCGACGAATGCGCGCGGCGACCTGGGCCGGCGTTCCGACGAGGCACCAGTCGGCATCGTATTCCTCAAAGAGCGCCCGTGGCCCGCGCTCCGCGATCGCCGGATCGTTGCCGAAGGCGCCCCCGCGCGCGTAGCGCTGCAGCACCTTGCCCGCATACGAGACCGCTATCTCGCGCGCCTGCGCTTCGTCCTCGTGGACGACCGCTAGCCGATTGATCGAAACAACCGCGCTCGCCGGATCCTTGCCGCGTGCGGCGAGCGCTGCGTGATACCGCTCGCCCTGCTTTGCGATGGTGCTGAACCCATAGTTGGTGGACGCGCACCAGCCGTCGCCCCATTCCGCCGCGCGCTCGGCCGAGCGGCGCAACGCCCCGCCAACCCATACGGTCGGCCCACCGGGCTGCACCGGCCGCACCCCGACGCCACCCTGTACCGAAAGGACGGGACCGCGGTAGCCATCCGCGCCGGCCCAGAGTGCCCGAAGCATCGCGAGCGCGTCGTCGACCCACGGACCAAGCCGCTCTTCCTCGTGGCCGAAGCGCCGGTGCACGCCGGGCCCGCCGACGGCCATCCCGAGAATGAGACGCCCGTTGCTGATCTGGTCCAACACGGCGGCGTCGTAGGCCAGACGAAGCGGGTTCCAGGCGGGGAGCAGGGTAACGCTCGTCCCCAGCCGGAGTGTCGTGCGGGGCGCGAGGGCGGCGAGCACCAGCAACGGCGACGGCGAGTGGCCGTAGCCCGGGACAACGGGATAGCCTTCGCCCGCGGTCACGGAGTCGAAGCCGTACCGCTCGCCGATACGGAGCAGCTCGACGTAGCGATCGAGCTGCTGGTCGAGGGGCCGGGTGGGGTGGGCGAAGTCCAGGGCGAGGCCAAACTTCATGGTCACTGGCGCGGGATCAGACCGCGCCGAATCGCTTTGTGATCTCCTCGAGCTCGGCATTGCCCTGCCGGTTGAAGAACTGCTGGTCTTGCTCGATACCTTTGATGCGCGCGAAGTAGTCCGCGGAGGTCCCGGTCCGCTTGACCTCCTCCAGCAGCTCCCGCTGGGCATGGAGGCCAGCGATCTCGAGGATGCCGGGCAGCACGGCACCGCTCGCGCCCCAGTCCTGGAACTGCTTGGCCGTCCCGGTGCGGGGAAGCACGCCGATCAGCGGCTTGGCGCCAGCCGCCTTGCGCAATGCCCGGACCCCCTCCTCGTTGCCGCCGCTGATCCATGCGGCATCCGCGCCCGCCTCCAGATAGGTCGCCAGCCGGTCGATGATCTCCTGCGGCTCACCCTTCACCTCGCAGCGGGCGATGATGACGAAGTTCTCGTCCGTGCGAGCATCAAGCGCAGCCTTGATCTTGTTCGTCATCTCCGTGATCGAGATGACGCCCGCTTCGATCCCCTGGTGGGTCGGCCGCTTCGGCGTAACCTGGTCCTCGATGTGGATTGCCGCCGCTCCCGCACGCTCGTAATTCTTGATCGTCCGGATGACGTTGACGACGTTCCCAAAGCCGGTGTCACCGTCCCCGATGATCGGGATCTCGACCGCGTCGGACATCGCCATGATCTTGTCGGCCATCTCATTCATCGTCAGGATGCCCGCGTCGGCATAGCCCGAGGTGCGGTGGGCCATGCTGCCCGACGCGTGAATGGCCGGAAAGCCGGCGGCCTGGATCAGGCGCGCGGTGAGCGGGTCGACGGCACCCGGAGCAAGGACGATCTCGGGGGCAGCGAGCAGCGTCTTAAATGTCTTGCGTTGCTCGGCTAGTGATGGCATGGCACGGCTCCTGTTCAGAGTTTTCGAGTCGTCCTGCGCCCACGTTTGACGCCTCTCGGCGCGCGTTGGGCGCAATGCAACGCGTGCAAAACTGCTTGAAGGGCAATCAGGGCGTCAGTATACTGCGGCTAGAGCGGGCTAGCGGTCACACGAACCAGGGTGACATCTTCGTCATCCCGTCGTGGCTCTGGTACTGGCACAAGCGCGCATCCCGAGGATGCGATTCTCAATTCGGTGCCCCGTGCCTTCCGTGATCACGTTGGGGCAGTTCCAGAAAGAGATCCAGGACCAGCCGGTCCGACGCCACGTAAAGGAGATGCCGAATGGCCCGCGTCTACCGAGCAATCTCAGGAGACTCCCATCTGGACATGTCCCCGGAGCGCTGGACGCCCCGCGTGCCCGCGCGCTGGCGCGACCGAGCGCCCAAGCTCGTGAAGCTGCCGAACGGCGGCGACGCGATCATCATCGAGGGCCGCGGCCCGATGACCCCAGGGCTCGCGATCACGGGAAAGCCGTTCCAGGAGCACACGCCGGAAGTCGCGCATTTCGACGGAAGCTCAGGCACCGGTCCACCCGAGCAGCGGCTGCGCGAGCAGGACCAGGACGGTGTCGACGCCGAGATCTTGTTCACCCACCCTTCGTACCCGAACCACTGGCGCGGCATTCGCGAGAACGAGCCGTACTGCGCGATGATCCGCGCCTATAACGAATTCTTGATGCTGGATTACGCCGCGGCCGCGCCCGACCGCCTCTTCCCAATGGCGGTCATTCCCGACAGTGGTGTGCACGACGCGGTCGCCGAGCTCGAGCACTGCGCCAATCTCGGCTATAAGGGCATCAACCTGCATATGTTCCCGAGCGGCAAGGGCTTCCCGACGCCCGAGGACGACCGCTTCTGGGCCGCCGCGATCCACGCGAAGATCGGCGTCTGCTCCCACACCGTCGGCGGGTCGACCCGATTCGGCCGCGAGGGCCCCGTCTTCCAGTACAAGACTCGTCCCAAGGGGCTGGAGGGCCGCGACCCGGTGAATCTGGTCATCCGCTTCGCGGGCGAGAACGCGATGGCGCCACTCCAGATGGCGTTCGCCGGCGTCTTTGAGCGCTTCCCGACGTTGCGCATGTACTGGTCGGAGACGCAGATCGGCTGGCTCCCATATACCCTTTCGCAGATCGACGACACGTATGAGCGCAACCGCTACTGGGCCAAGCGGCTCTTCGACCTGGAGCCTCTAGAGCGCCTGCCGAGCGAGTACCTGCGCGCCCAGACCTGGGGCTTTATCAACGACCCATTGGGGATCGAGCTCCGCCACCGCATCGGCGTCGACAAGCTGATGTGGGGCAATGACTTCGCCCACGCGGCGAGCGACTGGCCGAACTCTCAGCGCGCGCTCGCCGAGATGTTCGTCGGCGTGCCCGAAGAGGAGCAGTACCAGATGCTCGTCGGCAACGTAGCGAGCTTCTTCGCTATCGAGGTCGAGCGCCCCGCCAAAGTCGGCGCTGGCACGGCGTCCTAACCACCCGATTCAGAACCACATTACGAGCGGCGCTCCCACCTCGCCGTGACTGGGGCGCCGCTCGTGCGTTCATCGGATTCCAACGCGCTGAGCGGGAGTGAGACGCCAAGACATGTGTGGCCGGTTTGGGGTTGAGATCGAATATGTGCAGCTCGCGCTGTGGTACCAGGCGGCCGTTGGCGTCGAGGATCCCGGCCCGCGGTTCAACATCGCGCCGACGCAGCCAGTCGCGGTGGTATTGGATCGCGGGGGCAACCGAGTATTGGACGAGCTCCGCTGGGGATTGATCCCAAGCTGGGCGAAAGATCGAGCGATGGGGAATCGTTTCATCAACGCCCGGGCGGAGACGGTCGCGACGCTACCGGCGTTCCGCGAGGCATTCAGGCAACGCCGCTGCATCGTTCCAGCCAGCCGTTACTACGAATGGCAGCGCGCCGGCGCCCGCAAGCTGCCGCACTCGATCGCGAGGGTCGATCGCGCACCGATGAGCTTCGCCGGCCTTTCTGAGGTCTGGCGCGACTTCGCCACGGGCGAGCTCGTCCGCTCCTGCACCATCATCACAACGAACGCAAACGCGGCATTGGCGCGGATCCACGACCGGATGCCGGTTATCCTGGCAGGCGCAGCCGTCGAAAGCTGGCTGGAACCAACCTCCGACCCGAGCGCCCTGCTTGGCCTCCTTCGCCCGCGCCCCGACGACGAGCTTAGGGCCGAGCCAATCTCTCAGCTCATCAATAACGCCCGCAACGAGGGCCCCGACGTAATCCAACCCCCTGAGAAAGAGCTCACTCTCGACCTGTAGCGTGACCGGGGCCATTGCAGGCGCCCTGCCTGGAACCACGGCAAGGAACCGGCCAGCGCACCGATCCCAGCGGTGCATCCCTGCCCTTTCCTCGTGCGTAAGGTAGTCAAATGCTGCGGCGCGAGCTATCCTGAAAGCGGAGGGGTTCTATTTGCGAGTGTGAACGCCAGTCCATGAAGTTCGGCGCAGCCTTGCGCCAGTCATGAAGTCGAGCGCGCCGCCGCGGCACGCTGAAGCGACGACTGGAGGTTTTCTATGCAGACGGAAACGACCGCGACCCGGCCCCGCCCTGATTGGCTGCCGCGAAGCATCATCTCCGGGTTCATCGCCACGGTCGCCATGGCGATCTTGTTCTTCGGCGCGTACGGGCTGGCACGAATCGCGGCCCTCGTCCAGCTCAATCCCAATCGCGGGGCGAGCGAGTTCACCCAGTGGTTGCACGCGCTCACGAGCAACCAGGTACTCGACATCGCGACGAGTAGCCTCTATTTGGCAGCGGCCGCCCACCTCGTCGTAGGCGTCGCGTGGGCGATGGTTTACGGCTATTGGTTCGAGCCACGCTTCCAGGGTTCAGATTGGCTCAAAGGGCTGACGTTCGCGGTAATTCCCTGGATCCTCTCAATTACCCTATTTCTTCCGCTGGTTGGTGGTGGATTCTTCGGCAGCGCGATCGGGGCAGGCCCACTGCCTGCGATTGGCAACCTGATCCTCCACCTGGCCTACGGAGCCACGCTCGGTGCGATTTACGGTCCACTTGGGGACATCCCCGCTGATGAGCTTTCGCGTCAAGCGCCAACGGACAGCATTGAGTTGATGACGCATTACGAGCAGACGGCGGCGCGCGGGATCGTGATCGGTGCGGGAGTCGGGACCGTCGCGGGCGTTGCCGGCGCGGTGCTCGCGAGCATGAATCCGGGGCAGAGCGCGTTTGGCTCGACACCAATCATGGTTTTGCCGATCGCGATGGCAGCCGGCGCTGTACTTGGCGGCCTCTGGGGTTCACTGGCAGGTCTCTCGGGGGCAACCAGTCGCCCCGCCTGACTACCGCCACTCCCACTCGTGGATGTTCCAGACGGCACCGTCGGTCGACGTGCTGACGAGCGGGCCGCGCAGCTCCGCCACGTGCGCCATGACCGCGAGGTTGAAGTAGAGCGGGACGTCCGGCAGCTCCTCGGTCATGAGCCGCATGATCTGGACCACGAGGCGGTGGTTTTCGTCGAGATCGAGCGTCGTGTCGAACGCCCCAGCGAGCCGCTCGAACTCCGCATTGTTCCAGCCACCCCGGTTGTTGCCGCGCCACCGGTTGTCCGGCGTGGGGATCTGGGAGGCGCGGAAGCTCTCGATCGGCGGCTCTGGGCTCAGAATGTTGCCCGTGCCCGTGAGCGTCGGGAACGTCGCGCGGAACTGCGCATCTGACGCCATCGCCTGCGGAATCACGAAGAGGCTGCTCTCCATCCCCGCCCGCCGCAGGTTGTCCGCGAGCACCGTACCCTCGGCCTCGTTTTGCCCCGCGGCGTTGACGCGAACCTCCGGCGCAAAGCGCCCCTCCGTTGGGCTGGCATAGATCCCGTCGGCGCCCTTGCTGAAGCCGGCCTCCGCCATGAGCTCGTCCGCGCGGCGCAGGTCAAACGGATACTTCGCGACCGCGCGGTCGATGTCCGCGAAATACTGCAGATATGGCGACATGAGCGAGTGCGCAATCGTGCCTTGCCCGTCGAGCAGGCCGTCCGCGATCTCCTGGCGGTCGATCGCATGGACCAGGGCCCGCCGCACCCGGCGATCGAGCATCGCCCGCGGGCTGGCGGTGTCGGGCTTCATTTGAACGTTGTAGTGGCGCACCTGCGCGGCGCTCAGCAGCACGACGCCGGCCTGCTTCGGCTCCCACTCCCGCTTCAGAATAGTCGCCTGCTGGAGCCGGAGCGGGTCGTCGATCGTGCCGTGCGCCTCTCCCGAAAGCAGGTTGGCAACGGCGGTGTTCGGGTCGCTCAGAAAGACGACGCGAACCCGGTCGAACTTCGGCCGGCCCAGGGCGTGGCCGGCGAAAGCTGACGCCTCGATGAAGGAGCCAAGCTCCCAGCGCTCCATCCGAAAGGGCCCCAGTCCGACGTACTCGCCACCCCAGAACGCGTGGGACACGAACGAATCCGCCGTTTCATTCTCGAACGGCGTCTGCAGAATGTGGCGCGGCAGCGGCTGGAAATCGATCGCCTCGAGTCCGCCCCCGCCCAGGTACGGCTGGCGCCAGCGGAAGGTCACGGTGCGCGGATCGACCGCGACAATCTCGTCCAGATAGGACATCGGCGGGCTCGCGGCAACGCCAAGCTCCGGCTTCGCGTAGACGCGCCAGGCAAAGACGAAATCATCCGCGGTCAGCGGCGCGCCGTCCTGCCACGTAAGCCCGGGCCGCAGGACGTACGTCGTCTCCGTCCGACCATCGGGAAATACGTTCCATGACGGAGTGTTGAGCTGCGGCAACCCCTCCGCGAGGTATGGGTGCTTCTCATCGCGATCGTCGTGAATGGCGAGCCCCGCATTGAACAGCCGCAGCGTGCCGTCGATCCGACGCCCGCCCGTGCGCCGCAGCGATTTGGCCGCGACGCTGTCCGGCTGGGCTTGCGCAACGAGGACCAGGTTACGGGGTGCAGGGCGGGCCGGGCCCGCCGGTTCCGGCGCGCCGCCCGGGCGCGGGCTCGCGCCGGGCGTGCATCCCGCGAGGAGCAGCACCAGGCAGAGCACCGTGGGAAGAGGATGTCGTGGTATCCAGCGCGCCCATCTCAACGATGGTGAATCGATACATGACGACGATGGTTCTACGGTCGAGATGAACGCCCCTCCACCCTCCCCAAAAGGGAGGCAATTTCCTCACTAGAGCAGGCGCTGCACCAGGACGTACCCGTTTTCATCCTGGTCAAGGAACTGCGCCTGGATGCCCCACTCCTCCTGCTTCGCCGGCGGCTCTGTGAAGCGCACGCCCCGGGCGTGGAGCGCATCATACGCTGCCTGGACGTTGCGCGAGGACAGGACGATTCCGGTGAACTTGCCGATGCGCTTTTCACTCCAATCGCCACCGTAATCCTGGGCGAGCACAATGCGGGTCTTGTCGCCCGGGGGGGACACCTCGACGCGACGCGCCCCGTTGCCAAACTGCATGTCCGCCCGCTTTTCGAAGCCAAGCTTGTTGACGTAGAAGTCAACTGCCCTGTCAAGGTCGCTAACGTAGACGGTGACGACCTCGATGCTCGCGATCATGTGCTTCCTCCGGACCACCGTTGGCCGCCAACGGCGTGCAGTATCGCACCCCACGAGGCCAGGGTAAAGTAATCGGACCTGAGACGAAGGTACCCACCACTGGTCCCGCTGGTCGCGTTCGCCCGACTCGCCACGAATCGCGTTTCGCCCATGCATGCGGATTCGGCGGCGCGTGTGCACGGCGATGCTGGCGCATCCCGAGATGGCGCCGCCCCGCCAGCCGTCGCATCGGCACTGCGCCAGCTCGGCGCGCTGAGCGACCTGGAGCTCGATGCACTGGGCGCGCACGCCCTGCCCATCGTGCACAACCACCGGGACGAGATTGGGGGCGAAGGCCGGGCCGATTTCCCGCTAAACTCAGGAAAAGCTTGAACACAGCGAGCGAAGCGAGCGAGCGGTGAAACGAGGCTCCCCAGCCAACCACACGCAAATCGTCTGCACCCTGGGGCCGGCATGTGACTCTGAGGACATGCTGCGCGCCATGGTGCTCGCCGGCATGGGCTTCGCGCGGCTCAACTTCTCGCACGGGAACTACGAGGAGCATCGGCTCCGGGCGGAGCGCGTCCGCCGCGTGTCCGAAGCGCTCGGCGCACACGTCGAACTGATCCAGGACCTGCAAGGGCCCAAGATTCGGACGGTCGGGGTCCCGCGGACCGAGCTCAAGCGCGGTGATACGGTCATTCTCGGACCGCTGAGCCAGTCCGACGCAATACCCATTTCCGTTCCGGAGATCCTCGCCACCGTCCAGGCCGGTGACAGGATCTACCTCGACGATGGCATGATCGAGCTGGAGGCAGTTGCACCAGCGGGACAGGGCTGGAGCTGCCACATCATCGTGGGCGGCGAGATCGAGGGCAACCAGGGCGTTGTTTGCCCCAGTAGCGTCCTGCCGCTCCCACCGCTGAACGAGAAGGACATCGCGGACGTCGCCGTCGGGCGCGAGATCGGCGTGGAGTGGGTCGCGCTCTCCTTTGTCCAACGCTGGCAGGACCTGGACGAGCTGCGTCAGCACGTTGCGCCAGGGACCCGGACGATCGCCAAGATCGAAACGCCCGCCGCCCTCACCGACCTCGCGCGCATCGCCGGTGCGGCGGACTGCCTCATGATCGCGCGCGGCGACCTGGGGGTCGCAATCCCGCGGGCCCAGGTGCCGATCGTCCAGAAGGACATCATCGCCGCGTGCCGGAAGACTGCAACCCTGACCATCGTCGCGACGGAGATGATGCTCTCCATGGTCCACAATCCACACCCGACCCGCGCCGAGGTGTCCGACGTCGCCACGGCCGTCCTGGACGGCGGCAATGCGGTGATGCTCTCAGAAGAGACGGCGATCGGGGACTACCCCGCGCTCGCCGTTGCCGAGATGCACGAAATCATCGTGACGGTCGAGGCGTCGCCCTACTACCGCTGGGACGGACGCTACCAGTCACGCCAGGCCGACCGCCCGTCTCCATCTCATTAGCCTTCCAGACCACGCCGCGGCGCCACATCGCCCACTCGAGAGTGGATGTATCCTTACAGTAAGAAAGTAAGGTCCGGAGGCCAAGAGTGGCGATCACGAAGATCGGGCCGAAGCACCAGATCACGATTCCGCAGGAAGCTTTTCAGCAGCTCGACCTCCAACCGGGTGACGTGCTGGAGGTCGAGGTTCAAGATGGCTACCTCCGGTTGGTTCCTCAGCGACTCATTCCTCGAGATCAGGCGTGGTTCTGGTCCGCGGAGTGGCAAGCCAGGGAACGAGAGGCGTCCGAAGCGATCGAACGCGGCGAGCTGTCCGGTCCATTTGAGACTGCCGAGGACGTTATTGCGCACCTCCATGGAAAATGAGGATCCAGACCACTGCGCCCTTCGACAGTGACTACGCGCGTCTTACGCACGAGGCACGCGCTCTCGTCGATAAGCAGATCGCGCTCCTGCTCACGAATGCGCGGCACCCTTCGCTGCGATTCAAGCGGATTCAGGGCGCCGATGCAATCTGGGAAGTCCGCGTCAGCCGAAGCCACCGCATGACGCTGGAGATCGCCGGCGACGTCTACATCCTGCGCCGCGTTGGCCCCCACGACGTGCTCCGGCGCCCCTGATGCTGGTTGCTGATTCCCGCTATCCGAGCCTCGTGCACTGCGCCTGAGCAGGGAACGACCGTGCAGCTCGGCATGGCGCTGATCGTCGACGACGAGACCCACAACCTCGTGCGCGGATTGCAGCTCCGCGTGGCGCGAGAGCTCGGGATCAAGAACCCCGCGCTCAAACAGGTGCCGCACGTCACCCTGAAGCAGCCGTTCCACGCCAAGACACTCGAGCCCATCGAGGCGTACTATGACGAGCTGCGCGCAAGTCTCACGCCCTTCGCTCTCGCATTTCAGGGGCTCGGTGGGTTCGACGAGGACCGCGTGGTATTCCTGGACGTGGCGCCGAGCGAGCGCCTGGAATCCGTGCGGCGGCGAATCCTGACGGATCTCGGGCAGCGGTTCAGGGTGAAGCCGCGGGACATCGAGGATGACCGCTATCGCTTTCACCTGACGCTCGCCTATGGACTGACGCTGGAAGATTACGAGCGTGCCCGGGCGCTGCTGGCCGACGAGTCAGTGACGCGCGGATTCGCGTGCAACACGCTTGGTCTCTTCTATTACACCGGTGAGGAGTGGGTTGTATACAAGCGGTGTCAGCTTGCGTAATGCAGCCGGCGAGCAGCGGACATATGATGTGCAAGCGACTTGCCGTTCGCGGAGCGCGGGGGCATGATGCCGCGAGTTACGCGAGCCGCGAGTTACGCGAGTCCACGAGTTAAACGAACGAACCCGTTGGGCGAGCGGTCCTCTGGGTGCCGCGCCGGCGGGGATTGAGGGCAACGTGAGCGGTTCGGGACACGAGGGCAAGGAGCCCAGCGGCCAGGACGAGCTGCATTTCGTAAACGGCCAGTGGCGGGCTTACCGCTATCCGGAGGATGCCCAGCAGCGATTGGCGGATCGGGATCTCATCACTGGCCACCGGGGCCAGCCCCGCTCGCTCCCGATGCCACCGGGATTCGGCCCCGCCCCGATCATGCTGACGAGCGTCGGCGTGGACCGCTACAAGCGGCCGGCGAAACTTTCCCTGAATAAGGAAAAGGAAAGGCGCAAGGAACGCGAAAGCTACCTGCAGTCGCAAGTAAACGACCTGTGGCGCACCTTGCCGCAAAGCCGCGAACGGGAAGCGGCGGAGTCCGAGCAGCGCTTCCCGGAGGAGCCCGAAGAAAACCTGCTTTACTTCATCGAAAAGAACGCGCCGTTGCTGGAGCCCTGGCAGCGCGAAATCGTACGCATTGTGCGCAAGATCGGGCAGTACTTCTATCCGCAGCGCCAGACCCAGTTGATGAACGAGGGCTGGGCCTGCTTCTGGCACTACAGCATGCTCTACCATCTCTACGAAGAAGGCCAACTCGCCGAGGGCTTCATGCTGGAATTCCTCCAGCACCATACCAATGTCGTGTTCCAGCCGCCCTTCAACAGTCGCCGCTTCGGCGGCATCAATCCCTATGCGCTGGGCTTTGCCATGTGGCGCGATATCCAGCGCATCTGCATGGCGCCGACCGCGGAGGATCGCGAATGGTTTCCCGCCCTGGCGGGCAGCGACTGGCGCGAGTCGATGGACTTCGCCATGCGCAATTTCAAGGATGAGAGCTTCGTCGCCCAGTACCTGTCACCCAGGCTGATGCGCGAATTCAGGCTGTTCAACATTCTCGACGATCCGCAGAAGCCCATGCTGCACGTGCGGGCAATCCACGACGAGCAGGGCTACCGCGTCCTGCGCCAGTGCCTGGCCGAGCAGTACAACCTCGGCAGCCGGGAGCCCGACATCCAGGTCTGGAACGTCGATTTGCGTGGCGAGCGTTCCCTGACGCTGCGCCATTTCAAGTATCAGGGACGAGACCTCGGCGACTCCCGCGACGCGGTGCTTAAGCATGTTGCGACGCTGTGGGGCTTTCCCGTCAGGCTGGAGGAGCAGGATGAGGATGGCGAGGTTCGGCAACTGACTGAGGTCAAGATCGACCGCCGCAGGAAAAACTAGGAGTCTGCAACACTCCTCCTGCTTGCGCAGTTTCCAGTGCGTTGCATCACCCGGCCTTCACTGCCAATACCGGGCAGGGAACCGAAAGCAGAATTTCCTGGGCCACACTACCCAGAAACAGCTTTCCTACGGGTGTGCGTTTGCGCAGACCGATGATCAATAGCGAGACCTGCAGCGAGTCGACCATTTCTTCAATTTCTTCGACGGGACCCTTGCCGCGGACAAACTGCTTGAATGTGGCGTCGATTCCGGACCCTAACAGCAATTTCTCGACGCGCTCGACATCCTGGACATCGGCCATCGACGGGTCGTCCTTGCTGCCACCCGGGCTGGCGTTGACCACTACCAGCCGCTCCTTGCGCCGGCCGGCTATTTCCATGCCCTTTTCCAGGGCGGCCTTTCCTTCCGGGCGGGGCACATAGGCTACAAGTATTGTCATCGCTGCTCTCCTTTATTGGTTACAAGCGGGCTGGGTACTTAGAGAACCCAGTCACAGTGGCTGTCTGTCAAATTTCACCTGCCTGATTTTAATCTGCTTGCCGAACAAGCTCGAGTGGTCTTTTCACGGAGCGACCTCCGCCATCAGGAATATTGTTTTCGTCCCGCGGCAAATCCATCGACGTGCGCAAGAGACGACGGCCAGGCGGTCACCCCCAATCCCTTTAGCACCCGGCGGATGACGGGGCCATGAATCTGGCCTCGAAGATATCGCTCGGTACCGGCTTGCTGAACAGATAGCCCTGCATTTCGTCGCAGCCCAGCAGGCGCTCATCGGTTTCGATGCCTTCCGCGACCACCTTGAGCTTCAATGCCTGGGCCAGCTTGATGATGGTGGACACCCGCGCCAGTCCTTCCGGCCCCATCGTCATGTCGATGACGAAGGCGTGGTCGATTTTCAGGGTATCGACCGGCAGTTTGGCGAGGTAGCTGAGCGAGGAGAAGCCGGCACCGAAGTCGTCGATGGCGATGCTGACGCCCATGTCGCGAATCGCCTGCAGGTTTGCGATGTTGTGTTTGACGTCCTCCATGATCAGGCTTTCGGTGATCTCCAGTTCCAGCCCGGCCGCATTGAATTACTTCAGCATTGTTCCTGTGCGACGATGATGGACGTCAATCATGGCGTTACAGCCTCATGCTGGCGGGGTGCGGATCAGACGACTCGACGTGTCGGGCGGTTGCGCTCCTTCGACTCGTACATGAGGACATCTGCCCGATGCATCAGTTCTTCCATGGATTCGTGCTGGTCGAACTCTGCGATGCCGACACTCATGCTCACCACCGGGCATCCCGGCTTGGACATCCATTCTTCGGCCCAGCGTTTGTCAAACGATGCCTTTAGCCGGAGACCAATGACTTGGGCCTCCTCCCTGGGCGTATCGAGCAGCAGTACCATGAACTCGTCACCGCCGTAGCGAAAAGCCATGTCGACCTTGCGCAGCTCGCCCTGTATGGTTTGAGAGGCCAGGCGCAGCGCGTTGTCGCCCGCTATGTGGCCGAGGACATCGTTTACCTGCTTGAAGTTGTCCAGGTCAATGCAAATCAGGGTCAAGGGACGGTGGTGACGCCTGCCGCGTTCTATTTCCGTTTCCAGAACGGACATCAAATGCCGCTGATTGTGCAAGCCCGTCAGATTGTCGGTCACCGACAATTGCTTGAGCTTAATTTCAAGCTGCTTGGTTTCTGTCAAGTCGTGGAAAAAACCGATGCTGCCGACTTCTTCGCCGTTGCGCACGATGAGCTTGGCCGACAGTCGAATGTCTATGACGCGGCCATTCTTGGCGACTAGCTGGGTTTCGTAGCCCTGAATGGATCGATCTGCACTCGCGTACATCTGCCTATTGACGTTGCGTGCATGGTCGATCGTCGGATAAACCTGCGCGATGGCAAGCCGTTCGATAATCTCGTCGTCGCTGTAACCAAGCAGCTGTTCGGCAGCTTTGTTGAACAAAACGATGACGCCGGCCCGGTTCACCGCAATGATCGGGTCTGGACTCAGCGAAACCAGTTCCTGAAGCTCGGCTGCTATCGGAGGAGTTTTATGCACAGGCACTGAACTGTTTTTGGTTTGAGAACTATAGCAAATTGAATCAATAAGGCCAGCACGGTACTACTGCAACTGTAGATCGGGTATTGGCTGAGCGGAGTTCCGGCTTCGCAGGGATTGTTGAAAGGCGCCTGGATTTTCGTCCGGCGAGTTGCGCATTCCGCGGCGGTGCATGCGAGAATGTTGAGACCTAATCCATAACTATACGAATCGAAGGAGCACCATGGCCATCATTTCCAGCAAGGATGTCAGCAGTGCCTTACGTGTCGTTACCGTTTCCGGGCGTCTGGATCTCCAGGGTACGGAAAAGGTCGAACAGTCCTTTCTCGCCGTGACACGGACCGGAAAGCAGAACATCGTGGTCGACCTTGCCGAGGTGACCTTTCTTTCCTCCGTCGGCATTCGCATGCTGATCGCAAGCGGCAAGGCGCTCAAGGAAACCGGCGGGCGCATGGTGCTGGTGGTGGGTGTCAATGCCGCGGTGATCAAGACGCTGAAGGTGACCTGCGTCGATGCGATCTTGCCGATGTTTGAAACCTTCGCCGCGGCGGAAGCGGAACTGAATTCCTGATCGCGGCATGCCGGCGGTGACTTCAGCGGAAGTCTGCGCGCTTGCCATCAGGGCCGATCCGCTGGAGTTCCGCCGGGCGTCGGCGTGGCTTGAAAGCTGTTGCCGCACACAGGCGGTGCCCGCGGAACAGCTTGCACGCCTCGATCTGTGCCTGAACGAAGCCCTGGCCAATGTGGTGAAGCACGGCGGGGCCGGCGCCGGGCGGTCGGACATCCACCTCGGGCTGGGGCTTTTTGCCAGCGGCGGCGTGTGCACGGCGCGACTGGAGGTGACCGATGCCGGCGCGCCCTTCAATCCGCTCGAGCATGTGGTCCGGCCGCAGCCGGCAAGCCTTGAGGATGCGCAGCCGGGAGGGCTGGGGATCGCGATGATGCGCATCCATGCCGACCAGCTGGACTATGAGTATCTTGCCGGTTTCAATCGTCTGGGAATTTCCGTGAACTGGCCATCCGGCGCAACTGACACGGCCTCCCAGCCTGCGGCGTTCCAGGTGCAGGCCTTCAGGCGTGGCCCCGACCGGCGGCGGCACGACGATGACGCGGACCTTGCCGCCGGAGAAAGTCCGCCGCGACAGCCCGAGCGACGTATCCTCGGCATTGGCTGGATTCCGCTTTTCGGCGGCGTCGATGAAGGCGCCGTACAGCACGCCCTGGAAGATGCCGAGGTATTGCTGCTGCCGGCCGGGACGCCCCTGCTCAAGCCCGGCGAGCACAACCGGAGCGTTTTCATCCTGCTGTCCGGCGAGGTTGCCGCCAGCCTGGACAGCAACCTGAATCCACATGCCGTCATCCCGATAGCGCCGGGCCAGTGCATCGGTGAACTGTCGGCGATCGACGGCAAGTCAGCCTCTGCCCTGGTTCTGGCGCAGACTGATGCGCGCGTGCTCAAGCTGTCGAAGGAGGTTTTCTGGAACCGTCTCATGGCGCTGCCCGGCGTAGCCGGCAACCTGATGATCACGCTCACGGAGCGGATGCGCCGCACCAACGAGCTGGCCCTCAAGGCGCAGCGCGAACAGCTCGAGTTGATCCATCTGCGCAAGGAACTCGATGTCGCGCGGCAGTTGCAGGCCAGCATGCTGCCGCTGCAGCGCCCGATGTTTCCGGCCCGCCATGACATCGATGTATGCGGTTTCATGGAGCCGGCTTCGAGCGTCGGCGGCGACCTGTTCGATGCCTTCTTCATCAGCCAGCGCAGTCTGTTTTTTTGCATCGGCGACGTCTCCGGCCACGGCGTGGCCTCGGCGCTGTTCATGGCGCGCACCATCGGTCTGCTGCGCATTCTGGCGATGAGCACCGACCAGCCCGACCGGCTGCTGGCCGAGCTCAACGACCGCCTCTGCGTCGGCAACGACACCAACATTTTCGTCACCTTGTTCTGCGGCGTGCTCGACGTCGATACGGGACGGCTGATCTACTCCAACGGCGGCCATTGTCCGCCGCTGCTGCGCAAGGACGGGGTCAGCGCGCCGTTGGCGCTGCCGCGGGGGCCGTTGATCGGCGCCTTCGAGGGCATGAGCTTCCTGAACCTGAGCCTCACGCTCGAGCCCGGCGATACCCTGTTCTGCTATACGGACGGGGTCACCGAAGCCCAGACGGCGACCGGCGAGGAGTTCACCGAGGAGCGCTGCCTGCCCTTGCTCGATGCGCTGGGCAAGCTGCCGTTGGCGGACATGCTGGATGCGCTGCGCAGCGAGGTCGGGAAGTTCACGGGCACTTCCGTGCTCGACGACGACTGCACCATGCTCGCACTGCGGCGACCGGCGCGGGTCACTTCTTCTCGGAAGGCTGAATGAAGAACACCATGCCGAAGGCGCCGACCGAAACCACCCGGTCATTGACCGTGGTGTAGGAGGCGACCCCCAGCGGGTGGTAGGTGGAAACAAATGCGGTAATGGCGCCCAGGCCGAGCACGCCGGCGATGGGGCTGCGCTCGCCGATGGCCTGCTGAATCTCCGCGCGGTGGCGTTCTGGCGAGGGATTCAGCGCGAACGCCAGGGCGACCACGATCAGTGCGGCGATGGCGGATATCAGGGGGGTCTTGTTCACGGCAGCGTCTCCGGGTTCGCGGCCCCGGGCTGCCGGTCCGCATGCGCGATGATAGTACCAGGCGGCGCGCTAGCGCATTTCGAAAGCCTCCTGGTGGAAACGCGGATGCCAGCCCAGGGCGCGCAGCCCGCTGCGCAGGGCGTCGGCCAGCCCGCTGGGGCCGCAGAACCAGATTTCGGCATGCTTCGCTGCGCCCAGCGAT
>Ga0080064_1000775_pt1 | contig 76202 bp, 74 predicted proteins | sample Subgrocontami54m_FD_69260 | JGI IMG/M metagenome (GOLD analysis project Ga0080064, IMG submission 69260) | Subsurface groundwater microbial communities from S. Glens Falls, New York, USA - GMW46 contaminated, 5.4 m (SPADES assembly) (version 2) ...
AGCATCAGAAAGCAGAATGAGAAGGAGAAGAAGCAGCAGCAGCGATTCGCGCGTTCGAAGTCGGTCGCTCGACGAACAGAACCGTCTCTCGCACTGAAAAACCCTCCAAAATCTGCACACCAGAAGTGCTTTCACTTTCAAACTGATCTTTTTGAATAGAAATATACAAATAGAAAAAATATTGCAGAAAAATATGTCTGCGAACAAGAATCTAGAAAATTAGAAAATATAATGGATAGCGCAAAACTCTATGAAGTTAATGATGAAGAGAATTATCTGCTATATGAAGAGAATTAATGAAAAACACAAAATGTTTCAAGCAAATGAATTTAGGAATTGACTGAACTAGATTCAAACTGAGGTCAATTGTGTATGAATAGAAGAAGAGGAATTTTGCAGAACTTTAGCCATTCAGATCTAATTATGCAGAGTGGCAAGTGTGTCTCTAAGCACGGTCTTGTCTCTCTTCAGTGTTATATGTCTTCACTGTCTTTCTGCATCGAGTGTATCGTGTTCGTTCTGTTCGCCCACCGGTTGTGTGAGCGCTCTGCTGGTTGATGCGGCTGGTGTGGTTGGTGAGTGTCGCCTGTCTGACGAGTGTCGTGAGTGTCTCCCACTCCCACGTCCACACCCACTCCCACGTCCACACCAACGCCAACGCCTACGCCAACGCCTACGCCAACGCCTACGCCGACACCCACGCCGACACCCACGCCAACACCAACGCCTACACCCACGCCAACGCCAACACCTACGCCTACACCCACCCCAACACCAGCGCTCGCTGCCTACTGGCGATTCAACCAGAGCAGCGGCGTCACCGTCGCCGATGCCACCGGCAATGGGCACACAGCGAGTCTGCTCGGTGGGGCCACCTTCACCAGTCTCGCGACAGGGGACAGCGCCCTCAACTTGAACGGCTCGGGGGCTTATGCCTCTATCCCTGACAGCCCTGGCCTGGACGGCATGACCGCCCTCACCATTGACGCCTGGGTCTACCTGCGCGCATATGCCCCTGGTCCTACGGCTCAAGTGGCCATCGTGGCGAAATGGGGGCCTGGCGGGTCGGGGGACGACTCGTACAACCTTGCTGTAGGCGGCGATGGCAGGTTCTTCCTGGAAGTCAGCGATGGACTGAGCACTGGGTCCACTATCTCCTCGCGGAATTCGTCGTCCGCCATCCCACTCAATTCCTGGGCACGTGTCACTGGTACGTGGAGAGCGCCGGGTGACATCCATCTCTACCTCAATGCCACGGAGGTGAGTGGCGCCTCCTACTCTGGTGTGGGGCAGAACACCTCCAAGATCAACGACAATGCCCAGGAGGTATGGATTGGCAGGAGCGTGGCAGATGCGCCGGGCACATTCTTGAATGCCCTGGTGGACGAGGTCAAGATGTACAACGGTGTGGTTGCCATCAGCCCTGGGCCTACACCACCGACGCCCAATCTTCTCGCCAGCATAACGCCGACCTCCATAGGTGGGAGTACCGCCAACATCGCGGCAGCCACAGATGGTGACCCCAATACCCTTGCCACGTTGACCCATGATGGCGGCACCGGCACCAACGGGCTAATGTGGGACCTCGGCGCGTCCCTCTCTGTGTCCCGCATTGCAGTCAAGTATCAAACTGGCAACAGAGAGATCGTCAACGCCATAGACTTGAGCCTCGATGGGGTCAATTGGACCACCGTATTTACCCACAGCGGGGAAAGCGTCATTCACACCCCAGTTGACACTGTACCCAGGACCTTCCGCTACATCAGGTGGAACGTAACGCAAACGAGTGCTGGCGCGAGCAGGGTATCCTTCCTGTACGCAATCGAAGTGGCCTAGCACGACAGGTTCGGAAACCTGCCCAACACATCTTCCGGACAACGGTTTGGGGCGGGACTCCGTGCCCGCCCGCGCACCCCGCCGAGGGAGGACACGGAGTCCCTCCCCTACGCAACGATGGAACGTCGTAGGGGCGTGTTTGAAGCCCGCCCCTGCGTTTGCACATGCCAAGGTTCGTTCCAGGCGTCCCCGGCCTGTATGGTGACGTGCCCTCCCACCACAGGGTGGGACATGGGCGTGCGCCCATACGTATGTTCATCGTGTGTGGCCGGATTCACGTAGCGGCCCCGACCTGTCGGGGCTGCTACGCTGGCCTATTGCCCCGGCGGTAACTGCCGCCAGCCATAATCGCCAAAGCTGAGCCATATAGCCCCAGGGCGACCCGCCGGGTCGCCCCTACGTTCGCCATTGTTGGCACAAACGCGCACTATTCGGCGTAACGCATTGTGCTACAGTAAGTAGCAACATGACGTCAGCCAAGAGACAGCCAAAAGCAAAAGACCGCATCCCTGAGTTCAAGAACAGGGAAGAGGAGGCCGAGTTCTGGCGCACCCACGACGTTGCCGACTATTGGAACGAGATGAAGCCGGTGAAGGTCGAGGTGGCCAAGGACCTCTCCGTAGGGATCACGGTACGCTTTGACGGGCAGACTCTGGCGGAGCTCCGCCGCCGCGCCAAGGAGATGGGCATCGGCCCCACAACCCTGATTCGCCTGTGGGTGCTGGAGAGGCTACGCCAGGAGGAGACGCTGTAGTGATCCCGACGTGTCGGGATGCCCACCCCGCGCCCCGCCAGGGGAGGACACAGAGTTCCTCCCCTACATCTTCGTCCATGCGGGTCGGCGCCATTTTCGTGACAGTGATAAGACGTCGTCGTAGGGGCGGGTTTGAAACCCGCCCCTACGTTTGCACATGCCAGCATCCGTTTCAGGGCCTTGGGCCATGTAGCCCCAGGGCGACCCGCCGGGTCGCCCCTACGGCAACAATGGGGCTACCCAGCCCAGGTTAAGCTCCTCAAGCCTTCCTGGAGTGGGCACGCCGCGCTCGTCCCAGCCCACCATACGGTAGAACGTGGCCCTGGCGGCGTCCATGGCTGCCGGTGTGGGGGCGACGCCAGCCAGCGGGCCGGACTCGAACGGGGAGAAGAAGCGGCTGGGCAGCCTGTCGTCCTCGGGACCGAAGCCCTCGCGCACGTTGAAGGCGCGTGTCAGGTGGTGGCAGCGTTCACCCACCTTCAGCAGCTCCCACAGGTTGGTGTCCCAGCCCGTAGCCGCCGACACCAAGGAGGTCAGCCGGTCCAGGTCCAGGGGCACGAAGTGGCAGAAGACCAGGCTGTCCAGCAGGTGGCGCGTGTTGACGTAGTAGTAGTACAGGCGCACCTTGGCTGGGCCCAGGTCGTTGGCCGCGACCGGCTCCAGGATGCCCAGGGGCTTCACCTCTTCCAGGCCAGGCCCCACGGCGGCATACATCGTATCGTGCATGTTGTGGCAGTGGTCGGCGCCGGTGGGGGACAGGGCATAGCCCAGGCCCAGGCCATGCTTGAGGCGTGGCTCGTGCATGGGCACCTCCTGGCCCTTGACATGCTGGGCGAACTCCTGGGCCTGCGACCCCAGGCGGGCCGCCATGCGGGCCACGCCCTCCGCCAGCAGGTCCCCGAGGCCACGGCGCTGGGCGATGCGCTCCACCAAAGTGACCACAGCCTGCGCGTTGCCGAAGCGAAGCTCGACTCCGCCCGTGTCCGCTGGAGTAAGCAGACCACGCTCGAACGCCTCCATGGCGAAGGCAATGGACGCACCCGTGCTGATGGTGTCCAGGCCGTAGGCGTTGCATAGCTCGCCAGCCTTGCACACCGCCGCCAGGTCGCTCACCCCGCACAGGGAGCCGAGGGCGGCCAGCGTCTCGTACTCGGGGCCGCCGTACTTGCGGTCAATGGTGTACTGCCCCTTTGACTCCACCACGCGCTTGCAGCGCACGGGGCAGGCGAAGCAGCTTGCCCTACCCACCAGGATGCTGTCCCGCATGGTGCGCCCTGAGAGGGCCTGCGCCCCCTCGAACTGCCCCTGGCGGAAGTTCCGCGTGGGCAGGCCGCTGCGCCGGTCCAACCCAGTGACCACACCGGCAGTGCCCACGTCTCTCATGGCTTTGGCCAGGCTGTCCACATTGTCGCGCAGCCAGCGGGCCATCTCGGCCACGGCAGCGCTGTCAGCCACCTCTACAGGCTTGTGGCCGCGCACGGCGACCGCCTTCAGGTTCTTGGAGCCCATGACGGCGCCCATGCCCGTGCGCCCTGCGGCGTGGTGCAGGTCATTGATGACGCTGGCGTAGCGGACCAGTCTCTCCCCGGCTGGCCCGATCTGGGCGGTGCGGCTGGCCCGGTCGCCCAGCTCCTGGTGGATGCGGTCCTGGGACGCGCCGGTGGTCAGGCCCCACAGGTGGCGTGCATCCCTTATGTCAACTTTGTCGTCCTCGATGTACAGGTAGACCGGGGACGCCGCCCGCCCCTTGACGATGACCGCATCGTAGCCGGCGCGCTTGAGCTCGGCGCCGAAGTAGCCTCCGGCTTCGGAGTTGCCGAAGGCCCCGGTAAGCGGTGACTTGGCCCCCACCGCATTGCGCCCGGTGCCGCCCATGGGGACCCCTGTGAGCACCCCGTTAGCGAAGATGAGGATATTGCCCGGCCCCAAGGGATCTGTGCCCGACGCCAGCTCCTTCAGCAGGTAGTACGCGATGAGTCCGCGCCCGCCCAGGTAGGTGCGGTAGAAGGTCTCCGGCAGCGTCTCTATCGAGGTCCGGCGCTCGGTCAGGTCAACACGGAGGACTTTGCCTGTAAAGGCGGAAGGCATGTTGTTGGTTCACCCTTTCGTTAGATTGGCTCAGAATCGCCCATCCCTGAAACCAGAGCCACAGGGGTTGAGAGTGTCCCCTCTCTCCCCTGGCGGGAGAGAGCGAGTGAGAGGGGGAGGCTGGACGCTGTAAAAGGCGTATCTCACCTCTTCGCGCTGCTCATCCCGATGCATCGGGATCACCTTAATCCTCTCCCATCGAGGGAGAGGGGGAGATGTGCTCTCTCCTCCCCGAAGCGGGGAGGGGATGGAGGAGAGGGTCGTCGGCGCTGGTCCTCGTCACGCCCGGCGGATCTCCCGGACTATCTTGTCCAGCACCGGGGAGATGTCTTTCGACGTATCTACGGTGAAGTGAGGGCGAGTGATGCGTTGGACTGATGGGGCCATCCGCTGGTAGACGCTGGCGTCCGCAGTGGAGTGGTCCTCCGCATCGCTCCCAGCCTGGCGGTGACGCAGCCTCTCCTGGACAACGCTGTCGGGTGCCTGCGCCCACACGAGGACCAGCTTGGCGCGCAAGCGGTCAGCGATGTGATAGAGGTGCTCACGATGCCGCTCCTGAAGATTGGTGGCATCCAGGACCACAGGCACCCCGTCCCTGAGCAAGTCCTCCACCACGCGGTGGACGGCAGTGAACAGGCGGTTGCTCTCCTCCGCGCTGTGCGTAGCTTTGGGGAACAGCGCCTGACGCAGGACATCGCTCTCTACGATCGCCAGAGGGACACGAGCGGCCAACTGACGACTGAACGTGGACTTGCCGCTCCCCGGCAGCCCCGACACCACAACCAGGGCTGGCCGGGCCACAGGCTCGGGCAACAAACCCAGGTTCCGCCGCAGGACGGCCACGTCATGCTCTATGGTAGCCAGCATTTCCCTTATTATTACACAAAGGCGAAATGCGGTTGGGGTTGTAGGCGATGACGCTCAACTGTCGTTGCGAGTCCCGATGAGTCGGGACGAAGCAATCCGCCCCCCCTGGTTATGCGCGGAGACACGGATTGCTTCGGCCCTTAACGGGGCCTCGCAACGACAGGAGACAATCCCCGTCGTTAGCCACAAGCTGTCTAAAGGACCTATGCGCTGGAAGGCACGTGGTACGCCAGGCCCAGGAGGCCCGGGCCGGTGTGACTTGCCATCACCGGCGTGAATGGGGTTATGTAAAGCTCGCGGCAGCACAGGCGGGACATTGCCTCAGACCGCAGCACCTCAGCATCTTCCGCCGCATCGGCGTGCACGATGGCCAGGTCCACAGGCCGGGACCCCACGTCCTTGGCCACCAGGTCGAGCACTCGCTCCATGGCCCGCGCCCGGGTACGCGTGCGGGCGAGAAGCTCGATGTTGCCCTGTCGCATGCGTACGACCGGCTTGAGCTGAAGCAACGAGGCAGCCCAGGCCGCCGCCCTGGGTACCCGCCCACTGCGGGCCAGGTAGCGCAAGGTGTCCACAAAGCAGACCAGGGTCACCCGCTGCACAGCGCTTTCCGCCACCCTCGTCACTCCCGCCAGGTCTTGTCGTTCGGCGGCGCGGGCAGCCTCCAGGACCACAAACCCCTGGGCCATGGCCGCCGCCCGAGAGTCCATCACCCCGATGCGCACCCCGGGCAGGGCCCCCCGGGCCAGCTCCGCTGCCTGCCGCGCGGAGTTGTACATGCCGCTCACCGACGACGACACCGTTATACAAAGCACCTCGTCTGCCTGTTTGCCAGCCAGACGGTACGCCTCTAAGTACGTCCCCGGTGACGATGGGGACGTGGTAGGCGACCGCGGTGAATCCCGGAGCAACGCATAGAAGTCCCCCGGGTCGTCCACTCCATCCCGGTACACTCGCCCCCCGAAGATGATCTCCACCGGGACCACAACAATGCCATGCCTGTGGACGATGTCCTTGGGCAGGCAGGCAGTGCTGTCCGTGACTATAGCTACTCGGGCCACTGTTTTCCCATGACAAGACTCGTCGCCTGTATATCTCACTGCCACGCTTCTGTCAAGGAAGTGCCCTTGGAGGAAACCCACCAGCTATTATGTCTACTGGAACGGGCGGTTTTATCGCGCAGTTGGTGTGGCAATGCGTAGGGGCGCAGCATGCTGCGCCCCTACGGTTTGACCTTGCTAAATGGTGGGTTTTGGCTTGGGCGGGCATGGCGCCCGCAAACGGACGTCGTGTGGCTGCCTCAAGCCCAGGGCGTGTGCTATCATATCTTGCGCTATGTTCAATGCAGGCATCCTCACTGTTAGTGACAAGGGCGCCGCGGGACAACGGGAAGACCGGAGCGGCCCTGGTATCCGGGAGGTATTGCAGGCCCTGGGGGGCACGGTGGTCCGCTCAGACATCGTGCCGGACGAGCGCGGGGCCATCCAGGACCGCCTCCGCCGCTGGGCCGACGACGGTTTGGACCTGATCATTACTACCGGCGGCACAGGTGTAGGCCCACGAGACATCACGCCCGAAGCTACGCTACCCGTGCTGGACCGTCTTGTCCCTGGCATTGCCGAGGCGCTCCGGGCGGAGGGGATGAAAGCCACACCCCATTCTATGCTCAGCCGTGGTGTGGCCGGCGTGCGTGGCCGGTGCCTAATCATCAACCTGCCAGGCAGCCCCAAGGCGGTGCGAGAGGGCATGGAGGTGGTCCGTCCGGCGCTGAAGCATGCCATAGAGCTGCTACGCGGTGAGTACACCGAGCATCCGCCCACCTAGGTGTCCATGCAGGTCCATGTCATCACCCTATTCCCAGAGATGTTCCGAGGACCCTTTGACGAGAGCATCGTCCGCCGCGCCATAGACAAGGGCCTGGTGACCATCACCTTCCACCAGCTCAGGGACTACACAACAGACAAGCACCACACAGTAGACGACTACCCTTATGGTGGTGGGTCTGGCATGGTGATGAAACCGGAGCCGATCTTTGCGGCAGTGGATGACGTGCGGAGCAGGGTGGGGCAGGCGTTGCCAGTGATCATGATGACCCCCCAAGGGCGCCTGTTCACCCAGGGTGTGGCCGACGAGCTAGCTAGGCTCTCGGGGTTCATCGTCTTCTGCGGCCATTACGAGGGGGTAGATGAGCGGGTGCACCGCTACTTGGCCAGCGATGAGATAAGCATTGGCGACTACGTCCTCACCGGCGGCGAGCTACCGGCGATGGTGGTGCTGGATGCAGTGGTGCGTCTGCTGCCCGGGGCCGTGGGCTCACCCGAGTCCGTCGCCGAGGACTCGCACCGTGGCGGCCTTCTCCAGCACCCATTGTATACCCGGCCACCGGAGTTCCGAGGTTGGCCAGTCCCCGAGGTACTGCTCTCCGGCAACCACCAGGAGGTGGCCAAGTGGCGGCGGCGCCAAGCCGTCCTGCGGACGTGGCAGCGCCGTCCCGACCTGCTGCCCAAGGCCGACCTCACTGACGCAGAACGTCGCTGGGTAGAGCAGCTTGCGGCCCCACCGTCGGCGGACAGGCCAAACGACGGCGGGGGCTAGCCGCCAGCGTAGGGCGCCGGTGAGCTCGGCTGCATCGTCCCAGGGCGCCCGCAGTTGACGTGAGGTGCCAGGTATGTTACACAAATGGAGATGATTTTGCCCGTTTCCCCCGTTGTGGACAACGTCCTCCAATTGATTGGTGGCACGCCTCTCGTCCGTCTCCGCAAGCTGGCTGAGACTGGGGCGGCAGAGGTGCTGGCGAAGCTTGAGGCGCGCAACCCCGGGGGCAGCGTCAAGGACCGGGTTGCCCTGGCCATGGTCGAGCGGGCCGAGGCCGATGGCAAGCTCAGGCCCGGCTCCATCATCGTCGAGGCCAGTGCGGGGAATGCCGCTGTTTCCCTGGCGCTGGTGGCTGCCGCCAAGGGCTACCGGCTCATCGTGGCAATACCCGAGGACGTGCCCGTCGAGCGCCGCCGCCTGCTGGCGCGCTACGGCGCCGAGGTGCTGCTCACTGCGGCGGCGGAGGGCATGGCGGGCGCCGCGGCGGCCGCGCATACCCTTGCCCAGCAGGGTGAGGAGTACTTCCGCCCCAACGCCTTCGAAAACCCAGCCAACCCAGATACCCACCAGCAAGGCACCGCCCAGGAGATATGGCAGGCAACGGGGGGTAAGGTGGATGCCCTAGTGGCGGGTGTGGGCACGGGTGGAAGCATTACTGGCACCGCCAGAGGTCTCAGGGCCAAGAAGGCCAGCATATTGGTGGTGGCTGTGGAGCCGGCTAGCTCCCCCATGCTGAGTCGTGGGCGTTCCGGCGCCCATGCCATCCACGGGCTTGGCCCGAGCTTCGTCCCGGCGGTCCTGGACCGGTCGCTAATAGACAGGGTCATTACGGTGAATGACGAGGCAGCTTTGTCTATGGCAGCCCGTTTGGCGCGTCAGGAGGGGCTTCTCGTGGGGCCGTCCTCGGGCGCCAATGTCTACGCTGCGCTCCAGGTGGCGCGGGAGTTGGGTGTGGGCAAGACCGTAGTCACCTTCCTCCCCGACATCGGCGAGCGCTACCTGAACATGAGCATACCTGCTGAGGTGAAAACATGAGCCAAGGGGAAGCCATGCGGCTTACCCGCCTGGCCCGCTGTGCTGGCTGAGCGGCCAAGATAAGTCCGAAAGACCTGGCGCAGGTCCTGCGTCAGTTGCCACCCATCACCGATCCCAACCTGATAGTAGGGTTGCGGACTCCAGACGATGCTGCCATTTACCGGTTGACGGACGATATATCTCTGGTGCAGACGGTGGACTTCTTCCCCCCCATTGTTGATGACCCATACGACTACGGCGCCATTGCCGTGGCCAACGCGGTCAGCGACATCTATGCCATGGGGGCCAAGCCGCTGTTGGCCCTCAACATCGTGGCTTTCCCTCGCAATAGCCTGTCACTGGACGTGCTGACCTCTATCCTGCGCGGCGGCATGGACAAGGCGACCGAGGCGGGGCTGCTCATCGTTGGGGGGCACTCGATTGTGGACGAAGAGCCAAAATACGGTCTGGCCGTCACCGGCATCCTCCAGGGACACCCAGCGGTAACCATTGCCGGCGCCCAGCCTGGTGACGAGCTGGTGCTTACCAAGCCCATAGGTGTGGGCGTCATCACCACGGCCCTAAAAGCTGAGGTGGCTTCCCCCCAGGCGGTGGCTCGGGCCACTATGACCATGAAGACCCTCAACAAGGCCGCTGCCGAGGTCATGCTCAAGGTCGGCGTAAACGCCTGCACTGACATCACGGGCTTTGGACTGCTGGGCCACTTGAAGAACATGCTGGACGCCAGTGGCGTGGGGGCCACGGTATTCGTCTCCCAGGTCCCCGTCATTCCCGAAGCCTGGGAGCTGGTGGAAAAAGGGTGCATCCCGGGCGGGACGGAGCGCAACCTGGACTACGTGAAAGAGTCCGTGGACTGGCACCATGACGTATCCGCCGAGGCGCAGACTCTGCTGGCCGACCCCCAGACCTCCGGGGGTCTACTGCTTGCCGTCCCCGGCCATCGCTCGGCAGAGCTTCAGAGCGCCCTGGCCGATGCCGGAGTGGCAGGTATTGTCATCGGCGCGGTGACCAGTGACCCGAGCTCCCGTATTCGGGTCCTCCCTTGAGGCAGCATGTTCCAGATTGAGCAGCGCTTCGTCCAGGAGATAGCCGCCCACGCCCGTGAGGACGCCCCCAATGAGTGCGTGGGTATCCTGGGCGGCAAAGAGGGCCAAGTGCTCACGCTTTACCGGGGGACCAACGCCGAGCACAGCCCCTATCACTACTCCCTGGACCCCAAAGACCTTTACCGGATATACCGCGACCTGGACAGTCAAGGTTGGGAGGTAGTCGGCATCTACCACTCCCACCCTCGCGCCGGCGCCTATTTCTCAGACACGGACCTCAAGCTCGCTTTCTGGACCAATGCAGTCTACATCGTGGTCTCTCTGCTGGACCCCCAGCAACCGGAGATGAAGGCCTTCCGTGTGACGGAGGGCAAGGCCACCGAGGAAACCATGGAAGTCATCCCCAGCGGCAACCTGATTCACAACCCAGATATCCGCCCTTCATAATTCCTTCATCACCAGGCCCTAGAGTGTAGGCTGGGTGTAGTGCGGAGGGTAGTGTTCCCGTAGACCTTGGCAAGCTTTGTACAGGAGGACTACAGTGACTAAGTGGCAGAAAGCCATACTGGTGTTTGTCGCCCTGGCCACTGCTTCCGGCGGGTACCTGGTGACCACCCGCCGTCTGTCGGCACAGGAATCACCTACCACAAACGTTCAGCTAGTGGCCGTGCGCCGTGGGAATCTGTTGGTCACAGCAACCACTGTGGGTAGCATCGTCCTGCCGCGACAGGCAAACCTGAGTTTTGGTGTAGCTGGCACCATTGCCACGATCCTGGTGAGCGAGGGCGATGTGGTCAAGGAGGGCCAGGCCCTGGCCCGTCTGGATGACATCCCCAGCTTCCAGTCGGCGGTAACATCGGCCCAAGCCAATCTCAAGCAGGCGCAGAAGAACCTGGAGGACGCTCGCAAACAGGCCCCCACGGCTGTGCCACAGGCCGAGCAGGCCGTGGCCAATGCCCGGGTGTCCCTCCAGAGCGCTCAGGAAGCCTTGGAGGATGCCAAGGTCGCTGATCCGGTGACGTTGGCGCAAAGAGAACAAGCCGTGGCCAATGCCAAGCTAGCCCTCCAGAATGCCAATGAGGCTCTGGGCAAGGCCAAAGTGGTTGACACCGCAGTCCTAGCGCAGCGAGAGCAGGCGGTGGCCGGCACCCGAGTCGCCCTGGAAAACGCTCAGCAGGCCGTGGCAGATGCGGGGAAGCCCTTCACCGACGACGACCTGGCTGATGCCAAGGCGTCGGTCCTCTCCGCCCAGCGCAACTGGGAACTGGCCAAGCAAGACATTGCGCTCAGCCGGCAGACCTGGGCCACCAAGGTGGCGCAAGCTGAAGAGACATATGCCGCCGCCCTCGACAACTACCGCCAGAAAATGAAGGCCTATTGGGGTGTGGACTTGACCGAGTCCCAGGCCTCCCAAGACCCCACCGCCATCACACCTGACCCGCAGACCATCTCGCTCTGGGCCACCTTCCTGCCCATGCTGGACCAGGATGCCATGAGCACCTCGATTCGGACGGTGTGGCAGGCGTTTGTGGCGGCCCGTGACAACAGGGACTCTGTAAAGGCTCAGAGGGACAAGGCCAACGTAGCTGCGGAGCAAGCCGAGCGCGTTGCTGGAGCGAACTCGCGCAAGGCCCAGGAGACCCTGGCCACCATGGTTGTTGACCCACTCCAGCTAGCCTTGAAGCAATCGCAGGTGGCCTCTATGCAGGCCGACCTTCAGAAGGCGCTGGACGACTTGACCGAGACCAAGAAAGGGCCCGATCCGCTTGACGTAGCCGTGAAGCAGTCCCTGGTGGCAGTGGCGGAGGCCAACCTCCAGAAGGCGGTGGCTGACTTGGCCGAGGTCAAGAAAGGCCCTGACCCGCTGAACGTAGCCCTGAAGCAGGCGCAGGCACTCACGGCCCAGGCGACGCTCCAGAAGGCGTTGGACGACCTGGCCGATGCCAAGCTGGGACCTGACCCCGTGCTCGTAGAGCTCCGTACTGCCCAGGTGGCCAGCGCCCAGGATGCCGTGAACACCGCCAAGGAAAACCTGGCCAGCGCCACCCTGACCGCTCCTTTTGGGGGAGTCATCAACAGCATTACCCCCAAGGTCGGCGAGAGGGTAAACGCTAACACGACAGTCACGCAAATCGTAGATACGAGCTATGCGGAGGTGCGGGCTACTCTGGACGAGGTGGACCTGGCCCGAGTGAAGCCGGGCCAGCGGGCTACCGTCGCCATGGATGCCATGCCCAACATCCGAATCAGCGCCTCAGTGGCGTTCGTGGCGCTAGTGGGCACTCGCACGTCAGGGGTGGTAACATACCCCCTTAAGGTGACCCTGACCGCGCCCTCAGGGGCGACGCTGCGCGACGGTGTCACCGCCAACGTGACTGTGATAGTTGAACAAAGGCAGGATGTGCTCCTCGTGCCGACGCGGGCACTCAAACGTCAGGGGCGCGAATGGGTGGCGCAGGTGATGGTCAACGGCAAGGCCGAAAACAGGCTGGTGACTGTGGGGTCCAACTCCGACCAGACCACTGAGGTCACCTCCGGCCTGTCCGAAGGCGACCAGGTGGTGGTCGCCGCTGCCGCAACTCGCACTTCATCCAACGCGGTCCCCGGTGTGGGTGTGGGCGGGGGCGCGCTTGGCGGCGGCATGATGATACCAGGAGGGTTCCGCTAGGCCATGGTCGTACTGGAAGGCATAACCAAGACCTACCGGATGGGCCGGGTGGAGGTGGCCGCTCTCAAGGGCGTGACTCTCCGCGTAGAGGCCGGCGAGATGGTTGCCATCATGGGACCCTCAGGCTCCGGCAAGTCAACCCTCATGAACATAGTGGGCTGCCTGGACCGGCCCTCCTCCGGGAGCTACCGGCTGGATGGGCGCGAGGTGGCGAGTCTCTCCGACAACGAGCTGGCTGAGATGCGCAACCGGAAGCTGGGCTTCGTCTTTCAGGGGTTCAATCTACTGCATGGGGCCACTGCCTTGACCAACGTAGAGCTACCGATGCTCTATGGCAACGGCCAGGACCGACGCCGGCGTGCGCTACAAGCCCTAGAGAGGGTGGGCCTGGCCAAGCGCGCTGGGCACCACCCGGCAGAGCTCTCCGGTGGCGAACAGCAGCGGGTGGCCATCGCCCGCGCCCTGGTCACCCGGCCAGCGGTGTTGCTGGCTGACGAGCCTACGGGCAACCTGGACACTCGTACCAGTGAGGAGATAATCGCCCTCTTTCAGCGCCTGCACCGGGAAGAAGGACTCACAGTGGTCCTGGTCACCCACGAGCCGGATATCGCGGCGTGCACCGGGCGGACTATTCACGTCCGGGACGGCCTGATCGTAAGCGACGAGCGCGTGGCGCAGCCGCGCCAGGCAGGAGGGGCCACATGAGTCCGCTGGAGGCCATACGTACTGCCCTGGGAGCGATCGTGGCTCACAAGATGCGCTCGGCGCTAACCGTGCTGGGCATCGTCATCGGCGTGGCTGCGGTGGTCTCCCTCATGTCCGTGGGCAAGGGCGCCCAGGCAACCATCGCCTCGCGTATCCAGAGCCTGGGCACTAACCTGGTTTTCGTCCGGCCGGGTGCGGTCAACCAGGGTGGCGTCAACCAGGGACAGGGTTCCTCGGTCCGTCTCACCCTGAACGATGCTTATGCCCTGGCCGACCCATCCTTGCTCCCCTCCGTTGCGCTGGTGGCGCCGGCCATCAACACCATGGGCCAGGTGGTGGCTAGTGGTCAGAACATGCGCACCCGCATGGTGGGCGTCACGCCGGAATACCAGTATGCCCACAGCTACACGGTGGCCGACGGGAGCTTCATCACCCAGGAGCAAGTGGATGGGAACTCCCTAGTGGCGGTGCTGGGGAGCAACGTGGCGAGCACGCTTTTCCCTGACGCCGACCCCATCGGGCAAAGCCTTCGCATCAACAACCGTTCTTTCCGCGTGGTTGGGGTGCTGGCAAGTTTGGGGGGTACCAGCCTGGGTCTCCAGGACGACCAGGTCCTGGTCCCTTTGACTACGGCCTTCTACCGCCTCTCAGGAGGTCGCACTCCCTCCGGCGGGGTAACTGTGCAGCAGATTGACGTTCAAGTTGCCGACCAGCGCGTCATGACCCAGGCCAAGGACGAGATTGCGGCGGCGCTGCGGGAGCGTCACCAGATTACCGGGGAGGACGATTTCACCATCACCAGCCAGGAGGACATGATCAGTACTCTAAGTGAGACGACCCAGGTCTTGACCATTCTCCTGGGGGCGATAGCAGGCATCTCGCTGCTGGTGGGGGGAATCGGCATCATGAACATCATGCTGGTTTCGGTTACCGAGCGCACCCGCGAGATCGGGCTGCGCAAGGCCCTGGGGGCCAAGCGTCGCGACATCATGTCCCAGTTCGTCATGGAGGCCACCACACTGAGCCTTACCGGTGGAGTGGTGGGTCTGGCAGTGGGCTGGGGTATGTCCCGCATCATTGCTGGATACCAATTGGGCAATCAGGTACTACAGACTGTGGTCACCCCTGACATCATGGCGCTGGCCTTCTTGACCTCCGCGGCCATTGGCCTGTTCTTTGGCATCTACCCAGCCTTCCGCGCCTCCAGCTTGGACCCCATCGAGGCGCTAAGGCACGAGTAAGAGGAGCGACACATGCGGCGATTTTGGCTGCTTCTTATGGCTGTGGCCATAGCCGGGTTGGGTATTGGGTCGGGGGTTGCCTTCGGCGTGCACTCTGCGCGAGATAACGCCGGTGCGAGTCGGCCGTCTGTCGCTGTGGCGCTCACGCCTACGCCGGTCGCTGCTCCAACCAGCGGGGCGCCCAATGCTCCGGCGCCTGCCCTTTCGGGGCCTTCCGCAGCGACTCCTGTGCCCACTGCTAGTTCGGCATCTGCGCCCTCGGGGCGCGCGCCAGGCACGGCACCCGGTGGAGGTGGACAGCTTGGCAGGGGGGTCACGGGGACCATAGACAAGGTGTCTGGGGGCAGTGTGGTGGTGACCGCCCGGCAGGGAGGCCAGACAACTGTTACGCTGGGACCCAACACCGTCATCCAGAAGATCGAAATGGGCACCAAAGCCGACCTCAAGCCAGGGGTGGTGGTGACCACCACGGTCCGACGCCAGGGCGGGGGTGCAGTAGGCAACGTGATCGTGGGCCCGCGGAGCGCTGCGGTGCTGATGGGCGCAGCCGGCGGCATGGGTGGGGGTGGTGGCGGCGGCGTGGGCATGGGAGGGGCCACGAGTGGAACAGTCTCTCGGGTGGAAGGTGACAGCCTTACTGTTGACACGGCGCAGGGTCCGGTGACGTTAACCCTGGCTGCGGACACCGCGATCCAGCGCCTGGTAGCGGCCGGGATCGAGGACCTGGCAGTAGGGACCAACATCTCGGTCACCGGCGAACCGGCAGCGGACCGGTCCAGTATTGCCGCTGCCACTGTCCTGCTGATGCCGACAGCGACCCGCTAGGCGCCACAACTCGCAGGTACGTCACAACGCGTGCCGGGACGTTCTCCCCGGGGGGCGGGCACCCCGACATGTCGGGGCCCCTACGCGCTAGGCTCTATGTCTACCGCTGGCGCAGCAGCCAGTATTCCAGGCTGTCGGCAAGAGCGAGCCAGCTTGCCTCGATGATGTTGGTGGAGCTACCCACTGTGCGCCACTGGCGCCGGCCGTCGGTGGACTCGATAAGGACGCGCACACCGGCCGCAGTCCCTGCGGTCTCGCCTCACCAGTTGACAGTGGTGACTGGTGTGAGCATGACGGGCGTACCCCGTGCGGCCAGAAGTGGGCCCCTAGCTCAGGGGTTAGAGCGCCCCGATGCATCGGGGAGGGCACTGGTTCGAGACCAGTAGGGCCCGTTCTTGTTGTGCCCAACCCGCCGAGACATGCTTTGCGAAATGGCGCCGTTGTCAGCCACACGCTGCCAACGAGATGGGGACCTGTTTACTCGCCCCCTATCCACCACACGAGCCAACTGCGCTCCTTGTAGAACCGTTCAAGGTGTTGTCGCATCGCCTCACGGTCCTCTTCGGGAGTGTTGTGCAGCCACTCCGTGACGTCCTCCTCCCAGTATCCTGGCGGCAGGTCACGCGCCTTTTCGACGCGCGTGACCTTCGCCCTGCCGCTCTTGGTGAATCGGGCGGTTACGTCGTAGCTCGAAAAGTCGTCACCCTTGCCAGCAACATGTACGAACACGACATCGCAGTGCTCAGGTGGCCGACAATAGGCATTGCACCTATGGTGAGACCCAGACTCCTGCAAGGTTACCCGATCCTTCTGCTTTCAGCGGGTGACAGCCTTTGAGGGCGGTGCTCCGCTGCCTGACGTGTCTGCGTGCTTAACTATCCAGTATTCCAGGCCGTCCACCAATGCCGTCAGACTAGCTTCAACGGCATTCTGCGACGTACCAACCGTCCACCACTTCTCACTGCCGTTGCTTGACTCAATGAGTACCCTTGCCCTTGACTCCGTCCCACGGTGCGCATCAATAATGTGCACCTTGTAGTCAGTCAGTGTGACGCCCGTTACGCCCGGATAGGCATCGCTCAGGCTGGCCCGCAACGCCTTGTATAACGCGTCAACCGGGCCGACTCCCTCGCTTCTAACCCGAAACTCTTCGCGAGTGCCAGTGCGGTAGCGCACCGCTACGGAAAGGTCTGCGGCAGCAACGTACTTCCTCCTTCCCGAACTCGGGTCCGTTTCCTTGCCTGGTTCGGTAACTTGACGAAACCGCAGGACCTCGAAAGGAGCAACGTATTCGGGATGCAACCGCCGCACCACCAACTCGAATGACGCCTCTGCGCCATCGTACTGGAAGCCCTGGTTCTCCATGGTCTTGATGCTGTCTAGCACCTTAGACACTGCCGGGCCTGACTCGTCCAGGTCTAATCCCAGCTCCTTTGCCTTGTACAGGACGTTGCTTCGCCCTGATAGCTCGGAGACTACCACCCTCTTCTGATTGCCCACAGCCTCCGGGCTGGCATGCTGGTAGCTGTCCTCCCACTTGGCGATGGCGGACACGTGAAGGCCCCCCTTGTGGGCAAAGGCACTGGACCCTACCCAGGGCAAGTGGGGATTGGGTGCCAGGTTCGCCAGCTCGCTGACGAAGCGGGAGACCTCGGACAGGTGCGCCAGTCGTTCCTTGCCCAGACAGTCAATCCGCATCTTCAGTTCGAGGTCCGGGATGATGGAGCACAGATTGGCATTGCCGCAGCGCTCCCCGTATCCATTGATGGTGCCCTGCACCTGGGTGGCCCCAGCCCGGACCGCCACCAGGGAGTTGGCCACGGCCAGCTCGGCATCATTGTGGGTGTGGATCCCAACGTGGGGCGTCACCCCGAGGGCGGCCTGCACCCCGGCCACGATGTGGTCAGACAGGCTTCCACCATTGGTGTCGCAGAGCACAACGGCATCGGCGCCGGCATCTTCGGCCACACGGAGACAGCTCAAGCTATACTCCGGGTCCACCTTGAACCCATCGAAGAAATGCTCCGCATCCAGGAACACCGTCAGGCCCTTCCCCTTGAGGAAACGGACTGAGTCTGTGATCATCGCCAGGTTTTCCTCCAGGGTCGTGCCCAGCACCTGGGTGACCTGGAGCCTGGAGGCTTTGCCGACGATAGTGACCACACGGGTGCCGGAATCCACCAACGCCACCAGGTTGGAGTCCGCCTCGGCGCGCGTGTTGGGCCGCCGAGTGGAACCGAAGGCAGCCAGTTGGCTGTGGCCCAGTCTCAGGCCCTTGGCCCGCTCGAAGAACTCCGCGTCCTTGGGGTTAGACCCAGGCCATCCACCCTCGATGTAGTGGATGCCAAGCTCGTCCAGCTTGCGGACGATCTTGAGCTTGTCCTCCACCGAGAATGAGATGCCCTCCATCTGGGCGCCATCTCGGAGGGTGGTATCGTAGAGTGCAACGGGACCCATCCCAAATCTCCTAGCCAAACGGTGTTGCCTAGAGTATAGCCGCTGTCCCAGGTTCTATCAACGATTCCACGCGGCTCGAGAATAGCGATTGAGGGCTGGCCTATCCTCGCCCTAATCCTGCCACCTCTCATTCTGAACGAGTCCTTCCGGTGAAGGACGAGTGAAGAATCCGTACCCCTGGGCCAGCCGAGGGCTACGGATTCTTCGCCCCGAGCCGCAGGGGCTCAGAATGACATTGGACCGGCGCCGCTTTCCCCTCCAGACGCGGGTGCCAAAGCTGAATCGCTATTCCTGGGACGCGGGGAGGGCGCCGCTCCGAGATGCATGTGATAGAATGCCCTCAGCTTTTCTGGATTAGGAGGTCTGTCATGGGTCGTCCCTCTCGCCTTGCGTCGTTCTTCGTAGCCCCGCTGCTAGTTTCCTTGCTTCTGGTAGCCTGCGGCGCCAAGACCACGCCCACACCGCCGCCTGCCCCAGCCACCAACTCACCGGCCTTCGGCACCACGCCCCAGGCAGGTCTCACCAAGAACGAGCAAGCCCTTGCCAGGTACTTCAAAGCCATGCACCTCTGGAAGGTGCCATCGGGCGGCGCTCCCACCGAGCAGGACAGGGCCACAGCCGCGGAGTCCTTCACCATGAGCGACTCGAAGCTAGGCATGCACATCGAGGCCTCACCGGAGTTCCCTCCCGGCTGGAAGCTCACCTACCGCGTGGACAAGCGAGGGCCTGGCGGGGATGGGAAGGAGACCGTCTCATTGGCCTCGCTGGTCACCGGCCCCGGCACGTACGATGCCATGATGGACCGGCCCAAAGACACTGGTGCATACGTTATTCGGGTCTGGCTCCAGGACGTGTTGGTCCACAACCTGACCTTTGAACTGAAGTGAGACCCAACTACACGCTAGGGCCATAGACTCCCCTGTCGTTGCGAGGCCCTGCGGGGCCTCGCAACGACAGCAGGTGACCTATTACACGTTCCTGGCGATGGCCTCTCCCATCTCCCTGGTGCCCAGCTTGGTCATGCCCTCGGACATGATGTCGTAGGTGCGATAGCCCTGCTCCAGCGTCTTGAGCACGGCCTTTTCGACGGCTACCGCTTCCTTTTCCAACCCCAGGGAGTACCGGAGCATCATTGGTAAGCTCATCACGGTGGCGATGGGGTTAGCCAGGTTCTGGCCCGCCCGCCGCGGTGCGCTGCCGTGGATAGGCTCATACAAGCCGAGGGCGCGGCCGTCGGCTGGTAGCCCGGCCAGGCTCGCTGAGGCCAGCATCCCCATAGAGCCGGCCAGGGTCGAGGCCTCGTCGGTCAGGATGTCGCCAAAGGTGTTCTCCGTCACTATGACGTCGAACTCCTTGGGATTGCGCACAAGCTGCATGGCGCAGTTGTCCACCAGCACGTGCCAAAGCTGCACATCGGGGTACTCTGGGGCGATCTCCAGTACCACCTGGCGCCACAGGCGCGACGTCTCCAGCACGTTGGCCTTGTCTACCGAGGTCAATACCTTGCGCCGCCGCCTGGCCAGCTCAAAACCTACCCGCACGATGCGGGCGATCTCCTGCTCGGAGTAGGACATGGTGTCCACGGCGCGGCGGCCCCGCGTTGTGGTCCAGCGCCGCTTGGGACGCCCGAAATACAGTCCACCGGTCAGCTCACGCACGACAACCAGGTCAACGCCCTTGACGACCTCTGGCTTCAGCGATGTTCCGTTGGCCAGGAAGTCGAAGACCGTGACCGGCCTGAGGTTGGCGTAGAGGTTCAGCCCTTTCCTGATGGCAAGCAGCCCGTCCTCGGGGCGGACCTTGGCCTGGGGGTCATCCCACTTGGGGCCGCCCACCGCGCCCAGGAGGACGGCGTCGCTCTTCTTGCAGGCCTTCACCGTCTCGGGGCGAAGGGCAGTGCCGTGCTTGTCTATGGCAACGCCGCCGATGTCGTCGTAGGTAAGGGCGAAGTGGTGCGCGTAGCGCCGGCCCACAGCCTCCAGTACGTGGACACCGGCAGCCACCACCTCCGGACCGATGCCATCGCCGGGAAGGACGGTGATGCGGAAGTTAGCCATGGCCGTGCATCCTGTGCATGATGCTCTGCTGCTCGGCTGGGGAGAGGTATTGTTCCAACAGGGGTAGCACTATCTGCTCCTCCTTTTCAATGTGCAGGCGCACCAGGAAGCTTATCTGGCGAGTCACCTGCTGGAGCCGACGCAACGCCTGCTCATCGGCTACTGGCAGCGACTCGGCCAGGTCGTGAAACTCCGAGATGAGCGCCTCCAAGGTGCGGTGCTCTAGCTCCAGGGGCGCCGTTGCCTTGCCGTGCTGCTTGATAAGCCCCTCAGCGGGGGGATAGAGCACGCCCTCCTCTGCTTGGGCATGGGGAGTGAGGTCGTCCAGCAGGAAATGCACAATGTGGCCCAGGTCTCCTGCCTTGGACTTCATGTTCCTGGCGGTAAGGGCCTCTACGGTCTTCTCCATCGCCTCCAACTCGGCGGCGATGCCCTTGTGATGATTGCGGAAGTCATCGAATGGACTACTAGACAAAGTCTATCCTCCTCCTACCAAGAACTGTAGGCACCAAGCTAGGACGACAGGTTGTGCAGCTTTACCAAGAAGTAGCACATGGAGAGGACAAGATGCCGCCCCAGCCTAGCTGCTTCCTGCTGCGTCAGAAGAGGGCTGTGACTTCCTTGACTCGCAAACCCATAAACTCCTGCCAGGCCTTCCTCCTCTTGCTTGGTGATCAAGCCGGACTTGCTTAGGTAAGCAAGTACCTGTCCCCACTTCTCGTCGTCAAACGTGCCTGGATGTAGAACCTGCCTTTTCTTCGCTATGGCAGTAGCAAGCCGCTGAAGCGCTACCCTGGCATCATTGAGGCAGGCGTTGTAGTCTGGCTCCGGTTTTCTGAAAGCGTCCGCTGACTTAGTCAGCAAGGCGATAATATCAAAAGCTTCCGAAAGCCCAGACTTGTCCAACTCACGCGACATGTCGTCTTCGACGGATGCCGTGCCTTCAACCACGGGTTCGATCGCCACTAGCTCACGATTCTCGATCTTGTACCCGTCTAACAGAAGACAACCGAGAAGGTCCCCCCATCGCTCATCGTGGACATACCGCGGCGAAATACTGGTTCTCAAGCCCCCCTGGGTCTGAGCAACTTCGGCAAGAAGACTGTCCAACTCTGGTTGCTCGGCCTGCATCACAACGTCTCGTATGTAGCCAATTTGCCAAGAGGCGCTCGGAAACACAACATTACTGCCATTTTCTATTGCTGCCATTCCGTGCTTCTCCAACAAAAGGCTGACCACTGCTAGCCTCTGCAGCGAGAGGTATTGGCAAAGTGACAGCCTGGTTCTTGTTGAAAACATCGTCAGACACGCTTGCTGTCAGAAACGGCGTGTTGTTGTGCGGCCAGGCGTCTCTTGGTGTACTCCACCAGGCCGCCCGCCTGGACCAACTCCAGCATGAACTCTGGATAGGGCTGAGCACGATAAGTACGACCCCGCGTGATGTTGATGATTTCGCCGGACGCCAGGTCAACCTCAAGGGTGTCCCCAGGCTGCGATTCCTGGGCCGCGGGCACGCATTCCAGGATGGGGAGCCCGATGTTGATGGCATTGCGGTAGAAGATACGGGCGAAGCTCCCCGCGATGACCGCCGCCACCCCACACGCCTTGATGGCTACCGGCGCATGTTCCCGGGACGAGCCACAGCCGAAGTTGGTGGTGGCCACGATGAAGTCGCCGGGTCTGACACGGGCACCGAAGCCCAGGTCCGTGCTCTCCATACAGTGTTTGGCCAACTCCACAGGGTCCGAGGTGTTCAGGTAGCGCGCTGGGATAATGGCATCGGTATCCACATTGGCGCCGTAGAGGTGCACCCTTCCTGTCAGCTTCATGCCTCCAGCTCCTCGGGGCTGGCAATGCGTCCCAGGACAGCGCTGGCTGCGGCCACCGCTGGGCCTGCCAGACACACCTCCGACTTCGGGCTACCCATGCGCCCCACGAAGTTGCGGTTGGTAGTGGACAGACATCGCTCCCCCTCAGCCAGGACCCCCATATAGCCCCCCAAGCATGGGCCGCAGGTAGGGGTGCTTACCGCCGCCCCCGCTTCAACAAACGTGCGCAACAGCCCCTTCTCCATTGCCTGGAGGTACACCTGGCGAGAGCCGGGGATAACGATGCACCGAATCTTCGAGTCCACCCGGCGACCCCCCATCAGCTTTGCCGCGACCTCCAGGTCTTCCAGACGCCCGTTGGTGCAGCTCCCAATTACCACCTGGTCTATCGGCATCCCCCTGGCCTGACTCACCGGAACGCTGTTGCTGGGTAGATGAGGCAATGATACCTGCGGCTCGATAGCCGCCGCGTCGAAGTCCTCCACTGTCTCGTAGCGGGCGTCAGCGTCAGGGCTATGGATGACGTAGGCCCGTTTAGCTCTACCCTTGACGTAGGCCAAGGCAGTCCGATCAACTGCAAACAGGCCGGCTTTGGCCCCAGCCTCAATGGCCATGTTGGCCATGGTGAAGCGTCCCTCCATGGACAGTGTCTCTATGGCCTCCCCCGTGAACTCCATGGCGGCGTACAGGGCGCCGTCAACGCCAATCCGTCCAATGGTGTGTAGAATAAGGTCCTTGCCTCCCACCCAGTGCCGCAGCTTGCCACGGTAGACCAGCTTGATGCTCGGCGGTACTCTCATCCAGATGTCGCCGGTGGCCATGGCGCAGGCAATGTCCGTGGACCCCATGCCCGTGGCAAAGGCGCCCAGGGCGCCATAGGTGCAGGTGTGGGAATCGGCTCCGATGACCACGTCGCCAGGCACTACCAGACCCTGCTCCGGCAACAGCACGTGCTCGATGCCGTCTCCGCCGTCATAGAATAAGGTGGAATGGGCGCGGGCGAAGTCCCGCATCATCTTGATCTGCTCGGCGGACGGGATGTCCTTGGCCGGCGCGAAGTGGTCGGCTACCAGGACCACTCTAGTGGGGTCGAAAACCCGGTCCACGCCCAGGCGTCGGAACTCCTTGATGGCCAGCGGCGCTGTGATGTCGTTGGCCAACACGATGTCCACCGGCACGTTCACCAACTGGCCTGGCGCCACGTGCCGCTGGTTACAGTGTGCGGCGAGTATCTTTTCGGCTAGTGTCATGACCATGAGCGGCAAGCTCTCCAGTGCGTGAGGCGGGTTATCAAACCTGTGTCCGATTATATGGCAAGGCGCCATACCTGTCGAGGCCAAGACACCTTGACTAGGCGGACGGCGGCTCTTACAGTAACTATGGCTTTCGTCCAGGTGATACCCCTTGATGGCTAGAAGGAGGCATAGATGCGGGTTAAAGACAAGGTGGCCATAGTTACGGCGGCCGCGGGCGCCGGCATCGGCCAGGCAGTGGCACGCACACTGGCGAGCGAGGGCGCCAACGTAGTGGTGACAGATGCTCACCCCAAGCGCTGTGTGGAGGTGGCGGATGACATCCGCAAGACCACCGGCAAGGAGACCCTGGGCCTACAACTGGATGTCACCAACCACCAACAGGTGGACGAGGTGGTAAAGCAGACGATTGCGAAGTTCGGACGCGTGGACATCCTGGTGAACAACGCCGGCATCAACAAGCTGTCGCCTGTGTGGGAGATGGACGACGAGACCTGGGACCTGGTCTTGAACATCAACCTCAAGGGCACGTTCATGTGCACCAGGGCGGTGCTTCCTGCCATGATCAAGCAGCGCTCCGGTCGCATCGTTAGCGTATCGTCGGTAGCCGGCCTGGCCCCGGAGTCAGAGGGTGGCTCACACTACTCGGCTGCCAAGGCTGGCATTCTAGGCTTTACCAGAGGGGTGGCCAACGAAGTAGCCAAGTACAACATCCTGGTCAACGCCGTGGCGCCCGGGTTTGTGCCCAACCCCTTCCTGGCCCGCATCTATCCGGCGGACGCCCTCAGGAAGCTGGAGGAGAGTGTACCTCTGAAGCGCGCCCAAACCCCTCAGGACATTGCCACGGCAACCCTCTGGCTTGTCTCGGATGAGAACCAGAGCGTCACCGGTCAGTGCCTGTGCGTATCGGGCGGGATGTTCATGCACTAGGCAAACACTGGCCCCAAAGAAAAGGATACCCCAGGCGCCGACGCCTGGGGTATCTCGTTTCCGGCTAACGTTGGCTGATACTCTGGAGGTCAGGCCCGCCAGCAGGACACCCAGTGCTCGGGTGACTTCTGCTCGAGGGGTGGCTCCTTCTCGCGGCACACCTGGATAGCGATGGGGCAGCGCGTATGGAAGTTGCATGCCGGGGGCGGGTTCAAGGGGCTGGGTATGTCGCCCACCAGAATGATGCGCTCCCGGGTCGCTTCCACCTTCGGGTCGGGGATTGGGGCAGCCGAAATGAGCGCCTTGGTATACGGGTGCAGGGGGCGAGCGTAGATCTCGTCGCGGTCCGCGATCTCGTGGAGCTTGCCCAGGTACATCACTGCTACCCGGTTGCTGATGTGCCGGACCACTGCGAGGTCGTGAGCTATGAACAGATAGGTCAAACCCAGACGGCCCTGGAGCTCCTCAAGGAGGTTTATTATCTGGGCCTGGATGGACACGTCCAATGCGGACACCGGCTCGTCGCACACGATGAACGCGGGGTCGCCGGCGAGTGCCCGGGCGATGCCGATGCGCTGACGCTGGCCACCGCTGAACTCATGGGGATAGCGGTCAGCCATATAGCTACTCAGCCCCACTAGCTCCAGAAGCTCGAGGACTCGCTGGCGATACTCCTTGGCGCTCTTGGTCAGGCTGTGTATCTTCAGCGGCTCCCCCACGATGGCCCCACAGCTCATCCGTGGATTCAGCGAGGAGTAAGGGTCTTGGAAGATGATCTGCATCTTGCGGCGCATGTGGCGTAGCTCGCCAGACCTCATGGTGCACAGGTTCTTGTCCTCGAACAAGACCTCCCCCGCCGTGGGCTTATACAGTTGCAGGATGCAGCGGCCAGTCGTTGTCTTCCCCGAGCCGCTTTCACCCACCAGCCCCAGCGTTTCGCCCTTGCGAATGAAGAAGCTTACCCCGTCCACGGCCTTGACGTCGGCCACCTTCTTCTGCCACACGATCCCGGCGGTCACCGGGAAGTACATCTTGAGGTTCTTTACGTTAACTAGGATATGGTCTTCCACGGTGTCTCCTTTGCCACCCAACAGGCCGACCAGTGGTCTTGGGCTACCAGCTCCAGTGGCGGATACTCTCTCATGCACACCTCGATGCGGTAGCGGCACCGGGGGTGGAAGTAGCAGCCCGCCGGTGGGGCCACCAGGTCAGGCGGGGAGCCTTCGATGGGCATGAGCTTCACCTTGCGGGGCTCATCAAGGCGGGGCACCGATTGCAGCAGACCCACGCTGTAGGGGTGCAGCGGCTCTCCATACACGTCGCGGGCTGACGCGGCCTCGATGATGCGCCCGGCATACATCACGTTCACCCAGTTAGCGTATCGGGCCACCACCCCCAGGTTGTGGGTGATGATAATGACCGCCGTCTTGAACTCCTTGCTAAGGCGGGCAATCAGCTCTAGGAGCTGCGCCTGAATGGTGACGTCAACTGCCGTAGTCGGCTCGTCGGCAATCAGCAGTTTGGGGTTGCAGCTCAGGGCCATGGCAATCATCACCCGCTGGCGCATGCCTCCGCTGAACTGATGCGGGTAGTCCGTGATGCGCCGGCCGGCGTCGGGGATGCCGACCATGTCGAGCAGCTCGACGGCGCGTTTCAACGCCGCTTGCTTGCTCATGTTGAGATGGAGCACCATGGATTCAGTGAGTTGGTCTCCTATGGTGAGCACAGGGTTGAGGGATGTCATGGGCTCTTGGAAGATCATGGCGATCTTGTGGCCGCGGATGCGCCGGATCTCCTCTTCGTCTACCTTGAGCAGGTCAACGCCATTGAAGAGCACCTGCCCACTCAGGACCTTCCCTGGGGGCTGTGGTATCAAGCGCATCATGGTGAGCGAGCTGACGCTCTTTCCGCAGCCGCTCTCACCTACGATGCCGACCGTTTCCCCCTCCCTGACATCGTAGGAGATGCCGTCCACCGCCCGGACCACTCCTTCCGGGGTGTAGAAGAAGGTCCTCAGGTCCTTAATCTGTAGTAGTGTTGTCACCCATGTCACCTCTCTGTCTGGGATAGCTCAGGGGGCTGGAATAAGACCGACTTGGCGGACAGAAAAACGTGGGGAAGGGGGGACTCGAACCCCCACGCCTTACGGCACATGAGCCTAAGTCATGCTCGTCTGCCAGTTCCGACACTCCCCCTAGAATCAAGAAGTGAGCCGCACGGGACTCGAACCCATAACCTGCTGATTAAGAGTCAGCTGCTCTGCCAGTTGAGCTAGCGGCCCTCATGACTTGGCAACGGCTTGGAAGAACCATATAACATTTTGCCACAAGAAGTCAAGACTATCCAACTAGCAGTTTATGGGTCAAATAGTGCGCTTTCGGCTCTTCGGCACCAACCGGCGGCGCTCGGAAGTGGTCGGTGTCGGTGAGGTGGTGCTAACCTCGGTATCAGAGTAAGCACATGTTCTCGGATATAGGTCGCATACGTGTGGCGTTGGGTACAAGGGTGGCGGCGAGACCGGACATCCGGTGTGGGGGCACTGGAAGTGGTGGGCGGTATCCCGACAGGTCGGGATGACCTCCCCGATGATGCATCAGGGCGCTCTAACCCCCTGTCCGAACGGAGTATCCCAATGTATCGGGATGGTGCACTCGGAAAGCTAACCGCCCATTTCAACCAGAGCTTCAAGGAACTTGGGGCTCTTTTGCGCCTTAAGATGGTACTCTTTCTGCCGGGCTTCCCGCGCGTCATCGTAGCGTTCCGTATAGACCAACACCCACGGCCTTGAATACCTGCTGCCCGTCACGGCACCGTCGTTATGTTTGGCTAGTCTGGCCTCGGGATCGTTAGTATACCCGACGTAAAAGCGGCCGCTCTTGGCGCTTTTGAGGATGTAAACATACCAGCCTTGAGGCGAAACAACCTCACCCTGGTTTTCCATCGGGTATCTGGCGCTAGGATGTACGTGGGCGGTATTGGAATTGAACCAATGACCTCTGCGATGTCAACGCAGCGCTCTAACCCCTGAGCTAACCGCCCGTTTCAAGTTGAACCAATGACCTCCCCGATGCATCGGGGCGCTCTGACCCCTGAGCTAACCGCCCGTCTGCTCGGATTCTAGCAGGCAGTCCACTCCTGGTCAAGCTTGACCCATCCCCGCACGGAGAGATACAATACCATTGTCGTCAGGAACAGTCTTAGCCGGTTCACGCAAGGAGGGAGTAGTTGCAGTCCAGCCTGATCAGCAAGATCGAGAAGGCCCGGCGCTATGCCCAAGAGAAGGACCGAATACGCATCCGGGAACTGACCATAGACTTCAGGGGCGACCACAGCAACTACACGCTATCCTATTCATGTGGCACATGGCGATGTGCCTGCTCATTCTTCCTCAGCCACGGCACGTGCAGCCATACCATGGCCTTGGAACGGGTCATGGGCGATCTGCTCTCCCAGGGGCACCCCGTAGCGGCGCCTGCCTAGCCTCGTGTCTAGCGTCGCGCAGCTCAAGCAGGACCTGCTGGCAGTGTGCCGCATCATCGCCACTGAAGGCATGGCGGATGCCTTCGCCCATGTGAGCGCCCGGGTCCCCGGCACCAAGTCCATGGTGTTCATGCCCGCGAAAAGCCCCGCGCTGGTGGACTACTCCGACATCTTCGTAGTGGGCCTGGATGAGCCAGTGCGTCAGTCCTCAGCGCACCAGGCCATTTATCATGCCAGGCCCGACGCCGGCGCGGTGGTACATGCCCATCCACCGCGGACCATTGCCCTGAGCCTCATAGGGCAGACCATAGGCCCGGTCCACAACAACAGCGTCATGTTCTGGCAGGGCGTGCCCCTTTATGATACGCCGGGCCGCGTGGGTGGCCGGGAGCACGGGGACGAGATCGCCCGGGCTTTGGGGCCGTGCCGGGCGCTGGTGCAGCGCGGGCACGGTGTCATCGTGGTGGGCGAGAGTGTGCGAGACGCCTGCTTGCTCACCCTATACCTGGAGGAAACGGCCCGCATGATACTGGAGGTCGCTCCTCTGGGCCACGCCAGGGAGGTCCCCCGGGAGGTTGCCGCCCAGTTGTCCAACGAGTTCTTCACCGAGTCCTCCAACCAGCGGGCCTGGGAGCACTTCAAGCGCAAGGCGGGGGCCTAACCCCCTATAGTCCCCCTTCGCAAGGGGGACTATAGGGGGTCCTTTACGTCGCATCAGGGGCCAGGCCCAGGATGTGCTCTCTCGCCTCAGCAACCACGAAGAGCGAGCCGGTGACCAACACCAGCCCGTCCGGACTGGCGAGCCCGCAGGCATGGTCTATAGCCGCCGCCACACTGGGTGATGGGATGGCATCCTGGCCAACATTGCTCCACACGCCCGCCAACTCCGCCAGCGAGGCGGCCCGTGGGTTGCGTGAAGAGGTCACGATTACCGACCGGCATATGGGGGCAAGCTCCCGAGCCATGGCCGGCACATCCTTGTCCCGGGATGTGCCCATCACCAACACCACCTTCTGCCCAGGGAAGTAGTCCTCTACGGTCTGGCAGAGCCGCCGGGCCGAGTCCTCGTTGTGGGCGCCGTCCACCACCACACACGGGCGCTGCCCCAAGACCTCGAAGCGCCCTGGCCAACGCACTGATGTCAGGCCCTGTCGGAGGGCCAGGCCGGGGATGGTCACCCCCTGCTCCTGCAAGACCTCCAGAGCGGCCACTGCCGTGGCCGTGTTCTCAAGCTGGTGCCGCCCCAGGAGAGAGAGGCGAAGCCCGTATTTTCGTAGCCGCCCCATGACGCTCACACTCTGCCCGGTGAGGTCGAATGGACCGGGCTCCCAAGTGACGTCCTTGCCCACGAGGACCGCGGTGGCGTTCTCCTCCTGGCAACGGGCTTCAATCACCTTCAGTGCCTCTTCGGGCTGTGGCGCTACCGCCACGGTGTTGCCAGCTTTGATGATCCCCGCTTTCTGGGAGGCGATCTCGGACAGAGTGCGCCCCAGGATGTCCATGTGGTCGTAGCTGATGGACGTGATCACCGCAACTCTGGATGCCAGCACGTTGGTGGCGTCCAGCCGGCCCCCCAGGCCAGCCTCCACCACCTGGAACCGGGCGCCCTGCTCCTTGAAGTGCAGAAAGGCAACGGCCGTGAGTACCTCGAAAGTAGTCAGGCGCCCGTATGTGCTGTCGCCATGCGTGGCTTCCACGGCGGGACCCACGCGCTCGACTATGGCAGCCAGAGCTTCCTGGGCAATGGGCTGGCCATCCAGTTGAATGCGCTCCCGCAGGGTATGCAGATGGGGCGACGTGTAGAGGCCGGTACGATATCCCGCCGCGGTCAATACCGAAGCCAAGATGGCCGCAGTGCTGCCCTTACCCTTGGTGCCAGCCACGTGGATGCTAGGCACTGCCTCCTCGGGGTGGGCGAGGTGCCCCAGCAGCGCCTCCATTCGGCGCAGATCGTAGTTGGCGGCGTTGTAGAGAAGCGCCGGGGACTTCTCGAAGTCCGTGAAGCTGTAGATGTAGTATAGCGCCTGGCGGTAGTCCATACCAATGCCAACGTAGGGGCATGGCGCGCCATGCCCCTACTGTTATGTCACGTTGCCGGAGGTTCCGGTGTCTGCTTCTGGACCAACTGGCGATAGCCAAGGAACACCAGCACCACCAGGCCCACGGCCACGGCCAGGAAACCGGCCAGGTTACCTACGGCGCCCTGCGACTGCGCGACGGCATAGATGACCAGACCACCGCCCCCGAGCAGCAGTCCTGGCCGAAACACCTCTAGCCGCGTGGGGAGTAGCAGGCCCAGACCAACCGACAGCACGGCCAGAGGGAAAGCGACGAAGAACACATTGCGGTGATAGACCTTCTCCGCTTGCTCAAACACCTCACGTTTCTGATCGTATTCCTGCTGCGCCTTCTGTTGCTCATCCCGGGACTTCTGGACCTCCAGGCTGGGCGTTGCCAGCGGCTCTCGGCTGCCCTCCAGCGAAGGGGCGGCGGCGGGAACTGGTGACGCCCGGGGGAACTCGGGCCGCTGTGGCCCTGGGTAAAACGCCATGATCCCAAAGATAACGAACATGATGACAAAGCCAGCCAGCAGCAGGACGTACAGGCCGCGCAACACCCTCAGCATGGTCAATCTCCCTTCAGCCAGCGCCCACAGGGCAACGGCAGCCAACAGCAAGACAGGGAGCAGGCCAAACCCAATCATCTCCCTTTTCGAGGAACAAGGTAGCCGGCAGCCTCGCGGAAGCTGACCGGACGGAAGCCGAATACCTTCTGCACGGCGTCTGGTTCGTTGATGTTGTCAATGGAGATCATGCCAAGCTCGACGCTGGTTACCGGGGGATTGGGCAAGAACGTCTCCATAGCTGATACCGCGGGCCGCACGAAGGAGAGGGGCACATGCACCTTCCACCGGGCGACCTTGTGCGTGTCTATGATTATGTCAACAATGCCTTCGTAGGTCAAGTGCTCGGGGCCGCCCAGGTACACCGTGCGTCCCCGCAACGCCGGGTCCGCCACCGCTTGCGTCAGGCAGTGCGCCACGTCCCCAACGTGGATAGGCTGGAAGCGGACAGCGCCTGACCCAACCACGCCCACCACCGGATAGAGCCGCACCATCTGGGCCAACTGGTTGAAGAAAACGTCGTCTTCCCCAAAGATCAGGGAGGAGCGGAATACGGTGTAGGGGATTCCGCTATTGATGACCTCCTGCTCCCCAAGCCACTTGGAGTAGAGGTAGGGGTAGCGCGGGTCGGAGGTGGCGCCGATAACGCTCATGTGGAGAAACGACTTCACGCCGTTCTTCTGGGCAGCTTCCACCAGGTTGCTCGTGCCCAGGAAGTTGACCGCCCGGAAGGTGTAGTCACCCTTCTCGCGGATGACGGCTACCAGGTGCACTACGGTGTCCACGCCCGCCGTCGCCGCTGCCAGTGATTCCGGGTTTGTCACGTCGCCATAGGCGAACTCCAGGTTGAGTCCACCGAGGGGGGACAAATTGGCAGTCTTGCGCACCAGGCAACGAATGGCTGTGCCGCCCTCGACGAGAGTCCTGGCCACGCTGCGCCCCACAAAGCCCGTTGCGCCGGTAAGAAGGACCAACCTCACCTCCCGTCTCCAGGCTAACAGAGGCCAGGTGAGGTGTCAAACAGGCAGTGCGCCCCAATAATAGCGACTGGAGCGTTTGCTGGATGGGGTCCAGACTGGTGGCATCCCCACCCAGCGGGTGAACGCGGGCCAGGCAGGTGCAACTGTCATTGCGAGTTCCACAGGTCCCGACGTGTCGGGACCCAATGGAGAGCAATGAACCGAATTGCCCACGGATTCCTTGGAGGTCCATTGCACTGTCATTCCGATCCCGACGCATCGGGACCCCGCACCGGGACGACCGCCCCGATGCATCGGGGCATGGTTTGTCGCTGCATAGGGCATAACCATGGGATTCCTCGCCCTGCGGGGCTCGGAATGACATGTGAGATAACTGGTTCATTGAAAGGAGTCCCGATGAAATCGGGACGACGAAGCAATCTTCTGACATTGACTCGGGCCGGAGATTGCCTCGTCCCGACATGTCGGGACGAGGCAATGACGGGAAGGAACTCCCAGTCTACGACCTGCATGTCCCGATGCGGCGAGCACGTACACCCTCAATCTCTATTCTAGGGTGCGCTCAGGTTGGCGGTCGCCCGGGGCCTTTGCGCTCTACTGCGGCCCGGGGGAGGACTGCCCGTCCCTAGCTGTAGCCTCCGCCACTGAAGAGGGTGGCAGGTCCGTGGCCTTGCGCTCCAGGTCGCTGGCAAGCTCGCCAACCCTATGCAGGAATGTGCGTAGGGCAGTCTGGAGCTCCCGACACCTCTCCTCAGCCTCAAACCTCGTTTTGAGGTGCTGCTGGAACATGGAGTTGAGTGCAGAAAGCTCCTTCACCCGCTTCTCCAACTCCTCGTTCTTCTGTCGGAGGGCCTGTTCGCCGCGGTGTTTGTACAGGCCCATCTCGATGGCGGTCAGCAACTCCCTGGTCTCAAAGGGCTTGAGGATGTACCCGAAAGGCTCGGTGACCTTGGCGCGGTGCAGGGTCTCTTCATCAGAGAAGGCGGTTACATAGACCACCGGGATATTGAACCGGCTGCGGACCTGCGCCGCTGCCTCCACGCCGTCCATGTCGCCCTGGAGCCTAATGTCCATGAGCACCAGGTCGGGACGGGTCTCCTCGGCCTTCTTGACCGCTTCGTCTCCCGTCGCGGCATGGCCCACCACGGTGTAACCCAGCCGGCCCAGGCGTGTCTGGATATCCATGGCAACGATGCTTTCGTCTTCCACCACCAGGATACGCGCATTGGGCACAGGCCTATCCTCCTTGACCGACTCAGGACGGGAAAGTAAGTCTGAACTCTGTACCGCCATTGGAATGAACCTCCAGGGTACCCCTACATTGGGCCGTCAGGGCATTCACCAACTGTAGGCCCAACGTCGTGGCGCGGCTCACGTCGAAGGTGCTCGGGATCCCCACGCCGTCGTCCCTAACAGTTAGCGAAAACCTACCGTTCTCCAGTCTAAAGCCAATCTCCAAAGTCCCACGTCTGCCGCCGGGGAAGGCGTGCTTGAAAGCGTTGGACACCAGCTCATTGATGATAAGACCAAAGGGGACTGCCTTATCCACCGGCACGAGCACTGCCCCCACGTTGACCGACACGGCAACGACCTCAGCGCTAGCGCCATAGGAGCGGGTCAGGTTGTTGACCAGGGTCCCCACGAACTCGTCAAACTCGATGTTGGCCAGGTCAGCAGAGCGGTACAGCCGTTCGTGGACCAGGGACATGGAGCGGACTCGGTTCTGGGTCTCCCGAAACACGCGCAGGGCCTCCTGGTCTTTCACCGTCTCTGCCTGAAGATCAAGCAGGCTGGAGATGACCTGAAGGTTGTTCTTGACCCTGTGGTGGACCTCCTTGAGCAGGGTCTCCTTCTCTGCCAGGGAAGCGCGGACCTGCTCCTCGGCCACCTTGGCGGCGGTGATGTCTCGGGATACCCCGAGCACGGCCTCAACGACGCCTCGGTCGTTCTTCAGGGGCACCAGCCAAGTGCCCAACCATAGCTCATCACTACCAGGGAAGGGTGTGCTCTGCTCCACGTAGACCGGCTCCGCAGAGGCAACCACCCTCTGAATACCGTCCCACGTAGGCCCAGTCTCCAGCGGAGGGAATGCCTGGCCCAAGCGCTTGCCTACGACCTCCTCGGGGACCGAGCCCAACTGGCTGGCGGCGAAGTTGTTCACGTAGAGGAGCACCGTGTCAGGGTCCACGATGAAGATGGCGTCGTGGGCGGCCTCGGCTAGTGTGCGGTAGCGCAGCTCGCTTTCCTGGACCTTCTTTTCGGCCAGTTTCCGCTCTGTGATGTCGCGCTGGATGGCGAGGAACCCGATGGTGTTGCCTGCTTCGTCAACGATGGCGTTGGCTGAGCTTTCAGTCGGTACTAGTACTCCTGCCTTGTTCCGGTTGGTGATCTCGCCAGCGACAACCTGCTTGTCCAGCAGCACCTTCCAGAACCGGGCATAGGCTTCGGGAGGCATCAGCCCACTCTTGATGATGCGCGGCGTGCACTTCCCCACAACCTCCTCGGCGGTGTATCCATAGACACGCGTGAACGCCGCGTTAACGAATGTGAAGGTCCCATTCCTATCCGTCATGAATACCACATCGTTGGAGTTGCCCACGGCCTGGCGTAGCTTGAGCAGCTCCTGCTCAGCCTGCTTTAGCCAGGTGATGTCCCTGAACAGGGTGTGGAATACCACCTGTCCATCCACTTCCATGGTCTTGGTGGTTACCAAGACGTTCCTCAGATCCCCTCGTTTGGTCCGGTGGACGGCCGCGAAGTCCGCTCGGCCTTCGCGCAGTACCAAAGCGATGGTGGCCTGGATCTCCTCGGGTGTCTGCACCGCTTCCCAATCGCCGATAGAGAGCTTGGCGAACTCCTCCCGGGTGTAGCCGAGCTGTCGGTAGGCCGTCTCGTTGAAGTCAATGGCTTTGCCATCCTGTCCCACAATCAGCACGCCGTCAGGGGACTCATCGAACAGGGTGCGGTATCGCGTTTCCGCCGCGAGCAGTCTGGCCTCAGCCCGCTTAACCTCTGTGACGTCGCTGAAGGTGTGCACAATGCTGACGATCTCGCCATCGGGACCTAGCACTGGGTCGCAACGCAGGTGCAGCCAGCGGTCTCCCAGGGTAGGTTCCCTGCGCACTAGCTCGCAGGGCCGCTTCTCTACCATGCAGCGGGCACCCGGGCACTGCGGGATGGGACCCTCTGGAGAGTGGAGAGCCTCGTAGCAGCGCTGGCCCACCAGGGCCTGGGACGTGGTATTGACCATCTTGGCCAGGGAGGAGTTCGCCCGCTGGATGCGGAAGTCCTTGCCCATGATGGCAACCCCCTCACCCATGGTGTTGAAGGTGCACTCCCAGTCACGTCCCAGGTCCTCCACCTTCTCGAAGAGATGTGCGTTGGCTATCGCCATGCCCACGACATTGCCGATACTGCTGGCGAGCGCGATGTCCCCCTGGCTGAACATGCGCTCGACGCGGGAGAAGCCGCTGAATACGCCAACCACCTCATTTTGGATCTTGAGCGGTACGCCAATGAAGCTGGAGAAGCCAGCCTCTTTCAGGGACTGGCGCAGCACCCGCGGGTCATGGCTCACGTCGCTCAGCGTCAGCGTCTGGCCCGTGTTCGCCACAGCACCCACCAGACCCTGCCCCCTGGGCATGCGTGGCTCGGCCCGCACATCGCGCGCCATGGCTTCGGGCAAACCGTGGTCAGCCAGCAGCACCAACTCCTGCGTCTTCGGGTCTATGTAGCGGATTATCCCACCGTCCAAATCCAGCACCCATAGAACGGCCTCCGCGGCAGTGGCAGCCACTACTCTCACATTGAGCGATGTCGCGACTACCTCACTGACCTGTTGGAGGGCGCTCAGCTCGTGGTAACGCTGCTTGAGCTCACCCTCGGCCCGTTGGCGCTCCGTCACGTCCATGAATGTAACCACAGCCCCGGCAATATGTCCGCGTTCGTCCCGGACCGGTGTGCTGGTCCAATCCACCGGCAAGGGTGTGCCGTCCTTGCGCCAGTAGGTCTCGTCCTGCCCGCGATGTACGGTCCCGTCTCTCAGAGAGGCCAGCACGGGGCAGTCCTCGGCGGGATAGGTGCTACGGTCCTCTCTGGAGCAGTGGATCGTGTCGTGCGCCGGTTTGCCCGCCAGCTCCCCTGGCGCCCAACCCAGCATCTGTGAGGCTGCTGGGTTCATGAAGGTCACGTTGGCCTGGACATCGAGGCCCAGGATCCCCTCTCCGGCTGAGTCCAGGATGAGCTGCGTGTGCCGCAACGCTGCCTCCAGGGCCTGCTGACGCCCCTCAAGGGCGTTAGCCATCTGGTCAAAGCTCGCAGCCAATTGGCCCATCTCACCTTGGCCGTGGCGTAGGCCGCTGCGGGCCTGAAGGTCGCCGGCGGCCAGCTTCGTGGCAGCGGCGGTGAGACCTTTGGTGGGGCGGGTGATGAGGCGCTCGCTGACCCTCCAGGAGGCCAGCAGGGCCAGCAGTGCCACGATCATGAGCCCGCCCACGTTCCGCCTCAGGGTGCGATTGATGCCCGCGAATGCCTCCTCCTCGGGGAAGCTCACGCCGAAATAGGCGATGGCATCGCCAGCGCCACCTCGGAGGGGGACAAAGGCGTAGTAGCGTTCTACTCCGTGCTCGTCCCTGGTCGTCGCTGTGCCCTCTCCGATTGGGCCTACACTGTCAACGAAGACGCGCTCTATGATATCGCGGTCGTTGCCCTGAGCATGGACCTCGGGGTAGTGGGCGAGGACTGCGCCATTGCGGTCCAGTACGGACAGGTCTGCGTCGTAGGGCAGCCTTGACCCGGCAGCGAACTCGCCCAGCCATGAGGTGTCCAACCCCGCAAGGATGATCTGCTGCACCCGCCCCGACGCGTCCGTCACCGGATAGGCGAAGGGCAAGTTGGCCTTGCCGCTGGCGCGTCCGACCAGGTAGGTGCCCACCGCGAAGTCCCTGGTGGAGTACGCCATCTGGAAGTAGGGGCGGTCGCTCACGTTGATCGTCGTGGACGACGGCAGTGCGCTGCATGTGGTGTCGCCTGACAAGTCCGCCACGGCGATGTTGGTGTAGCTGGAAGAACGCTGGAGTACCGTCGCCAAGAGGGCGGTACATGCGGCCACATCCCCACTCGCTATCTCATCCTGCTGGGCCAGCAGGGAAAGCATCTGGCGGCCCTGGTCAAGCAGTTGCTCATGCTGCCAGGCTGCATCTACCGCGATCTCCTGCGCGTCTCGCTCAATCTCCCACGCCTCGTGCCGCCGGTCTGCCGAGGCGTCGTACAGCATCAGCGCGACTATGGGTGTAGCGCCGACAAGCACAATGAGGAAGAGCTGCCACCGCAGGCCCAGTCGGGAGAGAAGGGAAAACGGGTTCATGTTTGGAGGGAGTGGGTCAAGGGGTAAATTGCATAGCCGGGGGACTTCCACAAGGCGGTCTCACGTTTGTGCCTCCTATCAAACACCGCATTCCTAGTGTTCCCCCCCAGCCACATTCATCACCCGTTCCGCCACGACATTGTTATGTCGTTTACAGATTATTAACAATCCATCTCAAATGTCAACCCGCTGAGCTTCCATCCGGCACAACGCTCGTAGGGCCCACACGCGTAGGGGCAAATTCACGAATTGCCCCTACGGGAGAATCCGCAGCCTACGCTGTAGGGCGCCAGCGCAGGTCTGGCTGGCGTGCAGCCCGCGCCTCGTCCATCCGTGTGTTGGGCGTATCGTGAGGCGCCGACCTCACGATATCTGGGTTGCTCTCGGCTTCCTGGGCAATCGCCCGCATGGCGGCAACAAAGGCGTCCAACGTCTCCAGGTCTTCCGTCTCTGTTGGCTCGATCATGAGGGCTTCGTCCACCACCAGAGGGAAGTACATCGTAGGTGGATGGAACCCATAGTCAATGAGCCGCTTGGCGATGTCCAGCGCTCTTACCCCCTGGGCCTTCTGGCGGTGGGCAGAGAGCACCACCTCGTGCAGGCAGACGCGGTTGTAGGCTACGTCGTAGCTCGCCTGTAGCTCGCTCCGTAGGTAGTTGGCGTTGAGCACAGCGTCCTGGCTCACCTGGCGCAGACCGGCTTCGCCCAGGGTCCGTATGTAGCAGTAGGCCCGCAGCAGCACCCCAAAGTTACCGTGGAAGGCTGAGAGCTTGCCTACCGAGTGCTCCGGCGTGGCCAGACGGTAGCGCCCGTTCGCCTGTTCCACCACCGGGGCCGGTAAGAACGATGCCAGCGCCCGGGACACGCACACTGGCCCCGCACCCGGTCCACCACCGCCATGGGGTGAGGAGAAGGTCTTGTGGAGATTCAGATGGACTATGTCAAAGCCAAGCTCCCCCAGCTTGACCTGGCCCAGCAGGGCGTTCATGTTGGCCCCATCCCCGTAGACCAGGCCACCGCGCCGGTGCACCAGCTCACATATCTGAAGGATGTTCGGGTCGAACAGGCCCAGGGTGCTGGGCATGGTGAGCATAATGGCCGCCACCTCCGGCGTCATCAAGCGGCCCAGGGCGCCCAGGTCCACATTGCCCTGCGCATCGGAGGGGACGGAGGTCACGGTGAAACCGCACATGGCGGCGGAAGCCGGATTCGTGCCGTGGGCGGCATCGGGCACCAGCACCACACGCCGCGCCGTGTCCTCCCGCGAGAGATGGTGGGCGCGCGCTACCATCATGCCGGTAAGCTCGCCCTGGGCGCCGGCCGCGGGTGCTAGGGTGCAGGCGGCCAGCCCGGTTACCTCCTGGAGCATCTGCTGTAGCTCAAACATGAGCTGCAAGGCGCCTTGGACTGTCGCCTCTGGTTGGAGGGGGTGGACCTGCGACCACCCAGGCAGGCGGGCGATGTCCTCGTGGCGCTTGGGGTTGTATTTCATGGTGCAACTGCCTAGAGGGTAAAAGCCAGAGTCCACGCCGAAGTTGAGGTCGCTCAGGTAGGTGAAGTATCTGATAACCTCTGGTTCGCTCACCTCGGGGAGGGGCAAGTCCGAGCGAAGCAGCCCTTTGCGGGGCAGTCTGGCGACGGGCACGTCCAGCTCGGGCAACGTCGAGCCGACGCGCCCCGGCTGGCTGGCATCCATAAGCAGCCGGCGCCGCCGGGCCTGCTCGTGACCTGCACTCAGATGTACGGTCTTTGCGCTAGGGCACAATCGTCACCATCTTGCGCAGGATCTGCGAACACAGGTGATCAGCCCTTTGCCACGCCTGACCCCAGTTCGGCAATCGGCCCAGGCCACCCACGAGCTGGTAGTCGGCGCTTAACCGCAGCCGATGAAGGGTATCCAGTCTTGCACCGGTGCCGAAGTCTCTCCTACGGAGCGCTTCGATTACCTCGGTGTGGCTCCTCAACTGTTTTCCGGTCAGCCTCGGCCTCAAGTGCTCGCGCGCTACCAGAAAAGCGCAATAATACGCTCTTCCGACAGCGGTGCGGTACTCAGCCTCACCCGGTGATTCACTTGCTAACCTGCGCGCAACGTGGAAGAAGCCGAGCGGATTGAAAGGCATTTGGAACTGATCACCAGATCACGTCGACCGAGAAACGTTCACACAATAGGTCTGCATCTTCCTCCGACAAGCGATTCCTCCACTGGTCAATCGCATTCCCTACCTCGTCCCACAAGGCATTCGCCTGCTCTGGCGATGCTGCGACATGTACCTGGAACACGACCTCCTTCCAGTCCTCCTTCGGGTCACTAAAGGCACACAACACAAGCTCTCGGGTCCTGATCGGATTCTGGCTCAACTTTGCAAGTATGATGGCCGATATGCCTTCCGCAATAGGTTTCAACCGGCTTGTCAGCAGGGCTCTGGCTTCTCTGGTGATTCTCCAGTCAGGCATGCTGCTAACGGGATCCCACCGAGAAGTCCGTTGCGCAGCCGAGGACAGGGCAGGGCGACCCTCGTGGAGACCTACGTATTCCAGTTTTGCTTCTCTGGTTTTTCGGGGCATGGCCATCCTCCGCGTTTCTACCCCATACTAGGTCATGCCCCTTAAGTTCTCAACCAGCGCGTCTATTTCCTGCTTCGTGTTCATCTCTGTGACACACAGCAGCATGCCGTTGGGCACCGCGTCCGATATGTCCAGCCCGCCGATGGTCTTCCTCCTCAGGAGCCGCCTGTTTAGCTCCGCAGGCGGGTGCGGGCACGCCACCACGAACTCCTGGAAGAACACCCCCTTCATGGGCAGGGAGTAGCCCCGCAGTCGAGAGATGCGCGAGGCAGCGTAGTGCGCTTTGTGGTAGCACTGCTCGGCCACCTGGCGAAGCCCGCGCTTGCCCAAGGTCGCCAGGTACACTGTGGCCGCCAGGGCCACCAGGTTCTGGCTGGTACAGATGTTGGAGGTGGCCCTTTCCCGGCGGATGTGCTGCTCCCGCGTTTGGAGGGTGAGCACATAGCCCTCGCGTCCCTGGGTGTCCACCGTCCGCCCGGCGATACGCCCGGGCATCTGGCGCAGGTAGGACTGCTTGCAGGCAAACAGGCCGAAATAGGGGCCGCCGAAGGTGGGTGGCATGCCCAGGGGCTGGCCCTCACCAACTACGATGTCGGCGTCGAAGTCGCCCGGCGGCCGGAACATCCCCAGGGATATGGGGTCCGCGGACACCACCGCCAGCGCTCCAGCGATATGGGCGGACTGGACCAGGCCAGCCAGGTCCTCCATGTACCCGAAGAAGTTGGGGCTTTGGACCAGCAAGCAGGCCGCGTCCTTGGGGACCGGCGTACCTGGTGACAGCACCTCCAGGGGGATGCCCTTGGGCGCTAAGTAGCTGTTCACCACCGATCGGTAGCTGGGGGATACCGTGTCCAGGGTAGCCACCAAATAGCGATTGGTCACCCGGCAGGCCATGAGGGCGGCCTCGGCCAGGGCGCTGGCCCCGTCATACATGCCGGAGTTGGCCACATCCATGCCGGTAAGCAGGCACACCAGAGACTGGAACTCGTAGATGGTCTGGAGCGTGCCCTGGCTGATCTCAGGCTGGTACGGCGTGTAGGAGGTGTAGAACTCACTGCGCCCCGTGATGTGCTGCACCACGCTGGGGATGAAATGGCGATACGACCCTGCGCCCAGAAAGCAAGCGTAGTCCTCCAGGTTGGCGTTCCGCCGTGCCAGGGTCGAAAGCTCCCGCTTCAGCGCAAGCTCTGGTAGGGGTGGGGGTAGGTCCAACTCGGGATTGCGGAAGAGCAGGGGAATATCCCCGAACAGCTCGTCCACCGAGGCGGCGCCAACGGCGTCGAGCATGGCCCGGCGCTGGTCAGGGGTGTGCGAAGAATAGGGCACGGCTATACCTGACTACCAGCACCCCAGGCTGATGGTAATTGACTAAAATAAGATGCCATTATGCTGTCAATCTGAGGGAGCGCAGCGACCGAAGAATCCGTCTCTCGACGCTGTGCGAGACCAGTCCCGATGCCTCGGGATTCGTCCCGATTGCATCGGGACTCAGAATGACAGGATGAAGGGTGCTCGTGTGTCACAATAATTACTCAATGACCATCAGCCTGGGGCTTTGTGGCCCTGAGGCAACCGGTTGGGGACCTGTTGAGTCTTGTGCTACCACGGCCGCTGCCCTGTCTGCGCCACGCGCCGGTCCCACTCCCGGGCTAGCCTGATGGCATCGAATACCTGCCAAATCCCGAGGGCCAGGGTCCCCACGAAGAACACAAATGCCAACGCGACCAATGAATCAGGAAACTCGGGGAGAAACGCCATCACTATGAGAGCTACCCCGACAACGGCTATGACCCAATCAGCGAAGAGAATGATGAGACCCCTGCCCACGCGCCCAACGTACATATGGCCGACCCCGTAGATACCGAACAGGGCGGGTATGATCGCCAGCACTACCACCAGAGCCATGCTCTTGGGACCCGGCGGCGCAGCCGCGCGGACCGGCGCTCTCGGTGGCGGCGGTGGCTGGGCCTGCGCCTCACCTACCCGCGCCCCGCAGGAGCGACAGAAGTTAGCCGCTGGTGCCAGCGGCTGTCCACACTGGGAACAGAACCGGGGACCGACCGTTGCCATAGCTACCCTCTGCTTAGTGCTGGGCCTTTTGGGCTACCAGCGCCTCGTAGTCCTCGGCGGAGAGCAGGTTGTTCACCTCATTACTATCCTTCACCTTTAGGCGCAGCAGCCATCCCCGCACGTAGGGCTCCTGGTTCACTAGCTCCGGGTGCTCCAGGGTAGCCGAGTTGACCTCCACCACCTCTCCGCTCAGCGGGGCGTAGAGGTCGGACACCGCCTTGACCGACTCTATTTCACCAAACTTGCGAAACTGGCCCAGCTTCTCTCCCGGCTGGGGTAGGGTCAGGAACACCACATCGCCCAACTCCTGCTGGGCAAAATCGGTGATCCCCACCTGGGCAATGCCACCCGGCTCCAGGCGCACCCACTCATGCTCCCGGGAGTACCTCAGGTCTGGCGGGTTCATGTCATCTCCTGTGCTGGGACTACGCGCGCGCCCGACGGTAGAAGGGCGTTGATACCACGTCGGCCTCCGCTGTGCGCCCCCTTATGTCAATCTCCAGGCGGGTCCCCGGCGCGGCCAACTCGGGGGAAACATAGCCCAGAGCAATGCCCATGTCAAGGGAGGGGGCATAGGTGCCACTGGTCACGCGCCCTACAGGACGCCCCTGCTGCGTAATGGTGTAGCCTGAGCGGGGTACACCCTGGCCCACCATGGCTAGCCCGACCATACGGCGGCTGAGAGGGCCGTGGCTGGCCTTGACCAGGGCATCCCGCCCGTTGAACTCTCCTTTGTCGAGGTGGACAAAACGGCCCAGGCCAGCCTCATAGGGGTTGGCCGTCTCGTCCATATCCTGCCCGTAGAGTAGAAAGCCGGCCTCCAAGCGCAGTGTGTCGCGGGCGCCCAGCCCGCACGGGACCACGCCATGCTGCATAAGGACATGCCACAGCTTCAGCGGTTCCGGCACGTGCAGGTATATCTCGAATCCGTCCTCTCCCGTGTAGCCCGTGCGGGCCACCAACCCCTGCATCCCGGCCACTTGGGCGGGCTGGCAGGAGAAGGTGGGCATCTGGTTCAGATTCGAGGTGCATAGCACGGCCAGGTGCCCTGCCGAGCGTGGACCTTGGAAAGCCAGCGCACCGGTCTCCTCGGTCACTTCGATGATGCTGGCCCCGTAGGACTCATTCCAGCGCCGCAGCCAAGCCCCCACCTTGGCGGTGCTAATGGCGTTACAGACCAGGATGAACCGCTCTGGGGCTAGCCGGTACAGCACTGGGTCGTCCAGGATACCGCCGTCCTCACGGCACAGCATGGAGTAGCGGGCCTTGCCCGGCGGCTGACGGGAGACATCTATGGTGAGCAGCCTCTGGAGCAGCGCCTCCGCCTGCGGCCCCTCGATGCGGTAGCGCCCCAGGTGGCTCACATCGAATACGCCAGCCCGGCTGCGCACCGCCCTGTGCTCCGCGATGATGCCCGCGTACTGCACGGGCATCTCCCAACCGGCGAAGGGCACCATACGGGCACCCAGTGCCTTGTGCGCCTCGTACAAGGGCGTACGCCTGAGGACCTCCCTCAATTGTGACCTCCCTCACCGCTGCTAAGTTTAGCACATTCGGAGGGATTAGCAGTTGATAATGGGTCTGGCTTGGCACTGTACCCTATGCTATTATGTGGGGTGAGGCCTGTGGGAAGGTAGGAGGGGAGAGAACATGCGAGGACACAACTACATCAACGGCCAGTTCCGGGACGCCATCAGCGAGCGCACCTTTGAGAAGCGCAGCCCGGCCAACACAGATACGACAGTAGGGACTTTCCCGCGCTCCGACGCCCGGGACGTGGCAGAGGCCGTGCGGACGGCGCGAGAGGCGTTTCCCAAGTGGCGCAGCGTGTCCTTCATCAAGCGAGCGGAGATACTGGACCGCTTCGTGCGCCTGGTGCAGGAGCACTTCGAGGAGTTGGCCCACCTCATGGCGCAAGAGGGCGGAAAGGTCCTCGCCGAGTCGCGGGCGGATGTCACTGAGGGCATCCACATGACCCAGTACATGGTGGGCCGCTCCCGCATGCCCTGGGGCGAGGTCATCCCCTCGGAGATTGCGGAGAAGGACTCCTACATGCTGCGCAAGCCCAAGGGGGTCGTGGCCGCCGTCACTCCGTGGAACTTCCCCTTTGCCATACCCATGTGGACCATCGCGCCCTCTCTGGCTACCGGCAACACGGTGGTGTTCAAGCCCTCCAGCGAGACGCCCGGCTGCGGGCAGAAGGTGGCCGAGTACCTGCATGAGGCTGGGCTGCCGCCGGGAGTCCTTAACCTCGTGCACGGCACCGGCGAGGACGCCGGCTGGCCTCTGATCACGCACCCTGAAGTGGACGTGGTGGTGTTCACCGGCTCATACGGTGTGGGGTCCAAGATCAAGGAGGCGGCAGCCAGCGACTATCGGAAGATGGTCGCCTGCGAGATGGGCGGCAAGAACGCCATCATGGTCCTCGACGACGCCAACCTGGACCTGGCGGTGAACGCCGCGGTAATAAGCGCCTTCCGCACCGCAGGACAGCGCTGCTCCGCTGCCTCGCGGCTAATCGTGCAGGAGGGCATCCTGGACAGGTTCATTGAGAGGTTCGTGGCCGGGGCGCGTCGCATTCGTATCGGCGACCCGCTGGACGAGCGGAACTTCATGGGCCCCGTCATCAACCAGGGGGCAGTGGACAAGGTCCTGCGCTACAACCAGCTTGCCAAAGACGAGGGCGCCCAGGTGCTCCTCGACGGCGGGCGCCTCAGCGGCGACGGCTACGGCAAGGGCTACTTTGTATCGCCCTTCGTCTACCTCATGCGCCACAACCCCACATCGAGGGCCATCCGCGAGGAGGTGTTCGGGCCCCACGTGGCCGTGATCCCCTTCAAGACCATCGAAGAGGCCATCACCATCCACAATGATGTGGAGTACGGGCTGACCTTCTCCGTGATCACCGAGGACTACCGTGTGGCCCGGCGGGTGCGCGAGGAGTGCGAGTTCGGCCTGGGTTATGTCAATCTGCCCACCATCGGCGCCGAGGTCCAACTGCCTTTCGGCGGGCTGAAGAAGAGCGGCACGGGCATGCCCTCGGCGGCCACCCTGGTGGACGTGGTCACGCACAAGGTGGCCTGGACGGTGAACCACGACCAGACCATCAAGCTGGCCCAGGGCCTCAGCGCCGAGATAGAGTAGGTGTTCTCCGAGACCATTGAGCTCCGGGGCCACCTGATAGACTCCCTCATCCTGCCCAAGGTGCTGGACGAGGTGCTGGCCCTGGGGGGCAGCTTCGCCCTCCAGGAGGTGCGCATCGGGCGGCGCCGTGAGGAGCCTAGCTACTCCCGCATCGAGGTCGAGGCGGCTGACCGCCCTACCTTAGACCGCATTCTGGCCCGTATCAAGCTCCACGGGGCCGAGGTCGTGGACGAGGGCGACGCCGTGCTGGCCCGGTCACCCGCCGATGGCGTCTTCCCCGAGGGTTTCTACATCTGCTCGGGCTTCCCCACCACGGTACGGCTGCGCGGTGAGTGGAGCGAGGTTACTGCGCCACCCGCTGGGTGCGCCATCGTCGTGGATCCCACCTCCGGCCAGTCCCGTGCCGTCTCCTTCTCCCAGGTCAAGCGAGGCGACCTCATAGTGTCCGGGCATAGCGGTGTACGTGTGCTCCCCACCCAACGGGCCACCGACACCCGGCACTCGCTGGAGTTCGTGGCGTCCCCGCTCCGGCAGGAACCCTCGCGGGAGGCTGTGGTGCAGGCTATTGCCGAGGAGCTACGCGAGGCCAAGCGACGTAATGGACGGACGATGCTGGTGGCTGGCGAGGCGGTGGTGGCTACTGGAGGGAGCCACCACCTGGTGCGCCTGGTGGAGGGCGGCTATGTCCAACTCCTGTTTGCCGGCAACGGGCTGGCCCTGTATGACGCCGCCCAGGCGATGTATGGCGCTGCCAGCCCCGAGGAGCGCCTTCGGGCGGCCAACGCGCTGCGCGCCGCAGGGGGGCTGGCCAAAGCAGTACGAGCGGGGCGGCTCAGCAAGGGCCTGCTCCACGCCTGCCTGACGCACGGAGTAGACCTGGTGCTGGCCGGGTCACTGCGCGATGAGGCTTTCATCCCTGACGCCATCACCGACGCCCAACAGGCGCAGGAGGCGCTAGCCCAGAAGACGCAGGGCGTCTCCCTGGCCCTTATGGTGGCCAGCGGCCTCTACTCCCAGGCGGCAGCCCGCCTACTGCCGGCCTCGGCGTGGGCGATCTGCGCCGACATCAACCCCGCTGTGGTAGCGAGAGTAGGCCAGCGGGGGCCCTATCGGACCGTGGGGCTGGTCACCGACGCCGAGCCTTTCCTTCACATGCTCCTGGGCTACCTGGAGTAGTGCGTGGCTGCAGAAATCAGCGTACGCACAGCCGGGCCCAACGCCGCTCCGCTCACCCCGAGCCTGTCGAAGGGCGAGCCGCTCATGGTTCGACAAGCTCACCACGAGCGGTTGATGATGCCGCCCTTTTCCGGAAGTAGGTACTAGTCTATGGCGGAGCCATCACCGGCAGCGCGCCTCCTCATGTGCCCGCCTGACTACTTCGGCGTCGAGTACGAGATCAACCCGTGGATGGACATCCGCCACCAGCCAGACCATGGGCTGGCCATGCAGCAGTGGCGGGGCCTGTGCCACGTGCTCACCGATAGGATGGGGGCAGAGGTCGAGCTGTTGAAGCCCGTTCCCGGCCTTCCCGACCTGGTGTTCACCGCTAACGCCGGTTGGGCGCAGGGCAAGCTCTTCATCGCCGCCAACTTCCGCTACTCCGCACGGGTTGGGGAGACGCCTCACTTCGTCTCCTGGTTCCGGGAGCACGGCTACCAAATTGTGGAGCTGGGCCGCACCGAGTTCTTCGAGGGCGAGGGGGACATCCTTCCCTGTGGGGAGGAGCTTTTCGCTGGCTACCGCTTTCGCTCTGACATCCGGTCTCACCTGCGGGTGGGAGAGGTCTTGGGACGACGGGTGCTGTCCCTGGAGCTGGCCGATCCCCGCTTCTACCACCTGGACACCTGCTTCCTCCCCCTGGATGGAGGGCTAGCCGCCTACTTCTCGGGCGCCTTCGACGAGTATGGCCGTCGGGTGCTGCGCGAGTACACGTCGGAGCTGATCGAGGTCGCCGAGCCGGAGGCGGAGCGCTTTGCCTGCAATGCCGTGGTTGTGGAGCGGCAGGTGGTGATGAACACGGGTTGCCCCGCCCTCCGCAGAGAGCTGGAGAAAAGGGGCTACACCGTCCACGAGACGCCCTTGGACCAGTTCCTGAAGTCGGGCGGCTCCGCCAAGTGTCTGGTGCTCTTCCGGCGGCCATAGCCGGCGCCTCGCAACAGAGGCCAACCACTTGACAGACCCCGCCAAGTATGGTTTCCTATGTCCATTGCAAGCCTGTCGTTGGACAGGCTTCCGCTTGGATCGGCAACGACCGAGACGGGGCTCAAGGGCGCAAACGAGTGCCCCTCGGCGTGGCCGAGGGGCATTTTATTTTGGTGGGCAGCTTGACTAACGTGCCTGGGATCAAGGTTGGCCACTACACGAACACTGCGGCAGCCACGGGCTGCACTGTGGTGCTGTGCCCAGAAGGTGCTGTCGCCTCCGCCTTCGTTTTCGGAGCGGCGCCCGGCACGCGGGAGATAGAGCTGCTGAGGCCGGGCAATGCGGTCAACCGCGTACATGCGGTAGCCCTCAGCGGGGGGAGCGCCTTCGGACTCGATGTGGCCGCTGGGGTCATGCGCTATCTGGAAGAGCAGGGCGCGGGCTTCGACGCCAAGGTAGCCCGAGTGCCCATCGTCCCCACCGCGGTCCTGTTTGACCTCGCTATTGGAGACCCACATATTCGCCCCAGCCCCGAGGACGGCTACCGGGCCTGTCAGTCCGCGTCGGATGGTCTTGTCCCTGAGGGCAGCGTGGGCGCAGGCACGGGGGCCACTGTGGGTAAGGCACTGGGCGCCAGCCAGGCGACCAAGGGCGGCGTTGGGTCCGCTGGCGCCGTGCTTTCCGACGGGACAAGAGTTGCGGCATTGGCGGTGGTCAACGCGTATGGGGACGTGGTAGACCCCAGCAACGGGCAGGTCCTGGCTGGACCGCGGCTCACGTCGGGTGGCTTCGGCGATACGGTGACGCTGCTACAGAGAGGAGAGGCTGAGCAGCCCCTCTTCGGCGCCAACACCACGCTTGCCGTGGTGGCGACAGATGCCGCCCTGACCAAAGACCAAGCCTACGTTCTGGCGCGGACCGCAGGTGCTGGACTTGCCCAGGCGATACGCCCCGCCTACACAATGCTCGACGGCGACGTCGTGTTCTCTCTGGCCCTGCCGGGGAGGACCGGTCCCGTGAATATGGTGGCTCTGGGGGCCGTGGCCGCTCGCCTGGTGGCAGAGTCGGTCAAACGAGGGGTGGCGCAGGCGGCGGGTCTGGCAGGCATACCCTCAGCCCGGGAATGGCGGTTGGCGGCGTGACCAACCGCAAGGCGCCGTCGCTGCCCACCGTCGCCTTCATCGGCGCGGGTACTGTGGGCACGGCCCTGGCTGTCCGCCTGTCCGAGAAGGGCTACCCAGTGGTGGCCGCGGCCAGCCGCACCCTGGCATCCGCACAAGCTCTGGCAGCCAGAATCGAGGGTTGCAGCGCCTATGCATCGGTGGAGGAAGCCACCAAGGCAGCAGACCTGGTGTTCATCACTACGCCGGATGCCGCCATCGGAGCTGTGGCGGCCATTGTTCGCTGGCGCGCGGGACAGTGCGTGGTGCACTGTAGCGGTGTGGACTCGCTGGATGTGCTGGAGCCAGCCCGACAGCAGGGGGCGTTAGTCGGGGCCTTCCATCCTCTCCAGTCCTTTGCCAGCGTCGAACAGGCCCTGTACAACCTGCCCCGCTCGACGTTCGCTCTAGAAGCAAGCTCGCCCGCCCTGTTGGAGACCCTTAGGGCCATGGCCCTGTCCCTGGAGGGTATGCCAGTGGTGTTGGGGGCTGGGGACAAAGTCCTGTACCATGCCTCCGCGGTCATCGCCTGCAACTATCTGGTGACCCTGGCAAAGATGGCCACCGACCTCTGGGAGAAGCTCGGCGTGCCCAGGCAGGACGCCATCAAGGCCCTGCTCCCGCTGGTCCAGGGAACAGTCAACAACCTGGAGCAGGTGGGCCTGCCCAACTGCCTTACCGGCCCCATCTCACGTGGCGATGTAAGTACCGTCGAGAAACACCTGCGAGCACTCGTCCAGCGTGCGCCGGAGCTGCTGCCGGCCTACCAGGAGCTGGGCAAGCAGACCATACCCATCGCTCTCGCCAAGGGCAGACTGGACCTGGGCAAGGCAAGGCAGCTACGCGAGCTCTTGGAGGCGCGGTAACCGTTGTTCTGGTCCAGCGAGGGCTATTTCTTCATGAAGTGCAGTGCGGACGAGGTGCACGTTATGTCGCGTGCCCTGGCCATGCACACGGAGTGGGAGCGCATGATGGCCAGGGGACTGGCCATGGTGGCGGTCGAAGAGCCGGGAGTAGATGAGGTGAAGGCCCAGTTGGAGCAGCTCCTCGCCGCCAAGACGGAAGGGGCGCTAAGACTCAGCCCTGACGGCGTGGACGCCCTTCGCGCCATGATCAGCGAGACAGCGGAGGTGCTGCGGGGCTACCTGGGAGCGTCAAAAGGCACTCGCTCTCAGGGCATCGGCCGGTACGGCATGCTCGAGGACTACTTCGGGGAAGAGTTGCGCGACCCTGCCGCAGCAAAGAGACTGTTGGCCCAACTCGATACCCTGACCCAGCGCACTGGCCTGGAGGCCATCTAGCAAATACTGACGGGGGTGACCATGCGCACGATGCTCAAGTCCAAGATCCACCGGGCCACGGTGACCCGGGCAGACCTCCACTATGAGGGGAGCATAAGCATTGACTCCTCGCTACTGGAGGCTGCGGACATTCTGCCGTACGAGATGGTCCACGTTCTCGATGTGGACAATGGCTCCCGGCTCCAGACATATGCCATTCCAGCACCAGTAGGGTCGGGCATGATTGGCATCAACGGCGCCGCTGCGCGTCTGGTCCACCCAGGCGACACGGTTATCATCATCACCTACACCACTATGGATGAGTCCGCCGCACGCCAGTGCCAACCCCGTGTAGTACATGTGGACTCTACCAACAGCATCACGTCCGTCGAAGACAAGGCAGCGGCCTTCGCGACCTAGGCGCACCAGTCCAGCCGCCGCTCACCCTGAGCCTGTCGAAGGGCGAGCGGGCTATTGTCAGAGTAAGATGGGCCAAGGGAGGGGCAGATGCGCACATCCATTGCTGACATCAAGGCGCTCAAGCAAAAGGGCGAGAAGTTCGCCATGCTTACCGCCTATGACTACTCCACAGCCAAGATCATAGACGAAGCGGGAATCCCCCTGGTGCTGGTGGGCGACAGCCTGGGCATGGTGGTGCTGGGGTACGAGTCCACCATCCCGGTTACTATGGAAGAGATGCTGCACCACACCCGCGCCGTCGTGCGCGGCTCCAAGAAGGCCCTGGTGGTAGGTGATATGCCCTTCATGACCTACCACGTGTCCGTGGCGGAGGCCCTGCGCAACGCCGGCCGCTTCATCCAGGAGGGCGGCGCCCAGGCCGTGAAGCTGGAGGGCGGCGAGCGCATGGCGGAGACCGTCCGCCGCATAGTGGAGTGCGGCATTCCGGTTATGGGCCACATTGGGCTTACCCCCCAGTCCATCCACCAGCTTGGCGGCTACAAGGCACAAGGGCGGACGCCGGAAACGGCTACCCAGCTCATCAAGGACGCCCAGGCCCTGGAGCAGGCCGGCGCCTTCGCCATGGTCCTGGAGTCGGTGCCCTTCGCTCTAGCCAGGCTGATCACGCAGAGGGTGAGTATTCCCACCATCGGCATTGGCGCCGGGCCTGACTGCGATGGCCAGGTGCAGGTGGTCAACGACATGCTGGGCCTGTTCCCGGACTTCGTCCCCCGCCACGCCAAGCAGTACGCCCACCTGGGCGACATCATCCGCCAGGCCGTGACCGACTACGCCGCCGAGGTCAAAGCGGGCGCCTTCCCCACCGAGAAGCACTCCTACGCCATGGACGAGGCGCTGCTGGCGGAGCTGGTCAGCAGCGCGGGCTAGACAACCTGTCTTGGGCTCAGCAGCAAGTTCGCGACATAGAACACCTTCAATATCGCGCCAAATGATCCCGCGATGATGTTCGATGAGAAGGGGGGCAGATGGGCATACTGGGTATCAGAAAGCAGGGAGAGCAAGAAATAGCTCTGGTCAGGCAGACGGAGTACAAGAAACAGCACAGGGAGGAAGAGCTCCACAGATCAGTAGCGATGAATCCCAGGTTGATACTTCGGGAAACAGTTGAAGGTGAACCGCTACCCGCGCTGACGGTAGCCAGTCACTTCACGCTGGGAGACGTCCAAGGTGACCTGCTAGTAGTGGACCTAAGCGGGACAATACTCGTGGTGGAGTTGAAGCGGGATCGCGCTCCAAGGGACGTCATTGCGCAGATTCTTGATTACGCAGCGAGGGTACATGAAATGGGCATGCAGGGACTGCAAAACATCTTGCGAGAGCAAGGCAAGTACCCTGACGGCGTTGCTAGCATTCTTGTAAAGCTCCTGGATGACAACCCGGCATACAAGGACACGGAATTCGACGACGCAAGCCGGTTCGACGAGCAGGTGCGCAGATGCATCGCCGGAAAAGACCTGCAACTGGTTGTTGTTTCGTACGTGGTGGACGAGGATGTGCAAAGAGTTGTGGAGTATTTGCGGACAGTGTATGGAATCAGAATCTATTGCGTAGAGTTTGATTATTATCAAAGTGAGGGTTATGAGTACTTCGTCCCCGAAATCATTGGGGCTGCAACGCGTGACGTTGTGCCCGAGCCAACAGACAGGCAAGAGGAGTACCGCGAGTTCTGGACGTTACTGTTGGACAAACTTCGGCAGGAAATTCCGGACGTAACGCAAAGAGGATCCACACCACAAAGCTACCTCCGCCTGCCCGTTGGACACACAGGTATCCATTTTGAATGGGCCTTCCACGGAAGGCCCAGGAGTTGGTTCGAGGTGGGTATTCACTTCGAGCGGCCGGAGCGCGAAGCCAATGTCGCCCTGCTGGAACAGTTGAGGAAAGACAAGGCAACGATTGAGCAAGAAATTGGCGAGCCCATTCAGTTCGAAGAGAACTGGGGTAGTAGGTGGTCACGGGCATACGCCTCACGTAGCGAGGGCCAAATGACGGACAGCCTAAGGAACTGGGCCGTCGAGACAACGGTGAAGTTCTACAAGCTATTGAAGCCGAGAGTTGATGCCCTGGACGGCGTTGACTAGCGGCCTGAGCCAGTGTAGTCTTTGACTTTAGCAGGGCGGGTGAAACCCACCTTCAACCTGCGCCGTGTTGGGGGGTAGGTTTGGATATGATATGCGAACTCTACAGGCTAAACCTGTCCCACAGCAGTGTTCTCTGCGCCGTTAGCCCGGGGAGCCGGATGCCTCCAACTGGCAAGAAACCTGCCAGGGCAGACGCTCCGCGCAAGCCAATGTCCGCCAAGGCCGATCTTCGTGTTGTCAACACTACCCCAGGAGCCCTGATGCCAATGCAAACCCACCACCCTACTGCTCTGTGTCACCTTGTGTGGCGGCAACAGCGTGGAGCCGGAGACCAAGCGCCCGCACCACTTTCAGTACAGTGGCGAACTCCGGATTGCCTTCGGGCGATAACGCTTTGTAGAGGCTCTCTCGCCCGAGCCCCGATTCGCGGGCGATTTGGGCCATTCCCTTGGCCCGAGCAATATCTCCCAACGCGGCAGCAACGAGCCGAGGGTCGCCGTCTTCAAAGGCAGCTTCGAGGTAGGCGGCCATGTCCTCCACAGTTTCGAGGTGCTCCGCCACATCCCATGGCCAGGTCTGGGTCTTTCCCATGGAACCTTCCTCCTATAGCTCCCGTGCTAACTCGAGCGCAGCCCTGATATCCCGGTCCTGAGTGTTCTTGTCGCCGCCGGCCAACAGGACCACCAACGTCTGCCCACGTTGCACGAAATACACTCGGTAGCCGGGTCCGTAGTTGATGCGCAGCTCCGAGACGCCTTCTCCCACCGGTCTCACATCGCCAGGATTGCCCAACGAGAGCCGTCGAATACGGGCATTGATGCGCGCCCGTGCCCGCCGGTCCTGCAGGCTCTCGAACCACCGGGCGTAGACCTGGGTCTGGCGGATCTCGCTCCCCCTGCTATTGTATCCTCAAAGATACACGAGCCGCAATGGGCCATTCCGGGGCCGACCGGGGCTGGGTCGTTTACGTGGGGTGCCCCTCAAGGTTGTGTACGTGGTCGAACAGGGTATAATCGTGGTGCTAAAAGCCTTTCCGCTGAAGCGCTCATTGGCTTCGTCCACAACCAGGTCACCGGCCCCAAGCATGAGGGCTGGGGCGAGGTGGTCTCCGGGCTGGTCTTTGGCCAGTCAGACGTAGGGGCGAAGCATCCAAGCAAGATGCTCTTAGACTTCCACTGTACGGCGGGATGCTTCGCCCCTACACCCGACGTACCGTACGTAATACCGCACCACAACGTTGACCGGGGAGGACGATAACGCCAACTTTCAAGACCACGGACGCCAGGGCTAAGCTCTACCGCCTGATTGACGAGGTAGCCAGTTCACATGAGCCAGTATTCATTACCGGCAAGAGGGCAAATGCGGTCCTCATATCGGAGGACGATTGGCGGTCAATCCAGGAGACTCTACACCTGCTATCAATTCCAGGTATGAGGGAGTCCATACGCGAAGGGCTGAGTACCCCTGTACAGGAGTGCTCAGAGGAGCTTAATTGGTGACATGGACGGCACACACCGTCACCCAGGTTACGCTCTGGCCGCGACTATCCAGGTGGTGACCCGGTTGGGTAGATTGACGGTGCGTTCGATCTTCATGCCTGCCCTGGTGAGCCAGTCAACGTACTCGGGCAACGTGTAGGAGTTGCCCCTCTCATTGATAATCAGGGACTGCATCGCCTGGACCGCCAGGTCGGCGGGGCGCGTGCGGGTCTCGTCGAGCACCCGGTCCTGGATTATCAGCCTGCCCGTAGGCGACAGTGCAACAGCGGCGCGCGCAATCAGGTCAGCGTCTGCCTCGGGGCCTTCGAGGTGCAGCACGTTGGAGATAAGGGCCAGGTCGTAGCCCGAGCCAAAGTCTATGGGGGGCTGGGCGAATATGTCCCCGGAGATAGTCCGGACGCGATCGCCCATGCCAAACTTCTGCGCCATGTCCTGCGTCACTTCGACGGGGCTGGGTAGGTCCACGACGGTGGCGCGCAGGCGAGGGTTGGCGCGGCAAAAGGCAAATGAGTATGCCCCTGGCGCTCCGCCCAGGTCCACCATGTACGTGGCGAAGCCCATGTCGTACGCTCGCGCGAACTCTGCTGCCAGGGTGTTCCCCAGCTCATACATGGCGCGAGCGCGCACCCGTCCGATGTGCTCGTCCTTGTAGGGGTGACGCGAGCGCATCTCCAGGGGCACCTGCCCCTCCCGGACAGCCACCTCGGCATGCATGAAGTTCTCGTTGAAGAATTCATATAGCTCCCAGGAGGCGCACTGAGAGTCCGGGCTGGTCCGTACCAGATAGCGCTGGGCCAGGTTGGAGTTCCGGTAGCTGTCACCGTCCTTCTCCAGCAGGCCCAGCGCCGTCAGTGCATCCAGTAGGATCCGGACCCCGCGCTGGCTAGCGCCCATTTCCCCCATGAGCTGCTGCCATGTCCTGGGGCCCTGTGCCAACCGGGTGAACACATCGAAGTGGACGATGGCCACCCGCAATGTGTGCCACTGGCGGTAGGAATGGGCCAGCGCAGTGATGCTGGCTACATCGCGGATGGCCAAACGTTCTTCGTTGCTCATCAGTTTCTCGTTTGTTACCGGTCGAGCCAGATCTTTTCCAGCCAGGGGCTGCTCTTCTGGGCTATGCCATTCCGGCGGAAGCCTTTGAGCCAGGGGTTGGCGGCCGAGTAGTCTAGGGGCTGGGGCACCTGGACTACCCATGCCTGGTCAGCGATCCGGAACTGGATCCTCTTGGCCACGTCAATCTGCTTGTCCAGGTCCACCGTGCGGCCCAGCTCGTCCACCAACTTGTCCATCTCGGGATCCCTCACCAGGCTCTTGTTCTCCCCGACCGAGGCTTTGCTGTGGAAGCGGCTCAGGTAGGCAAAGGGGTCTTCGAAGTTTAACTTGCCAAAGCGCATCCCTTCCCACTTGGCCATCGTGCCACGCTCCAGCCACAGGACGTACTCGGTCCATTTGATGGTGACGTCAATCCCCACCTGGGGCAGCATGGCCGCCATGGCTTCCACCATCTCGTTGTGTGGAGACCCGTATTGCGCCGTGACCTCGATGGAGGTCTTGAAGCCGTTGGGGTAGCCGGCCTCAGCCAGCAGCTTCTTGGCCTCGGTGGGGTTGTACACCAGGTACTTCTTGAGCTCAGCCGGATAGTCAGACATGCGGGCGAACAATGGGTCTACGGCTGGGGCATAGGGAGCTGCCACACCCTGACCCTGGAGAATGGTCTTGATGAAGGTTTCCCGGTCTATGGCCATAGACACTGCGCGCCGGACCCGCACGTCCAGGAAGGGGTTCTTGTCCCCGTACTGGGCCATCCACAAGAAGCCAAACCCGGTGAGCGTGGGACAGCTCTGTAGCTCGATCTTGGGGTTGCGGGAGCGGATGTCCGCAGCCACAGCGCTGGGTATCTCGTGGGGCCAGAGGTCGACCTGTCCGGAGCGCAGGAGGGCCACGCGGGTGCTCTGATCGGGGATGATCAGGTAGTCCACGGCATCCACATACGGCAGGCCGGGCTTCCAGTAGTTGGCGAACTTCTTCAGCGATATCTTTACACCTGGGCGATAGCCTGCGAACTCGAAGGGCCCGGAGCCGATATACGAAGTATCGGGATTGTCCCAGGTGCCGCTAGGGCCAGCGGACTCCTTGGCCAGGATATTGGCGCCGTACTGGCTGGCCAGGCCGGTGGGGATCAGTGCAGGCAATGGCTGGTCGGTGGTGAAGCGCACGGTGTAGCGGTCCACGGCCTCTATCTTGGTAACGTGGGCAGCCACTGTCGGTATCGCCCGGATGGGCACCTGGAAGAAGGCGCGGTTGAAGCTAAAGACCACGTCGTCCGCGGTCACATCGCGGCCGTTCACCGGCGCCTTGTTCTGGAACTTCATGCCCTCACGGAGTTTCATCTCTAAGAGGTTGTCATTGACCCATTTCCAGGTCTGGATGGCATCGGGGACAATGCGGCTCTCGCACAGGGGAATGTCCTCAGTTGTCGGGCTGTTAAGCAGCATGCTGAAGACGGCGTTGTGCGCTTGTCGCAGGTCGTTGTAGCCGCCGGTCACCTTCATCATGTCCCAGCCGGGTGGATCAGCCCTGAGCAGAACCTTCGCCAGACCTCCCGTCTTGGGGCTGGAGGCTGCCGTCTTGCTGGGGGTGGCCACGGGCTTGGGGGTGGGCGTGGCCGTGGGCAGCAGCGACGCCGTAGCCGTGGGCACGGCCTTCGTGGGGGTGGCCGTGGCCTCGCCGGCTGCCGGCCCGCAGGCCGCGAGCAGTATCAGCACTACAGCCACTGCCGATATGGTTGCCTGCCGGGGAAACCTCATGTAACCCTCCTTACACAGCTTTGGCCCAGGCAAACCCCCATCTTCTTTGACATGCATATCCTTCATTATACAAAGCTGGCCCGCACTCCGTTCATAGCCATCTCCATAACCGCACCGATATTATCCACCGCTGAACACATCGAAGTGGACGATGGCCACCCGCAATGTGTGCCACTGGCGGTAGGAATGGGCCAGCGCAGTAATGCCGGCTACATCGCGGATGGCCAAACGTTCTTCGTTGCTCATCGGCTTCTCGTTTGTTACCGGTCGAGCCAGATCTGCTCCAGCCAGGCGCTGCTCTTCTGGGCAATGCCGGTCCGGTAAAAGCCCTTGACCCAAGGATTACCCGCGGAATAGTCCACGGGTTGCGGCACCTGCACTACCCATGCCTGGTCAGCGATCCGGTGCTGAATCCTCTTGGCTACGTCAATCTGTTTGTTGAGGTCCACGGTGCGGCCCAACTCATCCACCAACTGGTCCATCACCGGGTCTCGGACCTTGCTCTTGTTCTCCCCAAGGGATGCCTTGCTATGGAAGCGGCTCAGATAAGCGAAGGGGTCATCCACATTGACCTTGCCGAACCGCATGCCTTCCCACTTGGCCTGCTGGCCCCGCTCCAGCCACAGAGTGTACTCGGTCCATTTGATGTTGACCGCGATTCCCACCTGAGGAAGCATGGCCGCAATCGCTTCCACCATCTCGTTGTGCGGGGAGCCGTATTGGGCGGTGACCTCGAGAGATGTCTTTAACCCGTTGGGGTAGCCAGCGTCAGCCAGCAGCTTCTTGGCCTCGACGGTATTGTACTGTAGGTACTTCCTGATCTCAGCGGGGTAGTCCGACATGCGGGCGAACAATGGGTCCACGGCTGGGGCATAGGGAGCTTCCACCCCCTGGCCCTGGAGAATGCTCTTGATGAAGGTTTCCCGGTCTATGGCCATAGACACCGCGCGCCGGACCCGCACATCCAGGAATGGGTTGTTCTCCCCGTACTGGGCCATCCAGAGGAAGCCGAATCCGCTGGTCATGGGACAGCTCTGGAGGACGATGCTTGGGTTGCGTGAGCGGATATCACCAGCTATGGTGGCGGGGATCTCGTCAGGCCAGAGGTCAGCTTGGCCCGAGCGCAGCAAGGCCACACGCGTGCTCTGGTCGGGGATGATCAGGTAGTCCACCGCATCCACGTAGGGCAGTCCAGGCTTCCAGTAGTTCGGAGAACGCTTGAGGGATATCTTGACGCCCGGGCGATAGGCAGCGAACTCAAAGGGGCCAGAGCCAATGTAGGACGTCTCGGGGATCTCCCACGTGCCGTTGGCGCCAGCGGTCTCCTTGGCCAGGATAATGGCCCCGTACTGGCTAAACAACCCGGTGGGGATAAGCGCGGGCAGTGGCTGGTCGGTGGTGAAGCGCACGGTGCGACGGTCCACGGCCTCTATCTTCTTGACATGTGCGGCCACTGGCTGGATAGCTCGAATGGGCACCTGGTTGAAAGCACGGTTGAAGCTAAAGACCACGTCGTCCGCGGTCACGTCCCGACCGTTCACCGGGGCCTTGTTCTGGAACTTCATGCCCTCACGGAGCTTCACCTCAAACAGGGTGTCGTTCACCCACTTGAAGCTCTCGGCGGCGTCCGGAGCGATGGTGCTCTCGCACGCGGGGGCGTCCTTGGTGGTAGGGGTGGAGAACAGCATGCTGAAGACCGCGTTGTGGGTCTTGCGAAGGTCGTTATAGCCACCCGTCACCTTCATCATGTCCCAGCCCGGCGGGTCCGCCCTCAGCAGCACCTTGAGGAGACCACCCCTCTTCGGCTCAGACGAGGCGACAGTCGTGGCAGGGGGTGGGGCTTTTGGCGTCGCGGCAGGCGTCGTACCAGCGACCTGCGGCGTGGCTGTTGCCACGGGCGCTGTAGTCGCCCGCAGTGGGGGACTGGTGGGCGTGGCCGTAGCCTCCTGTGCCGCAGGGCCGCAGGCGGCCAGGGCCAACACTGCGATACCCAGGATCGCTGCCAGTTTGCTCTTCATGGCCTTCCTCCAAACATTGGTTCCATTCTAGCTAGGCTCGGGCACCCGCTGGCACGCGGGTCATCTCCATGACAGTGCCGATGTTCTTCACAGACTCTATTTGGGGCAATGTGGCAGCCAGACAGCCCACCACGTCGCGTGGCAGGGCCAACCCAGCACAGTCCTTGAACTTAGCGAGCAACTCATCCCATTCCATGTGGGCAGGTACGTCGGACCTTTTGCGATGGATGAGGTGGTTGAACGTGGTGCCATCCCGGAGTTTGATGGTTACCTCAGAGACGAAGTCGGGGGTGTGCTCAAACTTCGGGTGCCGGAAAACGTGGACCTTGCGCACCATCTCCCTGATCTGGGGGTCCCACAGCCGCTCCTCTGTGAACTGGTGCAGTCCCACCTGCCCATCCACCAGGGCTGCCGCCATGCTGTACTCCAGACTGAACTTGGCCTCCAACGTCGTCTTGGGGTCGTGGTAGAACAGGTCCGCCCCGTTGGGGTCGGCGCCGACATCCACACCGGCCACCGCCGCAGCCGGGATCGTGTGGCGTTTTAGGAGCTGGAAGATCGTGTCCAGGCTGGTGTGGTTTCCCCGGCAGCAGGGGTAGATCTTGGCCTTGATGCCAGGATAAATGAAATGCCACGGGCTGCCCAGGTGGTCGGCTGCCTTGGCCAAATCGTATAGGCCGTCGCCAGCCATGACCTGGTAGAAACCCAGCGGGGCCTCAAGGATGTCCGGTGCAGAGGTCAAGCCCCTGCCGGCCAACATGGCAGCCATCACACCGTTCTTGCAGGCGTGGCCCGCGTGGAAGGGCTTGGTCATGGTCCCAAAGTTCTGGCGCAGACCGCTGGAGGTAGAGGCCACGATGCCCAGGGCATACCGGGTGGCCTGCTCATCCAGGCGCAGGAGCTTGGCGGCTGCGGTGGCCGCGCCGAAGGGCCCCAGAGTGGCAGTGGGGTGGAAGCCGCGGTCCATGTGCTCCACCGCTATCCCTGCGGCGATCTTGCATTCCACCTCGATACCCAGGATGTAGGCTTCCAGCACCTGGGCGCCTCCGGCGCCCAGCGCCTCGCCCAGAGAGAGCGCTACCGGGGCCACCGTCACGCTGGGGTGTAGGGCAATGTGCAGCCCGCCACCGTCATCGTAGTCCATGGCGTGGGACATTGCGCCGTTGGCCAGAGACGCCCAAAGCGCTGAGGTACGGAAGCCGTGGCCCATTACCACCGACTCCGGCTTTCCTCCCATCTCCTGCACAAACGCAGCGATGGTCCGGCCCACCGGCTCCGTGGAGCCCGCCACAGTCACGCCAAAACAGTCCAGGAAAGCCTTCTTGGCAGCCTCGACCACCGGAGGTGGTATGCGCTCCAGTTTGGTTTCGACTATGAACCGAGATATCTTCTCGGTGGCGTTCATCCTAGTCCTCTTTCGTTCCTGCCAGACTCCTCACACCTAGTAGGGGAATTGAGGTTGGCGGCACCAGTACCCTCCTCACCCCCATCCCTTCGCTCTGCTCAGGGCAGGCTCTAACCTTCCCCCGTCAAGGGGGAAGGGGCCACCCCCATAGGCGTCACTGGGAGACTACAAGGCACGCATGAAGTGCTGCTCTAGCTCCTCGGCGTTCTTCTCGAACTCACGGAGCATGTCGGACACGTAGGCTGGGCGGTAGCCCAGCAGACCACACATTACCTCTTGCTGGTGCTGGGCAAGCGTAGGTGGCGGCAGGTACTTCTCCGGCACGCCCTCGGTCTTGATGGGGTTCCCCACCAGCTTGATATTACCGCCCCGGGGATGCTCCATCTCGATGACCAGGTTGTTGGCTAGCACCTGTGGGTCCTGGGCAGTCTTGTCCACAGTGTTGACCGGTCCTCCCGCGATGTCCTCTACCTCGAAGAGGGCCACCCATTGCTCGGTGGTAAGCGTCTCGAGCTTCTTTTGGAGGATACCCTCCAGCTCCTCGCGATAGAGGTTACGGCCCTCGTGGGTCTTGAAGCGGGGTTCGTCCACCATCCACTCTTCATCTATTACCCGAGCAATACGGGGCCAGTTGGAGGCAAGGGCCACCCAGCCATCCTTGGTCTTGTATATGCCCGAGGGGGTGTTCCCGAGGGACCGGCTGCCTATTGGCTCCGGCACCTGGCCGGAGCAGAAGTAGTAGGAGAAGAAGGTAGTCATGATGGACATCATAGAGCCTACCATGGAAACCTCTACTTGGCGGGCCTCGCCGGTGCGCTGACGGTGCGTTAGGGCGGCGCAGGTCCCCAGCGCTCCGTACACTCCAGTGACCACATCTCCTATGGGGGGGCCGGGCTTGAGCGGGCGCTGGCCCGGCTCGCCGGTTACGCTGAGCACGCCGGAGTAGCCCATGGCCACCACGTCATAGGCCGGACGTCGAGAGCCAGGGCCCTTGTGGCCGTACCCGCATATGTCGCAGTAGACGATGGTGGGGTTGAGCTTCTTGCAGGACTCGAAGTCAAAGCCCAGCCGCTCCAGCACTCCGAGGCGGAAATTGCTCCACACCACGTCGGAGACCTTCACCAGGTCAGCGAGGGCCTGCTTGCCCTTGGGAGTGCGGAAGTCCAGCACAATTGACTTCTTGCTCTTGTTGAGGGCCAGGTGGTAGTAGTGCTCGCCCTTGTGCCCCACACCACCCAGCCTCCGGGTATGGGAGCCGGTGGGCGGCTCGACCTTAATGACCTCGGCGCCCAGATCGCCCAGGAGCATGGAGCCGAAGACACCGGCCATGCCTGTCTCCAGCGCCAGCACTCGGACCCCTGCCAGGGAAGGTTCCATCTTAGCTCCTCCCCCTAGGCCAGGGCCTTGCGGCGCCTTTTGACATTGGCCTGGATGTAGGCCGCGATGTCCTTGACCATGGTGCCCGGCCCAAACACCGCATCCACTCCCTTTTCCTTGAGCACCGCAGCATCCTCAGGCGGAATGACGCCACCGCCAACGACCAACACATCGTCCATGCCCTTTTCCCTCATGAGTTGCACAACTTTGGGGAAGTAGTAGTCGTAGGTGGCGGACATGCAGGACAAGCCCACCACGTCCACGTCTTCCTGAAGGGCTGCCTGCACAATGCCCTCCGCAGTCTGGCGCAGGCCAGTGTAGATGACCTCCATGCCGTGGTCCCGCAAGCCCATGGTGACCACCCAGGCTCCCCGGGAGTGACCGTCCAGCCCAGGTTTGGCAATAAGCACCCTAATTGGCCTCTCCTGAGTCATAGCTCCTCCTTCAGTCTCACTCGTAGATAGTCTCACAGGGGAGAAGGGCCACAGGTACGCCCACCTCCCGCTCGATGTCCAGATATGGCCGGCCGGTGAGGTCCCGACCCCATGCCCCTAGCCCGAAGGGGCTAGAGGGAATGACCACCAGGTCGGGCCGCTGGTTGCCCTGGGCGATGTAGTCCTTCAAGTGGACGATGAAGTCCTGCACCACCAGCAGATCGCCCAGGATGATGTTGCCACCCAGGTAGCGGTTCTCTGGGATACTGATGGTCAGGTCTATGTCCCCCAGTCCGTGCATCTCCTCCAAGCCCTGTTCTACCAGCGGTTTGACTAGCCGTGAGCTGAGCAGCAGCACCCTTCGCGCGCTCCGTGACCGAGCTAGCACCCTCAGGTCCTCGAGGTAGCTGGTCCGGAAACCCTGTCCCAGGGTTACAATGCCCAGGTGGTGGTCGGTATCCGGGGAGTACGGGTAATGCCAGCGAGCGACATTCAAGATTATGTCGAGAGGCCGCCCAGTGCGCTCCACAGTCAGCCGGGCAGAGGTAGCCCCGCTGTGGGCCACCACTGCCAGCAAGTCCCTTGCTTGGGGACGATGTCGCACCGGCAATCCGTTGACTTGAATCAGAAGGTCACCCTGGTGTACCCCCACCATCGCCGCCGGGGACCCTGGCACCAGCCCCACAACCCAGGGCATGTTCTTGCGACCGGCGAGAACGCTCTCTTCATAAAGTGTGGGCATGGCGACGATGGGTGTAGAGCAACTCCGGCGCAAGTGCTGGACCTTCTCCAGCAGCGCTGGCCACACCTCCTCGGTGTCGAACGGCGGCGTCTCGGAGAAGAAGCGGCTGAACCCGGGCAGGTTCACCTGAATCAGATGGGCCTGCTGGGCCTCGGCGTGCGACACCGTGCGTTCCAAGTCGTCCAACATCGCTTCGACGCCGTCAGCGGGCCAGGGGACGACAACCGCGGCGTAGGGTATGCCCGCATCCCTCAGCAAGGACGGCGCACCGAGAGCGACCTCCGGGTGACGGCTGCCCATGAGCCGCCGCCGGCGCTCTGGGGACACGCTGTTCAGCGACAGGTAGATGTACACAGGCTTAAGGTCAGCCAGCGCCTCGACAGAGTTTGGAGTGAGCTTTTCGCCGTTGGTGTAGATTCGCAGCGGTCGTCCGGTCCGCTCCCGCAACAGGCGCAGGATGGGCAGGCTGAAGGGGCTGGCCAGGGCTTCCCACTGCGTGCCCAGCCCAGGGAACAGGGCCGTCTGCGCTCGCGGGTTGAAATGCTCCAGGCGAGTCAGCATCTCCTGGAACGCCTGGGACGGGGGACGGCGGCGTGTGGGCAAGGCAATGTCGGGGGGATTGCCCTTGTGATAGCAGAATACGCAATCGCAATCGCAGGCCTCGGCCGCATAGCCATAGACCTCAAGAGGGTCCCCGGCGCTGGGGGAGAGCCATTGGCTGGGATCCCTCAGGCGAAAGCCGTCCACAGCCACGGGTTGGCCCCTCGACTCTAGCTCCACCAGCGACAGCATCGTCTCGAGCTGGCGACGCAGAAGAGCCAGGCGTGGCTCGTAAAGGGACAGGTTCCTGCGCTCGGGGGAGGCGCCGTCGCTGTGGTCATCGGAGAACAGGGGATGCTTGGTCTGGCTACCCCCCAGGAACTGGAAGGCGTCAATCCTTACCTCTTGCCCCTCGCACAAAGGCACCACCACATCCAGCAAGCCGGCGAAGGTGGCCCGCACCATCTCGGCCACCGGCTCCCGGCACTGTGTGCCGTGTGGCTCCAGCGGGTAGCGGAAAACGTATCCCTTGGGCTGTTCCACTGTCAACGGTCTACTATCGCCCCTGAAACTGGGGCTTGCGCTTTTCGGCGAAGGCCTTCCGGGCCTCTTTGTTGTCTTCACTGCTCCAAGCGCGGTCCACAATTGCCTGGAACTCCGCCTCTACCTCCGGCGATAGGCGATGGTCGGTGACCGACCGGTTGATGATCTGCTTGGTGCCTGCCATGGCCAGGGGAGCGTTCTGCGCCAGCTCCTGGGCCAGGGCATAGGTGACCTTGGGCAAGTCCGCCTCAGATGCCACGAAGTGGACGAGGCCGATCTCCTTGGCCCGTTGGGCGTCAGTAAAGCGGCCAGTGAGGAATATCTCCTTGGCGGCGGCGCCGCCGAACAGGCCGACGAACTTCTGTATAGAACGGTAGTTGTACACCAGGCCCAGCTTGACCGGGTTGATGCCAATGCGGGCGGTGTCGGCGGCGACACGGAAGTCGCACGACACGGCCAGGTCACACCCCGCCCCCACGGCGAATCCGTATATCATGGCGATGATGGGAGCAGGGCAGCCCAACACAGCAGCAAAGGCCCGCTCGCTGGCCCCACGGCGACCCCCGCTCTCCTGAGCACTGGAACCCAGGTCCATGCCCGAGCAGAAGGACTGATCGCCAGCCCCTCGCAAAACAACAGCCCGCACGCTGGGGTCATTGCCGTAGGACTCCAGAGTAGTCGCCAGGGCCTCAAGCACCTCCAGATTGAGGGCGTTGCGTCGCTCCGGGCGGTTTATGGTTAGGGTACGGACAAAGCCGTCCGCTTCCACCAGCAGCGCTGGTTCAGCCATCGGGTGACCTCCCTACCGGGTGCAACCCCGGCTAGATAATGGCGTATTCTTTGTACTCGCCGAGGACCTCGCGCATCACATCGCCGATCTCGCCGATGGTGGCATAGGCCTGGGCACACTCGATAAAGGCCGGGAAAGTATTGGCCTTCTCGTCCTGGAGCACCTGCTTGAGATTCTTCAGAGCGACCTTTACGGCCTTGTTGTCCCGCTCCTTACGCAGCTTCACCAGCTTGGCGATCTGCGTCTCCTCGGCAATAGCACGGCGCTCAGGGTCGTACGGGTCAGCCACTAACCGCGTGGTGAGGACCTCCAGCTCCTGGTCGCCGGTGAAGGAGTTGACGCCCACCACAATCTCCTCACCAGACTCGATCTTCTTCTGGTGCTCGTAGGCGCTGCGGGCCACCTCCCGCTGGAGGAAGCCGCTCTCGGTGGCGGCGGCCGCCCCACCCATGCCCTCGATGCGGTCAATCCACTCCTGGATTCCCACCTCCACCTCGTCCGTGAGCGACTCCATGAAATACGAGCCGGCGAAGGGGTCCCGCACCTGGCAGAGCTTGGCCTCGTAGAACATGATGCGAGCGGCGTCCTCCGCAATCTGCTGGGACTCCAGGCTCCGACCGAGGCGGAGCGGCTCATCGTACGGCGGCCAAGCGCTGGGCACCTGGCCGGTCATGGCCGCAGCGAAGCCGCCGAGGGTAGCCCGCACCAAGTTGTTCAGTGGGCGCTGGGCCTGCATGTCGGCATGGTCCGTGAGACAGCCCTGCGTGTAGCGCAGCAGCCAGCTCTTGGGGTTCTTGGAGTTGAAGCGCTCTCGCACGATGCGCGCCCAGATGCGGCGCGAGGCGCGATGGATTGCAATCTCGCGGAGCAAGTCCATGCTGCCGCCCAGTCCATTGAACGTGATCTGGGAGGCGAACTCGTCCACGTCCAGTCCGGCATTCACACCTATCTTCAGATACTCAATGCCGTTGGCCATCATGTAGCCCAGGCACTGCGTGGGCGTGGCCCCGGCGCCTCTCATGTGGGAGGAGATGTTCAGGATGTTCATGTTGGGCATGTTCTTGGCGATGAAGACGATGCTGTCTCTGGTAAGTCGTAACGCCTTCTTGGGCGGGAATAGATAGGCCCCACGGCCGGTGTACTCCTTGAGTATCTCGTTCTGAGGGGTGCCCCGGAGCTTGTCCAGACCTATGCCACGCTTCTGGGCCAGCGCCGCATACATGGCAATGTAGGCGTTGGCGGGACCGTTGATGGTCATGTTGGTGGCGATGCGGTCCAGGTTGCGGTCTTCCTGGAATGGCTCGAAGATGGTCTCATAGTCGGCGAAACTGCTAATCGCCACACCTACTTTGCCTACCTCACCCCGCGCCAGCGGATGGTCTGAGTCGTAGGCGAACTGGCTAGGCAAGTCGAAGGCGAGGTTAGGCCCCACGCGCCAGCCCCGGACTATCATCTGCTTGTAGAAGTCACGGGTATCCTCGGCGGTGCCATAGCCGGCATACTGGCCGGCGCGGACCAGTCCGCCCACGGCCAATGAGCCACCGCCGCCGCGCACCGGCCCTGCCCCAGGGGGAAGGTCGGCATAAACGCCGGCCGTGTAGGGGTATTGCCCTGGGAAGCCCACTTTCTCCAGGAAATCGAACTCAGGGATGTCCAAGGGAGTGCAGAATCGAGTGCCAGACTTGCTCTTCTTGAACCGTTTCAGGGAGTCGGCCAGGGTCCCCTGCTCCCACTCCTTGCGCTTGACATCAATTTCCTTTAGTTTCTTGGGGTCCCACATCGTTTTCCTCCGTTAGATACTGGCGCGGACAGGTCGAATAAGCCTGCCCTGGACTTGCAGCAATAGGCCCTTTTTACACTGCGGGGGCGGTTTTGTCAATAGGAACTGCTTGCCGCCAACCACCTAGTGGTGCTGCCACTGAAGGTGGGATAGCCGTCCATTATCGAAGCTCTCTTCCCTGGGAATAGGCTCTAGCACCAGAGGATAGCCAGATTCGGGCGTAGGCCAGCCGTATCGCCGTCGCTTCATTATGGTGTAGACAACGGCGTGTTTGTGGCGATAGTAGCCCCCGGTAAGGGTCAAGTAGTGTGGGTCGCTGGGTCGAGTCTTCAGGTAGCCAGCCGCCTGCGCCCCCTGCACCAGCTCCTCACCCCGCTCGGTCCGCACCAGCACAGTACACCAGCCCAGGTGCATATCCTCACCGTCCAGGGCGGGCCCCCAGTAGTCCCCCACCGACACGTCGGCCAACTCACTGCTCCAGTCCAGGCACATCTGGCACCGGTCGCGGCAGAAGAAGCGCATGAGGAAGGACATCGTGGACTCGCGTCCAGGCAGCGACATCTCGCGGCCGTCCTTGGCGACCACGTAGAAGTTCCCGTGCGGCTCGCCGTGGCGATATTCGACGTGAGCTATCTGGTCGAGACCGGTCAACCCCATGCGTTCCAGGATGAGCAGCTCCGTGGCCCGGGTGTAGTAGTTGGAGTAGCAGAACAGGCCAATCTGAAAGGCTATCCCCTTGCTGCCCCTGTGCTCGGGGTGCCGTAGCTGGAGGAGGCGCAGACCATGTTGGTGGCACCCCACCCCCACAGTGCCCAACCGTCGGCCCCGTACACCGCGAAGGGCGGCCAGCAAGGTGGCGTTGGTTGGTATGGCCTGTTGCTTGGTTTGGGCCGCCCGAAGCACGCTTTCGCGGTCCGGCGCAATGAGTGGTCGGCCGCGCCACGGCTCAGCGGGGTCCATCTCTGCCACCATCGCCTTGTCAATCAGTCCTTTGTCGAGGGCGTATAGCAGCAGGGCGCTGACGACGCCACCAGCGGCGGCCACCTGGCGCACGGAAGCGTCCGCGGCCTGCCCGGCGAGGCATGAGCGGAACATGCCCAACAGCTCAGTGCGCGGGTCCCGCTGCAGACCGAATACCATCTGGTCCAACTGTGGGTACGGAATGTCCTTACCAGGACAGGCCTCATAGCACAGTCCACAGGCGTTGCATCGCCCCTCCAGGACAGGCTCTGGCTCGTGGTCTACGAAGCGGAAGACAATTGCCCTGGTAGCGCACACCCCAGCGCACGTGCCGCACACTGTGCACAGTCCCCGACCAATAACATCGCGGTGAAGGTCCTGGAATTCCATGGGGCCTCCCAAATGGCGAAGGTAAGTAGATTATAGGTTCGTGGCCTCCAGTTGGTCAAATATGGCCCGCCGGTCGGAGACTGGGCATTGACCTTCGGGCGAGATGGACGTAAAGTGAAGCAATCATGGCAGTCCGGCGGCCATGCTGTTTAGCACGGAGGACCTCCGCATGAGCGGCTTGTACAAGAGCGCGGCCATCGTTGGCGTGGGCGAGCCCGTGGAGATCGGATTCGTCCCTAAGAAGAGCCAGCTTCAACTCATGGCCGAGGCTTCGCTCGCCGCCCTGGAAGACGCTGGCTTGACCATGGAGGACGTAGACGGCGTATACAGCCAATCCGGTCCAGCGCCCAAGCTGGCCGAATACCTCGGCCTACGCCCGAACGGGGTAGACTCCACGAGCATCGGCGGCGCCTCCAACTCGGCCCAGGTCCTCCACGCCGCCGCAGCCATTTCCGCTGGGCTGGTACACACCGTGCTCATCGCCCACTGCGGCAAAGCCCGTTCGGGAAGGGACGAAGGCAAGCAGCCGGGCGGTGCCCCCAGCCAGTGGGAAGCGCCCTTCGGAGTAGCCGGACCCGTAAGTTCATACGCTTTGGCAGCGCGCCGTCATATGTATCAATACGGGACCACCAGCGAGCAATTGGCCGCGGTCTCCGTGTCTACCCGTAAGTGGGCGACCTTGAACCCCCGCGCAACCATGCGCGACCCCATCACTGTGGAGGACGTTGTCAACTCCCGCATCATCTGCGACCCACTTCACCTTCTCGACTGCTGCCTGGTAACCGACGCTGCCGCAGCGCTTGTCGTAACCTCCGCCGAGCGGGCCCGGGACCTCCGCCAAAGGCCGGTATGGATACTCGGAGGCGGGGAATGCCACACGCACACCCTGCTCACCGAGCTACCCGACATCACTGTATCGGGGGCTGTGGAGTCGTCTGGCATGGCCTACGGAATGGCCGGGGTAACCGCAAAGGATGTAGATGTGGCCGAGGTCTATGACGCCTTCACCTCTTCCGTCGTGCAACTCCTCGAGGACCTAGGCTTCTGCAAGAAGGGTGAGGGTGGGCCTTTCGTAGAAGGGGGACGCACCGCTCCAGGTGGTCAGTTACCCATGAACACCCAGGGTGGGGCATTGTCTTTCCAGCACCCAGGGATGTTTGGAATCTGGACCATGCTGGAGGCGGTGAGGCAATTGCGCCACGAGTATCAGGGCACACCTCGGCAGGTCTCTGGTGCCCAGGTGGCACTGACGCACGCCAACGGGGGTGTCTTCGAGCACCAGGTCACCATCATCCTGGGGAGGGGCTAGCCATGCCGGAATACCCGAAGCCGCTGCCCGTGCCAGACGCCGACACTCGGCCCTTCTGGGAAGGAACCAAGAAGCACGAGCTAAGGATCCAGCGTTGCCAGTCCTGCCGGAGCTTCTTCTTCTATCCGCGTAGCGTGTGCCCCAAATGCCACTCCCAGCAACTGGAGTGGGTGCGGGTTAGCGGAAAAGCGCAACTCTACTCATACGCTATTGTCCACCGAGCAACGAACGCGGGATTTGCCCCGGATGTCCCTTACACATATGTGATCGTGCAGTTGGAGGAAGGTCCGCGCATGATTAGCAACGTTGTCCAGTGCCCCCTGAATGGCCTCAGGATAGGCATGCCTCTGGAAGTTACCTTCGAGGACGTTACCGTAGATGTCACTCTTCCCAAGTTCAAGCCCGCCGCAGGAGGATAGGCCGTGACCGAAGCCAAAGGCCAGATCACCCTCGATCTTAAGCGCTTGATCGGGCAGGCCAGTGAGCCTGTAGTGAATGAGGTCGAAAAGGGTGCAATTAGAAAGTTCGCCGAGGCAATAGGCGACCCTAACCCGATATGGGTAGATGATGCGGCAGCAGCCCAGTTCGGCGGGATCATGGGGACGCCGACGTTCTTCACTACCATCAGGGCCGGGCCACCACCTCACCTGGAATTCAAGTTCGGCCGGGTGGACGTAGCCACAGGCCGAGAGGTGGAGTATTTCAAGCCCATCCGGCCGGGGGACAAGATCACGGCCAAGACCAGCTTGGTCGCCCTGGAGGAAAAACAGGGCCGCCAGGGTCCCATGGTCTTCTATACCTATGAGACCGAGCTTACTGACGAAAGGGGCGAGAGAGTCGCCCTAGTACGCCGGACCATGGCCCGCCGCTAGCTCGAAAGGTGTATGAGGTATGGCTCCAAAGAAGCAGTCCTTCCAGGATGTCCAGGAGGAGGAGGAGATCCCTAGTCTAACCAAAGGCCCGATTACCCGTGTGCAGATAGCCAAGTACGCGGGCGCCTCGGGAGACTTCAACCCCCTACATGTGGACGAGAAATACGCCACAGAGAAGGCGGGGCTGGACAGCGTGATCGCCCACGGTATGTTGAGCATGGCTTTCCTCGGTCAAGCCATCACGGACTGGATAAGTGACCCTCGATATCTGAAAAAGCTCTCAGTGCAGTTCCGGGGAATGGTCAAGCCGGGCGACCTTATCACCTGCAAAGGGAACGTGACCAGGAAGTACATCGAATCCGGTACAGGCATAGTGGAATGCGGCGTGCGCGCCGAGAACCAGCGTGGAGAGGTTGTAACCTCCGGTGCAGTAATCATCGCGCTACCGCTGAAAGGCTGAAGGTCGCTCCACAAAGGTGCGGACAACAGGAGGTTATGGTATGGACAGGCTCAAGGGCAAAGTGGCAGTAGTAACCGGGTCGGGTCGGGGAATTGGCCGCGTATTGGCCGTCACCATGGCCCTAGAAGGGGCTAAGGTAGTAGTCAATGACCTCGGCGTAACCGTGGATGGGATTCAACCCAGTTCTCAGGTTGCCGATGAGGTGGTGGCGGAGATCAGGAAGGCAGGGGGAGTCGCCGTCGCCAGCTATGATTCGGTGGTCTCCTGGTCAGGCGCCGAGAATATCATTCGCACCGCGGTGAGCAACTTTGGCCGCCTGGACATCTTGGTGAATAACGCAGGCATCCTCAGGCCGCGCATGGTGTGGAACATGGCTGAGGAAGAGTGGGATGGGGTGCTCAATACACACCTGAAGGGCACGTTCAACTGCTGTCACTTTGCGTCCATTCAGATGAAAGAGCAGAACTACGGGCGCATCCTCAATGTGACCTCCAGTGTGGGTATGCAGGGCGCACAAAGCTTGTCTAACTATGCTGCTGCCAAAGCTGGCATTGTGGGCTTTACCCGAGCCATTGCTAAGGAGTTGTCACGGTTCAACGTTACGGTCAACGCCTACCACATCGGCGCCCACACCCGCATGTCCGACAACCCGGATAGGCTCCGTCAGGAGAGGATCAAGCAAGGACTCGAAGCGCCCGACCTGGCAGCCCGGCGACGAGCGCGAGAGCGACCGGAGCAACTCCCGGAGCAGGGTGTACCCATCGTGATCTACCTGGCCTCGGACCAGGCCGCCGACATCTCCGGCCATGTCTTCTACATGGGCGGGGAGAAGATGGCGGTATATAACCTCAATGACCAGGTCAAGCAGGCCTACTGGCCAGGGGGCTGGACGGTGGACAAGGTCTTCGAGCGGTTCCGAGATACTGTGGGGGCGGGGTTACCCAACGCTGTGCAGACGAAAGCCTCTGGGGACTGACCAGACGAGGGTCCCGTTCGCTTCCGGGGAGCGTGAGTTGCCGTGTGGCGCCTTACTTCCGCGGCGGCTACTTAGATGGCGCCCGCTTCTCGCAGTCGGGAGATGTCCTCCCAGCTATACCCCAGCTCTAGAAGCACCTCTTCAGTTGCCTCCCCAATCTGTTGTGCCGGACGTCGGAGCTTGCCCGGGGTCTCGCTGAAGTGAATGGGAAGGCCGAGGGTCCGGATGTGGCCCAGCACGGGGTGGTCCTGTTCTACCACATACTCGCTGGCGATAACCTGGGCGTCCTCCACTAGGGAAGCATAGTCATGGACCGGGCAGCAAAGTAGGTCGCCCGACCCCTTCAGGATGCCGATCCACTCCTGGCATGTCCGGGTGTCGAAAACGTCGTCTAGCAGCTTCACGAGATCCTCACAGTGGGCCTCTCGCGATGCTGAGTCGTGGAAGCGTGGGTCCTTCTCCAACTGCGGCAACCCCACTGCCCGGCAGAAGGTTGGCCAGTAGCGGTCGGACTGAAGGTTGCCCAGCATGATCCACCGGCCATCAGCACAGAGATAGTGATTGTGCAGCGGGTTGGCCGCCTGGGTTCTGGGCCGCTTGGGGGCGGGCTTCCCCAGCAGCAGGGCAGGCATTATGCTGAGGGCCTGCGCCCACATCATGCTCCCCAGTAGGGAAACAGCGATCTCCTGGCCGACACCAAAGCGGTCTCGGGCCCTCAGCGCAGTGAGTATGCCGAAAGCCAGGGTAAGCCCGGTGGTGGTATCAGCGACCCCGGAAGCAATACGGACCAGGGACTGCCCGGGGTCCGTGGAGCCCATCATGAAGCCGGAAAAGGCGTTGCCCATGGGGTCCAGGGCTGGCTCTTTGCTCAGCGGTCCCTTGGGGCCAAAGCCCGTGACGCTGGCGTAGACCAGCCGCGGGTTGATCTGGCGCAACCTCTCATAATCTAGGCCCAGTCGCTGGGCGACCCCCTGGCGGTAGTTCTGGACAAAAACGTCGGCCTCCTTCACCAGGCGATACACTATCTCTTTGCCCCCCTGAGTCTTGAGATCGAGGGCTATGTCCCGCTTGTCCCGGTTGTAGAACTCCCAGGAGACCGAAGAGCCGGTAGGCAACTCGGCGGGCATCCCTCCCATGCGTTTAGTGCCCCGCCCGGGGTCGCCACTATGCATGTCCTCTATCTTAACGACGTCGGCGCCGAGGCTGCCCAGCAACGCGCTCGCCGATGGCCCGGCCATCCATACAGTCCAATCTATTACTTTGATCCCTTCCAGAGGCAAGGACATGCTCTACCTCCATGTTGGCGGTAAGAAACCAGGGGTGGGCACAGTCAAGGGCCAGTTTGGCCCGTTGCCCATGCCACTAAGGATGGGTCGTCAGCAACTCAGAACGTGGAACCGAAGGGGCTTGGCCCACCAAGTGGCGGCCTACCGCCCCTTCCAGGCAGGTTTTCTCTTCTCCACAAACGCACGGCGGCCTTCCTCGGCGTCTTCGCTTTTAGGTAGCGGGGCGGTAATGTATCTTCCCAGCAACTTGGCCTGGTCCCTGGTCAGGTCCAGGCCACGATAGACATATTCCTTCATGAACCTGACAGCCATGGGCGCGTTCTCGCAGATCGCTTCTGCCAGTTGCCTGGCTGCGGGCAGTAGTTGGTCTCTGGGCACAATCCTGTTGACGAAGCCGATGTCGTAGGCGCGTTGGGCCGAGATGGGCTGGGCGGTGAGCAGGAGTTCCAAGACCGCTCCCAGAGGTATCATCTTGGTCAGCTCAGCGGACCAGGAAGCCCCCAGGTTGCGCTTGGCTTCCATGATGCCGAACTGGGCATCGTCACTGGCGATCCTAATGTCACAGTGTTGCACCAGCATCCAGCCGCCCGCATAGCAAATGCCGTGTATGGCGGCGATAATGGGCTTCCACACCTCTACGCCACCCTCGCCAGGGAGATAGGGGACCCCCCGGGCGCGACTGGCCCCTTTGGTCTCGGCCATGATTCGCAGGTCTACACCCGAGCAGAAGGCCCGGTCCCCTGCCCCGTTGACAATAGCCACTCGCAAATTTGGATCTTCCCGGAAGTCCACCCAGGTTTCTGCCAGGCGGTCCTCCAACTCTGGCGAGAGCGCATTTAGGCGCTCGGGACGGTTCAGGGTAATGTAGGCAATAGGCCCCTCTTTTCGGTAAAGCAGCACCTCTGGTCCCGTCAGTGGCATGTCACGCTCCTCACTTAGCTGCCGTGGCCGGTCGGAACTTGGGCAGGGATATCTCCTCACTTACGTCATCGAAGCAGACCTCCACGGGCATTCCCACCTGAAGCTTGTCTAGAGGGCAATCTACTATGTTGGTGAGCATTTTGACTCCCTCCTCCAATAAAACGAATGCCACGTTGTATGGGGTGTCCTTTGTGAACGGCTCGCTGGCCCGACGCACTATAGTGAAGGTGTAGACCTGGCCTTTGCCGCTGGCTTCCACCCATGTTATGCGATCCGAGAAGCAGTTGGGACAGCGCAGGCGAGGATAGAAGAACGTGTTGTTGCAGTCCTGGCACCTGGGCAATAGGAGCACATGTTTCCTCGCAGCCTCCCAGTAGGGCCGGGTCTCGGTAGTAGGAACGGGAATGGGCTTGGCGTATTCTGCCATCTCACTTCACCCCCAGCACCATGGCCGCCTGGTGCATTAGGATGCCGCCGTTGGTGTATACCAGGGCGGTTTCCACGTTCTGCACCTGGCGAGGGGTTGCCTTGTAGTCGCCTCGCAACTGCCTCACCGCCTCGATAATGGGGAAAATGCCGTAGTACCCGTTATGGGTGTAGCTTAGCGCGCCGCCGTGGGTGTTCATGGGGAGCGCCCCTCCAGGTGCCGTGCGCCCGCCCTGTACGAAGGCCCCGCCTTCGCCTTTCCCGCAGAATCCAATGTCCTCCAGGGCGCACACCACCTCGCTGGTAAAGCAATCATATAGCTCGAGGACGTCCACATCGGCGAGAGTCACCTCCGCCATGCGCAGCGCTTTGCCGGCAGCTACTCCCGCCCCCGATTGGGTGAAGTCCACCATGGAGCTGATATACCTGTGGGTGTGGTATTCGCCAGCCCCCAGTAAGTAGACTGGCTTCTGTTTGGCATTCCTTGCCCGCTCCGGCGTGGTGACGATCATGGCCCCGGCGGCGTCGGTGACCAAGCAGCAGTCCCAGCGATGGAGCGGCTCGCAAACGAAGGGCGAGCTAAGCACGTCCTGCACCGTCAAGGGCCCCCTCATTACCGCCCTGGGGTTCATGGCTGCCCATTTTCGCGTAGACACGGCCACCTCAGCGAACTGTTCGCTGGTAGTGCCGTACTGCACCATGTGGCGCCGGGCGAGCATGGCATAGGCGGCGGGATAAGCCCCGGCAGATAGCCCGTAGACGTCCTCCAAGCTTGGTGCTCCTCCAGCCTTGCCTCGAAGATTGCCGGCACCCATGGGAGAGCTACTAACCCTGTCAGCGTGACCGCTGGACCTGGCCTTGGCCGCATATACCAGCAGGACGGTATGACAGAGCCCTGCGCTTATGGCTGCTGCGGCATGAATCAGTTCTGTGGCCATGGATGAGCCACCGGCTGTAGTCGTATCCAGTGACGCTACGGGTTGGGCAAGGTAGTCCATGAAAACCGCGGCACCGGAAGGGCTGTAGATAGCATCCAGATCGCTCTTGGCTATGCCGGCATCTTCGAGGACATTGTGCGTGGCCTCCAGCATGAGCTCGAATACGGTCTTCTTGGGAATAGAGCCGTTCTCGTTGCCTTCGGCCACGCCAATGATGGCCACCTGCCTATTCAAGGTGCTCATTTCCGAATCTCTATTGCTTCAGGCCCTATGGTGCCAGCCACAGGTTCCACATTATGTCATTGCGGGCGGCGGTGCCTGACCAGTAGATGTTGCGCACCCTGGGAGAAAACGCCCCTGTATTCAGTATGAGGGGGAACCATACGTAATAGGCCCGCTCCGGCTGTATGCGCTGTATCTTGTGCATCAGATCCCGAAGCCTGTTCTGGTCCGTGGTGCGAACCACTTCTGCCACCAGGGCTATCAACTCTTCGTCCCGGACATTGGAGCGGTTCTGGGTCCCATTGGGATTAAAGGTCTCCTGGATTGCCCTGGCGTAGCTGCCACCTCCCCCGCCACTGTAGCCTACACCTGGCGTCTTGACGTTGGGCGCGGTGTACTGCTGGATAAACGCGGGGTACTCCAACAGCTTGATGTTAGCCTGGATACCCACCTCCCTTAGCATGGCCACTGCGGCTTCAGCTACCTTGACCTGGTTGGGGAAGCGGTTGGTTGTGATAATGGGCATGGTGAACCCGGTGGCGTTCGCCTCCGACAGCAGTTGTCGGGACTCATTCGGACGGTATTCCAGGTACTTGTGGACCTCGGGGGAGAGCTGTTTGTCATCCAGCCATAGGTCCCCAAAAGAAGGTCTGACCTGCGTCCAGACGGGCACGCCAGCCCCCATGTACACACTTTTTAGGATGGCATCCCGGTCTATAGCCATGGCGATGGCCCGCCGTACCTTGACATCGGAGTAAGGCTTCTGGTCCGTCGGATAGAACAGCGACAGGGGGAAGGGGCTCTCGCAGGTTCTCAGGACGACCTGAGGCGCAGTCGTGCGTAAGGCCTCATCAATCTCCGGAATGCCTTTGTTGATAAGATAGTCTGACTTGCCGGACCTCAGCGCCGCCACCTGGGTGGACATCTCGGGCATGATCCGGAAATCGATGGAGTCCACGTAGGGTGCGCCCTGCCAGTATTCGGGGTTCTTCAGCATGCGGATGTTCACCCCAGGCTTGTACTCTCCCACCATGAAAGGCCCGGTGGCGACGTTTTGCTCCCAACGGACAATTGGCTCACCACCCGGGAAGACCTCGGGGGCCCCTATGAGGAAGTACCTGTCATAGCTCTCCGTGGGCCAGGGAGCGAAGGGGATCTTGAGGTGGACGCGCAGAGTATAGTTGTCCACAACGTCGATGGAACTGATGGCATCGGTTACTACCTCGCCGCCGGGCATCCGGGTCCACAGCTTGCTGAAGTTGAAGGCCACATCAGCGGCCAGAAGCTCGCGTCCATTCATCGGCGGGCGGTTTTGCCACTTGACACCCTTGCGGATCGAGTACTCGACTGTAGTGTCATCCAGCCACTTGAACCCGGTGGCTAGCCCTGGAGCAGGGGGATACTCCACACAGTCCTTTTGGGCCCGCGGGGCCTGCCACAGCCGGTCATAGGCAAAGTTCAGGACGTCCCGCAAGTCAGTGGAGGTGACCTTGTAGGGGTCAAAGCCTGGCATGTCCCTGATGTGAGTGTAGACCAGCGTCCCCCCGTACCTGGGTGCCTCCGAAGCGGCGACCGTAGTCGCACGAGTGGCGGTTGGGGACGGGCTTGGCGCAACGCTCCCTGGCGTTGTGGCGGGTACCTTGGTGGCCAACGGTGTGGCCGTGGCTGCCACGGCAGGCTTGGTCGGTGTAGCTTCTGCAGCCGGGCCGCAGGCCGCTAGCACAAGTGACCAGAGGCCCAGGAACGCGAAAACCCGCCTTGTGTTCATGGCTCTACCTCCACTCTGCAATAGTGACGGCGGTATTGTACCATGTTGTCTTTATGGTGCACAGTTTCTTGCCCGCGAGGAGCTTCCCGCGAAAGGGTCTTTTAGATACGTAGGGGGAGGGTACAAAAAGGGTACTTACCCCAACCTATTCTGGTAGACTAGCTTTGACCAAAAGACAAG
>Ga0080064_1000776_pt1 | contig 76170 bp, 76 predicted proteins | sample Subgrocontami54m_FD_69260 | JGI IMG/M metagenome (GOLD analysis project Ga0080064, IMG submission 69260) | Subsurface groundwater microbial communities from S. Glens Falls, New York, USA - GMW46 contaminated, 5.4 m (SPADES assembly) (version 2) ...
TGCCGGTGACCCTGACCATCAACGTGCTGTCGCTCGCCCTGGTGCTCGGTCTGGCCGTGCCGCTGGGGGTGCTGGCGGCGGTTCGGCCGGGGAGCGCGTTCGACCGGCTGACGACGGGGGGCGTGTTCATCGGCTACTCGATGCCGTCATTCTGGCTGGCCCTGCTGTGCATGGCGTATTTCGGGGTGACATTGCGATGGCTGCCCGTGTCCGGCCTGCATAGCCTGGAATACGAATCGCTGCCGCGGCTCGCCCAGGGGCTCGACGCGGCGTGGCACCTGCTGCTGCCGGTGGGCATCACGGCGTTCGTCAGCGTCGCAGGCCTGTCGCGCTACATGCGCTCGAGCATGGTCGACGTGCTGCGGCAGGACTACATCCGCACCGCCCGGGCGAAGGGGCTGCCGGAGCCCCGCATTCTGTTCCACCACGGCCTGCGCAACGGGCTGCTGCCGCTCATCACGATCCTCGGGCTGTCGCTGCCGGATCTCATCGGCGGCAGCGTCATCGCGGAGACGATCTTTTCGATCCCCGGCATGGGACGGCTCTTCTATGAGGCGGTGATGGCGCGGGACTATCCGGTGATCATGGCGCTGGTGACGATCGGTGCCGTGCTGACGATGCTCGGGAACGTCCTGGCCGATGTCGCCTACGCCTATGCGGATCCGCGGATCCGCGTCGGGAAAGCGCTCTGATGCGTGGCAATAAGCTGGCGTGGGCGGGTGCGGTGGTGCTGGGCCTCTTGGCGTTCGCCGCCATCGCGGCCCCCTGGCTGGCTCCGCACGACCCGCTCCAAAGCAGCCTGCCGGACGCCCTGCTGGGGCCGTCGGCGGGCCACCCGCTCGGCACGGACCAGCTCGGCCGCGACGTGCTCAGTCGCCTCCTCTACGGCGCGCGTATTTCGCTGGTCATCGGGTTCATCGCCGTCGGCATTGCCATGGTGGCGGGCATCGCCGTCGGCGCGTGCGCCGGATTTTTCGGCGGCTGGGTGGATGCCGTGCTCATGCGGTTCGTGGATACGATGCTGTCGATTCCGACGATATTCCTCCTGCTGACCATCATCGCGATGGTCGGCCCCAGCATCTATCTCATCATGACGGTCATCGGCCTCACGAGCTGGATGGGGGTCGCCCGGCTGGTGCGTGCCGAGATCCTCACGCTGAAGGAGCGCGAGTTCGTGCTGGCCGCGCGCGTGATGGGGGCGTCCCCGACTCGGCTCATCCTGCGGCACCTGCTGCCGAATGCGATGGGTCCGGTGCTGGTCAGCGCCACCTTGGGGGTCGGCGGGGCCATCCTGACGGAATCGGTCCTCAGCTACCTGGGGCTCGGCGTCCAGCCGCCCACGCCGAGCTGGGGGAACATCCTGAACGAGGGCCGGGTCGCCCTCGGGGTGGCGTGGTGGCTGACCGTCAGCCCGGGGCTGTGCATCCTGGTGACGGTACTGGCATTTAATCTCCTCGGCGAGGGGATTCGGGAGCGCTTCCGCAGCTGATGCCCCTCCTCGACGTGCGCCAGTTATCGGTCAGCTACCACCAGGCCGGCACCGCGCTTCAAGCGGTCGATGGCGTGACCTTCTCGGTCGAGCCAGGCGAGGTGCTCGCCCTCGTCGGGGAATCCGGCTCCGGAAAAAGCAGCATCGCACTTGCGCTGACGCGGCTACTGCCGATGCCGCCGGCGGTCGTCAGCGGCGAGGTCCGGTTCGACGGGCGCGAACTGCTGACGGCACCGGAAGAAGCCCTGCGCGCCATCCGCGGCGGCCGGATCGCCTACGTGTTCCAGGACCCCGACACCTCGCTCAACCCGGTGTTGGCCATCGGCGAGCAGCTCATCGAGGCCATTCGGCTGCACGATGAGGCCGAGGCGCGGCCGGCGGAGGCGGCAGTACGGTGGCTCTCCCGCGTCGGCATCGCCTCCGCCGCCGAGCGGCTGCGCGCGTATCCGCACGAGTTTTCCGGCGGGATGCAGCAGCGCGTCATGCTGGCGATGGCGCTGGCGGGCCGGCCCGCGCTCTTGATCGCCGATGAGCCGACGACCGCCCTGGATGTCACCGTGCAGTTGCAGATTCTGCGGCTGCTCCGGGACCTGCAGCGGTCGCTGCAGCTCGCCATCCTGCTCATCTCGCATGACTTGACCGTCGTGGAGCGCATCGCCCACCGCGTCGGCGTGCTCTCGGCCGGCCGGCTGGTGGAGCTGGGTCCGGTGCAGGATGTACTGAGCCGTCCGGCGCACCCCTACACGCGGCAGCTGCTCCGGTATCGCTCGATGGTGCGGCTGCGGCGCCCGGAGGCCGGCCATGGCTGAGCCGATCTTGGAAGCCGTGGCGGTGAGCAAATCGTATCCGGCCCCCGGCGGACCATTTGCCCGGCGCGGCGAGCACACGACCGCTGTCGTGCAGGTGAGCTGTTCGCTGGCGGCAGGCGACACGCTGGGGCTGGTGGGGGAGTCGGGCTGCGGCAAGACGACGCTCGCCAAGCTGTTGGTCGGGTTGCTGGCGCCGACGAGCGGCGACGTGCGCGTGCTGGGCGAGACCTGGTCCCGCCTGCGCGGCCCAGCACAGCTGGCCGCCCGTCGGGCCGTGCAGTTCGTGTTTCAGAATCCCCTGACCAGCCTCAACCCGCGCCTGACGGTGGAGGAGACGCTCGGCGAGCCGCTGCGCATCCACCGGCTGGCTCGCGACCGCGCGCATGCCCGGACGCTCATTGACGGCCTGCTTGAGGCGGTCCGCCTGCCGGCGGCCTATGCCCGGCGCCTGCCGAGGGAATTGAGCGGCGGGGAACGGCAGCGGGTCGGCATCGCCCGGGCGTTGGCAACCGAGCCGCAGGTGCTCATCTGCGACGAGCCGATTGCTTCGCTGGATGTGTCGGTGGGCGCGCAGGTCCTGGAGCTGCTTCGTGCCATCGTCCGCTCGCGCCGGGTCGCACTCTTGTTTATTTCCCACGACTTGCGCGCCGTCGCCTCGCTGTGCGACCGCATCGCCGTGATGCGTCGCGGATGCCTGCTGGAGCAGGGGCCCACCGACCAGCTGCTCAACCGTCCCAGCCATTCCTACACCGAACTGCTGATCCGCTCCGCCGAGCTGGATTTGGACGCCGCGGAGCCGACCGCGTCCCCGTAACCTTCAGGGAGCGAGGGAATTGCCTGCTCCCGACGTGACCCGCCTTCTTGAGTAATCGCGCCAGCCGCGCTATAATAACGGTCTTGTTCTCGACGAGGAGCTCTTATGGAACGGTTTTGGTATGCATTTATCCCACTCTGTGTCGCCCTGGACGCGGTCGGGCTGTTGCCCATCTATCAGGGGCTGGTGCGGCGGCTGGACCGTTCGCAGCGCCGCCGCGCGGCCATCGAGGCGGTGGTGACTGCGCTCGCCGTGTCGGTCACGTTCCTCTTGGTGAGCCGGCCCATCTTCCGCTTGATGGGGCTGGAGGTCGCCGACGTCATGATTGCCGGCGGAGCGATTCTGATCGCCCTGTGCCTGCGGGAGCTGCTGCTGCCGGAGAAGCCCGGCGACCCTGAGACCCTCAAGCCGGGGGTCGTCCCGCTGGGCGTCCCGCTGCTGGCCGGCCCGGCCGTGTTCACCACGGTGCTGCTGGTCCGGGACCAGTACGGCGCGGAAGTGACCCTGGCCGCGCTGGCCGCCAACCTGCTGCTCGTCTGGACACTCCTGCGCGCCTCGGACGCGCTGTTTAGCATGCTCGGCCGCGAGGGAACACAAGTGGTCTCGAAGATCTCGAACCTGATCCTGACGTCGTTCGGCGTCATGCTGATCCGGCAGGGCATTGCGGCCGCCACCCGGGGCTAACGATGCGGCGCATCCTGACCTTCATTCTCGCCGGCGGCAAAGGGGAGCGGCTGCTGCCGCTGACCAAGGACCGCGCCAAACCGGCGGTGCCGTTCGGCGGCATCTACCGGATCATCGACTTCACGCTGTCGAACTGCATCAACTCAGGCATCCGCAAGGTCCACGTGCTGACGCAGTACAAGTCCATTTCGCTGCACCGCCACCTGCGGATGGGCTGGAGCATCTTCAACGGCGACCTCGGCGAGTACATCGACATCATTCCAGCACAGCAGCGCACCGGCGACTATTGGTACCGCGGGACGGCGGATGCCATCTACCAGAACATCTACTCCATCGAGCAGGAGCAGCCGGACCTGGTCCTGGTCCTGGCCGGCGACCACGTCTATAAGATGGACTACGCCGACATGGTCGCGTTTCACCAAGCCCAGCGCGCGGCGGTGACCGTCGGCGTCATCGAAATGGAGAAGGAGCGCGCGCGGGGGTTCGGCATCGTGGAGGTCGACGCGGAAGGCCGCATCGTCGGGTTTGAGGAAAAACCGGCCAACCCGAAGACGATCCCCGGCGACCCGACCCGGTGCTACGTGTCGATGGGGATCTACCTCTTCGACCGCATGCTCTTGGAGCACGCGCTCGTCGGCGACGCGGAGCGCTCGGAGAGCAGCCACGATTTCGGCCGCGACGTCATTCCCGCAGCCGCGAAGAACGTGCGCGTCATGGCCCACATCTTCAAAGACGAGAACAAGACGGACGCGAAGTACTGGCGCGACATCGGCACGCTGGATGCCTACTATGAAGCGAACATGGGCCTCGTCCAGGTGACGCCCCAGTTCAACCTCTACGACCGCAGCTGGCCCATCCGGACGTACCAGCAGCAGTGGCCGCCGGCCAAGACCGTGTTCGCGGACTTCGGGACCGGCCGTGTCGGCACGGTGCTGGACTCGCTGGTGTCCAACGGCTGCATCATCAGCGGCGGCTACGTCCAGCGCTGCGTCCTGTCGCCCGATGTGCGCATCAACAGCTTCGCCCGCGTGGAGGAGTCGATTCTGATGGAGCGGGTGGAGGTCAGCCGGTACGCCAAGATCCGCCATGCCATCATCGACAAGGACGTCGTGATCCCGCGCTACGCGGAGATCGGCTACCATCTGGAGGAGGACCGGCGGCGCTTCGTCGTCACCGACTCCGGCATCGTCGTCGTGGGCAAGGGCACCGTCATTGAAGAGCCGCGGCCGGCCGTGTCGCTGGCCGGCACCTGAGGTCGCCATGGCCGCCCCGCTGCAGATCGGCCCGCATACGTTCACCTCGCGGCTGTTCGTCGGCACCGGCAAATACGCGAGCTTCCCGCTCATGCGCGAGGCCATCGAGGCCTCGGGCGCTGAGGTGGTGACGGTGGCCGTCCGCCGGCTGCCCCTCGACCGGCCCCAGGAAGAAAGCCTGCTCGACCATCTGGACCGCGGCCGGATCACGCTGCTGCCGAATACGGCGGCCTGCTATACGGCAGAGGAGGCCATCCGCACCGCCCGGCTCGGGCGCGAGTTGGGCCTGTCCAGCCTGGTCAAGCTGGAAGTCATCGGCGACCAGAAGACGCTGCTGCCGGACACCGAGGCGCTGTTGGAAGCCACACGGGTATTGGTCAAAGACGGGTTTATCGTTATGCCCTACACGAACGACGATCCCGTCATGGCTCGAAAGCTGGAAGCGGCCGGGGCCGCCTGCGTCATGCCGCTGGCCGCCCCCATCGGTTCGGGCCAGGGCATTCTCAATCCCTTGAACATCCGTCTGATTCTCGAGGCGGTGTCCGTGCCCGTCGTCGTGGATGCGGGGGTGGGTACGGCGTCCGACGCGGCCATCGCCATGGAGCTGGGGGCGGACGGCGTCTTGATGAACACCGCCATCGCCGGGGCCGATGACCCGGTCAAGATGGCGCGCGCGATGCGCCTGGCGGTGGAAGCCGGACGGCTGGCCTTTGAGGCCGGCCGCATTCCGAGAAAACCGTACGCCAGCGCCTCCAGCCCGCAGGCAGGGCTCCTCGGAGCCGCCCCGGAGCGCATCGCCGCATGAGCTCGGGATCGCAGGCCTCCTCCGGCGGCTCGCGCGAGCTGGCGGCGATTCTGCGCAACATCCTCGTCTGCTATTTCCTCTCCGGCGCGCTGGGCCTCGTGTATGAAATCCTGTGGCTGCGGCGCCTGCTGCTCGTCTTCGGGAGCACCGTCCATGCGGTGAGCACGGTGCTGACGGTATTCTTCGGCGGACTGGCGCTGGGCAGCTGGCTCTTCGGGCGGCTCATCGACCGCCGGGGGCAGGTCGCCGGCCTGCGCTGGTACGCGGCGCTGGAAGCCGGCATCGGGCTGTATGCGTTCGCCACGCTGCCGCTGTTCGGCCTGATCGAGCGGCTGTATATCCCCGTCTACCGCGCGTCGAACTTCTCGCCGACGGTGCTCGTCACCGCGTCGTTCCTCTGTGCGGCCCTTATCCTCTTGCTGCCGGCGACCCTGCTGGGCGGGACGTTTCCCATCCTGAGCCGCTTTCTCATCCGGACGGGCGGCGAGCGCGGGACGAAGTTGGCCACGCTGTATGCCGTGAACACGGCGGGTGCCGTCATCGGAACGCTGGGCGTGTATTACGTCGGATTACCGATGCTGGGCTTATCCCGTACCCTCATCTGCGCCGGCGTATTGAATCTCGGCATCGGCGGGCTCTGTTTCCTGTTCGACCAGCACCTGGGGAGCTTGGGTTTCCACCGCCCGGCCGCAGCGCCTGAGCCCGCGGCCGAGATCCGTCCGCAGGAGGACGAGCCGCCGGCCTCGCAGCGCGGGCTCTTTTTCGCGTTCGGCTTGTCCGGGTTTGCGGCGATGGTCTACGAGGTGGCCTGGACCCGGACGCTGAGCCTGGTACTGGGCAGCTCGATCTACGCCTTTTGTGTCATCCTGGCGACGTTTTTGGCCGGGATGGCCCTGGGCAGTTTCGCCGTTCGGAGCAGCCTCCAGCGCCGCCGGGCGGAGCTACCGGACATTATCAAGCTGGAACTCTTGCTCGGCGCGTATGGATTGGCGTCCGTCGTGCTGTTCAATCAGCTGCCGGACTGGTTCGTGGTGCTGTGGCCGGCATGGGGCAAATCGTTCGCGACCCTGTCTGCGCTCCAGGCCGCGCTGAGTGCCATGGCCATGCTGCCACCGACGCTGATGATGGGGGCGTTGTTTCCCCTGGTGAGCGACCTTGCGACGCACCGGCTTTCCAGTTTGGGTCGGCGGCTGGGCAGCATCTATGCGATCAATACGCTGGGCGGGATCATCGGGTCGTTCCTGGGCGGGTTTGTACTCATCCCGCAGCTGGGGCTGCCGTGGGCGATTGTGGTCGCCGCGCTGTTCAACCTGCTGGCGGCCGCCAGCATCTTCGTCACGTCGGCTACGGCAGCACGGCGGTCGGTGCGGTTGGGCCTCAGCGCCGCAGTCCTGTCGGCCTCGGTAGGGCTGAGTGCCATGGTCCTGGTGCCGATGTGGCAGCGCGAAGTGTTTGCGGCCGGCGTCTATCTGACACCGGGTGAGTTTGCCCACTCCTCGGTGCGGGAGGTCGCAGAGCGTCCCACACTGCTCTTTTACCGCGACAGCCTGAACGCGACGGTCAGCGTCCATCAGCAGGGGCGCATCCTCTCCTTGAAGATCGGCGGGAAGACGGATGCCTCCAATGGGATCGATATGGGCAGTCAGATCCTCGCCGCGCACCTCCCCTTGTTATTGCATCACGGCGAAGCCCACAGCGTGTTCGTCCTTGGCCTCGGCAGCGGGGTCACGTTGGGCCATGCGGGACGGTATCCGGTCAAGCGGCTGGATTGCGCGGAAATCGACCCGGCCGTGGTGGAGGCCGCGCGGCTCTTCAAGGAGTACAACTATGGCATCCATGATGACCCCCGCGTGCGGATCTATGCTGCGGACGGCCGCAACTTTTTATTGGCCAGCCAGCGCCCGTACGACGTGATTATCTCCGAGCCGTCCAACCCGTGGATGGCCGGCCTGGCCTACCTGTTCACGCAGGAATTCTACCAGCTGGCGAAGCGGCGACTGGCACCCGGGGGCGTCATGTGCCAGTGGCTGCAGCTGTACCGGCTGTTTCCGGCCGATGTGAAGCTCGTGTTGCGCACGTTCCATGCCGAGTTCCCGTACGTCACCGTCTGGTCGTCCGTGCCCGGCGACCTGCTGCTCATCGGCTCGCAGGAGCCGCTGGAGATCGACTTCGCGCGTCTGCAGCAACAGATGGCCCAGCCGGCGATCCGCGACAGCCTCCGGATGGCCGGCGTGGAGCGGCCGGAAGCGTTACTGCAGCTCTTGTGGTTGGGGCCGCGCGAGCTGGAAGCGGTAACCGCCGATACGCCCTGGCTCCATCAGGATGACCAGCCGTCGGTGGAGTTCAACGCGCCTAAAGCGCTGTATCTTGACGCGAATTTGCCGCTCAACTACGCGGGCTTGCAGCGATTCCGCGCCCCGGTGCAAGAGCTGGTCCACGGCTACCAGCCGCCGGCGGTCGAGGATACGGCCTTGGCGTTGTCGTTGGCAAGGCTCTGGCTCTTTCGCGATGAACAGCAGCTGGCTGAAGCGGAGCTGCGCGGCGCGGTCGCGCGAGACCCCGGGTCGGTGGAGGCCTGGCGGATGCTGGGAGAGCTCTCGTTGCAGAATCATCGGCTTCTGCAGGCGGATGCGGCGTTCCGCCGAGCAGCCCAAGCCGCTCCCGGGGACCCCAGCGCGTTTCAGTCACTCGGCCGTCTGAACCTGTCCCAGGGGCGGTTCCCGGAAGCGCTGGAGTGGTACGGCCAGGCGGTCCGGTTCGCTCCGGAGAACGCGAATCTTGCGGCGGAAATCGGCGATGCATGGCAGGGCGCCCAACAGTTGGCGTGGGCGGCGGAGTGGTACCGAAGCGCCATCTCGCTGTCGCCGCAGCCGGTGAAGACGCTGTGGGAGGCTTCTGCCCGCACGTCGCGGCGCCTCAAGGCTTGGTCCGATGCCGAAGCGATGGGGCGGTCCGGTGCCCAGTTGTTTCCTGGCGATGCGTTGTTCGACCTGATCGCCGGGGAGGCGCTGCTGGAGCAAGGCCGATTGCCGGAGGCGGTAGATCGGTTTCAGCGCGCACGTGCAGTTGCGCCGAAGGCCGTTGAGGTCTACTATGGATTAGGTCGGATCGCGTTGGCACAGGGACAAGCCGTTCAGGCGGTCCGGCTCCTGCGTGAGGGCCTGCGTCACGAGCCGTACCACCACGCCTCCCTGGACCTGTTAAGCCGGTTGACGCAACACTGAGACATTGGATGCGCTCATGGGTATGACGCTGACGGAAAAAATCTTGGCCCGTGCTTCGGGCAGCGCCCGGGTCGAGCCTGGGCAGACCGTGTGGGCGAAGGTCGACGTCCTGATGACGCACGACGTCTGCGGGCCGCCGACCATCGGCATTTTCCACGAGCAGTTCGGCAAGACCGCCAAGGTCTGGGACCGGGAAAAGGTCGTCATCATCCCGGACCATTACATCTTCACACACGACGAGAAAGCGCGGCGCAATGTCGACACGCTGCGGACCTTCGCGGCGGAGCAGCAGCTGCCGTACTACTATGACGTCGGCACCGAGCGCTACAAGGGGGTCTGCCATATCGCCCTGGCCGAGGAAGGGCACACGCGGCCCGGCGAAGTGCTGCTGGGAACCGACTCGCACACCTGCACGGCGGGCGCGTTCGGCGAATTCGCCACCGGCATCGGCAACACCGAAGCTGCGTTCGCGATGGGCACCGGTAAGCTGTGGCTGAAGGTGCCGCCGACGCTGCGATTCGTCTTCGACGGGACGCTGCCGCCCTATCTGATGGCGAAGGACCTCATCCTGTCTGTCATCGGCAAAATCGGCGTGGACGGGGGGACCTACAAAGCGCTGGAGTTCGACGGCGAGGGCATCTACAGCCTGAGCATGGAAGAGCGCATGACGGTCGTCAATATGACCATCGAAGCCGGCGGCAAGAACGGCGTCATCAACCCCGATGACGTGACGGTCGCCGCCGTGAAGGCCAAGACGACCAAGCCGTTCACAGCACTCCGCAGCGATCCGGATGCGACGTACCTCAAGGAGTACCGGTTTGATTGCCGGACGCTGGAACCGGCGGTGGCGAAGCCGTCCAGCCCGGACAACCATGCCGATGTGCGCGAGGTCGCGAAGACCAAAGTGGACCGTGCGTACCTGGGCTCCTGCACCGGTGGCAAAATCACCGACTTCCTGGCCGCGGCCAGGATCATGAAAGGCCAGCGGGTGAAGGTGGATACCTTTGTCGTCCCGGCCACGACCGAGATCGCGAGGGGGTTGGAAACCCAGCGGGTCGGCGACCAGAGCCTGAAAGAGATCTTCGAGTCGGCCGGTTGCACCATCGGGCCGGCGTCCTGCGGCGCGTGCCTGGGCGGGCCGCTGGACACCTTGGGGCGGCTGAACACCCCCATGGTGTGCATCAGCTCGACGAACCGGAATTTCCCTGGCCGCATGGGCGACAAGCGCGCCCAGGTGTTCCTGGCCTCGCCGCTCACCGTGGCGGCGTCGGCGGTGCGCGGGGAAATCACCGACCCGCGGGAGTTCGTGGCATGACCGCCCGCAGCCGGGTGCCCGATGTCATCCAGGGGCCGATCTACGTCGTCGGCGATAACATCGACACGGACCAGATCATCCCGGCGCAGTACCTGAGCCTCGACCCGACCCATCCGGACGAGCGGAAGAAGTTCGGCTGGTACGCGCTCTCCGCCGTGCCGGAGCCGGGCCAGGGGCTGCCGAAGGGCGGGATTCCGTTCGCCAAGGAAGGGCAAGCCCCCGGGCGGTTCCCCATCCTGGTGGCGGGGAAGAACTTCGGCTGCGGCTCGTCCCGGGAGCATGCGCCGCTGGCGCTGCAGGAAGCCGGGGTCAAAGCCGTGATCGCGGAGTTCTACGCGAGGATCTTTTTCCGCAACTGCGTCAACGGGGGCTACCTCATCCCGTGCGAGACGCAGCAGGAGCGGCTGTGCGGGGCGATCGCCACCGGCATGGAGGGCGAGCTCATCCTGAGCAACCCGACCAAGCCGGTCCTGCATGTGGCCGCGCTCAAGACGTCGTGGACGCTGGCACCGCTGGGAGAGATTCTGCCCATTCTGGCGTCGGGTGATCTGTTTTCATATGCCCGCGAGCGCGGACTGATTGCCAAGTCGACCGGCCATTCAACCCATGAGCATGGAGCCGATGCCAACACCGAAGCGCGCAACGACTGAGACGACAGCCGGCCCCCGCGGGGCGGCAGCGAAGACCTACCGCATTGCGGTTATTCCCGGCGACGGGACCGGTCCGGAAGTCATCCGGGAAGGCCGCAAGGTGCTGGAGGCCGTGGCCGCCCAGGCCCGGTTCCGTCTCGAGTGGCGGGACTACGACCTCGGCGGCGCGCGGTACCTGAAGACCAAGGAGGCGTTGCCGGCCGGCGTCCTCAAGGAGCTGCGCGAGGCGGACGCCATCTACTTGGGCGCCATCGGCCATCCGGACGTCAAGCCCGGCATCCTGGAGCAGGGGATTCTGCTCAAGCTGCGCTTCGAGCTGGACCAGTACATCAACCTGCGGCCGGTGAAGCTGTATCCCGGCGTCTGGACGCCGTTGCGCGACAAAAAACCGGAGGACATCGATTTCGTCGTGGTGCGGGAAAACACCGAGGGCCTCTACGCGGGCGCCGGCGGGTTCCTGCGCAAGGGCACGGCGGAAGAGGTGGCACTCCAGACGTCCATCAACACCCGCCACGGGGTGGAGCGGTGCATCCGCTTCGCCTTCGAATACACCCGCAAGCGCGCGAAGGACAAGAAGCTGACCTTCTGCGGCAAGACGAACGTGCTGACCTACGCGCACGATCTGTGGCAGCGGGTGTTCGACGAGGTGGCGAAAGAGTATCCGGGTATCCAGACCGACTATACCCATGTCGACGCCTGCTGCATGTGGATGGTGAAGAACCCGGAGTGGTTCGACGTCATCGTCACGGACAACATGTTCGGCGACATCATCACCGACCTGGGAGCGATGATCCAGGGCGGCATGGGGATCGCCGCCGGCGGCAACCTGAACCCTAAGGGGGTCTCGATGTTCGAGCCTATCGGCGGCTCAGCGCCCAAGTATACCGGCAAGAACGTCATCAACCCGCTGGCTGCGATTTGTGCCGGCGGCATGATGCTGGAGCACCTGGGCGAGACGGCGGCAGCCCAGCGGGTCGAGCGCGCGGTCATCGCGGTGACGTCCACCAAGCTCAAGAGCTTGGCGGCGGGGAAGATGGGGCATTCCACGAGCGAGGTCGGCGACCTCGTTGTGCGGGCGTTGGCGTAACGCGAGCGTGTCCATGGCACGTAAATCCTACAATGTGGCGGTTGTCGGAGCCACCGGGGCCGTCGGCACCGAGATGCTCCGCGTGCTGGCCCAGCGCCGATTTCCGGTCAAAGGGCTCACGCTACTGGCCTCCCAGCGCTCCGCCGGCCGCCGCCTGCCGTTCAACGGCTCGACCCACAGGGTCGAGGTGCTGCGGCCCCGCTCGTTTGAGGGTATCGACGTCGCCCTCTTCAGCGCGGGAGCGAGCCGCAGCCTTGAGTTCGGGCCGGAAGCCGTAAAACGCGGGGCCGTGGTCGTGGACAACTCGAGCGCCTTCCGGATGACGCCGGGCGTGCCGCTGGTCGTCCCCGAAGTGAACCCGCACGCGCTGCGCCGCCACCGGGGGCTCATCGCCAACCCGAACTGCTCCACCATCATCATGCTGGTTCCGCTCGCGCCGCTGCACCGCGAAGCCGGCATTCGGCGTATCATCGTCTCCACCTACCAGTCCGTGTCAGGGGCCGGGGCCAAGGCAATCGCCCAGCTGGCCGAGGAAACCCGGCGCGCGCTGCAACAGGTGCGGATCTCGCCGCGCGAACTGTCGCTCCGCTCGCGGCTGTCCGGCAAGCCGGCCGGGCCGCTGCCCGCACAGATCGCCTTCAACGTGATCCCGCAGGTGGACGTCTTCCTGGGCGGCGGGTCGACCAAAGAAGAGACCAAGATGGTTCAGGAAACCAGAAAAATCCTCGAGGTACCCCGCTTGCCGGTGTTGGCGACCTGCGTGCGCGTGCCGGTGTTCGTGTCGCATTCCGAAGCGGTATGGATCGAGACGGACCGCCCGCTGTCTCTTGGGCAGGCCAGAGCGCTGCTGCGCCGGGCCCCCGGGGTGAAGGTGGTGGACGAGCCGGGCAAGGGCCGGTATCCGATGCCGATTGATGCGGCCGGGCAGGATGCGGTCCTGGTCGGGCGGCTGCGCCGCGATCCGGCCGTCGCGAACGGCTTGGCGCTGTGGGTCAGCGGCGATAATCTCCGGAAAGGGGCCGCGACCAACGCCGTGCAGATTGCCGAACTGCTGATGCGCCAGCCGGCCTAGCCGGCGGGGCGGCGGCGAATGCGCACGCTGAAGTTGACTGTCGCCTACGACGGCACGCGCTACGCTGGCTGGCAAATCCAGCGCGCCAACGGCCGCCGGACGCAGCCCACCATCCAAGACACGCTCCAGGACACCCTGCGGCAAATTCTCCAGGAGCCGGTAATCGTCACAGGCAGCGGCCGTACGGATGCCGGCGTGCACGCGGAAGGGCAGGTTGCCCACGTGCGCACCCGCTCCCGCCTCGAGCCGCGGCGGCTCCTCCGATCCCTGAACCAGCTGCTGCCGCCGGATATCGCCGTGCTGCGGATCGATGATGCCCCGGCAGCGTTTCACGCCCGCTTTACTGCCCGCCGCAAGCGCTACCGCTACCGGCTCTACACCGGCCCGGTCGTCCCGCCGTTTGTCCATCCCTACGTGCATCAGGTGGGCGCACCGCTCAACCTGGCCCTGCTGCGGCGCGAGGCCGCTGCGCTGAAAGGGCATCACGATTTTCGCGCGTTCGCCCGCGCCCGCCCGCACGGGACTACGCGGCGGACGATCACGTCTGTTGCGCTCAGGCGGCGCGGGGTCGAGCTGCAGCTGGAGTTTGAGGGCAACGGCTTTCTCCACACCATGGTCCGCAGCATGGTCGGGACGCTGCTCGACGTAGGACGCGGGCGTCTGCCGGCTGGCACGGTCCGCCGCATGCTGCGCACCGGCAACCGCCGCCTGGCCGGCACGACCGCCCCGGCGAAGGGATTGACGCTGCTGGACGTGGCATACGGCAGGAACGCTTCCAGCAACTCCCGCCTGCGGTAACCCGAGTTTCCCCCGCCTGGTTTGACACCCCCCGGCAAGTTCGTTAATATAAGAGTTTCATAATGATACGACTAAAAACCCTCCCAGATCGAACCGGCCACTTCGGCCCGTATGGCGGCAAATTCGTTCCGGAAACCGTCATGGCGGCGCTGGATGAGTTGGAGCGCGCCTATGCGTCGGCCAAACGCGACCCGGGATTCCGCCGCGAGCTGAGCCGGCTGCTGCGCCACTACGCCGGCCGGCCGACTCCCCTCTACCACGCCAAGCGGCTGAGCCAAGCGCTCGGCGGCAGGCGCGTCTATCTGAAGCGCGAAGATCTCCTCCACACCGGGGCGCATAAGATCAACAACACCCTCGGCCAAGCGCTCCTGGCGGTCCGGATGGGGAAACGCCGGATCATCGCCGAGACCGGGGCGGGCCAGCACGGGGTCGCCACCGCGACCGTCGCCGCGCTGTTCGGCCTTGAGTGCGAGGTCTTCATGGGCGAAGAGGACATCCGCCGCCAGGCGCTCAACGTCGTCCGTATGCGGCTGCTGGGTGCCCAGGTCACCGCCGTCGCCGGGGGGACAAAAACGCTCAAGGACGCCTGCAGCGAAGCCATCCGCAACTGGGTGACCACCGTCCGGACGACGCACTACTGCATCGGCTCCGTGGTGGGGCCGCACCCGTATCCCATGCTCGTGCGCGATTTCCAGGCGGTGATCGGCCTGGAGGCGCGCCGGCAGATCCTGCAGGCGGAAGGCCGGCTGCCGAACGTGCTCGTGGCTTGCGTCGGCGGCGGCTCGAACGCCATCGGGTTATTCCACCCGTTCCGCAATGACCGCGCTGTGCGGTGTATCGGCGTTGAAGCCGGCGGCAGCCGGCTGTCGCCAGGCCACCATGCCGCGACGCTGGTGCGGGGGCGTCCCGGCGTTCTCCACGGCTCCAACAGCCTGCTCCTGCAGGATCGGTTCGGGCAGGTCCTCTCGACGGAATCCATCGCCGCCGGCCTCGATTATCCCGGGGTCGGGCCTGAGCATGCGTATTACCGGCTGACCAAGCGCGCGGAGTATGTGGCCGTCGGCGACACGCAGGCGCTGCGGGGGGCGGCACTGCTGGCGAAAACGGAAGGCATCATTCCAGCACTGGAGCCGGCGCATGCGATCGCGTATCTGGAGCGGCTCGCCCCGCGTCTTTCCCGCCGTAGCCTGGTCATCCTGGGCCTGTCGGGGCGCGGGGATAAAGATGTGCAGACGCTGGCGGAGCATCTGCGTTGATGGAGCGCATCCGTACGGCGTTCAGCCGGCTGCGCCGGGCGCACCGCACCGCCCTCATCCCCTTCATCATGGGCGGCTATCCTTCGCTGGCTCTGACCGGGCCGCTGCTGCTCGCCCTCCAGGAGGCGGGCGCAGACCTGGTGGAAGTCGGGATTCCATTTTCCGACCCGTTGGCGGATGGCCCGACCATCCAGGCCGCCTCGGCGGCCGCGTTGCGGCGCGGAGCCACTCCGCAGGCCGTCCTGCGGGCGGTCGCTTCGGTGCGGCGCCGGCTGCGTATTCCCGTCCTCTGCCTCACCTACTGGAATCCGGTGGCCCAATTCAGTATCGGGAGTGGGCCGCCCTCGCCTGAGCGGTTCCTGCGCGCGGCGGCAGCCAGCGGCATCGACGGGCTGATCGTGCCGGATTTGCCGGTGGAGGAAGGGCAGCGGTGGCACCGTGCGGCCCGGCGCGCTGGGATCGCCACCGTGTTTCTCGCTGCACCCACCAGCCCGCCACATCGGCTGCGCCTCGTGGCGCGCGCCTCGGAAGGATTTATCTACTATGTGTCCGTCACCGGGACGACCGGCATCCGGCGCCGCCTGCCGGAGGGAGTCCTGCACGGCGTCCGGCAGCTGAAGCTCCTAACGACCAAACCCGTGTGCGTGGGGTTCGGCATTTCGACGCCCGCGCAAGCGGCCGCGGTGGCCCGGGTCGCCGACGGGGTCATCATCGGCAGCGCGCTCATCCGGGCGCTGGATGGCGCAGCCGCCCCGGCCGCGGTCCGGCGGCGGGCCTTGGCATTCGTGGGGCGGTTCCGGTCGGCCCTCGGATGATCCTACGCCCTACCGGGTTTCGCCATCACACAGCCTCTCTTCTGAGGGCGAAACAGTCGCTGCACAGCAGCGACCGGCCTTCGGCCAACCGGCAGGGCGTGGGATGAGCCGCCGCGTCTCCGTCTGTTTCGTGGTGATGGCCGGCGGCCGCGGCGAGCGGCTGTGGCCGCTGGTGCGCACCCACACGCCGAAAGTGTGTCTCTCGCCGGTGGGGACGCGCTCGCTCCTGCAGTTGACCATTGACCGGCTGAAGCCGGTATGGCCGCGCGCCACCTGGCTCATCGTGACGACCGCCGAGCAGGCGGATGCGGTCCGCCGGACCGTGCCCGCCTCGCTGCGTCGGGCGGTGCTGGTGGAGCCGCAGATCAAGAACACCGCGGCCTGTATTACCCTCGCGGCGGTGGCCTTGGCCGCCCGCGACCCGCGGCAGGTCATGGTCGTGGTGCCGGCCGACCACTGGGTCGGCGATGCACCGGCGTTCCGGCGCACCCTGCGTACGGCGATCCGTGCTGCGGTGCGGGAAGAGACGATTGCCACCATCGGCATCCGCCCCACCGGCCCCCACCCTGGATTCGGCTATCTGTGCGCGGGCGCCCCGGTGCGGCGCGCGGCACACGTCTTTCGGCTGGAGCGGTTCGTGGAAAAACCCTCCCGCGCGATGGCAGTCCGCCTGCTGAAGCGGCCGCGGACGTTCTGGAACGGCGGCATCTTTATTGGCACGGCGGATACCTTTCTTGAGTGCGTCACGGAATGGCTGCCTGAGCATACGCGGCAGCTCGTGCCGCTGGCGGCCGATCTGGGGCGCCGCTGGACCCGTCCGGCTGCGCTGGCCCAGCGGGTTCGCCGGGCCTACGGCATGATGCCGGCAATCTCTTTCGACCACGGGGTCATGAACCATCTCCATCGGGGGCTCATTGTCGAAGGCCGTTTCGCCTGGGCCGACCTCGGCACGTGGGACACCTGGGCCAGGCTGGGGAAAGCCGCGGAGCGCACCGTCGACGTCGAGAGCGAGCGCGTCACGGTGGTGAGCCAGGACGACCATCTCGTGGCGGCGATCGGCGTCAAAAATCTCGTCGTCGTGCACACGCCGACGGCCACACTGATTTGCCGGTCGGATCGCGCCCAGGCCGTCCGCGAAGTGGTCCGTCGTCTCGCGGCGGACCCCAAGCTCGCCGCGTACCTCTGATGCGAATCTTGGGATTGGATGTCGGCGAGCGGCGCATCGGGATGGCGTTGAGCGACCCGCTGGGGCTTACCGCGCAGCCCCTCAGCGTTCTGGAGCGCCGCGCAGCGGCCGACGACCTGCGGGCGATCGGCAGCCTGGTGGAGCGCCACCACGTCGAGACCGTCGTCGTCGGCCTGCCGCTGACGCTGCGCGGCGAGCACGGTGAACAGGCGCAGCGGGCGTCCTCGTTCGCCGCCGCCCTCCGCCGGCAGATTTCGGTGCCGGTGCGCTTGGTGGACGAGCGGCTGACCACCGTGCAGGGCGCCCGCGCGCTGCGCGAGGCAGGGGCCCCCCGCCGAGCCCGCAAGCAGGTCATCGACCGCGTGGCGGCCCAGCTCATCCTGCAGCATTTTTTGGAGAGCGAACGCATGCGTCATCCAGAACCGACTCATGACGACTAAACCCGCACCCTATTACCTCACGACGCTGCCTAGCGGGCCGGGGGTGGCGCTGCGGTCGATGCCGCACGCCCAATCGGTCGCGCTCGGCGTCTGGGTCCGGGCCGGCGGCCGCTACGAAGGGCCCGAAAAGGCTGGGATTTCCCACTTCCTCGAGCATCTGCTGTTCAAGGGCACGCGCCGCCGCTCCTGCGAGCAGCTGAAGCAGCAGATTGAAGGCGTCGGCGGCTCGCTGAACGGCTTTACGGCGGAAGAGTTCACCTGCTACATGGCGAAGGTGCCGGCCCGGCACGCGCGGCGGGCGCTCGAGGTACTCGCCGACATGGTCCGCGAGCCGCGGTTCGCGCCACGCGATATCGAAAAAGAGCGCGAGGTCATCCTGGAAGAGATCCGTATGTACGAGGACACGCCGGGCCAGTACGTGCACGATCTCTTCAGCCAGCTGTTGTGGCCCGACCATCCGCTCGGCCAGCTGCTGTCCGGCACCATCGACAGCGTCCGGCGCATCACGCGCGAGGACGTCGTCGGCTACTGGCGGCGGATGTACCAGCCGCGCAACGTGCTCATCGCCTGCGCCGGGGCCCTGGAGGTCGACCCGACCGTCCAACAGATCCGCCGGGCGTTCGGCGCCTCGCGCCAGCAGGGGGCCGGCCGGTTCCTGCGCGCCCCGCGCCCTCGGCGGGGCCCGCAGGTGCGGGTGTGGAAGAAGGCGACGGAGCAGACGCACCTCTGCGCCGGGACGTACGCCATTCCGCGGACACACCCGGACCGCTTCGCCCTCGAGCTGCTCCACGTCTTGCTGGGAGCGAACATGTCCTCGCGGCTGTTCCGTGAAGTGCGCGAGCGACGCGGCCTCGTCTACGAAATCGGCACGCAGATCAAGCGGTTCGAAGACACGGGGGCATTCGTGATTTATGCCGGCTGCGACACCGGCAAGCTGGCCGAGACCGTGCAGACCATTATTGCCGAGCTCGGCAAGCTCCGCCGGACCTCGGTCGCCCGGAGCGAGCTGCGGCGGGCCAAGGACTACTACGCGGGGCAGCTGCTCATGGGGTTGGAGGATACGATGGACCACATGCTGTGGATCGGAGAGCAGGCGGTGACCGTGGGGCGCGTCGCGAAGCCCGAGGCACTGCTCGCGCATCTGGCCAAGGTGACGGAGCGGGACATCCGGCGCGTGGCGCGGCACCTGTTTGTGCCGGCACGGATGCATCTGGCCGTCGTGGGGCCGATCGCCGAAACGGAAACCGCACGGCTTGAGGATCTCTGCCGCAATGGCTGACGCGACAGCCCCGCGGCGGGTCCTCGTGGCCCCCAGCCTGCTGGCGTGCGATTTCAGCCGCCTGGCGGATGAAATCCACAAGGTCGAGGAGGCCGGCGCCGACTGGCTGCACGTGGATGTCATGGACGGCCACTTCGTGCCGAACCTGACCCTGGGGCCGGCCATCGTGGAAGCGATCCGGCGTTCCAGCCGTCTGCCGCTCGACGTGCACCTCATGCTTGATCATCCGGAACAATACGTGAAGCCGTTCCTTGACGCCGGCGCCCACTACCTGACGGTGCATGTGGAATCGCCCGGCCTGCGCACCGAGGCGGTACTGCTGAAAACGCTCGACGCCATCCGGCAGGGCGGCGGCCGGGCCGGGCTCTCGCTGCGGCCGAGGACAAGCGCCCAGTCGCTGCAGCCGTTCCTGAAGGCGGTGGACCTCATCCTCGTCATGACGGTGGAGCCTGGCTTCGGCGGGCAGACGTTCATCCCGGAGGCCGTGCCCAAGATCCGCCAGCTGCGCGAGTGGTTCCGCGGCGACATCGCGGTCGACGGCGGCATCAATGCCCAGACGGGAGCGACTTGCCGGCAGGCCGGCGCGAACGTCCTCGTCGCAGGCACCTATGTCTTTCGTTCCGACTCGTACTGTCGGACCATTCAATCGCTGCGGGAGGGCTGATGGCCATCAAGTTCGGCACCGAAGGCTGGCGGGCGGTCATGGGGGAGGAGTTCACCGCCGGCAACGTGCGCATTGTCACCCAGGCCATCGCGGAGCACTTCAGGCAGGGGCGGGGCGCGGCCCCGTTGGTCGTCGGCCATGACACGCGCTTTCTCTCCGACTATTTCGCCCGGGCGGTCTGCGAGGTGCTCGCCGGCAACGGCATCCGCAGCGTCCTGACGGATCGGGCGGTGCCGACGTGCGCCGTCAGCCGCTACGTCGTGGCCCAGCGGCTGCCCGCAGGCCTCATGGTGACGGCGAGCCACAACCCGGCCATCTATAACGGCTTGAAGGTGAAAGCCTCATACGGCGGCTCCGCCACTCCGGAAACCATTGCCTCCATCGAGCGGCGGATCGGGCGTACCCCGGTCAAGCGCCTGCCGTTCGATGAGGCGCAGGCCGCCGGCCTCATCCGCACCCGTCCGCTGATGCCGGCGTATCTCAAGGGCATCGCGTCGTTCATCAACCTGCCGGCCATCCGCCGCGCGGGTCTGCGGGTCGTCGTGGACTCGATGCACGGCGCGGGCGGCCGGCTCATCGAGCAGTTGCTCACCGGCGGTCGTTGCCGGGTGGAGACGATCCGGGCCGCGGCGGACCCGCTCTTCGGCGGGGAAGCGCCGGAGCCGATTCCCTCGCACCTGGGGCAGTTGCAGCGGGCGGTCAGGCGCGCGCGCGCCGACGTGGGCATTGCGAACGACGGGGACGCGGACCGCATCGGCATCGTCAGCCCCGATGGACACTGGCTCAATCCGGGGCAGGTCATGTGCGTGCTCCTGCTGCATCTCGTGGAGACGCGGGGGGCTTCCGGGGCCGTCGTCAAGACCGTCTCGAACACCATGATGCTCAACCGGCTGGCGCAAGCGCTCGGCCTGCGGCTCATCGAGGTGCCGGTCGGCTTCAAATACATCGCGCAGCTCATGCTCGAGGACGACATTCTCGTCGGCGGCGAAGAGTCAGGCGGCATCGGGCTGAAGGGCTACCTGCCGGAGCGGGACGGCCTGGTCAACGGGCTGCTCCTCTTGGAGGCGCTGGCGATGCGCCGCCGCCGGCTGTCCGACCTCATGCGCGAGCTGGAGCGGAAGTACGGCCGCTGGTCCTACGGCCGGCGCGATCTCCATCTCAAGATGCCCCAGGTGGAACGACTCTTCGCGCGGCTCGAGAAGCGCCCACCCGTCCGCATGGCCGGGTTGTCCGTCGCCCGCATCAACCGCCTCGACGGGGTCAAACTGATCGCCCCGGATGACAGCTGGCTGCTGTTCCGGCGCTCCGGCACGGAGCCCATCGTCCGCATCTACGCAGAGGCGGCCCGGCCGAGCCAGCTGCCGCAGCTGCTCGCCTTCGGCGTCCGCCTGGCCGGCGGGTCCTGACGGCCGTCGAAAGGATCCTGCCTTCATGGATCGCGCGCGCATCCGCAACTTCTGCACGATCGCGCACATCGACCACGGCAAATCCACCCTGGCCGACCGGCTCATCCAGACCACCGGCACGGTGGAGAACCGGAAGTTCCGCGAGCAGCTGCTCGATGATATGGATCTGGAGCGGGAACGGGGCATCACCATCAAGGCCTCGGCCGTGCGGCTGCAGTATCGCGCCAAGGACGGGCAGGAGTACGTCCTGAACCTCATCGACACGCCCGGCCACGTGGACTTTTCCTTCGAAGTCACCAAGAGCCTGCAGGCCTGCGAGGGCACGATCCTGCTGGTGGACGCCTCCCAGGGTGTTGAGGCGCAAACGGTGGCCAACTACCTGTTGGCCAAGGATCGCGGGCTGGCGATCGTGCCGGTGCTCAACAAAATCGACCTGCCCAATGCCGAGCCGGACCGGGTCGAAGAGGAGATGCGCCATCTGCTGCAGCAGGACGACGCGCGCATTACCCGCACCAGCGCCAAGGAGGGCCGCGGTGTGGATGAGCTGCTGGAGCGCTTGGTCCACGAGGTCCCCCCGCCCGCCGGTAACCCGGACAACCCACTCTCCTGTCTGATCTTCGACTCGAGCTTCGACTCGTATAAGGGGGTCGTCGTGTTCATTCGGCTGATCGAAGGCACCCTGCGGCCCGGCATGTCGGTGACCTTGATGGGCAATCAGAAGCGGTTCGACGTACATGAGCTGGGCATCCTGACGCCGAGTCCGGTGCCGGTCCAGCAGCTGCAGGCCGGCGAAGTGGGCTACCTGACCGCGAACATCCGCACTCCGCACGATGTGATCGCCGGCGACACGGTCACCGAGACGGGCCGGCCCACCGCCACGGCGCTGCCGGGGTTCAAGCGGCTCAAGCCGATGGTCTTCGCCGGCATCTATCCGGCCAGCGCCCAGGAGCTCACGACCCTCCGTGCTGCGATGGAGAAGTTCGCGCTGACCGACGCGGCGTTTGAGTTCGAGCCGGAGCACTCCGACGCGCTGGGGCAGGGGTTCCGCTGCGGCTTTCTCGGCCTGCTCCACATGGAGATCGTCCAGGAGCGGCTGGAGCGCGAATACGGGGTCGACCTCGTGCTGACCACTCCGAGCGTCGTCTTCCAAGTGACCACGCATGGCCACAAACTGCTGGAGATCCACCGCCCGCACGATCTGCCGTCGCCGGCGACGATCCTGTCCGTCGCCGAGCCGTTCGTCCGCGCGGTCATCCTGTGCCCGGCTGAGACGATCGGACCGCTGATGGACCTGGCGATCCAGAAGCGCGGCGTCTATATCTCGACCGAGTACCTGAGCGAGATCCGCGCCAAGCTGGTGTACGAGCTGCCGCTGAGCGAAATCCTCGTCGATTTCTACGACCGGCTGAAGTCGCTCACGCGGGGCTACGGCTCCTTCGACTACGAGCTGCTGGGCTACCGGCCGGCGAAACTGGTCCGCCTGGATGTCCTGCTCAACGGGCGCATCTGCGAGCCGCTGTCCTCGATCGTGGCCAAGGACCAGGCCTACGAGAAGGGGAAGGCGCTGGTGGAGCGGCTCAAGACGCTGATCCCGCGGCAACTCTTCGAGGTGGCCATCCAGGCTGCGGTCGGCAGCCATGTGATCGCGCGCGAAAGCGTGCGGCCGCTGGCCAAGAACGTCACGGGCAAGTGCTACGGCGGCGACATTTCCCGCAAGCGCAAGCTGTGGGAGCGACAAGCGGAAGGGAAGAAACGCATGAAGCAGTTCGGCAACGTCGAAATCCCCCAAGAAGCGTTCCTCGCGGTGCTGAAAATCTAGCCATGGCCGCCGCCCGCGTATCCGAGTCCGCCGCCAAGTCCGCCTGGCGGGAAAACGTCGAATCCTTGCTCTGGGCCGTGGCGCTGGCCATGGTCATCCGGACCTTCATCGTTTCTCCCTTCAAAATCCCGTCCGGCTCCATGCATCCGACCCTGCTGGAGGGCGACCGCATCCTCGTCAATAAGTTCATCTACCGGTTTCATGCACCGCAGCGCGGCGACGTGATCGTCTTCCGCTACCCGGAGGATCCCCGCCGACCCTTCATCAAGCGGCTGGTGGGGTTGAGCGGAGACGCGGTGGAAATCCGTGACGGCACCATCCTGGTCAACGGCCACCCGCTGGATGGGGCGGCCATCTTCAGCGTCAACCACTACTATAACCAAGGGGCGTACGGCCAGGAGCATCAGGTCGTGCACGTGCCGGACGGGATGCTCTACGTGCTCGGCGACAACTCCGGCTCCTCGCATGACAGCCGGTTCTGGGGGTTTGTGCCGAAACGGCTGGTGCTCGGCCGGGCCATCTGTATTTTCTGGCCGATCCCCCGCTGGCGCGTCCTCCGGTAGCCCGGCCGGCTCGTGGGCGTCGCTGCGAGGTTGCGCGCCACCACCCTTCGTGCTAGAGTATCACCAGTTCGTAACCAGAGGAGGAGGGCAGGATGAGGCAGATGTCCGTATTCAGCCTGGCTGTCTTGGCGCTGGCGCTCAGCGGGTGCGAGACGATGGGCACCGCAGCACAGTCCAAGACGAACCAGGGCGCGGTCTTGGGGGGTCTGCTCGGGGCGGGTACCGGGGCCATCATCGGCAACCAGACGGACCATGCGGGAGCCGGGACGGCGATCGGGGCCGGGTTGGGAGCGTTGGGTGGTGGCTTGCTCGGCCACGCGATGGAGGCGAATCAGGCGCCGGCGCAATCGCTGCCGTCCGCGACGCCCTCAGAGACTGGCCGCATGAAGTTCTGTCCGGTGGGCGGCGAGTTGTATCCCGAGAGCGTCAAGTACTGCCCGAATCACGGCGTGGAATTGCGCTACAAAGAGTAACGCCAGGCATGAACCTGGCCAATAAGATCTCGATCTTCCGGGTCTTATTGGTGCCGGGAATCGTCGCATCACTGGTCTATTACGCGCCCGAGCGCGATGAGCTGCGGCTGATCGCGCTCGGGTTGTTTTTGCTGGGGGTGGTGACGGACGCTCTCGACGGCTTCATCGCCCGCCTCCAGCGCCAGCAGACCGAGCTCGGCACGCTGCTCGACCCCATTGCGGATAAGTTCCTCATCCTGACCACCCTCATCAGCTGTTCCGTCATCCGGGGGCTGCCGGACACCATGCGTATCCCGGCCTGGTTCAACCTCATCGTGATCAGCCGGGATGTGCTCCTGGTGGGTGGCACGATCGTGTTGTTCCTGATTAAAGGGCAGTGGCACGTGCGGCCCAGCATGCTGGGGAAATGGACGACGTTTACGCAGATGCTCGTCATCATCTCCGTGTTCCTCGGATGGCCGGTGAAGCTGGCGCTGATCGAGGCGGCGGCCGCCGTGACGCTCTGCTCGGCGGTCAGCTATATCCGTACCGGCATCCGGGTGCTGGGATAGCGCGGCTCAAGCGGAGAGGTGACGTGGAATGACGGCAGCTGGCGATGACGCTCCGCGCCCCTGGCTGGCGCTCGTCGGGCGCCCCAACGTCGGGAAATCGACGCTGTTCAATCGCTGCCTTGGCGCGCGGCAGGCGGTGGTGTCGCCGTTGCCCGGGACGACCCGCGACCATCTGTTCGGCACGCTCATCTGGCAGGGCGCACCGCTGACCTTGGTCGACGCCGGCGGGCTGGACTTTGTGCCGGGTGATTCGCTGTCGGCCGGCGTGCAGCGGCATGTCCGCCGTCTCTTCCGGGAGGCGGATGGGTTTCTCATGATCTGCGACGCGCAGACCGGGGTGATCCCGGCGGACGCCATGATCGTCGAGGAGCTGCGCAAGGCCGGCAAGCCGATCCTGCTCGTGGCGAATAAAGCCGACCACCGGTCGGTCGCCCCGCCGGAGTGCCACGATTTGGGCATTCCCGATGTGCTGCCGGTGTCGGCGCTGCACGGGCGGGGGATCGGTGAACTGCTGGACCGCGTCCGCGACCGCTTTCCTGCCGCGGCCAGCCCGCCGGCCGTGCCGGAGGCTGAGGCCGCGGTGGCGATCGTCGGGCGCCCGAACGTGGGCAAATCCTCCCTCTTGAACGCGATGCTCCGGAAAGAGCGCGCGCTGGTCAGCGAGGTACCGGGTACCACCCGAGACGCGCTCGATACGCGCCTGACGGTGGGGAAGACCGCCGTCGTGCTCATCGACACGGCGGGGCTGCGGCACCGCCGCAAGGTCCGTATGCCGGTGGACATGTTCTCAATGTCGCGGACGCTCTACGCCATCCAGCGCTGCGACGTCGCCCTCGTCGTGCTCGACGCCACCCAGAGCCTCGCCAACGATGACCGCCGCATCCTCACGACGGTCGCCAACGCCGGCTGCGGCCTCGTCATTCTCGTCAATAAATGGGACCTCGTGAAATCCGGCGACCCGCGCCGCGTCGCCGAGATGGTTCATCGGGCGCTGCCGGCGTGCGCGTTTGCGCCGGTCCTGGCGATCTCCGCCTCGACGGGGTTTCAGGTGCCGCGGTGCTTGACGGAAGCGCTGCGCATCGCGCGGGCCATGCGGCGCGGCCTCTCCGATGCGGAATGCACCCGACTGTTGAAAGCGGCGTGGGAGCGCCAAACGCCGCCCCGGCACCGAGGGCGCCCCATCCATCTGGAGGCCGTCCGATGGGTGGGCGGGCGTCCGCCCCGCGTGGAAGTGCTGACCCGTCCGGTGGGTTGGCTGCCGGCGCCGATGCAGCGCTACTTGCTCAAGCGCCTCTTGGCGCATCCGGCGCTGGCGGGTGTCGCGGTGCGCCTGCAAGTGCTGGCGGCGCGCGGGTGACGCAGTCGATGCTGCTTGCGCTGCTGTGCTCCTATCTCATCGGGTCCATTCCCACCGCCTACCTGCTGGTGAAGTGGCTCAAGCGCGTGGACGTGCGCCGGATCGGCAGCGGCAATGTCGGAGCCACCAACGCCACGCGCGCGGCCGGCCTGCAGGTCGGGCTCGCCGTCTTTGCGGTCGATGTCGCCAAAGGATTGGTGGCCGTGCTCGGCATCGCGGCCTGGGCCGCAGTTGATCCGGCCCCGGCGCTCCGACTTGCCTGCGGTCTTGCGGCCGTCGTGGGCCATGCGTTTCCGGTCTTCCTGGGATTCCGGGGAGGGAAGGGGGTGGCGACGACGGTGGGCGTGCTCGTCGGCGTCTCGCCTGTCCTGGCGGCCGTCTGCCTGACGGTCTGGGTCGCAGGTTTTCTGCCGAAGCGCTACGTGTCGGTCGGCTCACTGGCGGCCATGGTCGCCCTGCCGGTGACGCAGGCGGTGATGCGGCGCCCGGCTGCGGAGATCGTCTTAGGGGCGCTCCTCGCCGCGCTCATCATTGCGCGGCACTGGACGAACATCCAGCGGTTACTGGCTGGGACCGAGCATCGGATGGGCAGTCGGAGCGGCGGGATGAGTAATAGTTGACGAATGTGCCCGACTCGCCTAGAATACAGCGTTTGATGACGGTGATAGCGCGCGAGAGCCAGGAACGGCAGCTGGAGCTGTTTGACGTGGGGCATCCGTCGACGCCTCGCCAGCCGCGGGAATCGCTCGGGCGGTGGTGGTTTCATCTGCGCTACGACCACGTGGTGCTGGCGAGTGTGGCCAGCGTCATCGGGCTGACGATCATCTTCGCCTGCGGGGTCGAGCGCGGCAAGCACCTCGTCCGCGCTGAGCGGCTGCTGCTGCAGCGGCAAGAGACGGTTCCGGCACTCTCCAAGGCCAGCACGCCGAAGATCGCCGCGCCCAGCCAACCATCCGCCGGGCCTGCCGCCTCAGCGAAAGCCGCTCCGGCAGCGCCTGCGGCGAAGCCGGCACCCGTAGTTCCCAGCAAGACGGCATCAAAGTCTCGGGGCCGGTATGCGATTCAGGTCGTAACCTTCAGTCGGCCGGTCCTGGCTAAGCAGGAGATGGATCGGCTGCAAGCCACCGGCGAGTCGGCATTTCTCGTCATGCGCGAAGGGCGCACCATCGTCTATGTCGGCCCGTTCGTGTCGAAGGTGAACGCGAGCGAGAAACTCCCGACGCTGAAGAGTCGGTACCGGGACTGTTTTGTCCGGGCCTTGTAACCTACGAGGATTCTGCGATGTCCATCCATTCGTCATTGCGGTCCAACAAGAATGCTGCGGGGGCGCTCCGGAACGTCCTGAAACGGCACGAACGCGTGCGGCACCTCATGACGCAGGGCTTGTGGACCGAGGGGCGCTCGATGCTCGGTCTGCCCAAAATCAAGCAACTGAAGATGAAAGTCCGTAAGGCGGCCAAGGAAAAAGAAGCGCCAGCCGCCGAGAACGCTCCTGCCGCACCGCCCGCCTAACCGGTGAGGGCGCGGTGGGCCGCCGGATGACACGACCCCGCGCGGCGTCCGCGCCCCCGGTCGTGTCCGTCGCCCAGATGCACGCCATTGATGCACTGGCCATCCGCCGCTTGGGCATTCCCCGTCTGCTGCTCATGGATCACGCGGGTCTGGCCGTCGCACAGGCCGCCCGCCGATTCCTTCCATCCCCGACGCGTTCGATCCTGGTCTGCTGCGGGACGGGTTTTAACGGCGGCGACGGCTTTGCCGCCGCCCGGCACCTGGCCGGCTGGGGCTATGCGGTGCGCATTCTGCTCGCAGGTCGCCTCGCGCAGCTGCGGGAGGAGCCAGCATTCTACGCGGGCATCGCCCGACGCTTGGGCGTCCCGCTGAAGGTCATCCGGAGTGCCAGCTGTCTCGCGCCGGCCGAGCGGTGGATCGTCTCGTCCGGCCTACTGGTCGACGCGCTGTTAGGCATCGGGGCGCGCGGCCCGGTGCGGGAACCCATGGCCGCCCTCATTGAACGGATGAACCGTTCCGGCAAGCCCCTGTTGGCGGTGGATGTGCCGTCAGGCCTCAACGCCGACACCGGCCGCATCGACGGGGTCGCCGTCAAGGCGTCCGCGACCGTCACCTTCGGCGCCGTCAAGCGCGGCTGTTTGCGCCGGCAGGGGCCGCGGCAGACGGGGCGGCTGACCGTGGATCCCATCTCGATCCCCGCCGCACTGCTGGAGACCGCCGCATGACCGTCACCGTCCGGCTCGGCCGCCGCTCGTATCCCATCCTCGTGACCAACTCCTATCGCCGCTTGCCCGAGCAGCTGAAGCCGTTGAAGCTCTCCCGGGTGGGTTGGGTCGTCTCCCATCGCGCCATCCTGCAGCGTTATGGTCCCTCGCTGCTCGGCCCGCTGCGGCGCAGCGGCTGGACGCTGAAGACCCTCGTCGTGCCCGAATCGGAACGGTCGAAGTCGTTTGCCAGGGTGCAGCACCTGCTGGACCAGCTCGCGCGGACAGCCACGATGCGCCCGCCAGTGCTGTTCGCTTTCGGCGGCGGGGTCGTCGGCGACTTGGCGGGGTTTGCGGCGGCGGTGTTCCGCCGGGGCATCCCCTACATCCAGGTTCCCACCACCCTGCTGGCTCAGGTGGATTCCGCCATCGGCGGCAAAGTCGGCGTGGACCTACCCCAGGCCAAGAACTTCGTGGGGGCGTTCCACCAGCCGCGGCTCGTCTGCAACAACCTCTCGGTCCTGCCGTCGCTGCCGATGCGGCAGCGGCGCTCCGGGTTGGCGGAAGTCATCAAGTACGGCGTCATCGCCGATCCGGAGCTCTTCGCCTATCTGGAGGCGCATCTGGACGCCTGCCTGCGGCTGCAGCCGCGCGCCGTCCGGGTCATGGTCGAACGCTCCTGCCGCATCAAAGCCCGCGTGGTCTCGCACGATGAGCGGGAAACGCGCGGCCTGCGCGCGACGCTGAATTTCGGCCATACGCTCGGCCACGCGCTGGAATCGGTGACCGGCTACCGCCGCTGGACGCACGGCGAAGCCATCGCTGTGGGGATGTGCGCGGCCGCCCAGCTGGGGGTCGAGGCCGGACTGTGTCCCGCCGGAGACTTCGCGAGGATACACCGCCTCATTGAGCGGACGGGGTTGCCGACGCGGGCGAGGGGCGTGTCCCTCTCGGCGGTGCTGCGCGCGATGCGCTACGACAAGAAGTTCATCCGCGGCCGGCCTCGGTGGGTGCTGCCGCGTCGCATCGGGTCGGTGGTGGTCACGGAAGCGGTGGCGGACGCCATGGTCCGCCGCGTGCTGGGCGCCTACGTCGGGTAAGCTGCGGGCCACACAGGAGGAGCCGAATGGCAGAGCCGAAGTTGGAAGAGATCGGTCGCGTCAAAGGGTTCTTCGCGCACATTCCGGCCGCGATGGTGGAGCTGTCGTCGGCCCTGAAAGTCGGCGACACGATCTACCTCAAAGGCCACACGACGGATTTTCAGCAGGTCGTGGAATCGATGCAGGTGGACCGGCAACCGGTCCAGGCGGCCGAGGCGGGTCAAACGGTTGGCTTGAAAGTCAACGACCGGTGCCGCAAGAACGACGCCGTCTATAAGCTGGCGGCGTAGCTACTCCGGCAGCCGCAGCGTCGTCTGCGTTCCATCGCTCCGGCGGATGGTCACGGCTCCGCCGGCGATCTCCGTCAGTGTCCAGTCTCCCACGGCTTGCCCCACCTGAACAATCTCTCCATCAAGCATCGCATAGGCGGGCGCGCCAGTGCCCTCAATGACGCCCGTCAAGGTCGGGGGTTGGGAGCGGGAGGCGGTCCGAGCGGGGGCGGCGGGGCGGGAAACCGTCGGGGGCGCGCTCGCAACCGACTCCGCGGCGGCGGGTGACAAGACGGCGGCCGGCACGCGAGCTGAAGCCGCAGGGCGGATGGAAAAGGTGCGCTTGAGCCAGACTGCCCCTCCGATGACGAGGGCGGCCGTCGACGCCAGGACGACCGCGGCGACCAGGATCAGCGTTTTCGTTGAGGGCGCTGGGGCGGAGGGCAGGGAGGGGCCGGCGGCCGGCTCGGTCTTCCAGGAATGCGCCGGAGCGGGGGCCGGAGCTTCCACCGGCTGCGGGGTGCGGACGGCCGGCGACTCCGGTTTCAACAGCGGTTCCTGGGCCTGACGCAGCGCTTTTTCGATGATGCTCATGGGGCCTCCTGACCGCCGGGTCACGCTGACAGCGCGACTTCTCCGGCGATTTCCTGGTAACTGTGACGGACGATTTCGCTATCCACGCGTTTGACCCGCGAGACGTAGCATGCCAACAGGCTCCGGTCGCAGACGAGGTTGATGAGACGGGGAATGCCCTTCGAGCATCGGTAGACCTCTTCAATTCCGTCTTCCGTCCAGGTCAGCGATCCGTCCGACCCGGCGACGCGCAGCCGATGTTCGATATAGGTGCGCACATCATCCACGTCCAGGGGCATCATGTGGTACCGGACGCCGATGCGCTGGCGCAGCTGTTCGAGCTCCGGCTGGGCCAGCTTCTCCCGCAGCTGCGGCTGGCCGACCAGAATAATCTGGATGAGCTTTTCTTTATCGGTTTCCAGGTTGGAGAGCATGCGGATCTGTTCCAGCAGCCGCGACGTGAGGTTCTGCGCTTCGTCGATGACCAGCACCACATTATGGCCGCGCTCCGCCTCATCGAGCAGGAACCGGTTGAGCTGCGTGAACAAGTTCAGCCGGTTCGAGGCCATGGGGTTCAGGCCGAAATCCTGCACGACCGCCTGCAGCAGCTGCAGTTCGGACAGCCCGGATTGCAGGACCAAGGCCGTCTTCGTGTTGGGGTCAAGATGGCGCAGCAGGGCTTTGCACAGCGTCGTCTTGCCGGTGCCCACTTCGCCGGTAATCTCGATGAAGCCTTTGCGCTCCCGGACGCCGTAGACCATATGCGAGAGCGCTTCGCGGTGTTTTTGGGACAGATAGAGAAAGGACGGGTCGGCGGTGATCGAAAACGGTCGTTCTCGCAGGCCGAAGAAATCCAGATACATTGTTACCATGTATTATAAGACGCCCCCGCACTGTCAACAAGCAATTCTTCCGCGCCGTCAGCGCCGGGCAGGGGGGTTTGCCGCACCGGCCCGATGAGCGCGCTTGACACCCGCGCGGGAGGCTGTTAGTCTGATACCATGCCGAGCGAAGAGCGTCGCCGGACACCCCGCGTTCGAGCCTATCGTCCCGTTCGACTGCAGGTGGCGGGAAATCCTCGGATTATGGAAACGCTCACCAAAGACCTCTCCAGCGCTGGCATGCGGTGTCTGAGTCCGGTGTCGCTGCCGGTGGGCTCCGAGTTAAGCGCCGAGCTGGTCACCGCCAGCGGGCAGGAGCCGATCGTGCTCAAGGCGCAGGCCGTCTGGTTCAGAACCATCCCCTACAGCGACCAGTTTGAGCTCGGCATCTCCTTCCGCGAGGTCGGCCCAGACTCCATGAGACGTTTGTCTGGATGTCTGAAGGGCGTCTCCTCCGTTCCATCCCATACGTCTGTCTAGTACTTACCTAACTCTATCTGCTACAATGTGTTATAATTTTCACTTGACATAGACATCTGTCTGTGCTATTGTTATAGCAGGAGTGCGGCTACCGTTGGAGGACGGTGAGCGGCTCCTCATTCTAGACATTTGTCTAGAAGAAGGAGGTGATACGAGGATGAAAAAGCTGGACAAGCTGTTTGACCTGCACGTGCTGACGGGCGTGGCCATCGGGTTGATTGTTGGCCTGCACTACCCGGCACTTGCAGAGTACAAACTATTTCTCGGTATCGCAGCCCTGTTTGGCGGGCTCAAGGTGGTTGGGGTCCTAAAGTAACCCCTACCGAGAAACGGTTCTAGAAGTCCCGGCATCGTCGTGATGCCGGGACTTCTTTTTTGGGCAGGGAATCCCGATAGGCTCCTGCCGACAGGCATCCGATGTGATATTTTGCTTGACCCTGTCCGGGTCCTGCGTTACACTATCGTCGTCGAGAAACCCGCCTATTTGGAAGGAGTTCGCTGTGTTTCCGGTCTTCGATCCGCGCCTGCCCAACGTCGTGCTCGGCTTGGCCATCGGTCTGTCCGTCGCGTTGTTCTGCCACTGGCTCGCCTGGGTCGTGCGGTAATTGCACGCCACGGCACGGCTGAGCCGCCGCGCGTCGTTCCTGCCCGGTTTGACCCGTTACAACCGCTATGTTATCATACGGTTCCACATCGCCAGTCGCTGGCGGTAGGGGAACACGGGGTCGTGAGGTGTGGTCCTATACGGTTGAGGTGAGCTGACCCATGGGTATCGGGAGTCGTCCCGCGGCGTGTGCGTCATGCGGCAAGCGGTTGAACCGGAAATCGTGGTATTACCGGAACGGCAAATTTTTCTGCAAAAAGCGCTGCTTTGTGACGGACCAGGAGAAAGCCGCGGCAGAACAGCAAAAAGCCGCCAAGGCAGAAGCTCCGCAGGCCGCGCCGAAGGAGCCAGCGAAAGAGGCCTCCTCAACCACGTAAGACGCGGCCCCAGCCATGAGCGCGCCGGAGTGCTTGTTCTGCCGCATTGCGAAGCGGACGATTCCGGCGGACATCGTGGGGGAGGCCGAAGGCCTGCTGGCCTTCAAGGACATCAACCCGCAGGCGCCCGTCCACCTGCTCATCATCCCAACGGAACATCTCCCCACGCTCTCGGACGCGACCGACGCCCACACCGGGTTGCTGGGCCACGCCCTCCAGTTCGCAAGCCGCTTAGCCCGCCAATACCAGCTGGTCCCGTCCGGCTACCGATTGGTCGTCAATGCCGGTGCCACGGCCGGCCAATCCGTCTGGCACCTGCACTGGCACCTCTTGGGCGGGCGCACGTTCCAGTGGCCGCCCGGCTAAGCCGCATGCCGACTCCACCACCGCAGGGAACCCCACAGGAACGCCGCCGCGATCCGCGCGTAGCGGACACGTTTCCCATCGTCCTCGGCAAGACGACGGGGGAATGCGCCGCCCATACGAAAAACCTCAGCGCCTCGGGCGTCTACTGCAGCGTCACCCAGTTCATTCCGCCGATGACCAAGCTCTCATTGCACTTCGAGCTGCCCGACCGGGGACGCCGCCTGACCATCCGCTGCTCCGGGGTCGTGGTCCGGGTGGACCCGGCGGTGCTCGACACGGAGCACGGCCGGTATCACATTGCCGTGTTTTTTACGGACCTGTCCGCGCGAGACCGCGGCGCCATCGGACGGTTTGTGCAGCAGCGATTGTCCGCAGCCCCCTCCACCAATTAACCTGTGGCTCCTCGGCGCATGGATTCTGGGCGGATGCAGCCTCGCCCTGGCGGCGTGGAGTGTGTTCTCCGCGCGCCACGTCCTCTATCCCGAACGCTATCCGATTCCACCGTCCGACCCCTTGCCGAGCCTCACGACCCATCGCCTACAAGCCTCCGACGGAGCCCGCTTTGATGTCTGGCGCCTGGCATCCGGCGCGCCCCGAGCCCGCATTCTCGTTTGCCACGGCTTTTACGCCAACCGCTTTCAGGTGCTCGAGATCGCTGAGGGATTGCGCCAGCGCGGCTACGAGGTGGTGCTCTTCGAGCTTCGGGGCCACGGGGAGCGGCCCGGCCCCTGCACGCTCGGGCTGCGGGAGGCGGACGACGCGCTGGCCGTGCTCCGCTGGTCGGCCGAACCCCCGGAGGGCCGGATGCTGCCGGTCGGGGTCTTGGGGCTATCGATGGGGGCTGCGGTGCTCTGCCAAGTGGCGGCCAGGGCTCCCGAGGTGCGCGCTGTGGTAGCGGACTCCGTCTATTCACGGTTCTTCCCGGTATTGCGCCGAACGATCCGCGAGCGCTACCGGCTGCCCGCCGTTCCCTGGGCATGGCTGACCTGGTGGAGCGTGCAGCTGGCGCTGGGGGGGCGGTTGTCGGCGCGCGATCCCGCCGCCCTCGCGCCGAGCCTGCGCCAGCCGTTGTTCGCCATCCAGGGCGGGGAAGACCGGCGTGTGCCCCCGCTGCTCGGGAGCGAGGTATTTGATCGCTGGGCCGGGCCGAAGCGCCGCTGGTTTGAGCCGCAGGTCGCCCATGTGCGGATGTTCGCTCAGCATCCCCGCGAGTACTGCGACCGCGTCGCGGCATTTTTTAACGAGGTCTTGCCGGAGCGCGCGGCATGAGGGCGCCGGTCATCGCGCTGTTGACGGATTTTGGCGCGCGCGATTGGTATGCGGGTGCGCTCAAAGGCGTGCTCGCGTCCCGGGCGCCCCGCGTGGCGGTCGCGGACATCACGCACGAGATCCCGCCCCAGGATGTGGCCGCGGGGGCGTTTACGCTGGCTGCCGCGGCACCCTGGTTTCCGCGCGGCACGGTGTTCTTGGCGGTGGTGGATCCCGGCGTCGGCAGCCGACGGGCGCTGCTAGCCGCCTGGGCTGACGGCCGCCAGTTCGTCGGCCCGGACAACGGTCTGCTCGCCCTCTGTCTGCAACAGGCCACACGGCTGCGCGTGGTGCGGCTGAACCGCCCGCGCCATTGGCTGCCGGACGTCAGCCGCACCTTCCAGGGCCGCGACATCATGGCACCGGTGGCCGCCTACCTCGCCCGCGGCGGACGCCTGAGCGCGCTCGGCAGCCCGGTACGCCGGTTTCATCCGCTGGCACTGCCCGTGCCGCAGCGCCGCGGCCGTCGGATGACAGGCCGCGTCGTGCATGTGGATACATACGGCAACCTCATCACGAATCTGCCCGCAGCCCTGCTGCCGCCGAACGGGCCGGTGGCAGCAATTCGGTGTCAGGGGTGCAGAGCCCGTGTGGTATCATCGTATGCCGACGGCCGTGCCCGGGAACTGCTGGCCATGGCGGGGTCGCTGGGGTTCGTCGAATTGGCTGTTCGCGACGGCTCCGCGGCTTCGGCCTGTGGGAGCGCGCGAGGCGATGCGGTCGAATGCACCTTGACGGGGTCGGGATGAGACGGCCACAGCTCATCGCCCACCGTGGCGCGTCGGCGGTCGCCCCGGAGAGCACCCGTGCGGCAATCGCCGCCGCCGTGCGCGCGGGCGCGGATATGGTGGAACTGGATGTGCAGATGACACGGGACCGCCGCCTGGTGATTTTCCACGATGACCGGTTGGAACGGACGACCAATGGCCGGGGCCGCCTGTCGCGCACCCGGTATGCCGAGCTGGCCCGCCTGGATGCCGGTGGATGGTTTGCGCCGCGCTTCGCAGGCGAACGGGTGCTCCTGGCCTCGCAGGCGCTTCGCCAGATTCCCCGCCGCATGGGCATCAACTTGGAGTTGAAGCGGACGCCGCAGCGTCCGCAGCTGACGGCAGGCATCAGTCGGCTGCTGCGCCGGCACCGTCTGGGAGCGAGGCTCATCCTGTCCTCGTTCGACGACCGTCTGCTGGCGCCGTTCACCCACCGCCGGATGGCGGTCGCCCTGATCTGCGGGCGCCGTCCGGACCAGTCGCTGCGCCTGGCGATCCGGCTTGGCTGTGCGGCCTGGCATCCGAAGCACACGCTGGTGACCCCGGCGCGCATCGCGCGCGCGCACGCGGCTGGACTCCGCGTGCGCGTCTGGACGGTGGATACACTGCCCCGTGCTCGGCAGCTCGCGCGCTGGGGGGTCGACGGTCTGTTCACGAACGATCCGGCGCGCCTGCGCCGAGCGTTCCAGCGCCCATGACGTCATTTGAATCGGCCCGCCAGCAAGACAAGGTTATCATCCTCAAGCGAGTGCCGTTGCTGTCGTCCTGCACCGAGCCCCAGCTGCAGCTCATCGCGGAGCGGACGCGCCTCGTCGAATACAAGAAAGGCGAGCATGTCTACGAAGAGGGACAGCCGGCGGAGGCGTTTTACATCCTCAGCTCCGGGCGCCTGCGCGTGTTCTCCGCAACCGGCGGCCAGGAACGCACGTTCACGATCCTCCATAACGGCGACACGTTCGGCGAAATCTCCCTCCTGACGGGCGAGAGCCACTCCGCGACGGTGCAGGCGCTCAACGACGCGCTCGTGCTGCAGCTCGAGAAGAAGGATTTTGACGAGGTCATCAACCGCATCCCATCACTGGTGCTGCACCTGAGCCGCGTGCTCTCCAAACGGCTGCGCGCGCGGGATGTCGGCGGCGAATTTTCCGAGGCGACGATCATCGCCGTCAGCCGGGCCGCGCGCGGCGTCGGCCAGTCCTGCTTTACCGTAGCACTGGCCGCCAGCCTCCATCAGGAAACCGGTGCCGAGGTCGTGATCGTGGATTTCAGCCACACCGAGCCCGCGCAGAGCTGGCTGTTCGATGCCGGCCAGCCGACGCCGATGAGCCAGCATGCGCTGGGGGGCGTCGGCTTGGAAGAGCCGTTCCGCGCCACGGTGGCAGCGCACCCGATGGGCTTCAGCGTCCTCTTTGCCGGGACGCTGATGGCCGAGTCAGGGAAAGAGCAGACGATTGCGCCGCTGCTGAGCTTCCTCACCAACCGGTTCGCCTACATCTTGCTGGAGCTGCCCGCGGAGGTGAACGCGCACGTCATCAAGGCGCTGACCCAGGCGGACCTCGTGTACCTGATCACCGACTCCAAGCGGGAACATGTCATCCGGACCGGGGCGCTGCTCCATCAGCTGCGGACCGCGGTTGGCCAGGTCGAGCAGCGCTTGGAGATCCTCGTCAACCTGCGGGAGCATGCGGCCGACGCCATGAGCCCCGAGGAGATCGGGACGCACCTGAAGCTGCCCATCGCCCACGTGTTGCCGCAGATCAGCGCGACGAGCGGGCGGGTGACCGCGTCGGAGCTCGCCCAGGTCTTGGACAGCCGATCTCCGTACGCCCGTGTCATCCGGTATGTCGCGCGGGATTTGGGCGGGTTGCTCGTCGGCCTGGCGCTGGGCTCAGGGGCCGCTCTCGGTCTAGCGCATATCGGCGTGCTGAAAGTGCTGGAGCGCGAGCGCATCCCCATTGATATCATCGCTGGCTCCAGCATCGGGGCGCTGGTCGGCGGGCTCTGGGCCGCCGGCCGGTCGGCGGACGAGCTGGAGCAAATGGCCCTGCGCTTCAAGGACCCGTGGGATATCCGGCGGCTGTTCGTGCTCGACCTGGGGATTCCGGTCATCAGCATTGTCATCGGCATCCTCTCCGGCGTCTTCGTGGGGTGGCTAGCGGGATTCTGGGCCGGCTTCTTCTTCGGCATGATCGTGTGCATCGGCATGGGCGTCGCGCTGGGGCCGCTGGTCGGTGGGCCGATCCAGGGCGCCCACTTGATGGCCCGGCTGGATGTGGATTTCGCCGGCAAGACCTTCGCAGACACCTGGCTGCCCCTGAAAATCATCGCGGCCAACCCGATTGCCCGGGAGGAGGTCGTCTTCCAGTCCGGTTCGCTGGCCGAAGCGGTCCGGGCTTCGGTGTCCATTCCGGGGATTTTCAAACCCGTCATGCGCGGCGGGAAGCTGTGCATCGACGGCGGCGTCATCAGCCCCATTCCCGTCGGCGTTCTGAAGCGCGCCGGGGCGCACCATGTGATTGCGGTCAATGTCTTCCCGACGAACCAGGAGCTGACGGCCTTCCGCGAGGAGCTGCGCCGCCACCGGGCGGAGCGCGACGCGCAGTTGGCCTCCCGCAGCCTGCCGTGGCGGCTGCTGTGGCGCATCCAGCAGGAGGTCATCCGTTCCATGTCCCCGCTGGTCTTTGACGTCATCATGCGCGCTATGCAGGCAATGGAGTACCAGATTGCGGAAGTCTCCTGCCGCGAAGCGGATGTGACGCTCCGGCCGACCGTGCCGGGGTCCCACTGGCTCGAGTTCTTCCACCCCGAACCGTTCATCCGGCGCGGCGAAGAGGTGACGCTGGAGTATCTCCCGGAGCTGCGTCGCATTACGCGCGGCCGGCACGTTGACAAGGCTTCCGGAGAACGGGTAGGATGAAGTTTCTCACTGCCCAGGCGCGCGGACGCGTCTGGCGGCGGGTCACATGAGGAGCCCATGGCACGCGACGTGGTGATTGTCGATGGCGTGCGCACTCCCCAGGGCGTCTTTGGGGGCGCGCTGAAGCAGCTGACTGCGCAGTTCCTCGGGGAGGTGGCCGTCCGAGAGCTGCTGAAGCGGACGAAGCTCAAGGGCGCGGACCTGGAGGAAGTCATCGTAGGTTGCGTCGGGCAGGGGTCCGACGCGCCGAATATCGCCCGGGTCATCGCGCTCAAGGCGGGCATTCCGATTCAGGTGCCCGCCTTCACCGTGCAACGCAACTGCGCGTCCGGCCTGCAGGCGATCGTCAGCGCCGCACAGAATATTCTGTGCGGCGACCGCGACATCCAGATCGCCGGCGGCGCGGAGTGCATGAGTGCTGCCCCGTACGTCAGCCGGGATTTGCGGTGGGGGAAGCGGCTGCGTCACTCTGAGATGATTGACACCGTCTGGGAAGGCCTGACGGATCCCGTCTGCGGCCAGATCATGGGGCAGACCGCCGAGAATCTCGTTGCGGAACTGTCCATCAGCCGCCAGGACCAGGACCGGTTCGCACTGCTGTCCCACCAGCGCGCCTTCCGGGCGACCCGGGAGAACCGCTTTAAGGACGAGCTCGTCCCCGTGCTCGTGCCCAAGCGGTCGATGGGGCGCGACCTGCCGCCGGAGCCGTTCACCCAAGACGAAGGCATCAACCCAGGACTCAACGAGCAGGTGCTCAGCCAGTATCCCGCCATTTTCAAGGAGGGCGGGTCGGTCACCTCCGGCAACAGCTGTTTCAACGCCGACGGGGCCGCGATGGTGCTCGTCATGTCCGGGGAGAAGGCCAAGGCGCTGGGCTACACCCCGCTGGCCCGTGTGCGGAGCTGGGCGGTGGCGGGGTTGGAGCCGGAGCGGATGGGGTTGGGGCCGACGCTCGCCGTGCCGATGGCGCTGAAGAAAACGGGCCTGGCGCTCAAGGATATCGGGCTCATCGAGCTCAATGAGGCGTTTGCGGCGACCTTCCTGGCCTGCGAAAAAGTGATGGGCTTCAGCCGCGAGGTGACGAACGTCAACGGCGGAGCGATTGCGCTGGGGCACCCCGTGGGGGCGACCGGGACGCGTCTCGTCGTCACACTGCTGCATGAAATGAAGCGCCGCAAGACCGCTCTGGGGTTGGCCACCGCGTGCGTCGGGGGCGGGCAGGGGTCGGCCATCATTTTCGAGCGGGTCTAGGCGGAGGCCGGCGTGTTCATCTATAAGACGGCGGTGGTGGGAGCCGGGGCGATGGGTGCCGAAATCGCCCAGGTCATCAGCTTCAGCGGGCTGCCGGTCGTCTTGAAGGACGTGGACCAGGCGTTCGTGGACCGCGGGCTGGGGACGATCCGGAAGATTTACCAGCGCCGGGTGGACCGCGGCAAGATGACGCAGGACGAGATGGAGAAGAAGCTCGGCCTGGTCACCGGGGCGACCGGCTACGAGGCGCTGAAAGACGCCGATCTCGTGGTCGAGGCGGTGCCGGAACGCCTCGCGCTGAAGCAGCAGATTTTCCAGGAGCTCGACCGGCTGCTGCCCGAGTCGTCCCTCATCGCGTCCAACACCTCGTCGCTGTCCATCTCCGCGCTGGGTGCGGCGACCAAGCGGCCCCACAAGGTCATCGGCATGCACTTTTTCTACCCGGCCCACATCATGAAGCTGGTGGAAGTGATCCCGGGGCTCGAAACGTCTGAAGAGAGCGTGGGCGATATCCTCTCGTTCGCCGAGAGCCTCCGGAAGCTGCCGGTCCGGGTCAACGAATGCGCGGGCTTCCTCGTCAACCGGATCCTGATGCCGTACTTGAACGAGGCGGCCTTGTGCGCGCAGGAGGGCGCGGCTTCCGCGCGGCAGATCGACGAGGCCATGGTGGAGTTCGGGTTTCCCATGGGCCCCTTCACGCTGGTCGACAGCCTCGGCTTCGACGTCTGCCGGGAAGTGGTCCTCATCCTCCTCGATGCGTACGGCAGCCGGATGCAGCCGGCTGCCATTTGGGAGCGCATCCACAACCTCAAGCGTCTTGGCGCGAAATCGGGCGCCGGATTCTATCTCTACGGCGAGCGCGCCGGACAGCCGGATCCCGAGATGGAGCGCATTCTCAAGGAACTGCAGGGCCAGTCCCGCGGCCCCAAGGAGTTCTCGGTCAACCGGCTCGTCCTGCCGATGATCAATGAGGCGGTGCGCTGCCTCGAGGAGCACGTGTGCACGGCGGCGGACGTGGACTTGGCCGTCATCGCCGGGCTGGGGTTCCCGCCGTCGAAGGGCGGCATTCTGCACTACGCCGATGAGGTCGGCCTGGACACCGTCGTCACGGAGCTGGGACGGCTGGCCCAGACATTCGGGGAACGGTTCTGGCCGTCGCCGCTGCTGAAGCGCAAGGTGGCCGCCGGCCACTTGGGCAAGCGGGTCAAGAAAGGCTTTTTCGACTACCCGTAACAGGAGACCAGATGGCGCTTCCGTCCGGTGAGCACGTCAAGGTGGCCGTGGAAGACCGCGTGGCGGTCGTGACGATCGACCATCGCCCGGTCAACGCGCTCAACCAGCAGACGCTCAACGAGCTCGAACAGGCCGTCGACGCGCTCGCCGGCGAGGCGGCGGTCAAAGCGGTCATTCTCACCGGGGGCGGTTCGCTCGCGTTCGTCGCCGGTGCGGACATCAAGGAAGTCGGGCAGCTGGGCTCGGTCGAGGCGGCCAGCGCGATGGCGGCGCTCGGCCAACGGGTGTTCCTGAAGCTGCAGCGGCTGCCGAAGCCGGTGATCGCCGCCATCAACGGCGTCTGCCTGGGGGGAGGGCTGGAGCTGGCGATGGCCTGCCACCTGCGCATCGCCGGAGACCGCGCCCGCTTCGGCCAGCCGGAAGTGAACCTCGGCATCATTCCGGGCTGGGGCGGGACGCAGCGCCTGCCGCGACTCATCGGACGGGCCAAAGCCATCGAGTGGATTCTGACCGGTGATATCTATATGGCCCAAGAAGCTCTGCGGCTCGGCCTCGTCAACCATGTCGTGCCGCAGGACCAGGTGCTGAAAACGGCGAAGGACCTGGCCAGGAAAATCGTCGCGAAAAGCGGGGTCACCGTCAGCCAAGCGCTGCGGGCGATCGAAGATGGGCTGAACGGGTCGCTCGAGCAGGGGCTGGCCAGGGAGGCGGACGCCTTCGCCGCCGTGGCGGCCAGTGAAGACAGCCGGGAAGGGGTCAAGGCGTTTCTGGAGAAGCGACAGCCGCAGTTCAAGGATCGGTAAAAGCCCCGCAGCCGGATGAGCGAACCAACCATCCCGCCGCATTCCCTCATCGGCAAGGGCGCGCCGGAAGCCCTGGAAGTCACCGAAGCGGCGCGCGAAGCCGAATGGCACTACCCCAGCTTTATCGCCGACTTGTTCCTAGGCCGCCTGCGGGACGACCTCGTCTTTCCGTATCCTGAGCAGGACGAAGCCGATAAGCGCCTCGGCGACGAGTTTCTGGCCCGCCTCCGGGCGTTTCTACAAGAGCGCGTCGACCCTGACGAGATCGACCGCACCGGAGAAATCCCGCCCGCCGTGCTGGAGGGCCTCGCTGGCCTCGGCTGCTTCGGCATGAAGATCCCCAAGGCCTACGGCGGCTTGGGGCTGTCGCAGACCAACTACAACCGCGTCATCTCTCTCCTCGGCAGCTACTGCGGCTCTACGGCCGTCTGGCTGAGCGCGCATCAAAGCATCGGCGCCCCGCAGCCCCTCATGCTCTTCGGCACGGAGGAGCAGAAACGCCGCTACCTGCCGCGCCTGGCCGCCGGGACGGTGTCCGCCTTCGCGCTGACCGAACCGGGGGTTGGCTCGGACCCGGCCAATATGCAGACGACCGCCGTCCCGAGCGAGGATGGGGAATGGTACGTCCTCAATGGCGAGAAGCTCTGGTGCACGAACGGGCCGGTGGCGGAGGTCGTGGTCGTGATGGCACGGACCCCATCCGTGGTCGTCGGCGGGCGGGAGCGCAAACAGATCACCGCTTTCATCGTCGAGCGCTCGATGCCCGGATTCGAGGTCGTCCACCGGTGCGACTTCATGGGGCTCAAGGGCATCCAGAACGGCGTCCTGCGGTTTACGAACATCCGCGTGCCGAAGGCCAACATCATCTGGGGTCCCGGCCTTGGGTTGAAGCTGGCGCTGATGACGCTGAACGCCGGCCGCATTGCCATCCCCGCGGGCTGCGTCGGGACGGCCAAGCGTTGCCTGCAGATCACCCGTCAGTGGGCCAAGGAGCGCAAGCAGTGGGGGAGCGCCATCGGCCGGCATGAGGCGGTGGCGGTGAAAATCGGTGCTATGGCGGCGACCACCTTCGCTATGGACGCCATGGTCTGGCTGACCTCCGCGCTGGTGGACCGCAAGACCATCGACATCCGGATGGAGGCAGCGATCGCCAAGCTCTTCTGCTCGGAGGCCTGCTGGCAGATCGTGGATGACACGCTGCAGATCCGCGGCGGCCGGGGCTACGAGACTGCGCAGTCGCTGAAAGCCCGCAAGGAGGCGCCGATTCCGGTCGAGCGCATGATGCGGGATACCCGCATCAACCTCATCATCGAGGGCACCAGCCAAATCATGCGGCTGTTCATTGCCCGCGAAGCGCTCGATGCCCACATGCGGCGGGTCAGTGCGCTGCTGAACCCCCACCGGCGGCTGTCGCAGAAGCTGCGCGGAGCACTCTCCGCCGGGGCCTGGTATGCGGCGTGGTATCCTCAACAGTGGCTGGCCTGGAGCGGGTGGCCGCGGTACCGTGCCTACGGCGGCCGGCTCGCCGGCCACCTGCGGTTCGCGAAGCGGGCCAGCCATCGCCTGGCGCGCTCGCTGTTTCACAGCGCGATGCGCTACCAGACCCGGCTGGCGGACCGCCAGCAGCTGCTGGGGCGCCTCGTCGACATCGGAGCAGAAATTTTCGCCATGGTGGCGGCGTGCTCCAAAGCCCACGCCATGCTGCGCCTGCAGCCGTCGGAAGAAAGCCCGCTGGAGCTGGCCGACCTGTTTTGCCGGATGGCGCGGCGGCGCATTCTCCGGCACTTTGAGTGCATCCGCGACAATGATGACTACGGCCGTGATCGAGTCGCGCAAGACGTCCTCCGCGAGCGGTTCGAGTGGCTTGAGGACGGACTTGTGTAACTCCGCCCAATCGGGTGGATGCGCCCGCCGGTGATGGCCGCCGGCGCTCCGATGGACACGATTCCCGCCTTCTTTACCCGCCAGGCTGAGCGCTTCGCTTCGCGCCCCCTCTTCTTCGTCAAACGCCAGGGCCGCTACCAGCCGGTCACATGGCGGCAGGCCGCTGCGGATGCTCAGGCCCTGAGCCTGTGGCTGCTGGGGCAGGGCATCCAGCCCGGCGAGCGGGTGCTCATCCTGTCTGAAAACCGGCCGGAGTGGGGCATCGCCGACCTAGCCATTCTTTCGATCGGCGCCTGGTCCGTGCCCATCTATCCCACGCTGACCGCGCCAGCACTCCAGGCGATTTGCAGCGATTGCGAGCCGGTGTGCGCGGTGGCGTCGTCCGCAGAGCAGGTCGCTAAGCTCCTTGAGGCCTGCCGAACCGTGCCGTCGCTGCGGCGCATCGTGGTGCTGGATGCCGGCGAGCCCGGGACCGACGAGCGGCTGGTGCCCTGGCTGCGGGCGACGGCGGAGGGCCGGGCCCAAGCACCACGGCTGGCCGGCGCGCTCCAGCAGCGCATGGCAGCGCTCCAGCCAACCGCGACGGCGACCCTCATCTATACGTCGGGGACGACCGGCGAGCCGAAAGGCGTCATGCTGTCCCACAAGAATTTTCTGTCGAATGTTCGCGCCTGCCTGGAGATCCTGTCCATCGGGGATCGCGACCTGCACTTGTCGTTCCTGCCGCTGTCGCACGTCTTTGAGCGGATGGCGGGCTGGTATCTCATGCTGACGGTGGGAGCCATCGTCGCCTACGCGGAAACCATGGATACCATCGGCCGGAACATGGCGGAGATCCATCCGACGGTCGTGCTGGGCGTGCCGCGGTTCTTCGAGAAGTTCGCGCTGCGCATCCAGGAGGGCATCCAGCAGCAGCCGGCAGGGAAGCGCCGCGTGGCCGAATGGGCGCTGCGGGTCGGACGGTCGGCGCAGGCCAGGCGCGCCGCCGGGCGGCCGCTGTCAGCAGGGTTGGCGCTGCAGTGGTGGGCGGCGGACCGGCTCGTCTTCCAGGGGTTGCGCCGGCACCTTGGCGGACGCCTGCGATTCTTCGTCTCGGGCAGCGCGCCGCTGTCCACCGAGATTGGAGAGTTCTTCGACAGCCTGGGGCTGCCGATCCTTGAAGGCTACGGGCTGACGGAAACCTCACCGGTCATCGCCGTCAACCGCCTGCCGCGGCCCCGGTTCGGCAGCGTGGGAAAGCTCGTGCCCGGGGTCGAAGTTCGGATCGCCGATGACGGGGAGATCCTGACCCGCGGCCCGCACGTGATGCAGGGATACTACCGAAAACCTGAGGCGACGGCGGCGGCAATCATCGACGGCTGGTTTCATACCGGCGACATCGGCCGGATGGACAGCGAGGGATATCTGTATGTGACGGACCGGAAGAAAGACCTCATCAAGACGGCCGGGGGCAAGTTCGTTGCGCCGCAAAAGCTCGAACTACTCTTCGCCGGCGATCCCGCCATCAGCCAGGCGTTCGTCTTCGGCGACCGGCGGCCTTACTGCGTCGCCTTGATTGTGCCGCGCGCTGAGGCCCTGCGCCGATATGTCGCGGAGCAGGGCATCGCTGCAGCTTCGCCGGCTGAATGGGTGCAGGATCCGAGGGTGCAGGCGTTCTACTGGAGCCGCGTGCAAGCGCAGCAAGCTGCCCTGCCGTCGTTCGAACAGGTCAAGAAGATCGCCCTGCTCGAACATGAATTCTCCCAGGCCGGCGGCGAGCTGACGCCGACGCTGAAAGCCAAGCGGGGCATTATCGCCAGCCGGTACGCCGCCGTGCTGGAGCAGCTCTATGAGACTTCCAGCGGATGAGCGAGGCGGCCTACAGCGAGCGGTACTGGACCGAGCCAGCTTCGGGCCGGCGTTATTTTTACCGCCTCTGGCGTCCCGCCGGCGCCCGGGCGCTGCTGGTGATCGTCCATGGATTCGGCGAGCATGGCGGGCGCTACGTAGCGACGGCACAGCGGCTGGCTCAGGCAGGCCTCGATGTGGCCGTGCCGGACCTGTGGGGCCACGGCCGCTCGGGGGGAGTTCGAGGCGACCTGGACGACCTGTTTACCTGCGTCGGCCACCTCCGGGGACTGACGGACGAGGCGCTGCTGCCTGAAACGGGCCGCAGCCGCCATGCGCTGTTCGGCCACAGCTTCGGCGGACTCATGGCCATCGTGTGGGCGCTGGAGTCTCCGGCGCGCGTCACGTGGCTGACGGCGCAGTCGCCGTTGCTGGAAGTCGGATTTCCGCTGCCCCGCTGGAAAGTGGCGATGGCGCGGTGGCTGGCGCCGTATTGGCCCGCGTTCCGCGTGCCGCTCCAGCTCGACCTGAGGTATTTGAGCCACGATCCTGGGGTGGTGCAGGCCTACCGGGCGGATCGACTGGTCCATTCGTTGATAAGCCTCCGGACCTACTGGGCGCTATTGCGCGCGAGGGATTGGGTCCTCCGGCGCGCGGAAGACCTGCGGGTGCCGCTGTTGCTGCTGTGCGGCGGGGACGATCAGATTATTTCCATCCGCCATGTCCAGGAGTGGGCGGCACGGGTGCGATGCGACAAGCGCGAGGTGATGTTTTCCGGCATGTACCATGAACTGCATCATGAAGCTGTGGCGGACGAGGCGATACGGCTCGTCGCCGAGTGGTCGCTGGGAGGCTCCTGAGATGGCCGGCTGGCGGCGCTGGGCGGTAGCCCTCGGCCTCGCGCTGGCGGCGGGAGCGGCCCCGCTGCGGGCTGAGGAGGACCGCGCCGAACAGGAGCCGACCGACTGGCCCACGGCCATTTCCCAGCTCCAGCAGGAGGTCTATCGGCGTCCCGGATTCGCCCAACTGCGCGAACAGCTAGCCATTGCGCACAACAACTACGGCGTCCAGCTCGGAGACCAGAAGCAATGGGACCTGGCCGTGCATGAGGTGGAAGAGGCCATCCGGATCGACGAGGCCAACGCCTCGTTCCGGACGAATCTTACCACGCTCTACCTGAACCAGGCGCTCAGCCAGCAGCAGGCGCATGACCCCGAGGCCGCGCTGGAGACCCTCGAGAAGGCGATCGCGATCGACCCCAACCTGGCCCGCGCGTATGCGATGACGGGGGACATCGAGTATGAGCGCCAGCATCTCAAGGAAGCGCAGGCGGCATGGGAACAGGCGGTCCAACTGGACCCGAATCTGCAAACGGTCGCCAAGCGGCTGGAGCGCGTCACACAGGAGCTCCCGGTCGAATCCAAGTTCGACCGGCTGCCCCAAACCTATTTCGACCTCCGCTACGAGGAAGAGGTCGGACGGTCAGCCGGGTTCGACCTGCAGGAGGCGCTCTTCGACGCCCGCCGGTCCGTCGGGTCGGACTTCGCGTATTGGCCCAAGCACCGCATCGTGGCGCTCATTTATACCGCCGACAGCTTCCGACGGCTGCGCGAAGAAACCCCGGAATGGGTCGCCGGCCAATTTGACGGCAAGATCCGGGTTCCGCTTCCCAGCGCCCAGCTGGACGTCGCCGCGGTCAAACGGATTCTCCACCATGAATACACGCATGCGCTTATTTATGATCTGACCGGCAGTCGCTGTCCCGTCTGGCTCAACGAAGGACTCGCCGAGTACGAAGAACAGAAAGATACTGCAGGATCATTCCGGGCCCTGGCGGCGGCGTATCAGGAGAATCGGCTGGTGCCGTGGGAGCGCCTCTCCGCGCAATTCGCCCCCGGGATGCCGGTCGGAGAGGTGCAGCTCGGCTATGAGCAGGCTCATAGCATCGCCCGGTATTTCGTCGAACGCTACAGCTTTTGGCGCATCCGGAAAATCCTTGAGATGCTGGGCGAAGGACATTCGTGGGAGGAGACATGCGAGGAGACGCTGCATGTAAAATCCTCGCGCGTGGAAACGGCCTGGCGCGAATGGCTGAAGGACCAGCTGGGGGGCGGGATGGCTCCATGAAACAGCATGAGGTCGCGGCCATATTCAGCCAGATGGCGGACCTGCTCGAGTACCGCGGCGACAATCCGTTCCGCATCCGCGCCTATCGCCGGGCGGCGCAGAACCTCGAAAGCTTCAGCGGCGACCTGGAGGAGCTCTCTCGCGAGCGCCGCCTGCAGGAGCTCTCGGGCATCGGCCCGGATCTGGGGGAGAAGATCACGGAATACCTGGCGACCGGCGCGATCGCGGCGTTTGACCGCATGCGGCGCGCCGTCCCGCGGGGCCTCCTCGAGCTGCTCGAAGTTCCCGGGGTGGGGCCGAAGACGGCCAAGCTGCTGACCGACCGGCTGCATATCACGTCCATCGCCCAGCTGGAGGCGGCCGCCCGCGCCGGACGCCTCAGGCGGCTGCCGGGGTTCCAGGAAAAGAAAGAGCAGAACCTTCTCAAGGGCATCGGCGTCGTGCGCAAGGGTCGCGAGCGGATGGACCTGGGGCTGGCCTTCGCGCGCGCCAACGAGCTGCTCGCGTTCCTCAAGACGCTGCCCGGGGTGACGCGCGTGTCCACCGCCGGCAGCCTGCGCCGCATGCGGGAGACCATCGGGGACTGCGACCTGCTGGCGGCCTCGCGGCACCCGGCCCGCGTGACGAAGGCGTTTTCCAGCTCCCGCTTCTGCGCCCGGGTGCTGGCCTCAGGCCCGACGAAATCCTCCATCCTGACGCAGGACGGCCTCCAGGTGGACCTGCGGGTCGTGGACCCGAGCCAATTCGGCGCGGCCCTGCAGTATTTCACCGGCTCCAAGGAGCACAACGTGCGGCTGCGCGAGCTGGCCATCCGCCAGGGCCTCAAGGTCAATGAGTACGGGGTGTTCCGGCTGAAGACCAACGCCCGTTTGGCGGGCAGGGAAGAGGTCGACGTCTACCGGGCCCTGGGCCTGCCTTGGATTCCGCCGGAGCTTCGGGAAGACACCGGCGAGCTGGAGGCCGCCAAGACCGGCCGGCTGCCGCGGCTGGTGGAGACGAAGGACATCCGGGGGGACTTCCATCTCCACACCAACTGGTCGGACGGCAGCGATGCGCTGGAGGACGTGGTGCGGGCCGCGGCCAGACGCCACTACGACTACATCGCCATCTGCGATCATTCCCAGTCGCTGAAGATCGCCCATGGCATGGCCGTGCCGCGCCTGCGCCGACAAATGGCCGCGATCCGCAAGCTCAACGCCGGCTCCGCCCGGCTGCGGGTCCTCATGGGGGCCGAAGTCGACATCCTGGGCGACGGCTCGATGGATTACCCCAATGCGGTGTTGGCCGAGCTGGATTTCGTCGTCGGGTCCATTCACTCCGGGTTCGGGCAGGGCGAGGCGGTCCTCACCCGGCGCCTGCTGGCCGCCATACGCAACCCCTATGTCACGCTGATCGCGCATCCGACCGGGCGGTTGATGGGCCAGCGGGAGCCGTACCCCGTGGATCTCGAGGCGGTCTTTCGGGCCGCGAAGGACACCGGAACCGCGCTGGAGATCAACGCCCATCCGAAACGGCTGGATTTGTGCGATACGTCCGCTCGCCGCGCGCGGGAGCTCGGCGCCACGCTGGCGATTTCCACGGACACCCACAGCATCGACCAGTTGGAGCAGATGGCGCTCGGCGTGGGGGTCGCCCGACGGGCGTGGGTGGAGCCTGGGGGGCTATTGAACTGCCGCACCCTCCCGGAGCTGCTGGCATGGGTCGGCCGCAAACGGCAGCGGGCTCCCGCATGAGCCCGACGCACCGGTCCGGGTTCGTCGCCATCGTCGGCCGGCCGAACGTCGGCAAGTCCACGATCGTGAATCACTACCTAGGCCAGAAAGTGGCCATCGTCTCCCCCCGGCCGCAGACGACCCGCCGGCGGATCCTCGGCGTGCTCACCCGGCCCGAGGTACAGGTGCTGTTCCTCGATACGCCCGGCTTCCATGAGCCGGAGCACACGCTCGGCCGCTACATGCTGGAAGTCGCCAAAGCCGCCATCGATGAAGCGGATGTGATCGTCGTCATCATCGATGCGAGTGCCGGCATCACCGAGGACGATGCGCGCGTCTTTGCGCAGGTCCGCCGCTCGCTGAAGTCCGCCCCAGGCCCCGCGAAACGGACAGCACTCCTAGCCATCAACAAGGTGGACCTGGTCAAAAAGCCGCGCCTGCTGCCGCTACTCGAGGCGGCCGCGGCGGCCGGCTGTTTCGAGGAATGCATTCCGGTCTCCGCGCTGAAAGGGGTGCAGCTGGATGTCCTGCTGCGGCAGATCATCGCCCGCCTGCCGGAAGGGCCGCAGTGGTATGAGCCGGAGCAGCGGACGGACCAGACGGAGACGCAGTTGACCGCGGAATTCATCCGCGAGCAGGTGCTGCTGGCGACCCGGCAGGAAGTTCCCCATGCCGTTGCGGTGCTCATTGATCGCATCGAAGAGCGCGACCGCGTGACGGCGATTGACGCGACCATTTTCGTGGAGCGGCCGGGCCAGAAGGCCATTGTCATCGGCCGCGGGGGGCTCATGCTCAAGCGGATCGGCCAGGAAGCCCGCCACCAGCTGGAGCGGCTGCTCGGACGCAAAGTGTATCTCGGACTGTGGGTCCGTGTGGCGCCGGACTGGCGCAGCAACGAGCGCATCCTCCGCGAGCTCGGCTATATGACGGAGCCGCGGTGACGCCCGCCGTCCGGACCCGCTCCCGCCGCACGCTCTTCCGGGGCCGCATCCTCCGCCTCGTGGAAGATGAGCTGGAGGTCCGGGGCCGGCGCCTCACCCGGCAGAGTATCCTGCATCCCGGTGCAGTGGTGATCGTCCCAATGCTGGATCGTTCGCACCTTGTATTCGTCCGCCAGTACCGGCACGCTGTTCGCCGCACCTTGTTGGAGCTGCCCGCCGGGACTTTGGAACCCGACGAGCCCCGGGCCACGTGCGCGCGGCGCGAACTCCAGGAAGAAACCGGCTGGCGGGCGCGCCGGCTGCGGCGCATCGGCCAGTTCTATGCCGCACCAGGCTTTCTGTCGGAACAGCTGACCGTGTTCCTCGCCGAGGGGTTGCGCCCAGCGCCTCAGCGTCTGGAGCCGGATGAGGTGGTGGTACCGGTCGTCCTCACGCTCCGGCAAGCGCTGGCGAAGGTCCGCTCCGGAGCGATTTGCGACGCCAAGACGATCATCGGCGTACTGTTCGCCGAACGGCTGCTCACGCGCCGCAGCGGTGGAACTTGAAGCGGCCGCAGAAGTTGTGTAGACTAACCCGAAAGAGGTGCGCATGACCACGTTGATGGAGCAGCTCGAAACCGATTACAAAACCTCGCTGAAGGCGGGGGCCAAGCTACGCGTGGACACGCTGCGGCTGCTCAAGGCGGGCATCCAGCGGGCGGCGATTGACAAGCGCAAGGATGCGCTGACCGACCAGGAAGTGCTCCAGGTCGTGGCCCAGCAGGCCAAACAGCGCCGCGAGACGCTGGAGGCCGCCAAAGGCACCAACCGGCAGGATGTGCTGACCCAGGCCACGGAAGAGCTGGCGATCCTCAACGCCTATCTGCCGCAGCAGCTCTCCACCGAAACGCTGCAACAGCTTGTTGACGAGGCGGTGAAGGCCGTGGGCCCGAACCAAGGGCAAATCATGAAATACGTCATGGGCAAAGCCGCCGGGGCCGCGGACGGCAAAATCGTCAGCCAATTGGTTGGCGAGCGGCTCAAGCGGGGCGCCTAGCCGGCCCATGGCCGCCACCGCGGCGCAGCCCAGGAAAGGCCGCCCGAAGGCCATCATCAATCCGGACAGCTGTACGGGCTGCGAGGTATGCATCGCGGTCTGCCCGGTGGACTGCATTGACAAGCTGCCCGGGCCGGACTATGCCGGCCTGCAGGCGACCTGCATCATCGACCAGCCAAAGTGCATCGGCTGCTGGCTCTGCGAGAAGATTTGCCCCTGGGACGCGATCACCATGGTCCCACCCCAAGAACCTCCGGCCATGCCGGCTCCCGCGGCGGCCGTCCCATGACCGAGGCAGGGAAGGGCGCTATCCCGCCGCCGCTCCCCCCGGCAGCACCCGCCCAGATTTCCCTCGAGGATTTCCAGCGGGTGGCACTGCGCATCGGCGTCGTCACGGCCGCCCAGGACCATCCCAACGCGGACCGGCTGTTGGTCCTGACCGTGGACCTCGGCGACGGCACCTCCCGGCAGCTGGTGGCCGGTATCCGCGGCGCGTATCAAGCCGCCGACCTCCTCGGCAAACATATCGTGGTGGTCGCCAACCTCAAACCGGCCACGTTGCGTGGGGTGGAAAGCCAAGGCATGGCGCTGGCTGCGTCTGACGGTTCGACCATCGTCCTGCTGTCCCCGGAACGCCCGATCCGCCCAGGCAGCCCGGTCAAATAGCCCCCGTGGACGCTGGCGGCAGGCCGCCACTCTCGTGATCATCGAAGCCGTTTTTCTCGCCGTGTTCTGGTGCTGGGTGTTTGCAGCGGTGCTATTTCTGCGCTATACGCTGCTGCCCAGAACACCGCTGTTTGCCACCCCCCAGCAGTTCAGCCTGCCGTCAGAAACCGTGTCGTTTGCCGCAACGGATGGGACGCCGCTCGAAGGTTGGAAAATCGCCTCTGAGCCGGACCGACCCTGGATCCTCCTGTGCCACGGCATCGGCTCCAACCGGTCGGATCTGCTGTCGGTGGCCGCCGGACTGCACGCCGCAGGCCTCAACCTCTTCCTGTTCGATTTCCGCGGCCATGGGGGCAGCGGCGGCCGGGCGACCTCGTTCGGCTGGACTGAGCGGCGGGACTTGGAGGGAGCGTTGGCGTTCCTGGGCCAGCAGCCTGACCTTCCGGCCAAGCCGTATGGGTTCTACGGCATTTCTATGGGGGGCGCAGTCGGATTGATGGCGGCGGCCGCCGATGAACGACTGGGCGCCTTGGCGCTGGACAGCCCCTACAACCGCCTGGATGCCGCCCTTGGCCGCCACCTGAAGCTGCTGTATCCCATCCTGCCAGCCGTACCGTTTCGCTGGTTCATGGAGGCGACCTACCGCCTTCGGTTCGGTGTCTGGCCGCGCCGGGTGTCGCCCCAGGACAGCGCCGCCAGGCTTGGCCGGCGGCCGCTGCTGCTCATCCAAGTCGCCGGGGACGTCCGGACCCCGCTGGAGGGCACCCAAACCATCCTAGCACAGGCCTCCGAACCCAAAGAACTGTGGCTCATTGATGGAACCGAACACCTGTCCGGATTTTCTCACGATCCTTCCGCGTACGTCGCCCGCCTGGTTCGGTTCTTCACATCTGCCTTAAACTAGCCCTGTAGCTGTCCTAATTACCAGGGCGCCAGCCGGAAGCTACTATTTTACAGAATAGCTATTATAAGACATTATATGAGCACAAAGCAGCCCCACACCGACGGTGTCACTAAGGGGTTTTGGGGTGCCTGCGCTAGGCTGGAAAGGCCGGCAGAAGCTACGGAGCTTGGCTTGAAGGGCTCTTCTGTGCCCCCAGGAGGGCGGCCTGGAGGGCTGTTTCGTCCAACACCGCGCTCATGGGGCCCCAGGGGGTGGTTGCTCTGGCCAACAGCGGCACGCGGCGCGCATCCGTGGTGAAATAGGCCCAAATACGGCCTCGTTTGACCAGGATGCCCTTAAAGGAGGCCTTCGGCTCCACCACCAGGCATGGGAAGGTTCCCCGCTTGAGCAGCTCCAGGATTTGGGGCCCCTGGAAGCGGATCTCCGTGCGGTAGATCTTTTCGTCTGTGTACAGGTTGACGGCCAGGGGCTGGTTGGCATCCAGCGGCTGGGCCCGGAACCAGTACAAGGCGCTGATGAGGTCCTGGAACTCCTCCGGCAGCTCGATTTCTTTCACCGAGTGGTTCAACAGCGACCGGTAGGTGGCCCGCTTGGCGGCGTGGTCAAAGGTGACCATTTCATCGGCCCGGTAGCGGCCTTCCCGCTGATGTTTTTCAAACCGCAGCGGTTTGAGGGTCTCCACATCCAGGTAGGAGTGGAAGGAATCATGGATGGGATAGAGGGCCGACAGCACGTCGTTGGTGTGGCCCTCGGCCTGAATGTGGTAGGCCCGACGGCCATCCACCTCGACGATTTCTTTGACCTCCAGCCACCCCGAGCCGATCGGCAATCCCAGCCAGTGTCCGTGGAAGCTCAGCCGCTCCCCGAGGATGGGCTGCGGGGCCGGGGAAGCCACCTGGAGGCGCTGAGCCGAATCCGGGGACGCCGCTTCCCTGCTCCGGGCCATCGCCAGAGGCGGGCTCCCGGCGGCTGCCAGGGCGGCAACCAAAACGGCCCCCAGGAGCCGTCCCAGGGGCCGCTGTCGGTTGATCGGAAACAGCGCGGTTATTCCCACGCGTAGTCCGGAAGCTCCATCGGCTCGTACGGCGAGGCGAACTGTGTTGGATACGGCAATGGGAACGTGACCACTTCATAGACCCCCACGCCGGCGCGCAGCAGTGTTAGCCCGACCCCTTTCATGATGCCGGAGCTCAAGCCCGTGAGGGGGTTATCCTCCCGGCGGCCCCGGTCCAGTTGCTTGGGCAGCTCAATCCATCCCGTCAGGACGTTCACCATGCCGCGTCCCATCTTGTGGATAGGATCCTGCGCCCACGCCGCCGGGGCCAAGAGCAGCAGACTGACGGCAAGGACCGTCGCAGGCAGGAACCGGTGATTCGACATGGGAACCCTCCGGATGACTATCGCAGCTCTCATTGTATCGGGGTCATCCGCAGCTTGTCAATCGGCGGCCGCCAGCCGCTCCACGACCCGGCAGAGGGCCGGTACGGACGCGACGACCTGATCCGCTCCGCGCAAATAGCGTTTGGGCAGCGAGCTTGCCAGCGCCAGGATGGCGCCCGCTCCAGCGGCGCGGGCTGATTGGATGCCGTAAGGGGCGTTTTCCACAACGACGGCCGAAGCCGGAGGCACGCGCAGCCGCCGGAATGCCAGCCGATAGGGCTCAGGATGCGGCTTGCCATGCCGGACCTGGTCCCCGGTGATGATGACTTGGAACAGCCTTCGGATCTCGGCCGGCAGAGCCCGGCGCACTTCGCGCAGCGACGTGCCGGTCACCAAGGCCAGCGGCACCTTCCGCCGGCGCAGGCGCCGCACCGTGCGCACGAGCAGCAGCTGGAGCTTCCTGCGGTGGGCGAGCTGTTGGAACCGGTGCTCCTTCTCGTCCAGGAGCCGCCGGATGGCCTTGCGGGACGGCCGGCGGCTGTGCTGCTTCAGCAAGGTAGCGGCCGTGACGGTGCCCGTCTCCCCCTCCCAGGCGTAGATGAGTCGTCGGGACACCCGCAGGCCGAAGGCGCGGCCGGCCTGCTGCCAGGCTTGCGCGTGCAGCGGCATGCTATGAATCAAGACGCCGTCGAGGTCAAAGCAAATGGCGGGCACAGGAGGAGTCAAGAGCCGGAGGGTTTCAGCCACTTCCGGGCCAACTCTTCGGTGATTCGGCGGGCATTGGCGTCTGGCAGCGTGCGGCGGCTGTCTGCGGCTTCCCTGCCGCGCGGGCTCGACGATGTCGGGGGGAGCAGCAGCCAGCGGGATGGATGCCGCTTCGCTCCGTGGCTCTGGGCGGTCTGCAGGATCTCGCGGTCGTCGGAGACAACCAGCAGGCGGCTGGGCGCGCGGCTGGTCCGGATGGCGTCCTGGATGTAGGCATCCGCGGAGGGGGCGGCGAATCGGATGCGGATGAGGCCGTCCGCCGTCCCGCTGGGTTCCATCCCCCGCGCGTCAAAGACCACCACGACGGAGGTCACCGGCACCGGCCATCGGAACGCCGTCAGCCGTAGGACAAGCTGCCGGCGCGCCTGGGCCATCGGCAGACGGCTCCATGGGGCGTGCTGGTGGATGACGTTGTAGCCGTCAATGAGAGCGGTGTAGCTTGCGGATGGGGGCATGTAGTATACTTGAGCAAATAGGAGGGGCGACAACCGATGCCGCTTAGCTCAAAAGACCGGCAGTTTCTTCAGACGGTGGAACGGTTGAAGCTGATGCTGATTATTCTGGCGGTGGCGATCTTCGTGTTCCTGCTGTTGTCCCCGCCCAGCGAACTGCAGCTCGCCACGTCGGTCATTGGGGTTACCCTCTGCGGCGTCTTTTGGCTGACCCAGCGGCTGCTCTCCTGCATCACCATCCTCGACGTCGAGTTGAGTCGTCTCGTCACGACGGTCCTCAAAAGCCTTCCCGAAGAGCAGCGCCAGCAGATTTTTCGGCAGCGCTAGCCATCCCGCCTACTCAGCCCAGTTGCCGTTCGCCCATACGAACTCGGGTTGAAAGATGGGCCCGAAGTTGTTCGGGCTCGGGGACCAGAACGTCACGGTTTCGAAGATGCCGGTGCCTCCCCGAATGACGGTTCGAACAATCCCTCGGGCGATGCCTGATGTCATCCCGGCCAAATAGCCGTCCTGCTCGCCCGTCAACGTCGGGGTGCGGATGAGCTCGAGCGGACAGGTGACGATATTGGCCAGCCCCCGGCCCAGCTTCGCGGCCGCGCCGTCAGCGTAACTCATCGCGCCCTCATCCGCTGACACCGAGGCGGCGCTGACCGCCATCCAGGCGCCCAGCACTGCGAGTCCAAGCCCGCCGAGCCGCTTAGCCATTCTGCATCCCTCCTGTTCGCGATCTCCGCATCCACCACACCATCAATCCAGCGATGGCGCCCAGCACGAGCCAGGCGACCAGGCCGTTCACGATCCGGTTGGTTCCCACCACCCACGTCGGCATGGCCCGAGGGAACTCCAGGAACAGCTTGTTGACCCGCGCGCCGTAGGCCAAGGACGCGTGAAGGCCGACAGCGAGATACAGCTGGCCAGTCGCCAAGTAGCTGAGCGCGAGCACGCTGCCCAGCAGGAACAACCCGATGAGCTCGAAGACGATATCCGCGCCGAAGACGGTCGTCCGAACATGCACGACGGCATAGAGCACGCTGCTGGCGATGACGGCGAAGGGAGTGGAAGATTTGAGCAGGTTCTGCAGAATCATGCCGCGGAACACCAGCTCTTCCAAGACGCCGATGAGGAGTGCCGCGGGCACGAACCCGATCACCGTATTCCACAAGCGTCCCGTATTGGGAGTCACCTGAATCCGGCAGGCTCCCACCAGCAAGCCCACGGCGAGCAGGAGGGCCAGGGTGCCCACGCCAACGACCAGCCCCAACGCCAGCTGACTCTTCCCTGCCCGGCGGTTGGCAAACCCGTAGGAGCCGATGGAGCGCCCTTCCGAGCGGCGGATGACGAGCCAGAGGCTGAGGGCCGCCGCAATCGACGCGCAGCGGCGGAAGACCTTCCACCAGGAGAGCGTCAGCCACGGCATGATCGCGATGCTGAGGAAGAGACAGATGAGGACGGTGTAGAGGCCGAACTGCAGCAGCAGGCGCCAGCCGGCAGCGGACGGGCGAGCAGAGTTACCGGTTGCTGGTGCCACGAATAAAGGCCTCGACAAGTTGGCGGGCATCTTCATCCGCCATCGGCTTCGGCGGGTGCTTCATCGTCCAGGCGGAGACGGACAGCAGCGGGCCGCTGAGGCGCCGGTCACGGGCCAGGCGGAGGCAGCGGATGGCGTCAATGGTCACCCCGGCGCTGTTGGGCGAATCCTCCACCGAGAGGCGCGCTTCAATTTCAATGGGACAATCGCCGAACCCCCGTCCCTCGATGCGCAGGAAGCAGACCTTGCGGTCATGCTGCCAGGGCACATAGTCGCTCGGCCCAATGTGGATGTTCTGCTGCTTCAACGGTTTGCCCAGTACGGACTGGACCGCCTCAGTTTTAGAGATCTTCTTCATCTTGAGGCGTTCCTGATTCAGCATGTTGAGGAAATCGGTATTGCCGCCGACATTGAGCTGATAGGTCCGGTCGATGATGGCTCCCCGCTCCATGAAGAGCTGGGCGAGCGTCCGATGCAAGATGGTCGCCCCGACCTGTCCTTTCACGTCGTCGCCGACCAGCGGGATGCCCTTTCTGGCGAAGCGCGCGGCCCAGGCGGGGTTGGAGGCGATGAACACCGGGATGCAGTTGATGAGGCTGACGCCGGCCTCAAGACAGGCGTCCGCGTAGGCTTCAGTAGCCCGCTGGGAGCCGACCGGCAGGTAGCTCAGCAGGACTTCGACGCCGGCGGCCTTAAGGGCCTTCGTAAGGTTGACCGGCTTGGCCTTGGCCACGATGAAGGTCTGGCCGGCGGGATACTGGCTCATGTGGGAAGCGATGCCGTCCAGCACCGGCCCCATCTGTACCCGCACGCCGTAGCGTGGAAACCGGCTCAGGAAGCGGGTCGTGCAGTTCGGCGCAGCGGCGGCCGCAACTTCCAGGGGCTTGCCGACCTTGCGGGCATCGACATCAAAGGCGGCGACCACCGTGATGTCCCCCGGTCCATACGGCCCGACGCGGGGGTGCAGCAAGCCGGGGATGGACGCGTGGCCATTCGTGCGGCCGGCGCTGACGTAATACGCAAGACCTTGCAGGAGGGCGCTGGCGCAGTTACCAACGCCGGCGACCGCAATCCGAATGGGTCTCATACGCTCCTTTGTGGCTGGTGCGAGCGGCGCGCTCAGAATCTGATCGTACCCTTGGTGGCCATGAGGGTTAGACAATCATTATAAGGGTCTCTCGACGGGAAAGCAAGGCACCTGCGGTCAGTCAAACTTGACCACTGCCGCTACAGCGGCCACGCTTGGGTCTCGAGCTGCGCGGAAGAGGCCGCCACCTGGAGGGTGCCCTGGGAGGGGTAGCGCTCCAGCGTTTCCCCGCCCGCCGTCAGGGTGACGGCGAGCTCAAGTCGTTCCCCTTCTTGAAGTGCCAGTCGGTCCTTGGGAACGGCCAGCTCCAACACCCGGTCCAAGGCGCACGGCAGAGCCGCCGTCTCAGCTGTGGCCAGGCGCGCCTGGACCGCACCCGCCATTTGCCGGACCACAAGGCGCCCCGCATGCGACCAGGAGATTTCAATGGTCCAGTCCTTCAACGACGCTAACGCCTCCAGGTCCAGGTCCACGCGGAAGTAGAGCTGGCGCTCATCCCACCCATAGCCGAGGCTGCACAGGCATTGGCTGCTGCGGTGGATGGCGGCATACTGCCGGAAATCGAACCGGCCCGCATAGAGCCATTCGTAATAGGACGTTTCCCTGCCGTCGATGGTGGGATGGATGGCACTGGTCGGTTCGAACAAAAGCGCTGCGGCGGGCCGTCGGATTGGCCGGCCGAGCTCCTCCGGCACCGGCAGGCCGGCGAGCCGGTAGCTATTGGCGACGTGAGTTCGAAAGAGCCGATCGAACTCCTCCGCCTGGGCCGAGAAGTGGGTGTCCCCATACCACCACATCCAGTCGCTGCCTTCGGCGACCCCCAAACTGTTCCAGGCGTTGGCCCGAGCCGGGTCGTCCCGGCTTCCGGCCGCCACCAGTGCGTCCCGGGCGCGGGCCAGCAGCGTCCACGCGGTGTTCTTCTCCGGGTGCCCGATCCAGGTCGCAAAGTTGGCGTCGATCCAGGAGCCGCTGAACAGCGCCGGCAGCGACTCGGACGGCTCCGGCGGAAACGCATCCAGAAACTCCCCGACCGTGACGCATCGGAACCGCGCATCGGCGGCCAACGCGGCATAGAGCTGGGTGAGGAACTCGTGGCCGTCATCCGGATAGCACTCCCAGGCGTTTTCGCCGTCCAGGATGATGCTCACCAGCGCGGGCCGGTCAGGGCCGACCTGTTGCTGGATGTCTGCCAAGCGGCTCAGGAAATCCTGCACGGCCGCAGCCGGCTTCCAGCGACTGTAGACGAACCCGATGCGGTCGGACAGCTCCCGGTCGCGGAACACGATGGCCAGTTCCCCGCCCTGGCGGCGGATCCGGTGCGGCCGGTACAACAGGTCCGGGGTGCGCGGGCGCTGCAGCGTCTGCCAGAGGATCGCCTCGTCCGTCGCCAGCCACCGGACCTTGGCCTCCAGCGCTACGGCTACGGTATCCTCGCTGACGCTGCCCTCCGGAGGCCATAGCCCTCTGGCAGGACGGCCAAAGGCCTGCTCATGGCGCTCCAGTGCGTGCTGGAGCTGCCAGCGGGCATCCTCAGGATGCTGGAAGGTCACAGGCGGCAGCGACAGGCCCGGCAAGGCCGCTTGGGCGGAGCGAAGGTCGCAAAGCAGCGGCACGATCGGGTGGTAGTACGGCGAGGTGGTCAGTTCGACTTGGCCGCGCTCGGCGGCCTGGCGGTACGCACCGAGCACTTGCCCGATGAGCGATCGGTGGGCGGCCAGCACGGCGCGCTTGTCCTCTTCGGTGAAGTTGGTCCCTTTAGCTTCCAGTGCTTTTAGGACCGCGTCCTGCCGGCGCAGCCAGGGGTCGATCCAGGCCAGGTTGAACCACACCTGCAGGTCCAGGTAGTCCTGAGGCCGGAACCGCGCGCACACGGCCGGCCACTGCTCCTGCGGCACGTGCAGTCCTCGCTTGGCCAGCAAATCGTGGTACCGGGCATAGGGCTTGATCATCTGCTCCAGGTTGGCCATGAAAAACCATTGCAGGGTGAACTGCTGCTCCATCGGGGTCAGCTGGGCGGCCGGCTTCTCGGACAGCGCAAGGAACGCATCCGTCTGGTTGGCGGGCGACAGGTATTCCTGCAACTGGTCCAGAAGCGAGGGGACCACGTTGAAGGTCTGGTGGATGCCGGGGAATACCTCCAGCCGCTTGACCATGTCCACGTAGTCCTTCGCGGCATGGAGCCGCACCCAGGGCATAGAGCACTCGCCGGTGACGAGGTCGCGGTAATACGGCTGGTGCATGTGCCAGATGAAGGCGATGTGGAGAGGATGGCTCATGGCTAGCGTTTAGCGCACAGCGTTCAGCAGTGTTCCATAAAAGAACAGCCCCCCGTCTCTTGCGAAACGGGGGGCTGTCAGAGCCCGAACCGGTCTTAGAACTTCACGCTCACTGACGTCAGCAGTTCATGCGACGGGTTGTCGTAGGGCTGGCGGAACACGCTCCCAGGGAGGAAGAGCGAGTACGCAGCGCCAAGCTGAACGTCATCCGTGTAGTTGTAGACCGCATTCAGATCCCACTCCGACCCGAGGAAGCTCTTCCGCTCGCTGTACGCAGCGGTTGGGCGGATCCCCGAGTCCGTCACGAACCAGCTCAGGCGGTTGTCCACTATGAGGTCCTCAATCGGCGTGATGGCGCCGTGGACGGCCAGCGTGTGTTGGTTCGTGTAGGAGTTGGTGATGTTGCTGAACGTCGTTCCGCTAAGCGTGGCCCCGGACTGCGCCGGCATGTAGAACCCTGCCGTCTGGGTGCTGCGGAGCCGATCCGGGAAGTAGCCGTGGAACACCGGCTCCCATCCCGCGGTACCGCTCCCCACCTGCGTGGCTGGGTCGCGACCGTCCCGGCCGGAGAAGAAAATCCATTCTCCGCCGAAGACCGGGTGCAAGGCCACATCCTTCAGAGCGAAATCGGCCCCGAAGTTGGCAGCCCACGCCCCGTACTGGTCGCCCGCCGCCGGCTCAGCATCATAGCTGATGCCCGAGGGAATGAAGCGACCCATCTGGTACGCCAACTCACCCCACACCGACAACCCATCCGCCGGCATGCTGCTGCCGCGAAGACCGAAGGTGGTCGAGTGCGGCACTCCGTGCCGGTCGCCGGTGGTCTGGCTGCTGTCGCGCTTGTCCCAGAAGTAGGCCTCGAACTCGCTGCTCATCGAGTCGAGCTTTGTGCCGACGTTGAAGCCGAACAAGTTGACGTCGTCGGCATTGCCGGTGCCAACACCGCCACCACCAACAGCGCTGACGGCGTTCTCTGCGATCTTCGAGTAGACCACGTCCACCAAGAGCGGCATGCCAGCGGCGCTGGAGAAATCCAGCGTGCCGCGGATGGCATCGAACCCGGTGGAGAGGTCGCTGAACTCATCCGCTGCCAGCGCGCTGTTCGGATCCACGTCACCCATGTGGATGCGGCTGCCGATGATCAGACCCCGGCCGAACTTCAGGGGCTGGCGGCCGATCTTCACGGTCAGCGGGGAGTAGAACAACTCTTTCAGCGTGACGTTCGCTTGGGAGAGCTGAACGTCGTTACCGTTGTTGAGCGTGCTGGAGCCGGACGACGTCGAGTTCATGGCGTTGTCATCCAGCGCACCCCACACCCGCTGGTTGATGACGCGGATTTCGGCGGACACGTTCTCCGTCAAATCTGCGCCAACGTTGACGGCGGTCAGCTGCTGGAGAAAGCTGTCACCGGACGGGCCCAGCTGGCTCGCTGCGGTGACCTGACCAGCAGTAGACGATGTTGGCTGAGAGGCGCCGTTGTTGAACACGTCCTCGCTCAACCGCAGGTTCTTCCGGTGGAACCCTGTGACGGTCACTTCCCCGCCAACTTTCACGTTCTGGACTTCGGCGAAGCTCGGAACGCTCCACACCAGAAGCCCAAGAAGGACTGCGCTTCTAAGCGTAGCCTTCACCATCGACTTGCCTCCTTGTTGTCTCTCCCCACCAAAACCACCCATGCACGTACGGTACTCGTTATTAAATCGTCCCAGTGTACCCAGACTGCTCAAAGACTGAAAGGAACGCCACTTACGCTTCTGTTCCTCCCCTTCCCGGGAGCCCGAGAACACCTCCTTTCGGTTTTGGCTTACTATAGGAATTTGAGGCAGTCTTGTCAAGGGTTTTTTAACTCCCGCTATGTGGTTTTAAGGGATTTTATCAGACTCTGTCAGACTGGGGAGGGCAGTTCAAGAGTCGCTACCCCCCCACACAAAATTACGTTGAAGAAAAAATGCCCCAGGCCTGAGTCGAACAGGCGACACGCGGTTTAGGAAACCGCTGCTCTTCCATGCTGAGCTACTGGGGCGTGTCGGCTGGCAGGCGTCATCGGCGCCGGGCGGCGAGCCGCCGTTTCTTCGGCTTGCCGTTGATCCGGCTGGGTTTGGGTGCGGCCGGCTTCGCCGGAGCGGCCTCAGCGGCAGCCGGGCCCCCCGGATCTTCCGCCGCGATCAGGACGCGCAGCTTGCGCAGGGCGACGACCTCGATTTGCCGCACCCGCTCGCGCGTGATGCCGAAGAACTTCGCCGTTTCTCCGAGCGTCCGGCTGATCCCGTCCTCCAGGCCGTAGCGCAGCGTCAAAACCCGGCGCTCGCGGTCGCCCATCTTCGCCAACAAAGCGTTGATGCCTTCATGCTGGAGGAACCGGGTGACGTCTTCCTGGGGAGAGGAGCTCTGCTCATCCTGCAGCAGGTCGATCATCTCCGTTTCCCCCTCTTCCCCGACCGGCGTCTCCAGCGAGGTGGTTTGGGAGCTGGTCACCAACTCCTGCAGACGCTCCACCCGCTCCAGCGGCAGCCGCATCCGTTTGGCGATCTCGGTGGCCGTGGGTCGGCGGCCCAGCTTCTGCGAGAGTTCCTCCGTGACGCGCTTAAATTTCGAGAGCATCTCCGTCATATAGACCGGGATGCGGACCGTCTTGCCCTGGTTGGCAATGGCGCGGGTGATGTACTGCCGGATCCACCAGGCCCCGTAGGTGGAGAACCGAAAGCCCTTGTGGGGGTTGTATTTCATCACCGCCTTCATGAGGCCGAGGTTCCCTTCCTCGATGAGGTCCAAGAGGGGCACGCCCAGGTGGGTGTAGCGCTTGGCGATGTTGATGACCAGCCGCAGGTTGGAGAGCGTCATCTGCCGCTTGGCCGCAAGATCGCCCCGGCGGATCTTGGTCGCCAGCTCAATCTCCTGCTTGGCCGTCAGCAGGGGGATCGCTTTGATGTCCTTAAGATACGAGCGGATCGGATCCGTCATGCGCCTGGCGCGGTGGCACGGGTCATCGCGGTGTGGCTGTCTTCTGGCGCAGCGCAGCCTGCGCGGCGGCCAGCCGGGCTACCGGCACGCGATACGGGGAGCAGGACACGTAGTCCAGGCCGGCCCGGTGGCAGAAGTCGATCGAGGACGGCTCCCCGCCGTGCTCGCCGCAGATGCCCACCTTCAGGCCCTTGCGCACGCCACGCCCTTTCTCGATGGCCAACCGGATGAGTTGCCCCACGCCGTCTTGGTCCAGCTTGACGAACGGGTCGGCCGGCAGGATGTTCGCCTTCAGGTAATGCGGCAGGAACTTGCCGATGTCATCCCGCGAGAAGCCGAACGTCATTTGGGTCAGGTCGTTGGTGCCGAAGCTGAAGAACTCCGCGTCCGCGGCGATGACGTCCGCCACGATCGCCGCCCGCGGGACCTCGATCATCGTCCCGACCAGGTACTTGAAGCTGACGCGGTAGCGCGCCATCGTCTGGCGCGCCACGGCGTCGATCGTTTTCTTGGCCGTGCGGAACTCGTTCGGGTGGCCGACCAGCGGAATCATGACCTCGGGAATGACCGAGACCCCGTCGCGATTCAGCTCGCAGGCCGCCTCGAAAATGGCCTGGGCCTGCATCTCGTTGATCTCCGGATAGGTGATGCCGAGCCGGCAGCCCCGATGGCCGAGCATCGGATTGATTTCGTGCAGACTGTTGACGGTGTCCTGCAGCCGGCGCAGGTTGATGCCGAGCTGCTTGGAGACTCGCTCCTGATCCTCCGGCGTGTTGGGGAGGAACTCGTGCAGCGGCGGGTCCAGCAGGCGAATGGTCACCGGCAGGCCTTTCATGATCTTGAACAGGTCGATGAAGTCCTGCTTCTGGAACGGCAGCAGCTTGGCCAACGCCGCCTTGCGGGCCTCCACGTCCGTGGCCAGGATCATCTCGCGCACGACGGGCAGCCGCTCTTCCCCGAAGAACATGTGCTCGGTCCGGCAGAGCCCGATGCCCTCGGCACCGAATTCACGAGCGACCTTGGCATCCTGAGGGGTGTCAGCATTGGCGCGCACTTTCAGCCGCCGCGTGGCGTCCGCCCAGTTCAGCAACTGCTTGAAGCTGCCGGTCAGCTGCGGCTGGACCAACGGGACTTCCCCGAGGATGACCTCTCCGGTGCTGCCGTTGAGCGTGATGAAGTCATGTTGCTTGACCGTCACCCCGCCGGCCTGGAAGATGCCTTCCTCCTCGCGGACCGTGATGTCGGTGCAGCCTGCCACACAGCACTTGCCCATGCCGCGCGCGACCACCGCCGCGTGGCTGGTCATACCCCCGCGGGCCGTCAAGATGCCCTGGGCGGCCGCCATCCCCTCGATATCCTCGGGCGAGGTTTCATCGCGCACGAGAATGACCGGCTGGCTCGCCTCCTCGCTGAGCTCCACCGCCTCGTGGGCGGTGAAGACCACCTGCCCCACTGCAGCTCCCGGAGAGGCAGGCAGGCCCTTCGCGATGACCTTGGGCTTGGCGTTGGGGTCGATGGTCGGATGCAGAAGCTGGTCGATCTGGGCGGGGTCCACGCGCAGCAGGGCCGCCTCGCGCTTGATCAGGCCTTCCTTCGTGAAGTCCGTCGCGAACTGCACGGCGGCCCGGGCCGTCCGCTTGGCGGAGCGCGCCTGGAGCATATAGAGGACGCCTTCCTCAACCGTGAATTCGAGATCCTGCACTTCCTTGAAGTAGCGCTCCAGCCGCTGGCCGATCTTGTAGAGCTGGGCATAGAGAGTCGGGAACTCGCGCTTCAGCTCCGCGACCGGCTTCGGGGTACGGATGCCGGCGACCACGTCCTCGCCCTGGGCGTTGACGAGGTATTCCCCGTAGAAGACGTTCTGGCCGGTGGATGGGTCGCGGGTGAAGCAGACGCCGGTCAGCGAGGTCTGGCCCATATTGCCGAAGACCATGGACTGGACCGTCACCGCCGTGCCCATCGCGTGCGGGATGTTGTTGAGCCGCCGGTAGACGTTGGCGCGCTCGTTGTTCCAGGAGGAGAAGACCGCGTTGACGGCCAGGCGCAGCTGCTCCATCGGGTCTTCGGGAAACTCGACGCCCTTCTGGCGGCGGATGAGCGCTTTGTATTCGGTGACGAGTTCTTTCAGCGCCTCAGGCGGCAGCTCGGCGTCCGAGGTGACGCGGCGCTGCGCCTTCTTCTTGGTGAGGATCTCTTCGAACTGCTTGTGCTCCACCTCCAGCACCACGTTGCCGAACATCTGGATGAAGCGGCGGTAGGCGTCGTAGACGAACCGCGGATTCTCGGTCTTGACGACCATACCCTGCGCGGTCTGCGTCGTCAGGCCGAGGTTGAGGATGGTGTCCATCATGCCCGGCATTGACACGGCCGCCCCGGAGCGCACCGACACCAGCAGCGGGTTCTTTGGATCGCCGAAGCCCTTCTTCGTGACCCCTTCGAGCCACCGCAGCTTCTGCTGCAGCTCGGCCTCGAGGCCTGAGGGCCAGCGCTCCCCGAGCTCGTAGAATTTCCGGCAAACCTCGGTCGTGATCGTGAACCCGGGCGGGACGGGCACCCCGAGGTTCGTCATCTCGGCCAAGTTCGCCCCCTTGCCGCCCAAGAGCTGCTTCATGTCCGAGCGGCCGTCCGCCTTGCCGCCGCCGAAGGCGTAAATGTGCTTCACGCGCAGGCGGCCGTTCGTGCCGCCCCGGCGGGGCGCGGCGACAAGAGTGGGGCTGCGCTTGGTCCGTTTCATGGTGTCTCCTCGCGTTGAAGCAGGGTGAGTTTCGAGAGGTCGGCGATGCGCTCAGTATACAACGTGTGAATCGCTTTCATCAAGGCGAGCCGGTTCTGCTGCAGCGGCTCGTCGGGCACGTTTACCAGCACCTGGTCGAAGAACCGGTGCAGCGGCTCGAAGAACAGCTCGCCGAAGAGCGTCGTCGCCTCGGCGTAGGCCCGCTGCTGGGTGAGCCCGGCCAGCCGGCTCTGGTTGGTGCGGTAGACGTCCCACAGCTGCTGCTCGGGCGCTTCTTTCAGGCGGGCGGGGTCGACCTGCGGCTGGCTGAGCTTCGCCCCGCGCAGGATGTTGCGCGTGCGCTCGATGACCTTCGCCGCTTTGAGCAGGCCGGGATGTCCGGCCAGCTGCTGCAAGATGAGGATGCGGTCCATGGCATCAATCAGGTCGTCCCCGGCGCTGGCCAGCACCGCATCGATGCAGTCGTTGGAGACCGGGACCGGCCAGGCAAAGCTGTAGAGTCGCTCGAACAGATAGCGTTGGACGCGCTGGACAACACCGGCGCTTTCCGCCGGTTTGGCACTCCGCAGCGGCTCCAGCGAGCTGCTGGTGTGGAACAGCGCGGCCAGCGGCAGCGGGCGGTGAACCTTCCAGGCGACTTCGACGATGCCCTGCGCGGCCCGGCGCAGGCCGAACGGGTCCTGGTCACCGGTGGGGGCGATGCCGAGGGCAAAGTAGCTGGTCAGCGTGTCGAACTTATCGAGGATAGCCAAGGCGCTGCCGATGAGGCTCATCGGCAGCCGCTCCCCGCTGGGCAGGTACTGCTCTTCCAGCGCGGTCGCCACGGCCGCCGATTCGCCGGAATCCTTCGCGTAGTACTTTCCCACCACCCCCTGCAGCGTTGGAAACTCCTTGACCATGGCGCTGACCAAATCCGCCTTGGCCAGCTGGCAGGCTTTCCGCAGCTGCTGGCGCTCTTCATCCGTGGCGCGCCAGGCCTCCGCAAGCGGCTCGCTCAGCGCCCGGAGCCGTTTGCTCTTCTCGGCCATCGAGCCCAGCCGTTCGTGAAACGTCACCCCGGCAAGCCCCTCCGCCATGCGCTCCAGCGGCAGCCGCGTGTGGTCCTCGGCCCAAAATAGGAGGCTGTCCGCCAGGCGCGCGTTGAGGATCCGCTCGATGACCCGTCGCACGCCCTCCGGCCGTTTCGGCGCGCCGTCCAAAATGGCGACGAACGTCGGCAGGACAGCGCCGTCGGCCTCGATGGCGAATACCCGCTGGTATTTGGCCATGCTGGCCAGGAGCACTTCGCGAGGCAGGGCTTGGTATTTCGGGTCGAAGCCACCGGTCAGCGGTACCGGCTGCTCGACGAGATAGGTCACTTCCTCCAGCAGGCCGTGGCTGACCGTCTCGGGAGCCGGCCGGCCGCCGGCGCTGCGCGCGACTCGGGCGACCATCCGCTCGATGGCGCTGCGCCGCTGCTGGTGGTCAAGGAGAATGCCGCCGCGCTTGAGCGCGTGCGTATAGGCGTCGAGGGAGGAGACGGCCGCCGCGCGCGGCGTTTTCGGCAATCCGACCCAGGTCTGCGGGCGGCTGGCCAGCTGCCCGACGCGGCACGCCACCGGCCGGGCGCCATACACGGCCAACAGCCAGCGGATCGGCCGCGCGAACCGTAGACCGCTCGCATCCCACCGCATGGTTTTCGGCGCGCGCAGCTTGCCGACCAACTGCGGCAGCAGCTGGGTCAACACGGTGGCCGTGGACATCTCGCTCGCCGGCCGGATGAGGTAGACATACTCGCCTTTTTCAGAGGAGACGAGCTTGGTCTGTTGGAGGGTGCCCTTCTGCGAACGCAGGAAACCCAGCAGCGCTTGCGTCGGCTTACCGTCCGGACCGTAGGCGACCTGCTTGGACGGACCGCGGACGTCTTCCGCCGGCTTCTGCTGGGTGGCGGCCAGGCCCCGGACGAACAGAACGAGGCGGCGGGGGGTGCCGAAGGCGTGCGTCTGCTGGAAGCGCAGATGCTGCTCGCGCAGGAGTGCTTCCGCTTCCCGGCCGAGCTGCTCGATCAAGCCGGGCAGATAGGCGGCCGGCAGCTCTTCCGTGCCGATTTCAAACAGCAAATCTGACGGGGCCAAGGCAGCGACGGAACGCTTGCTGGGGCGGCGGACGAGGCGCTTCATCGGGATGGAGTTTTCACGGCGGGCTCGGCCTCGGGCTGTGCGCCGCTGCGCTGCCGCTCCAGGTACAGCTCGGCAGAGCGCTTGGCCAAGGTCCGGATGCGCAGGATGAGGCGCGGTCGGTCCGACTGGCTGACCGCCCCGCGCGCATCGAGCAGATTGAACGTATGGCTGCAGTTGAGCAACTGCTCATACGCGGGCATCAGCAGCCCGGCATCCAGCAGCCGGTGCGCGTCTTTTTCGTAGCTGGCGAACAGCTGCTGGTGGAGGGCCACGTCCGCATGCTCAAAGTTATACCGCGACCCTTCCCGCTCGTTGACCAGATGCAGGTCGCCGTAGGTGGCTTTGGGTCCCCACGTCAGCTTATAGACGTCCGGGGTGCCCTGCGCGAACATCGTGATGCGCTCCAACCCGTAGGTGATTTCGCATGAGATGTGGTCCAGGTCCAGCCCACCCACCTGCTGGAAATAGGTGAACTGGGTGACCTCGAGGCTGTCCATCCAGACTTCCCACCCCAGCCCCCAGGCGCCGAGTGTCGGCGATTCCCAGTCATCCTGCACGAAGCGGATGTCATGTTCATCGAGCTTCAAGCCGCACTCGCGCAGGCTCTCGAGATACAGCTGCTGGACGTTGTCCGGGGTCGGCTTGAGCAGGACCTGGTACTGGTAGTAGCGCTGCATGCGCAGGGGGTTCTCACCGTAGCGACCGTCGGCCGGCCGGCGGGAGGGCTGCACGTAGCCGACGCGCACCGGGGTGGGGCCCAGTGCCCCGAAAAATGTGGCGGGGTGGAAGGTGCCAGCCCCCATCTCCACGTCATAGGGCTGCACGATGAGGCAGCCCTGGCGTTCCCAGAAGGTGTCAAGCGTCCGGATGAGGCGCTGGAATTCCATGGTCATTGAGCAGACGCGAGCGTTTTCAAGGGTTTATCCAGCCGCCAACGCAGGAATTCGTCGAGCCACCGGCGCACGTGCCCGATGACCGGCTCCTCCAGCGTCGGCGGGTGGTCCTGCCCGGAGAGGGCGGCCAGTGCGGCCAGCATCTGGCCGGAGGCGTGTTCGGCCTTCGGGTCTTCATGCAGGCATGGCGGGCACAGCAGCCCGCCCTGCGCGGCACTCCAATAGCCGGTGGCCTGCACCGAGGTATTGCAGGACGCGCACTCATCGAGCCGTGGCCGAAAACCGGCCAGCCGCAGCAAGCGGCTGATGAAGTGAATCCGCAAGCTGACCGTGCTCCCGCCGAGTGTGAGCCGCTCCAGCGTGTCCCGCAGCAGCTGGTAGACGAGGGGCTGCGGGTCTTCCAGCGGGACGACGGCATCGGCCAAGTCGACACAGAGGGCCGCCGTCCGCATGACCTCCAGGTCCTGCTGCAAGGCGGCCAGCGGGGCCAACAGCTCGCACTGGCTGATGAGATGCAGCTGGCTGCTGCGCGTATCGTAGAACACGATACGGTTAACGGTCATCGGCTCCATGGCGCTGCGGTACCGGTTCGGCTGGGCGCGCAGCCCCTTGATCAGCCCTTTGAGCTTGCCGTAGCGGTCCGTCAGCACGCTGACGGTCACGCTGGTGTCGCGGAACGGATACCGCCGCAGCACGATCGCGTCCGCCGTATGGAGGCCCATCAGCGCACCCGGCAGCGCTCCAGCAGACGGTCCTCCCGGCCCCGCATCATCCGCTGCTGCGTCGGCGTGCGGTCATTGAGTCCGGTCCAGTGCAGCAGGCCGTGGATCACGTAGCGGGCCAGCTCCTGCTGATAGGAGAGGCCATGCCGCCGCGCATAGGCGCGGGCCACGCTGGGTGCTACGAACATCTCGCCGACGACGGGCTCACCGTCATACCGGAAGCACAGGACATCCGTGGTGCGGTCATGGCGCAGGAACCGGCGGTTGAGCTGCCGCATGCGGCGCGCATCGAGGAACGTAATCTCAAACGCCCCTCGCTTCGCGATGCCCAGCCGGTGGAGCGCTTGGCGGGCCAGCCGAGCCAGCCGGGCGGTGGGCACCGGGGCCGTCCGCTGGGCATTGACCACGGTGACCGTCATGGGCTTAGGCCGCCGACGGGTGATGGTTGGCCCGCTCATAGGCATGGATGATGGCCTGGACCAGCTCGTGGCGGACGACGTCTTTGCCGCTGAAGAGCGTGAACGCGATGCCGGGGACGTCTGCCAATAGTTTGTGCACTTCGATGAGCCCGGAGATCTTCTCCGCCGGCAGGTCGACCTGGGTGATGTCGCCCGTCACCACGGCTTTCGAATCGAACCCGAGGCGGGTCAGGAACATCTTCATCTGCTCGCTGGTCGTATTCTGCGCTTCGTCGAGGATGATGAACGAATCGTTGAGCGTCCGGCCGCGCATGTAGGCCAGCGGAGCCACTTCGATGATGCCGCGGTCGAGGTACCGCTGCACCATGTCGACTTCCATCATATCGTAGAGCGCATCATACAGGGGGCGCAGGTAGGGGTTGATCTTCTCCGCCAAGTCGCCCGGGAGGTAGCCCAACCGCTCCCCCGCCTCGACCGCCGGCCGCGTCAGGATGATGCGTGAGACCTCGCCCTTGATCAGGCGTTCCACCGCCATCGCCATCGCCAGGTAGGTCTTGCCGGTGCCGGCCGGGCCGATCCCGAAGACAATGTCGTGCGACCGCATCGCTTCCACATACGCTCCCTGGCCGGGGGTTCTCGGGATGATGAACCGGCGCTTGGACGGCACATCGATACGCGCCTGGTAAATCTGCCGCAACTGCAGCAGGCGCGAGTCCTGGGCGGCCCGCAACGCGTATTCGAGGTCATCCTTGTGCAGTGCGGCCCCCGAGCGGATGATGACCAGCAAGTCTTCAAAGAGTGCCACCGCTTTGGCGACCGCGGGCTCCGGGCCGCTGACTTTGACCGCGTCGCCCCGGATGACGACGGACACGCCCAGCGACTGCTCGATGGAGCGCAGGTACTGGTCGTGCCGACCGAAGAGCGCCTGGGTTTCCTGCGTCGTCCGCAGGGCGAGTGTATGCTCAGCCATGTCGTCCCTGGGTGGACTACTTGTGGTAGGTCGTCCCCTCGTCCGTGTCGTCGTCCCCGCTGTGTCGGCCCTTCTGGCTGCGCGGGATCTTCAGCTTCATGCCGGCGCGCACCGAGTCCGGGTTTTTTAGGAGGTCGCGATTGGCGTCGTAGAGCCGCCGCCAGGCCGACGCCTTGCCGTAGACCTCGGGCTTCGCCGCAATCGTCCACAGCGACTCGCCCTTCTGCACGACGTAGGTGTCGTAGCGTCCCGCGGCGCGCGGGACCGCGATCTCCGGAGTTTCCCGCTCCGGCGGAGAGAGCTCCGCATCAAGGCCCGGCCCCGACGCGCCGTGCTTGGGACGGTAGAGGCTGGGGATTTCCACGTCGGTTTCCACGATCTCCCGGGTGGTTTTCCCTGCTTCAGCCGCCGGTGCCTTGCCGAGGAGATACCCGCGGTTGCCGGTGCTGTTGAGCTCCAGGTCCACCCGCGGCACTTCTTTGACGCGCGAAGCCGTGCGGCAGCCGCTGAGCAGCAGCAGGACGGCCAGTGTCATGCGTCCCCACCCGTGCATTACCCCCTCCTCTGTTCTTGGGGCCGGCCCGGGCCGGCCACCACGATGCCCAAGTCTTTGAGTTGTGCCGCCGTCACCAGGGACGGCGCATCGGTCACCGGATCGACCGCTTTCTGCGTCTTGGGAAACGCAATGACGTCGCGAATGGACGGCGCACCGGTCAGCAGGGCGACGAGCCGGTCCAACCCCAGGGCGAACCCCCCGTGCGGCGGAGCCCCATAGGTGAACGCCTGCAGCAGAAAGCCGAACCGCTCCTGGATCACATCCTCGCTCAGGCCCAGCAGGGTGAAGATCTTCCGCTGCAGGTCCTGCTGATGGATCCGGATACTGCCCGAGCCGAGCTCGGTGCCATTGAAGACGAGGTCGTAGGCTCTCGCCCGGGTCTTGCCGGGGTCCTGTTCCAGCCGGTCGGCGTCGTCGGGGTGGGGTGCGGTGAACGGGTGGTGCTCCGCGTCCCAGCGCTTCGCCTGGTCGTCCCAATGGAAGAGCGGAAATTCGGTAACCCAGCAGAACGCCCAGGGGTCGGCCTCGGTGCGCAGGTTGGGCTTGTCGGTGTGATACCGCTCCTGCGCTTCGCGGTGCGTCAGCCGGGGGAACGGTGTCGCCAGCGTGCGGCCCAGCTCGTCCTGGAAGACACGGCTGAGCAGCTGCTCGATGACGGCGTAGACATCCTCCTCATCCACGAACGACATCTCCAGGTCCAGCTGCGTGAACTCCGGCTGGCGGTCGGCGCGCAGGTCTTCGTCGCGGAAGCAGCGGGCCACCTGGTAGTACCGCTCCAGCCCGGCGACCATCAGCAGCTGCTTGAACAGCTGCGGCGACTGGGGCAGCGCGTAGAACCGGCCGGGGTTCACGCGCGACGGGACGAGGTAGTCGCGAGCCCCTTCCGGCGTCGATTTCGTCAAGATCGGGGTTTCCACTTCCAGGAAGCCGAGGTCGTGCAGCGTGCGCCGCATGGAGTGGATGATGCGGTGGCGCAGGATCAGCTTCTCCTGACTGGCCGGCCGGCGCAAATCGAGGTAGCGCCACTGCATGCGGATGTCTTCCGAGACCTCGGTCTCATCTCCGATTTCAAACGGCGGCGGCACGGCTTGGTTCAATACGCTCAGACCGGTGGCCGCGACCTCCACCATGCCGGAGGCGAGCTTGGGGTTCTGCGTGCCCTTAGGGCGCGCCTGGACTTGGCCGTCGATCCGAAGGACGTATTCCGGGCCAAGCCCTTTGGCCTGCTGGTGCAGCTCGGCATTGGTCTTGGCGTTGAAGACGACCTGGGCGAGCCCGGAGCGGTCCCGCAGGTCGATGAAGCTCAGGCCGCCGTGGTCGCGCCGGCGGTGCAGCCAGCCGCACACCGTCACGGACTGGCCGATCAGCGATTCGGTTAGCGCCGCACACGCATGGGTGCGCATCATCGATGGCACCCCTTGGCGGCAGCTCCTGCGCGGGCGCGGCGGTCGAGCTCGGCCGCCGCCTGGTCCAGCGCCACCGTGTCCTGGCTGCCTTGCTCCAGGTCTTTCACGGTCAGGCTGCCCTGCTTCAGTTCGGCCTCTCCCAGGATGGCGACGAACCGGCAGGACGCTTTATCCGCCTCGCGCAGCTGCGCTTTCAGGCTTCGGCCGTCGTAATCCATCATGGTGGGCAGCCCCTGCGCGCGCAGGCGCTGGGCCAGCTGCAGGCCGTCGCCGAGCAGGCCGGGCTGCGCGATCGCGAGATAGACACCGCGCCGCTCGCGCGCTTCGGATGTGGACTGAGCCGCGGCCATCAACACCCGTTCGATGCCGGCGGCGAATCCCACCGCCCCGACCTTCGGCTCGCCGCCGCCGATGTCTTCGACCAGATGGTCGTAGCGGCCGCCGGCCGCCACCGCATCCTGCGCGCCCAATCCCTTGGCGCGGACTTCAAAGACCGTCCGCGTATAGTAATCCAGCCCGCGCGCGAACACCTTGGTGTCGTCGAACGCGGTCCCGGATGCCTGCAGCCCGCGGCGCACCTCGTTGAAATGCGCCGCACAGTCCTCGCACAACAGAAACGGCGAGCCCTTCACGACTTGCCGAGCGATGGCTTGGCAGCCGGGGGTCTTGCAGTCGAGCACGCGGAAGACGTTGCGCTCAAACCGGCTCTGGCACTCCTTGCACAGCGCAGCACGGTGCGGCTCCAGGCGGCGGCGCAGCTCGGCTGCCGAACGGGCCTGATCGTCCCGGCAGCCCATGCTGGCAACCCACACGATCGGGTCGGCCACCCTGCATTCGCGCAGGATGTGCAGGCACAAGAGGATAACTTCCACGTCCACCCACGGGCTGGCCGAGCCGATGGCCTCGACCCCGTACTGGTGGAACTGGCGGAACCGTCCGGCCTGCGGCCGCTCAGCACGGAACATGGGACCGAGGTAGAACAGCTTGGCGAACCCCTGGGTCTTGTGGAGGTTGCGCTCGAGGTAGGCGCGGACGACTGAGGCGGTGCCTTCCGGCCTCAGAACAATGTCCTGCTCGCCCCGGTCCTTGAACCGGAACATCTCCTTCTGGACGATGTCGCTGGTCTCGCCGATGGAGCGGAGAAACAGGGCGGCGTCTTCAATGAGGGGGGTGCGGATTTCCTGGTAGCCGTAGAGGCGACAAAGACGCTTCGCCGTGTGTTCGACTGCGGACCACCGCGCAATGTCGTCGCCGAGCAAATCGGTCGTGCCCCGGAGGGCTTGGAGTGCCATGCGGATACGCTATTGTATCACAGCGATGCCTGGATGCTGAGGGTTGTCTGAGGTCGGTGCGAACAGCAGGAACCGGTGGGCGGAGGTCTTATTTAATGTCCTGGCGCATGAGGAGGCCAGGCTTGAAGACGACGACCCGCTTCGGCGGTACGGGGACTTCCTGGCCGGTCTTGGGATTACGGCCTCGCCGGGGAGCGCGTTGTCGGACCTTGAACACGCCGAAGTTGCGCAGCTCGATGGTCTTACCTTCCTTCAAGCTGGCAATCAGGTGGTCCAACGTCCGCTGGACCACCCGCTTCACATCGACTTGGGTGATCCCCGTCTCCTTGGAGACCAGCAGCACTAAGTCCTTCTTAGTCAGCGCCATAGGATGCGCTAGACTAGCACACCCGCCGCAAAGCTGTCAAGTGCTGCCGCACCGAGTTGCGCCTACTCATTCCCCTTCCGCGCCGGTGCCCACCGGACGGAAGGAGGGGCGAAACGGGGCCGGGCCCTTTGGCGGCTGCCGCTTGATGAGGACCGCATCCTCGCCCAGCAGCTTGCCGAGCTCCTCGAGCAGCTCCTGCTTGGGCTCCACCTTGAAGTGCTCCGCCAGCTTCAGCCGCACGGCTTCGTGGGGTAGGTCCAGCCGCAGGTAAATCGGCACGGAGCCCTGGAACCTCGCCAGCAGCTCTTTCAGCTGGGCCAGCAGCTCCTTCTCCATGCCGGGCGTCCGGATAATGAGCTCGACGGACTGGGCCAACTTGCTGAACCCCTGCTCGATGGGGATGATCTGCTGGGCGATGAGCCGAGGCTCGTCTTCCCGCATGGCCAGGCGCCCTTCCACAATGACGACGGCATTGGGCTTGAGATTCGGGGCGAGCTGCGAGAAGACGTTCGGAAACACCAGCATTTCCACATCGCCTTCCAGGTCCTCCAGCAGGCAGACGGCCATCTGCTCGTTGGTTTTCTTCGTGGTCGTCAGCTTCACCTTCGTCAGCATGCCGCCGACCGCCACGATAGCACCCTCCGGTTGGTGGAACAGCTGTTGGGATGTGGTCGTGGCTAACACCTTCAGCGTCTTCTCATACCGCGCCAGCGGATGGCCGGAGACGTAGAAGCCCAGCAGCGCCTTCTCAAAGGCCAGCTTCTGGCTTTCCGGCCAGTCCCGTAACCGATTGGCCGGCGGCGGGTTGCCGGAGTCGGCCGGCGGCTCGGCCGGGGCCAGTGCTTCGAAGAAGGTCATCTGGCCGCGGACCCGGTCTTTCTGCAAGCTGGTCGCCTCCTCCATGGCCTGGTCAAGGCTGGCCAAGAGGGCGGCGCGCGAGAGCCCCATGCTGTCGCACGCCCCGGCCTTGATCAGGCTCTCGCACACCTTCCGGTTCACCAGCCGTAGGTCCACGTCATGGCAGAGATCCGCGACGGTCTGGAAGCGGCCGCGAACCTCCCGGGAGCGGACGATGGATTCGACGGCCGCCATCCCGACGTTTTTGATGACCCCCAGCCCGCAGCGGATGGTCTTGACATCGACCACTGCCAGTGCTGCCTGGCTCGCGTTGACGTCCGGCGGCAGCACGGTCAGACCCATCCGCTTGGCCTCGTCGAGATAAACGACCAACTTGTCGGTGTTGCCCATTTCGCTGCTGAGCAGGGCCGTCATGAACTCGGCCGGGTAATGCGCCTTCAAGTAGGCGGTGCGGTAGGAGATCATCGCGTAGGCCGCCGAGTGGGATTTGTTGAAGCCGTAGCCGGCGAAGTGCTCCATGAGGTCGAAGGTGCGGTTGGCGGTCCGGTCGCTGATGCCGCGGTGCTTGCAGCCGTCCATGAAGGCCTTGCGCTGTGCTTCCATGACCTCGGGGTTCTTCTTCCCCATCGCCCGCCGCAGCAAATCGGCCTGCGCCATCGAGAAGCCGGCCAGGTCGCTGGCGATGCGCATGACCTGCTCCTGGAAGACGATGACCCCATAGGTGGATTTCAGGATGGGCTCCAGGCGGGGATGCTCATACTTGATCGGAATCTGGCCGTGCTTGCGCTTCATGAATTCATCGAGCATGCCCGAGCCGATCGGTCCCGGGCGGAAGAGCGCGATGACCGAGATGATATCCTCGAACTGGGTCGGCTTGATCTTCTTCAGCAAATCCCGCATGCCCGAGCTTTCCAGCTGGAACACCCCCATCGTCTCGGCGCGCGCCAGCAGCTGGTAGGCGACGGCGTCATCCAGCGGCAGCGCCTCCAGATTGATCAGGCGGTTATGCCGCCGCTCGATGAGCTTGACGGCTTCGTCGATGACGGTCAGCGTCCGCAGGCCGAGCATGTCGATCTTCAGCAGGCCGATGCGCTCCAAGGCGCTCATGTCGAAGCCGGTGGTGATCTGCCCGTCGTTGCTCTTGAACAGCGGCGCGTACTCGGTCAGCGGCTTGTCGGCGATCGTAATACCGGCCGCGTGGGTCGACGCATGGCGCGTCAGCCCCTCGAGGATGAGGCCGGGGTCCATGAGCTGCTTGATCTGCTCGTTCGTACGGGAGAGGTGGAGGATCTCCG